>LNAP01004373.1_pt1 | contig 13077 bp, 10 predicted proteins | sample 602601 | NCBI WGS metagenome assembly LNAP01 (sample SAMN02440304, study PRJNA202911) | soil metagenome | biome: Subtropical and temperate rainforests or woodlands; isolation source: soil samples (1 kg each in a 20% v/v slurry with milli Q water) were... ...
GTCGATGTAGGCAAGTTTCCCCGGTCTGGACGCATTGGCCTGGGCAAGATGGTTGGCATAGTTTAGCGAGGTGGGGCAGGCGGCTTGCATTTGAGTGTCTCCAAAAATAACCATTACGGTTTCGGTGTTGTTCTTGTTCTTGTTTTATTTGCGTGTCTGTTTATGGGTTCCGGGAAGGCGCCAGCCGATTCAAAATAGCGGGAGATCCCTGTATGGCCGAAAGGCGATGATAGAAGTTCAGTGCCCGCAGGCCACCCAGTTCCTGGCCGCCGCCCGCCCGTCCGGGGCCGCCATGGTTCGATTGTGGCATGACATTACCGTGCCCGGTTTGCACTTTGGCCACTTCGCTGTTTACAAGATGGACCCGTCCATGGCTTTCGGCAAGCTGCACGGCCGCCAGGGCCATGAACTCAGGGTCTTCGCTATACACCGACGCAACCAGCGAGCCCATGCCAAGACGGGCCAGGGCGAAAGCGTGTTCGCTGTCGCGATAGGGCATTAATGTGGCTACCGGGCCAAATACCTCAATATGATGCACCAGCGTATTGTTGTCGGGGTCGCCGGTTCCAAACAGCATGGGCGCAACGCAGGCGGCGGTGTCGGTGTCGGCAAGAATAGTGGTTTCCTGACGCCCATTAAACAAAATGTCGCAATGCGCCGAGAGTTTTGCAATTCCGGCGAGCACATCGTTGTACTGCTGGCGGCTTACCAGGCTGCCCATGCGCACCTCGGGATTGCGCGGGTCGCCGACCGTAACAGTTTTCAGCTTTGCCGCCAAAGCCCGGGCAACGGCATCGTAACGAGACTGAGGCACAAGAATGCGGCGGATGGCGGTGCATTTCTGGCCCGACTTGACGGTAAGTTCGCGGACCACTTCACGTACCAGCAGGTCGGTTGCGGCGTTGTCGTCATCGGGGCCCAGCAGAGCGCAATTTACGCTATCTGTTTCGGCGTTGAAGCGTACCCCCTGACTCAGTATGCCTGGGTGTTTTCTAAGGTCGGCTGCTGTATCGGCCGAGCCGGTAAACGATACGACGTCAAAGGAGTCGAGCGCATCGAGCAGCCCGGCGGGGCGTCCGCAGATCAGGCTGATCGCGCCAGCCGGAAGGATGTTGGCATCGATTACATCTTTAACCATTTCATGTGTCAGCCATGCCGTCGCGGTAGCCGGTTTGACCACAACCGGAACCCCCGACAACAATGCCGGCGCCGCTTTTTCCCATAAACCCCAGGACGGGAAATTGAAGGCATTGATCAGTAGGGCCACGCCATGCGTCGGTACGTAGATATGTTGCGTTGCAAACGCATTATCGCGTGCCAGCCCATCGGCGGCTCCGTCGACGAGCAGGTTTTGGGCGGTTAGCTTGCTGCCTTGTTTCGCATAGTAAGAAAGAGTGTAAATACCACCGTCAATATCGACGGCGCTGTCGTTTTGCACGGTGCCCGAGTTTTTCAGCGAAATATCAAAGTACTTGTCGCGGTTGGCTTGCAGCACCTGTGCTATTTGAGCAAGCAGTCCTGCGCGTTCCGAATACGAGAGTTGCCTTAAGGCCTGGCCGCCATTGGTGCGTGCAAAGTCAAACGCAGCATGGACATCAAGCCCTTCGGCGCAGACACTAACCAGTTCATGGCCTAAAACGGGATCGAACAGCGCTGTTCCTGCCCCCTGGCTTTCTTGCCATTGCCCTTGCGTGTAGTTAGGTAGTGTGGTCATGGTCTCTCTGGATATAAAGTAGTGCTGTGGTCGAGCGTTTGCGTAAGTACAGCATGCCGTCCGGTGGCTGGCCGTGGTTGCCGGCGCCATGGTTAGGGCGTAGGTCAATAGGTATGTCAGGCGTGTGCTATGGGCTGATCAGGTTCGAGTGAATTCGATTTTGCCTTGTGGCAAAAGGTAAAGTATCAGGGCGCGGCCCTTGGTTACAGTGGGGCTGTGAGAGGAGTCGGGGCCGTATATCAGCCATCCGCCCGGATGGCCGTCAAATTCGGCCGTATCGTCCAGCGGCATGATCAAATCGATTTCGCCGTTCGGGTGCCGGTGGTGTGGACCGGCTGTATCCTGCATGTCGACGACGTCAACCGAATAGCCGCTTAGCTCGTCCGTGGGTTTGATAATGCGGCCGAAACGTATGCCATTGCCTTCGTGCTTGCACATCCAGCCTTGTTCAATGCCGTCTTTACAGGCCTGAAATATGCGCTGGTACATGTCGCCGCCATGCGGGAACCGCTTATTAAGTTCGGCTTGCAGTTCGGGATCAAGGGTACGTTGGCCGATTGTGTCGGTTACGTTTTTGATTAGCTGCTGAAATGCCTCTGGGTTACTCATTGCCGTCAATCCTTTGTCTTCCGGTGCCTTCTATTTACTGCGTATGTCAGCAGATGCGGCAGCGCTGACGATAAGTTGAAAATTAGGGCTTTTCTTATGAATAGTCAAGCACTATAATGCACTTTTGCTGCTTCCTTAGGGTTTTTCTGGATGAATAATAAAGCACTTGAACGAACCGCCGAGGCTCTTTTAAGCACAGAAGTTGGCCGGGATCCGTATTTGAATTCGTTGGGCGAACGAGTTCGGCGCCTTAGAGCCATGCGCGGTATGACGCGTAAAGAACTTGCGCGCGCAGCGAGCGTCTCCGAGCGCCATCTGGCCAATTTGGAACGGGGCATCGGCAATGTCTCGATACTGGTGCTTCTGCAAATCGCCCAGGCTTTCAATTGTGTTCTGGCGGAACTGGTTGGCGATGTAACCACGGCTACGCCCGAATGGCTGTTAATACGCGAGTTGCTTGAAAATCGTTCCGAGCAAGAGCTGCAAACGGCCCGCAAGGCGCTGTCCGGATTGTTTGCCGACAAGGATGCGGCTGTGGGAACTAACAAGCTGCAGCAAATTGCATTAATCGGTTTGCGAGGGGCGGGAAAGTCGACGCTGGGGCGTCTTCTGGCGGCGGACATCGGCTATCCGTTTATCGAACTCAGTACCGAAATCGAACGGGTCGCGGGTTGTGGGATCCTTGAAATTCATAGCTTGTATGGGCCCACGGCGTATCGCCGCTACGAAAAGAGAGCGCTTGAAGAGACGCTGCAACTTTATCCCGAGATGGTGCTGGCCACCCCGGGAGGGCTGGTTTCCGAGCCTGCAACCATGAATTTGATGCTGGCCCATTGCTACACGGTATGGATCAAAGCGACTCCCGAGGATCACATGGCGCGTGTGATGGCGCAGGGTGATTTTCGTCCTATGGCCGGCAACAATGAAGCCATGGCCGACTTGAAACGTATTCTGGCAAGCCGTGAAGCGTTTTATTCAAAGGCCGATTTTATTTGTTCCACCACCGACAAAACCCTGGAGCAAAGTTTTGACGGTTTACGGGCTCATATTCGGGAGGGGGCAGGTTTACCGCTTTAAGTTAGCCGATTAATGAGTGTGCTATGTATCAAACAATAAAAGTGCATAAAACTGCATTTTTATTGTTGACCTCCAAAATAAGTTGCATTATTATGCATCAATGCTTATTGCATGCATTATCGTTCCGCTATAAAAAGTTTAGGAGACTTACATGAATCAAGCCGTTTCCCGCGTCGAGTTTCGCACGGACCCTAGCCAGTACAAACATTGGGCCTTATCGTTCAACGGCGCCGTTGCGACGCTGGCGATGGATGTGTCGGAAGACGGCGGTTTGCGTCCCGGCTATAAGCTCAAGCTCAACTCCTACGACCTGGGTGTCGATATCGAGTTGCACGACGCATTGCAGCGGATCCGGTTCGAACATCCTGAAGTGCGGACGGTGGTGGTTACCAGTCTTAAAGACCGTATTTTTTGCTCGGGCGCCAATATCTTCATGCTGGGGCTTTCGTCCCATGCCTGGAAGGTGAATTTCTGTAAGTTTACGAACGAGACACGCAACGGCATCGAAGATTCCAGCCGCCATAGCGGGCTTAAATTTGTCGCCGCCCTGAACGGCGCTTGCGCCGGCGGCGGCTACGAGCTTGCTTTGGCGTGCGACGAAATCCTGCTTATCGACGATCGGTCCTCTTCGGTGTCGCTTCCCGAGGTTCCTCTGTTGGGTGTATTGCCTGGCACCGGCGGTTTGACTCGCGTTACCGATAAGCGCAAGGTGCGGCACGATTATGCCGACATTTTCTGCACTCTGGTTGAAGGTGTGCGTGGCCAGCGCGCCAAAGATTGGCGTTTGGTCGACCAGGTCATCAAGCCAGCGCAATTCGTCGAGGGGGTGCAAAGCCGTGCCGAGGAACTGGCCAGCGCCAGCGACCGTCCAGCCAGTGCAAAAGGAGTCGCGTTGTCGGCCCTGCAACGCGTGGATGATGAAAATGGCCTTAGCTATAAGTACGTCGATGTGCGGATAGACAGAGAGCAGCGTCTGGCAAGCTGGACGGTGCGCGCTCCGGGCGAGGACGTAGCACAGGACATCGACGCGATTCTAAAGCAAGGCGATGCCTGGTGGCCGTTGCAAATGGCGCGCGAACTGGACGACGCAATTTTGCAGCTGCGCACCAACGAATTGGATATCGGTACGTGGGTCTTCAAGACGGAAGGCGATGCTGCCAAGGTGCTGGCGGCGGACGCCGCCTTGCAAAAGCACGCGGATCACTGGTTCGTCCGTGAAACCTTGGGCATGTTGCGTCGTACCCTGGCCCGCCTCGATGTCACATCGCGTTCCATGTTTGCCTTGATCGAAGCCGGATCATGCTTTGTCGGTACGCTGTTCGAGGTGGCTTTGGCGTGCGATCGCTCTTACATGCTGGACGATCCCGAGCTTCAGGCGCCCGCTCAAGTTGCACTGACCGAACTGAACTTTGGTTTTTATCCCATGGTTAATGGTCAAAGCCGGCTCCAGCGCCGTTTCTACGAAGAAGATCCTGCCCTGGAGCCGATTCGTGCAACGGTGGGGCAGCCGGTTTCCGCCGCCGACGCCGAAAAGCTTGGCCTGGTAACGTTTGCGCTCGATAGCATCGATTGGGATGATGAAATTCGTATGGCCCTTGAAGAGCGCCGTGCTTTGTCGCCTGACGCCCTGACCGGGTTGGAGGCGAACCTGCGCTTCGGCGGGAAAGAAACCATGGAGACACGCATATTTGGCCGTCTGACGGCTTGGCAGAACTGGATATTCATCCGCCCTAATGCGGCTGGTGAAAAAGGTGCACTCAAACTATACGGTAAAGGTGAACAGGCCAGTTTCGATTGGAACCGTGTGTGATTCCATTTTTAGATCAAACGTGCACTTTGTCGGCTTCGCTTGCCGTACAACGGTACGGTCTGCGCTTCGCCTTTGCATTCACGCTTGGTTTAGAAACGGAATAAGCGACAGCGATAAAAACTACCCAAGGAGATACAGATATGTCCGGTATTAATTATTCAGAAACGATCCCAAATAATGTGAACTTATCCAGCGACCGTACGCTACAGCGCGCGCTCGAACATTGGCAGCCCAATTATTTGCAATGGTGGAAAGAAATGGGGCCGGAGGCCTCGCAGAATTTCGATGTGTATTTACGTACGGCGGTCAGTGTGCAGCCTGATGGCTGGGCGAATTTTGATCATGTGAAAATGCCCGACTATCGCTGGGGTATATTTCTGGCCCCCCAAGACGGCCAGCGCAAGGCTCACTTCGGAGAAAATATCGGCCGCGATGTATGGCAAGAAGCCCCCGGAGAGCATCGCGCCAATCTACGCCGTATTATCGTCACGCAAGGCGATACCGAACCGGCTTCTGTAGAGCAACAGCGTCACCTGGGCCTTACAGCGCCTTCGCAGTACGATTTGCGTAATTTATTTCAGGTCAACGTCGAGGAAGGGCGCCACTTGTGGGCCATGGTTTACCTGTTGCATCGCTATTTCGGCCGCGACGGTCGGGAAGAGGCCGACGCGCTGTTGCAGCGTAACTCGGGCAGCGAAGACAGCCCCCGTATTTTGGGCGCCTTCAACGAAAAAACTCCGGATTGGCTGGCGTTTTATATGTTCACCTATTTCACCGACCGCGACGGCAAGTTCCAGCTGAGCGCCCTGGCCGAGTCGCAGTTCGATCCATTGGCGCGTACAACAAAATTCATGTTGACCGAGGAAGCTCATCATATGTTTGTGGGCGAGTCGGGTGTGTCGCGGGTATTGCAACGCACTGCGCAGGTAATGAACGAGCTAAAAACCGAAGATCCGGCAACATTGCGCGCCGCGGGCGTCATCGATTTACAGACGATTCAACGCTATGTGAATTTCCACTACAGCGTTACGATCGATCTTTTTGGCGCGGACCAGTCATCCAACGCCGCTATTTTCTATAGCTCCGGTTTAAAAGGGCGCTATGAAGAAAGCAAGCGTACAGATGATCACCAGCTTAAAAACGATACGTATCGCGTACTGGAAGTCGCCAACGGCCAGTTGCGCGAAATTGAAGTCCCCATGCTGAATGCCCTGAATGAAGTGCTTCGCGATGACTTTATTCGCGATTCGGTGGCAGGGGTTGGCCGGTGGAACAAGGTTCTGGAGAAAAATGGCATTGCATTCCGCCTGATTGTTCCCCACAAGGCTTTTAACCGGAAAATTGGTACGCTGGCAGGTATTCGTGTTGCTCCAGACGGCACGGTGTTGTCCGAAGAGCAATGGAAAGCCAACGAAAACAGCTGGTTGCCAACACCTGAAGACCGGGCATTTGTGGCTTCGCTAATGGGGCGGGTGGTCGAGCCCGGCAAGTTTGCTAACTGGATTGCACCTCCGGCTATTGGAATTAACCGCCAACCGGTCAATTTCGAATATATTCGCTTCAACTAACAGCAACATGGCCGCTGCGTAAACGCAAGGCGCAGTAAGTTGGGTTGGCTCGGCAAGCGTATGGCTCGCCGGGCCAACCCGGCAAGGCTAATAAGGCCTTGGAGTATTTTATTTCCAAATGAATTGTAAGCACGAAGGCAAAGTGCAGGCAGCACATTGGTACGGTACGCGATTGGTACGGCAAGCGAAGCCGACACAGCTTACAGTTGATTTAGAAATGGAATAGCAGTCGCTTTGGCACTGAGGAGACAAACCATGAACGCACAAACAGCCGCTGTTGTAATGAAACAGCATTTGATAGATCCTGAAGTCTGCATACGTTGCAATACGTGCGAGGAAACCTGTCCCGTCGATGCGATTACCCACGACTCCAACAATTATGTCGTCGACCCCGAAATATGCAACAGTTGCATGGCCTGTGTGCCGCCGTGTCCGACCGGGGCTATCGATCACTGGCTGCAAGTCATTTCAAGCAAGGCGTATTCGCTTGACGAGCAATTCAGCTGGAACGAACTGCCCGTCGAAGAAGAACTGCCCATCGATGTAAGTACGGGCGTGACCGGGGCAGTTGACACCCCGGCGGCGGATACGGCCGAGGATTTCACCGCCGACCTCGAGGGCGTTCCCTCGACGGCGGCGGGGGCAAGCATTCCGCCCTGGTCGGCGGCGCATCCTTACGTCAATCTTTATACCCACAAAAACGTTATTACGGCAACGGTAGTGGGTAATTACCGCGTTACGGGAGATGATACCGAAAGCGATATTCATCATATTGTTCTGGACTTCGGAACGACGCCGTTTCCGGTTCTTGAGGGCCAGTCGATTGCCATTTTTCCGCCGGGAAGCGATGCAGGCGGCCGTGCGTACCATGCACGCCAGTATTCCATTGCCAGCCCGCGCGATGGCGAGCGGCCACGCTATAACAACTTGTCGATAACGGTTAAGCGAGTTAGCGCCGACTACGATGGGAATGCGGTGAACGGGGTGTGTTCCAGTTATTTGTGCGATCTTAAAAAGAACGATACGGTCAAGGTGATTGGTCCGTTTGGCAACACTTTTTTAATGCCTAACCGGCCTAATTCAAATCTCATCATGATTTGCACGGGCACGGGATCGGCGCCTATGCGTGCCATGACCGAGCGCTGCCGCCGATTGGCCAAAGATGGTGGCTTTAGTGGTAAGCTTATGCTCTTTTTTGGCGCACGTTCTGAACGCGAATTGCCCTATTTCGGGCCTTTAATGAATTTGCCCAAAGAGTTTATTGATATCAACTTGGCGTTGTCTCGGGCTCCCGATAAACCTAAGCAATATGTACAAGATTTGATGCGTGAAAGGGCAGCCGATATTTTATCTCTGCTCGAGGACACTGAAACGTGTGTTTACGTTTGTGGCCTTAAGGGCATGGAAGTGGGTGTTATTGCGGCATTGCAAGATGCCGTCACCGGGGCCGGCAAGCACTGGCCCGATGTTCATGCTCAACTCAAATCGCAAGGGCGGCTGCATTTCGAGACTTACTGACCAGGGCAACTTGTGTGGGTCTGGCTATGAAATTTAGTGAGTTCCAAATCGGAATGGTGATCACCCACCCTCCCGTAATTCTCGAACATGATGAAATGGTCGCTTTTGCAAAAGCGTACGATCCACAATGGTTTCATCTGGACGCCCAGCGGGCGCATCAGGGGCGTTGGGGCGGGCTGATTGCCAGCGGCTGGTTAACATGCAGCCTGGCTATGCGCATGGCGGTTGATGCCGCGTTGCAAGGGTCCGAGTCGTTCGGTTCACCGGGCGTCGAAAAAATTCGGTGGCTGGTGCCTGTGCGCGCAGGCGATGCTCTTCGCCTTGAGGCTACTGTCGACTCGGTGCGCATTTCGTCCAGCCGTGACGATCTGGGTATTCTGCGTTGGTCGTGGCGCATGTATAACCAGCGCGACGAGCAGGTGCTTGAGCTTGAGGCGACCAGTCTGTTCGACTTGGCATAAACTGATTTATGAACTTTTTTCAGATAAAAGGTCTTACTAATTAGCAACTAGTTACGGGCGCTCGCCGCTCATATCACGACGAATGCCTGTTTTCTCTTCTTAGGAGACAACCATGGCAGACACAACAAGGAAGGGCTTCACGCCGCAAGACGTCTCTGCCAAGCCTATTCCTGTACCCAATATACGTCGGCGCCGTATTATGCAGGCCGCTGGCGCAGCCGGACTCTATGCCAGCGTCGGCACTTTCTTTCTAAGCGCGCACGCCGCTGCTCGTACCCTCAAGATTTTACAATGGAACCACTTCGTACCGGCTTATGATAAGTGGTTTGACGATACCTACGTTAAAGAGTGGGGGCAGAAAAACGATACCGAAGTGATTGTCGACCATGTCGGCATCCCGGCGTTAAGCACTCGGGCCGCCGCCGAAGTATCGGCACAACAGGGGCATGACCTTTTCATGTTTTTATCGCCGCCGCCGGTCTACGAGGATCAGGTTATCGATCATCGTGAAATTTATGAAGAGTGTGAGAGAAAACATGGCAAGCCCGTCGAGCTGGCCGTAAAAAGCAGCTACAACCCGAAAACAAAAAAGTATTACGCTTTTTCCGATAGCTTTGTGCCCGACCCTGTGAATTATCGTAAAGACCTGTGGGACGAGGCCGGCCTTGCACCGCCCGATTCCTGGGACGATGTCCTTAATGCGGGTGCGAAGATCAAGCAGGCGCGCAATATTCCTGTCGGGATTGGCTTGTCCGCCGAGCTGGATACGGCTATGGCAATGAGAACGCTTTTGTTTGCGTTTGGCGGTTCGGTGCAAGACGAAAAGGGCGTGGTAGTGCTGGATTCCAAAAATACACTGGAAGCGGTGAAGTTTGCCAAGGCGCTGTTTGAAAAAACCATGACCCCGGAAGTGATGGCGTGGGACGCTTCGTCCAACAACCGTGCGATGCTGGCAGGCACTATTTCTTTGTGTCTGAATGCTATTTCAGTGACACGCGAGGGTGAGAACAAGGGGATCCCGGTTACTCCCCATATCCAGCTTACCCAGGCGCTAAAGGGGCCTGTGCGTCGTATCGGGATGGAGCACGTGATGGATTGCTACGTCATCTGGAAATTTGCCCAGAATATCAATGGCGCCAAGAAATTTTTGATCGACTATATCGACAGTTTCCGCGAAGGATTCCTGAGTAGTCAGTTTTATAATTTCCCGTGTTTCCCCAGGACCGTGCCCGATCTGGACAAATTAATTGCCGATGATCCGAAGGGGCAGCCTTCCGACAAGTACAAAGTGCTTGGTACATTGATGACGCAGGCAACCAATGTCGGGTATCCCGGTTATGCCAATGCGGCCACCGATGAAATCTTTAACACCTGGGTGCTGAATACAATGTTCGCCAAGGCAGCCACCGGCAACCAAACACCGGAAAATGCAATCAAAGAGGCCGATGCCACGTGTAAACGCATCTTTGCCAAGTGGCGGGAAAAAGGCGTAGTGTAACGGGGAGGCCCGTAATGGCTATTGTAGAAACCCGTTCACTCATCAAGCGATTTGATGGCGGCAATGCGGTTGACGGCATTGATCTGATCGTGCGTGAAGCAGAGTTCCTGGTATTGCTGGGGCCCTCGGGTTCGGGCAAAACAACCTTGTTGCGCATGATCGCCGGCCTTGAAGTTCCGACGTCGGGCGATATTTTGCTGGACAACCGCATTGTGACTGAATTGCCGCCCCGGGCACGTAATATGGCCATGGTATTTCAGAGCTATGCGCTTTATCCGCACCTGACGGTAGAGCGCAATATTGCCTTTCCGTTGCAGGCCCAGGGGATGGCGAGCAATGCCATCAAGGTTAAAGTGGATTGGGCTTCCGGCCTCTTTGGCATTGGCCATTTGCTTCAGCGCAAGCCCCGCCAGTTATCGGGCGGCGAGCGGCAGCGGGTGGCCCTGGCACGTGCCGTCGTGCGCGAGCCAGGTGTTTTTTTGCTGGACGAGCCGTTATCCAACCTGGACGCCAAGCTCAGGATTTCGGCTCGCGACGAGTTACAGCAGTTTCAGCGGCGTCTGGCTACGACAACGATTTATGTGACTCACGATCAGATTGAGGCCCTGGGGCTAGGCGATCGTATCGCTGTACTGGATCATGGACGGATGCATCAGCTGGGCACGCCGCACGATGTCTATGCGCATCCGGCAGATCTTTTTGTGGCTACATTTATCGGCGCACCGCCCATGAATCTGGTTAATGAAAACGATACGTCGGTACTGGGATTTCGTCCCGAGCATTTTCTTCCGCAGGCTATATACGCTTCGGATGACGATGTGCAATCGTTTTTATTTCATATTACCCGTATCGAAAACCTGGGGTCCGATCGCCTGGTTTACGGTGTGCTTCAGCCGCCCATGCCAAGCGTCAAGGTCATCTCACGTGTCCCTTGTACGGTTACAGCGCCCCTTGAGACTGATACGAACTATTCCTTTGCCGTTCGCCGTCGCGACCTTAGGCGGTTTGATTCCAAGTCGGGGCTGAGGCTGGAGTCGTCCTCATGAGTACAGTTGCTTCATCCAGGCCAGAACGCCGTGCGTCGCATTATTGGCTGGATAATGACAAGTGGCTCGGGCGTTGCATGTTGGCGCCGGCCATTATCTATATTACTTTGTTGGTGGGGTTTCCCTTCATCCTGTCGATTTTGTACAGCCTGTCCGATATTACTGTCGGGACACGCTCGCTGCATTTTGTCGGCTTGGCAAATTTCAGTCGTATTCTGGATGATCATACCTTTTGGCGCGCACTGATCAATACACTGGTTTTTGCTCTGGTTTCTCAAGTTCTGGTGGTCGTGCTGGCCAAAATACTGGCGATGGCGCTGTATCGTGACTTTCGGGGGAAGTGGCTGGTCAGGTTGCTGATACTGCTGCCCTGGGTTGCGCCTATCTCGCTGGGAACGATAGGCTGGCTCTGGATCTTTGATCCGGTGTATAGCGTGATCAACAAGACGCTGCAGCTGACAGGAGTGTTGGGCCCTGGGCAGTGGCCGATTTGGCTGGGTCAGCCAAATCTGGCCATGGCGTCGATTATCTTGGTGGATGTTTGGCGGCTATTACCCCTTGCGACGGTGATCATACTGGCTGGCTTAAGCGGTATTCCCCAAGATATTCATGATGCGGCAGCCATGGACGGCGCGGGTTTTTGGCGGCATTTGTTCCGTATCAATATCCCTTTGGTTATGCCCGTCATGCTTGTGGCATTGCTGTTTGGCATCGTATTCACGTTTACCGACATGATTATTATCTATGTGCTTACGCGTGGCGGGCCTTACGATACGACGCAAGTCCTGGCCAGCCTGGCATTTTTTACTGGCATACAAGGCGGCGATTTGGCCCAGGGGGCGGCGATATCGTTGTTCTTGTTTCCGGTGCTGGTGGCGGTGGTGGTACTGCTGCTGACGATAGCGCGGCGCACGGAGGTGACCTGATATGTATTTAACGACGATACGTGCCAAACGCTGGGGAATGCGAATCGGGCATTTTGGTATTGTCGCCGCGTTTGTGGCGTTTACGGCTTTTCCGTTTTACTGGATGCTGATCACAACGTTCAAAAGTACGCTTGATCTGGTGAATGTTGCGAATAATCCATTCATTTTCAATAGCCCGCCTACTTTGGAAAACCTGAGCATCCTGATACTGGATACGCAATACATGCGTTGGGTTTTCAACACCTTGTTGGTTGGAGTGCTGGTTGTTGGTATTACTCTGCTACTGGCTGTCCCTGCGGGGTACAGTCTGGCTCGCTTGTCGGGACGCTGGGGAAAGCAGATGGCCATTGGTATTTTTCTAACGTATTTAATACCACCCACTATTTTGTTTATTCCTTTTTCACGGATCATAGGCGAGCTTGGTTTGCAGGATTCGTTGTGGTCGCTTGTGTTGGTATACCCCAGTTTTACGGTGCCGTTTTGCACCTGGCTGATGATGGGTTTTTTCAAGGCAGTACCGCATGATATTGAAGAGGCAGCCATGATGGACGGCTTGAGCCGTTTCGGCGCCTTCTGGAAAGTGGTGGTGCCGCTTTCGTCGGCGGGTATATTGACTACGATTATTTTTACGCTCACGCTAGTCATGCAGGAATTTATTTACGCGCTGACTTTTATTACAAGTTCTTCACAATACACGGTAAGCGTAGGAGTGCCGACGTTTCTGGTGCGTGGGGACGTATATTTTTGGGGCTCGTTAATGGGGGCGTGCCTGATTGTCAGCGTGCCGATCGCCATACTTTATAACTTCTTCGTTGACCGCTTTGTGGCGGGCTTTACGGTGGGGGCGGTG
>LNAP01004375.1_pt1 | contig 13075 bp, 6 predicted proteins | sample 602601 | NCBI WGS metagenome assembly LNAP01 (sample SAMN02440304, study PRJNA202911) | soil metagenome | biome: Subtropical and temperate rainforests or woodlands; isolation source: soil samples (1 kg each in a 20% v/v slurry with milli Q water) were... ...
TCAGTGCGCCGGTGTGGTGTGCCACGCCGCGCATCGCCCGCGTGCTGGCCGACTACCGCGCGGCCTTCCCCGAGGTGCTGGTCGACATGCACCTGGAGAACCGCAAGGTCGACCTGGCCGCCGACGGCTACGACCTCGCGCTGCGCGCCACGCAGGAGCCCTCTCCCGCGCTCATCGCACGGCCGCTGTGCCAGGTGCAGTTCCATCTGGTGGGCTCGGTCGACCTGTTGGCACGCGCCGGCGTGCCCGCCGGTCCCGCGGAGCTGGCACGGCTGGGCGCCATCGTGCCGAGCTACGTCGACCTGGAAGGCTTCGCGCTGCGCGGGCCCGGCGGGCGGCAGGCGCCGCTGCGGCTGAGCCCGGTGCTGCGCTCGGACGACACCAACCTCACGCTGCACGCGGTGCGCGCCGGCCTGGGCGTGTCCTTCCTGCCGGGCTGGCTGGTCGACGAGGACATCGCGGCCGGCCGCCTCGTGCAGCTGATTCCGGCGTACAGCGTGGCGCCTGTGACGCTCTTTGCTGTCTACACCAGCCGCCAGTACATGGCGCCCAAGCTGCGCAGCTTCATTGATTTCCTGGGGCGAGCGTTGTCACCGGCGCGCAGGCAATGAGAAGCCGTCGGGTCTAGACTGGCCGACCTTCCGCTGCCTCAGAGATTCCGACATGCCCTTCGCCACCGACCGCACCGCCCTCGAACTGCGCTCCCTCATCACGCCGTCCGGCGAGCTCGAAGTGAGCCTGGCCGAGGTGGCGATCGCCACGCCCGGCCCCGACGAGGTGGTGGTGCGCGTGGAGGCCGCGCCGATCAACCCGTCGGACCTCGGCCTGCTCTTCGGCGCCGCCGACATGACGACCGCCGCCGTGTCCGGCACGCCGGCGCGCCCGGTGGTGACCGCGCACGTGCCCGCGGCCGGCATGAAGGCGATGGCCGGCCGTCTGGGTGAATCGATGCCGGTCGGCAACGAAGGCGCGGGCGTGGTGGTCGAGGCCGGCAGTTCGCCCGCGGCGCAGGCGCTGCTCGGCAAGACCGTCGCGCTGATCGGTGGTGCGATGTACGCGCAGTACCGCGTGATCGCGGCCGAGCAGTGCCTGCGGCTGCCCGACGACGCGACGCCGGCCGAAGGCGCGTCGTCCTTCGTCAACCCGCTGACGGCGCTGGGCATGGTCGAGACCATGAAGCGCGAAGGCCACACCGCGCTGGTGCATACCGCGGCGGCGTCGAACCTCGGCCAGATGCTGCAGCGCATCTGCCTGAAGGACGGCATCGCGCTGGTCAACATCGTGCGCAGGCCCGAGCAAGTCGCGCTGCTGAAGTCCCAGGGCGCCGTGCATGTGTGCGATGCCAGTGCGCCGACCTTCCTCGACGACCTGACCGAAGCGCTGGTCGCCACCGGCGCGACCATCGCCTTCGACGCCACCGGCGGCGGCCCGCTGGCCGGGCAGATCCTCGGCTGCATGGAAGCGGCCCTGGTGCGTACCGCCACGGTCTACAGCCGCTACGGCACCAGCACCCACAAGCAGGTGTACCTCTATGGCGGCCTGGACACGCGGCCGACCGAGTTCCGCCGCAATTTCGGCATGGCCTGGGGGATGGGCGGCTGGCTGCTCTTTCCCTTCCTGCAGAAGATCGGCCCGGCAGCGGCGCAAGTGCTCAAGCAGCGGGTCGCGGCCGAGCTGAAGACCACCTTCGCGAGCCGCTATGCAGGCGAGCTGTCGCTGCCCGAGGTGCTGACGCTCGACGCCATCGCACGCTACAACCAGCGCGCCACCGGCGCGAAGTACCTGATCGCGCCGCACAAGCGCTGAGCCCGCACGGCATGCCTCGCCGCTGCCGTGCGGCGTGGACGTTGTCCGACGCACCCGGGCCCGGGGCGCTGCTACCGTCGCGGCCCCATGACGCAGTCGCCTCCCGTCACCCCCTCCACGCGCCGGCCCGCGCGCCACGACGACATCTTCGTGGGCACCGGCGAGATGGCACAACTCATGCGGCAGCACGACTGGGCATCGACCCCGCTCGGACCGGCCGAGCGCTGGCCCGAAAGCCTGAAGGTGGCGATCCGCATCCTGCTGACCTCGCGCTTCCAGATGTGGCTGGGCTGGGGCCCCGACGTCGCCTTCTTCTACAACGACGCCTACCGTCCCACGCTCGGGCTCAAGCACCCGAAGTCGCTGGCGATGCCGACGCGCGAGCTGTGGTCGGAGATCTGGGACGACGTCAAGGGCCGCATCGAGACCGTCTACCAGGACGGCGAGTCGACCTGGGACGACTCGATGATGCTGCTGCTGGAGCGCTCGGGCTTCCCCGAGGAGACGTACCACACCTTCTCGTACAGCCCGCTGCTGGGCGAGGACGGAAAGGTCGGCGGGCTCTTCTGCGCGGTCTCGGAAGACACGGCCCGCGTGATCAGCGAGCGGCGGCTGCAGCTGCTGCGGGCGCTCAGCGCGAGCCTGTCGGCCGCCGACACCCGCCAGGCCGTCATCGATGCGACTTTCGGTGCCCTGAGCCAGGCGCCGCGCGACCTGCCCTTCGCGCTGATGTACCTCTTCGACGCCAACGGCACGGCCCGTCTGGGCTGCGCGACCGGGATCGAAGCCGGCCACCACCTCGCGCCGACAACGCTGCCGCCCGGCGCGGCCGCGTTCTGGCAGGTCGACCGGCTGCTGGCGGGCGAAAGCGCGTTCGTGGTGTCGCTCGACCCGGCGCCCGATGTGCCCCGCGGCGTGTGGGACCTGCCGTCGCCGGCCGCCTTCGTGGTGGCCCTGCCACCGCAGGGCACGGCGCGCCCTGCGGGCTTCCTGGTGTGCGGAACGAATCCGTACCGCCCCATCACCACCGACTACCTGAGCTTCGTGCAGCTGCTGGCGGGCCAGATCTCGCCCAGCCTGACGAACGCCGAAGCGCTGGAGGCGAGCACGGCCGAGCGCGACCGCCTGCGGGGCCTGTTCAGGCAGGCGCCCGGCTTCATGTGCGTGCTCAGCGGCCCGGACCATGTCTTCGAACTCGTCAACGCGTCGTACCTGCAACTCGTCGGCTATCGCGACGTGGAGGGCAAGCCGCTGCGCGAGGCCCTGCCCGAGCTGGCCGGACAGGGCCTGATGCCGCTGCTCGACACCGTCTACAGCAGCGGGACGCCCTTCGTCGGCGAGGGCGTCCGGGTGATGATCCAGCAGGCACCGGGTGCGCCGATGTCCGAGCGCTTCCTCGATTTCGTCTACCAGCCCATCCTCGACGCCAACGGGGCGGCGACCGGCGTGTTCGTCGAAGGCTCCGACGTGACGGAAAAGGTGCGGGCCGAAAACGAGTTGCGCGCCCTCAACAGCAGCCTGGAGGCGCGCATCGCCGAGCGCACCCGCCAGGTGGAGGACACGCTGGAACAGCTGCGCGCCGAATCGCGCGAACGCGAAGCCGCCCAGGAGGCGCTGCGCCAGGCCCAGAAGATGGAAGCCGTCGGCCAGCTCACCGGCGGACTCGCGCACGACTTCAACAACCTGCTGGCCGGCATCACCGGCAGCTTCGAGCTGATGCAGCGCCGCCTCAAGCAGGGCCGCACCGAAGACCTGGAGCGCTACATCCAGGTCGGCCAGGGCGCGGCGCGGCGTGCCGCCGCGCTGACGCATCGCCTGCTCGCCTTCTCCCGCCGGCAGACGCTGGACCCCAAGCCCACCGACATCAACCGGCTGGTGAGCGGCATGGAAGAACTGATCCGCCGCACCATCGGCCCCGAGAACCAGCTCGAGGTGGTCGGCGCGGTCGGCCTGTGGATCACCCGGGTCGACCCGCACCAGCTCGAGAACGCGCTGCTCAACCTGTGCCTCAACGCGCGCGACGCGATGCCCGGCGGCGGGCGCCTGACGATCGAGACCGCCAACAAATGGATGGACGAGCGCGTCGCGAAGGAGCGCGACCTGCCAAGCGGCCAGTACGTCTCGCTCTGCGTCACCGACACGGGCACCGGCATGCCGCCGGAGGTCGCCCAGCGGGTGTTCGAGCCCTTCTTCACGACCAAGCCGATCGGCATGGGCACCGGGCTGGGCCTGTCGATGGTCTACGGCTTCGCCCGCCAGTCGGGCGGGCAGGTGCGCGTGTATTCCGAAGTCGGGCTGGGCACCACGATGTGCGTCTACCTGCCGCGGCACCACGAAGGTGAAGCCGTCGACGACCTCCCCGCCGCGGCCGGCGAGGTGCCCCATGCCGGCGTCGGCACCGTGCTGGTGGTGGACGACGAGCCGACGGTGCGGGCGCTGGTCGGCGACGTGCTGGGCGAGCTCGGCTACCGCGTCCTCGGGGCCGAGGACGGCGCCACCGGCCTGGCCCTGCTCCAGGGCAGCGTGCCGATCGATCTGCTGATCAGCGACGTCGGCCTGCCCGGCGGCATGAACGGCCGGCAGCTGGCCGACGCCGCGCGCGCCGGACGCCCCGACCTGAAGGTGTTGTTCATCACCGGCTACGCCGAGAACGCGGTGATCGGCAACGGCCACCTCGACCCGGGCATGGCGGTCATGACCAAGCCCTTCACGCTCGATGCGCTGGCGTTGCGGGTGCAGCAGATGATGGCCGCAAAGTCCTGACGCGCACGCGGTGTCGGCCGGGCCGCTAAAGTCGATGCCCTCCCCTGCATGCCCTGCCGCGCCAACCATGGCCGCGCTGCCACCGAGACATTCCGCCTTGTTCCGCTTCTTCGAGAGACTCCTCAACCCCTACCCCGCGGCCGAGCCCGCGCTGCCACCCGACGGCTTCTTCGCCTTCCTCTGGGCCTGCACCGCCGGCCTGCGCGGCAAGATCGCGGCCATGGCGCTGCTGACGGCGGCCATGTCGTCCTTCGAGGCGCTGCTGTTCGCCATGCTCGGGCGCATCGTCGACTGGCTGGGCAGCCAGGTGCCGGCGCGGCTCTGGGAAGACCGCGGCACCACGCTCGCGTGGCTCGCCGTCGCGCTGGTGGCCAGCATTGCCGTGGTCGCCCTGCAGACCGTCGTCAAGCACCAGACGCTGGCCATCAACCTGCCGATGCGCCTGCGCTGGAACTTCCATCGCCTGATGCTCGGCCAGAGCATGGCCTTCTACCAGGACGAGTTCGCCGGCCGCATCACCGCCAAGGTGATGCAGACCGCGCTGGCCGTGCGCGACACCCTCTTCGTGCTGGCCGACGTGCTGGTGGCGATGGGCGTGTACATCATCACGCTGATCGTGCTGGCCGCCGTGCTCGACACGCAGCTGATGATTCCGTTCGTGGTGTGGCTGCTGCTCTACATCGTGCAGCTGGCGTGGTTCGTGCCGCGGCTGGGCGCCATCGGCAAGGCGCAGGCCGATGCGCGCGCCGACATGACCGGCCGCATCACCGACGCCTACACCAACATCGCCACCGTCAAGCTGTTCTCGCACACCCAGCGCGAAGCCGGCTTCGCGCGATCGGCCATGCAGACCTTCCAGGCCACCGGCCAGGCGCAGATGCGGCTGGTGAGCGCCTTCGAGATCGCCAACCACACGCTGAGCATGGGCCTGACCGCCGGCATGGCGGGCATGGGCCTGTGGCTGTGGTCGCAGGGCGCCGTCGGCGTGGGCGCGGTGGCCGCGGCGACCGCCATGGCACTGCGCCTGCAGGGCATGTCGCACTGGATCATGTGGGAGATGACCAGCCTGTTCGAGAACATCGGCACGGTGCAGGACGGCATGAAGACGCTCTCGCGCCCGCGCACCGTGGTCGACGCGCCGGCCGCCAAGACGCTGCAGGTGCCGCACGGCGAGGTGCGCTTCGAGCACGCCAGCTTCCGCTACGCCGAAGGCCGCCCGCGCGTGATCGACGACATGACGCTGGTGGTGCGACCGGGCGAGAAGATCGGCCTGGTCGGGCGCTCGGGCGCGGGCAAGTCGACGCTGGTGAACCTGCTGCTGCGCTTCCACGACCTGGACGGCGGCCGCATCCTGATCGACGGCCAGGACATCGCGCAAGTCACGCAGGATTCGCTGCGCGAGCACATCGGCATGGTCACGCAGGACACCTCGCTGCTGCACCGCTCGGTGGCCGACAACATCGCCTACGGCCGGCCCGATGCGAGCGACGAGGCGATCCGTGCCGCCGCCGAGCGCGCCGAGGCGCACGACTTCATCGGCACGCTGGGCGACGCCAAGGGCCGCACGGGCTACCAGGCCCACGTCGGCGAACGCGGCGTGAAGCTCTCGGGCGGCCAGCGCCAGCGCATCGCCATTGCGCGCGTGATGCTCAAGGACGCGCCGATCCTGCTGCTCGACGAGGCCACCAGCGCACTCGACTCCGAGGTCGAGGCGGCCATCCAGGCCAGCCTGTACCGCCTGATGGAAGGCAAGACCGTGATCGCCATCGCCCACCGCCTGTCGACCATCGCGGCGATGGACCGGCTCATCGTGCTCGACGAAGGCCGCGTGGTGGAAGAAGGCGACCACCAGACGCTGCTGGCGCAGGGCGGGCTCTATGCCCGGCTGTGGGCGCACCAGAGCGGCGGCTTCCTGGGCGAGAGCTGACGGCCGGCCGGGCTCACCGCCACGCCGCCGTGTGCAGCATGGCCGATGAATCGCGGCAGATTCCCAGCATGAACAGGTCGAGGCTGGTCGGCGGGGCGAGTTGCCGCGCGTGCGGCCACTCGTTGGCGCGCGCCGACAGCATGCCGATGCCGACGGTATGCAGGCAGCGTGCCGCGGCCGCCGGCCGCAGGCCCTCGCGCAGCTGGTGTCGCTCGCGGGCGATGGCCATGACCTGGGCGACATGGCGTGCGGCCCGGATCATCGCGCGCTCGATCTGCGCCATGGCGTCGGCCGGCAGGTCGGCCCGGAGGCCATGGCAAAGCACGAGCTGGATGGTGCGCCATTGCACCGGGTCCGCCATGCAGCGCGCCAGCTGCAGCGACAACTGCTGGTGCAGCAGCCGCAACGGCTGCTGATGCGCTTCGTAGCCCGCGACGTCGGACCCGATATCGAGCGGCCACTGCAGCCCGGCGACGACCTCGCTCACCAGGGCCGCCTTGTCCGCGAAATGCCAGTAGACGGCCCCACGGGTGACGCCGGCCAGCGCCGCGACGTCCTCCAGGGTGGCCGCACGCACGCCGACCTTCGCGAAGACCGAGAGCGCGGCGTCCATCACGCACACCCGCGTGCGCTGTGCATGAGCTCTGCTGCGGCGCACGGCGGAAGGCCCGGCTCTGGTCGTGGCGGCCGGCAGGTTCAAGGCCTGGCCGTGGACGACACCGTCGCCACCGGCGTTCCGGTGGTCTCGACCCAGCCGCCGCCCAGCGTCTTGTAGAAGGTCACGAGGTTGGTGAAGCGCGACAGCCGCGTGGTGATCAGGTTCTGTTGCGCGGTGTAGAGCGAGCGTTGCGAATCGAGCACGCTGAGGTAGCTGTCGACGCCGCGCTGGAAGCGGGCCTGCGACAACCGGTAGCTGTCGTCCGTGGCGTCCACCAGCGACTGCTGCGCCTCCAGCTGCCGGCCGAGCGTGCTGCGCTGCGCGAGCGCGTCGGAGACCTCGCGGAAGGCCGTCTGGATGGCCTTCTCGTACTGCGCGACGTCGATGTCGCGATCGGCCTTGGCAATGTCCAGATTCGCCTGATTGCTGCCGGCGTCGAAGATCGGCAGCGAAATCTGCGGCGCGAAGCTCCAGGTGCCTGAGCCCGCCTTGAACATGTTCGACAGGCTCGCGCTCGAGGTGCCGGCCGAGGCCGTGAGACTGATGCGCGGATAGAAGGCCGCGCGCGCCGCTCCGATGTTGGCGTTGGCGGCCTTCAGGGTCCGCTCGGCCTCCAGGATGTCGGGGCGGCGCGCCAGCAGCTCGGAAGGCAGCCCCGGCGGGATGCTGGCCAGCGGGCTGGCCGCTGCGGTGGCGATGTCGGGCAGCGCTTGCGGCAGCAGCTCGGCCGGCAGGTCGGCGCCGACCAGCAGCACCAGCGCGTTGCGGTCCTGGGCCACCTGCGAGGTGTATTTCTCGACGTCGACGCGCGCGGAATCCACGCTGGTCTGGGCCTGGCGCAGCGTGAGGGCGGACGCCACGCCCATCTCGAAGCTGCGCTGGTTGAGCTTGTAGGTGTCGCTCTGACTGCCCAGCGTGTCTTTCGCGAGCCGCAGCCGGTCCTGGTCGGCCGCCATCGTGAGGTAGGCGGTCGCGACTTCGGCCACCAGGCTGATCTGCGTGCTGCGGCGTGCCTCGGCGGTAGAGAAGAATTGCTCGAGCGCCTGCGCATTGAGGCTGCGCACGCGGCCGAACAGATCGAGCTCGTAGGCGCTGAAGCCCAGCGTCGCGCTGTAGCTGTGCGAAGTCAGAGGCTGCCCCGTGGCCGACAGATCGCCGGGCGTACGGCTGCCACTGCCGCTACCGGTGGCATTGACGGTGGGGAACAGCGCGGCGTCCTGCACGCGGTACTGCGCGCGCGCCTTCTCGATGTTGAGCGCCGCCACCCGCAGGTCGCGGTTGTTGGCGAGCGCCAGCGCGATCACGCGCTGCAGCGCGGGGTCGGTGAAGACGTCGCGCCAGCCGATGTCCGCGACGGGCACGGAAGCCATCCCGCCGGTGTCGCCGGCGAACGTGACCGGCACCGGTGCCGCCGGCTGCTGGTAGGCGGGCATCAGGCTGCAGCCCGCGAGGAGGATGGCCAGCGCGAGGGGCGCGAGAGTGAAGCGGGTCATGTCAGACGCCTTCCGTGGTGCCCGAAGGGGCCGGGTGGGCAGGGGCCGGTGCAGGATCGTGCGCGACGGGCTTGCGCTTGAACAGGCCCATCACCAGCACGAAGAACAGCGGAACGAAGAAGATCGCGAGGATGGTGCCGGACAGCATGCCGCCGATCACCGCCGTGCCCAGCGCATGCTGCGCACCCGCGCCGGCGCCGCTGCCGAGCACCAGGGGCAACACGCCCAGGATGAAGGCCAGCGATGTCATCAGGATCGGGCGCAAGCGCATGCGCACGGCCTCGAGCGCCGAATCGAGCAGGCTCTTTCCGCCGTCGTACAGCTCCCGGGCGAACTCCACGATCAGGATGGCGTTCTTCGACGCCAGGCCGATGGTGGTGAGCAGGCCGACCTGGAAGTACACGTCGTTCATCTTCCAGGTCAGCATCGCGCCGAGCAGCGCGCCGAAGACGCCCAGCGGCACCACCAGGATCACCGAAAACGGGATCGCCCAACTCTCGTAGAGCGCAGCGAGACACAGGAACACGATCAGGATCGACAAGGCGTACAGCTGGCCCGTCTGGCCGGTCGACGCCTTCTCCTGGCGCGACAGGCCGGTCCACTCGTAGCCGAAGCCCGGCGGCAGCTTGGCGACCGCCGCTTCGACGATGGCCATCGCCTCGCCGCTCGAGGCCACGCCCGGCAGTGCCATGCCCAGGATCTCCACCGAAGGCACGCCGTTGTAGCGTTCCAGGCGCGGCGAGCCCGAGCTCCAGCTGGCCTGGGCGAAGGACGTGAAGGGCACCATGGTGCCGGCGCTGTTGCGCACGTACCAGCGGTCGATGTCCTCCGGCAGCATGCGGTACGCCGCATCGGCCTGCAGCATCACCTTCTTCACGCGACCCTTGTCGATGAAGTCGTTGACGTAGCTGCTGCCCCAGGCGGCGGAGAAGGTGTCGTTGATGTCCGCCATCGACAGCCCCAGCGCGCCCGCCTTGTGCGCGTCGATCTGCAGACGGAACTCGGGCGTGTCTTCCAGGCCATTGGGCCGCACGGCAACCAGGCGCTTGTCGCGGGACAACTCGCCCAGCAGCTGGTTGCGCGCCTGGATGAGGGCCGCATGGCCCAGGTTACCGCGGTCCTGCAGCATCAGGTCGAAGCCGGTGGCATTGCCCAGCTCCGCGACCGCCGGCGGCGCGAAGGCGAAGACGCGCGCATCGCGGATCGACGCGAAGAAGGCGGTCGCCTTGGCCGATACGCCGGTCACGCTCAGTGCATCGCCCTTGCGTTCGTCCCACGGCTTGAGCTTGACGAAGGCGAAGCCGGTGTTCTGCCCGCTGCCGGCGAAGCTGAAGCCCGAGACGGCGAACACCCCGGCCACGGCATCCTTCTGGTCTTCCAGGAAATGGTGCTCCACCTGGCGGATGACCTCGTCGGAGCGCGCGGCGGTGGCACCCGGCGGCAGCTGGATCAGCACGAACATCGAGCCCTGGTCCTCGTCGGGCAGGAAGCCCGCCGGCAGCTTCATGAAGCCGAACACCACGGCGGCGAGCAGCACGGCATAGACGATCATGTAGCGCCAGCCCTTGCCCAGCATGTGGCGCACGATGCCCTGGTAACGGCTGTTGCCGCGGTCGAAGCTGCGGTTGAACCAGCCGAAGAAGCCGGTGGTCGCCATGGCGTGGCCCTTGGCCGCCGGCTTGAGCATGGTCGCGCAGAGGGCGGGCGTGAGCACCAGCGCCACCAGCACCGACAGCGTCATCGCCGACACGATGGTGATCGAGAACTGGCGGTAGATCACGCCGGTCGAGCCGCCGAAGAAGGCCATCGGCACGAACACCGCCGCCAGCACCAGGGCCACGCCGACCAGCGCGCCGGTGATCTGGTCCATCGATTTACGGGTGGCCTCCTTCGGCGAGAGCCCCTCTTCCGTCATGACCCGCTCGACGTTCTCCACGACCACGATGGCATCGTCCACCAACAGGCCGATGGCCAGCACCATGGCGAACATGGTCAGCGTATTGATGGTGTAGCCGAACATCGCCAGCACGCCGAAGGTGCCCAGCAGCACGACCGGCACGGCGATCGTCGGGATCAGCGTGGCGCGGAAGTTCTGAAGGAACAGGTACATCACCAGGAACACCAGCACCACGGCCTCGATCAGGGTACGCACCACCTCCTCGATCGAGATGCGCACGAAGGGCGTGGTGTCGTAGGGCTTCTGCACCTTCATGCCCTGCGGGAAGAACTTGGCGAGTTCGTCCACGCGGGCGTCGATGGCCTTGACGGTGTCGAGCGCATTGGCGCCCGTGGCCAGCTTGATCGCCAGGCCGGCCGCGGGCTTGCCGTTGTAGCGGCCCACGGTGTTGTAGCTCTCGCTTCCCAGCTCGATGCGGGCGACATCGCGCAGGCGCACCTGCGAGCCGTCGGTCTGGGTGCGCAGCAGGATGTCCTCGAACTCCTGCGCGGTCTTCAGGCGCGTCTGGGAGGTGATGGTGGCGTTGATCTGCTGGTTGCCCGCCGCCGGCAGCCCGCCGAGCTGGCCCGCCGAGACCTGCGCATTCTGTGCGGTGATGGCGGTCTTGACGTCGATCGGCGTGAGGTTGAACTGGGAGAGGTTGTTCGGATCGAGCCAGACCCGCATCGCGTATTGCGAGCCGAACAGGGTGGTGTCGCCCACGCCTTCCACGCGGCTGATCGCGTCCTGCACGTTGGCCGCCACGTAGTCCGACAGGTCGGCGCCGCTCATGCGGCCGTCTTCCGAGGTGAAAGCCAGCACGTTGAGGAAGTTGGTGGCCGACTTGGTGACGGTCACGCCCTGCTGCTGCACCTCTTGCGGCAGCAGCGGCGTGGCCAGCGAGAGCTTGTTCTGCACCTGCACCTGCGCGGTGTCGGGGTCGGTGCCGTTCTCGAAGGTCAGCGTGATGGTGACCGAGCCCGAGGACTCGCTGGTCGAGGCCATGTAGCTGAGCCGGTCGAGCCCTTTCATCTTCTGCTCGATGACCTGGGTGACGGTGTCCTCCAGCGTCTTGGCGGATGCCCCCGGGTAGGTGGCGCTGATCGCGACGGCGGGCGGCGCGATGCTCGGGTACTGCGCGATCGGCAAGGTGAAGATGGACATCACCCCGCCCAGCATCACGATGATGGCCAGGACCCAGGCGAAGATGGGCCGGTCGATGAAAAAACGTGCCATGAAGATCTTTCGCGGGGGTCAGTTCGAGGCGCTCTTGGGCGCATCGGCGGCCGCGGGCGGCGTGGGTGCGGCGGGGGCGCCGGCCGCAGGGGCGGCTTTCGGCGTCCACGCGGTCACCTCGACCTGCGCGCCCGGGGTGGCGCGTTGCTGGCCGTCGACCACGAGCTGGTCGCCCGGCTCGATGCCGCTTCGCACCAGCCACTGATCGCCGACGGTCCGCTCGGTCTCGAGCGTGCGCAGCTGCAGCTTGCCGTCGCGGCCCACCACGTAGGCGGTCGGCACGCCGCTGCCGTCACGCGACACGGCCTGCTGCGGCACCAGGATGCCCTGCTCCTTCACGCCTTCCTGCAGCACGGCGCGCACGTACATGCCGGGCAGCAGGTCGGCATTGGGGTTCGGAAACACCGCGCGCAGCGTGATGGCGCCGGTGTTCTGGTCGACCGTCACGTCCGAGAACTCGAGCTTTCCTTCGAGCGGGTAGGTGCTGCCGTCTTCCAGCAGGAGCCTCACCTTGGCCGCATTGGCGCCGGCCTTCTGCAGGTCGCCGCGAGCCATGGCCTGCTTGAGACGCAGCAACGCGACACTGGGCTGCGTCACGTCGACGTAGATGGGGTCGAGCTGCTGGATGGTGGCCAGCGCCGTGCTCTGGCTCGCCGTGACCAGCGCGCCGGGCGTCACGCTCGACCTGCCGATGCGTCCGGAGATCGGCGCGTCGACGCGCGCATAGGCCAGGTTGATGCGGCTGGTCTCGACATTGGCCTTCGCCGAGGCGACATCGGCTTCGCCCTGCGACAGCGCGGCGGCAGCGTCGTCGTAATCCTGCTGGCTCACCGCCTTGATGGTGACCAGTTCCTTGTAGCGCTCGGCCTTCAGCCGGGTTGTCTTGAGGCTGGCCTGCGACTTGGCCAGTGCAGCGACATTGCTGTCGTAGGTCGCCTTGTACGTGGCCGGATCGATCTGGTAGAGCGCCTCGCCCGCCTTCACGTCGCTGCCCTCGCGGAACTTGCGCGCCTTGACGATCCCGTTGACCTGCGGGCGCACGTCGGCGATCAGGAACGGCACGGTGCGCCCAGGCAGCTCGGTGCTCAGCGCCACCCGCTGCGGCTGTACCGTCAGGACGCCGACGACCGGTGTGCCCGCCGCCGGCGGGGCGCCGCCCGGCGGCTTGCCGCAGGCGGTCACGAGGAACGCGGCCGTCAACGCCGCGGTGAAGGTGGAGCAATAGGTGGCGACAGGGCGCATCGGATTCTTCCCGG
>LNAP01004376.1_pt1 | contig 13074 bp, 13 predicted proteins | sample 602601 | NCBI WGS metagenome assembly LNAP01 (sample SAMN02440304, study PRJNA202911) | soil metagenome | biome: Subtropical and temperate rainforests or woodlands; isolation source: soil samples (1 kg each in a 20% v/v slurry with milli Q water) were... ...
GCATCGCGCCTACAACCGAACTCGCGAAGGGGATTTCAGCCTCCATGGGCTGACCGGGTTTGACCTGGTGGGCAAGACGGTCGGCGTAGTCGGCACGGGCGCGATCGGCACAACCTCGCCGGTGTAGGGAGAGATCACCGGATTCTTGTTGAGGTCGTAGAACTTCTTACCCGTCGTCGGGCAAATGCGTTTGGTTCCGAGATCGGATTTGGCCACGTGTGGATCCTGGGAATTTCTGAAAAACGGTGCTTCACTTGGCTAGTTGACGCGCCGCTGTCAATAGCGCTGTGCGGGTGGCGGTTGACCGCGTGACGCCGTGCGGCCCATGTGATACCTGCCGCCCGCGCAGAGGACACAATCTTGACCCAATCTGACCAGCCGACCCCGCTTGAAGCCCGTTCGAGCGGCCCCCTGACCGGAAAGGTCCGTGTTCCCGGCGACAAGTCGATTTCGCACCGTGCCTTGATCCTGGGCGCGCTGGCGGTTGGCCAAAGCAGGATTTCCGGCCTCCTCGAGGGCGAGGATGTGCTCAACACCGCCAAATCGATGCGGGCGCTGGGCGCGAAAGTCGAGCGAACCGGAGATTTCGCCTGGTCGGTGCACGGCGTCGGTGTGGCCGGCTTCGCCCAGCCGGAGGCGCCGCTCGATTTCGGCAATTCCGGCACCGGCTGCCGGCTGGTGATGGGGGCCGTGGCGGGCTGCCCGATCATGGCAGTCTTCGACGGCGACGCTTCGCTGCGCTCCAGGCCGATGCGGCGGGTGCTCGATCCCCTGGAGTTGATGGGCGCCAAGGTCGGCGCCAGCCAGGACGGCGGCCGCCTGCCGCTGACGCTGAACGGGGCGCGCGACCCGCTGCCGATCCTCTATCGGACGCCGGTGGCCTCGGCGCAGATCAAATCCGCGGTGCTGCTGGCGGGACTGGCGGCTCCCGGCGTCACCACCGTGATCGAGACCGAGGCCAGCCGCGACCATACCGAACTGATGCTGAAGCATTTCGGCGCGGATATCGTTTCGACACCGGAGGGCAGCCACGGCCGCAAGATCGCGCTCACCGGCCAGCCCGAACTGCATGGCGCCGATGTCGTGGTGCCGGCCGATCCGTCGTCGTCGGCATTCCCGATCGTGGCGGCATTGATCGTCGAAGGTTCCGATATCGTGCTGTCCGACGTCATGACCAATCCGCTGCGCACCGGGCTGTTCACGACGCTGCGCGAGATGGGCGCCTCGATCGAGGAAAGCGACGTCCGTGGCGACGCCGGCGAACCGATGGCACGGTTCCGCGTGCGCGCCTCGAAACTGAGGGGGGTCGAGGTGCCGCCGGAGCGCGCGCCTTCGATGATCGACGAATATCTGGTGCTGGCGGTGGCGGCCGGCTTTGCCGAAGGCACCACCATCATGCGCGGCCTGCAGGAATTGCGCGTCAAGGAATCCGACCGGCTGGAAGCCACCGCCGCCATGTTGCGCGTCAACGGCGTCAAGGTGGAGATCGCCGGCAACGACATGATCGTCGAGGGCAAGGGCCACGTTCCGGGCGGTGGTCTGGTCGCCACCCACATGGATCACCGTATCGCGATGTCGGCGCTGGTGATGGGCCTGGCCTCCGACAAGCCGGTCAAGGTCGACGACACCGCCTTCATCGCCACCTCATTTCCGGATTTCATCCCGATGATGCGCCGGCTCGGGGCGGAGTTTTCATGAAGAGAGCACCATGAGTGCATTCTTCGATCGCGACGCGCTGCTTGACGCCTTCGATCAGATCGGTCGCGCAGCAGCCCAGGCCGGAACCAGGCTTCAGATCGCGGTTTACGGTGGCTCAGCGCTCATGCTGGCGAGCAATTTCCGGTTTGCTACAGTGGATGTCGATGTGTCCGAACTCGAACGACCGCTGCCCGATTGGCTGACAGCGGTCGTGAGCGAAATCGCCAGGAAAAATCGCTGGCAGGAAGATTGGTTCAACGGCGGAGTCGTATTTCACCTCAGTCCACTTGCGGATCGAGCCGCCGATCATCTGGAGTTTGGCACGTTTCCGCGCGACGATACCCCGGCAGGACTTGTGGTTTCGGTCCCCTCAGCAGAATATTTGTTGGCACTCAAACTGAAAGCATTCCCCGTGACGGATCCGGTTCGCGGCGAGGTGGAGCGGCTCGATATACTCAATTGGACGCGAGTGGTCGGTATTTCGACCGCAGAGAGTGCCATTGCCTTGTTGGGCCGATACTTCCCTGTGAGTGCCGCTTCTTCCGAGAAACAGCGATTTCTATTGAAGAACATGAACCGTGAGGGAGGGATCGATGCGCCCAAATACCCTCGCTGACGTTGTTGAAAGGATTCAGGCTGGTTCGGCGCAGGATGTCAAACTAGCCGAATTCGTTGACACGTTTGATTTGGCAAAGACCGATAATGATCGCCATGCGTCGATCGAACGCGAACCGAAATTGACCGGCGACGTCAGGCTTGATGCGCTTGTCGGCGCGATTGCCGAATATCTGGCCAAACAGCGGAAACTTGGCCGCGTTCCACACTGGGTTTCCGATCCAGCGCGACGCTTGACCAGCCCATGGTTTACGACGACATCGCCATCAGACGCCATGCGCGAATACCTGACCTTCAGCAGCCCTGCCGAATTCGCGTCGCGCAACATCTTCACCGAGGAGCGGCCGCTGCGGCGGGCCCGCGGCCCCCACCCAGCCAAGACATAGAGCAGCATGATCATCGCCATTGACGGACCGGCCGCTTCCGGAAAAGGCACGCTCGGCAAGCGGCTCGCCAGGCATTACGGCTACCGTCACCTCGATACCGGCGTGATCTACCGGGCGGTCGCCAAGGCGCTGCTCGATGCCGGCGCCGACCTGACGGACGAGATGCTGGCCGTTTCCGCTGCGCTCGAGCTCGATCCCGAGAAGTTCGGAAATCCGGCGCTGAAGACCCAGGAGGTGGGCGCCGCCGCCTCGGTGGTCTCGGCGATCCCGCAAGTGCGGGAAGTGCTGCTGAATTTTCAGCGCCAGTTCGCGGCGGATCCGCCCGGCGCGGTGCTCGACGGCCGCGATATCGGAACCGTGATCTGCCCGGACGCCGATGTGAAGATTTTCGTCGTGGCCGACCCGAAAGTCCGTGCCCGGCGCCGGACCCTGGAGGCGAGGGCGAGGGGCGAGGCCGCCGACGAGGCCGCGGTATTGGCGGATATCCTGAAACGGGACGAACGCGACCAGAACAGGGCGGTGGCACCTTTAAAGCCCGCCGCGGATGCTTACTTGCTCGATAACTCCCATTTGGATATAGAAGGCGGCGTCCGGGCCGCCATCGACATTGTCGAGGCCGTCCGAGCGGGCCGGCAGCGGGTTTGAACGGGTTCATTTGAACGCTTGCAAACGAAACCGCTGCCGTCATTGGAGGAAAGCCCGCTCCCGGCTTCGAGATCGATAAGCTCGTTTCAGGCTCCGGACATCGAGTCACGCGCATTCTTTTCGCAAAACGGTACCCACTTTTGCGGAATGCGCGCATTCAACGTATCGAACGTGCAGGCATGCAGCCGGCCCGCTTTTGCGATTTCGCAAAAAGCGGTCGTTAGGGTTTGCGGAACTCTAACACTTCACGCGCGATACGCCCTTTAACCCGAACGGCCGGCGATACCCGCATCTGGAGAACAAATGGCTTCGACTGCTACTTCTTATAATCCTTCCCGCGATGATTTTGCCGCGATGCTCGATGAGTCCTTTGCCGGCGGCAATCTGCAGGAAAGCTCCGTCATCAAGGGCAAGGTAGTTGCAATTGAAAAGGACATGGCCGTCATCGACGTCGGCCTGAAGACCGAAGGCCGCGTGGCGCTGCGCGAATTCGCAGGGCCCGGCCGCGAAAGCGACCTCAAGGTCGGCGATGAGGTCGAGGTGTTCCTCGACCGTATCGAAAATGCGCTCGGCGAGGCCGTGCTGTCGCGCGACAAGGCGCGCCGCGAGGAAAGCTGGGGCAAGCTCGAGAAGGCCTTCAACAACAACGAGAAGGTCCACGGCGTTATCTTCAACCAGGTCAAGGGCGGCTTCACCGTCGATCTCGACGGCGCGGTGGCCTTCCTGCCGCGTTCGCAGGTCGACATCCGGCCGATCCGCGACGTCGCGCCTCTGATGAACAACTCGCAGCCGTTCCAAATTTTGAAGATGGATCGCCGCCGCGGCAACATCGTGGTGTCACGCCGCACGGTTCTGGAAGAGACCCGCGCCGAGCAGCGCCAGGAACTGGTGCAGAACCTCGAAGAGGGTCAGGTGATCGACGGCGTGGTCAAGAACATCACCGATTACGGTGCGTTCGTCGACCTCGGCGGCATCGATGGCCTGCTGCACGTCACCGATATCGCCTGGCGCCGGGTCAATCACCCGACCGAAGTCTTGACCATCGGCCAGACCGTCAAGGTCAAGATCATCAAGATCAACCACGAGACCCACCGTATCTCGCTCGGCATGAAGCAACTGCTGGACGATCCCTGGCAGGGCATCGAGGCGAAGTATCCGCTCAACGCACGCTTCACCGGCCGCGTCACCAACATCACCGACTACGGCGCGTTCGTCGAACTGGAGCCGGGCATCGAAGGCCTGATCCACGTCTCGGAAATGTCGTGGACCAAGAAGAACATGCATCCCGGCAAGATCGTTTCGACGTCGCAGGAAGTCGAAGTGCAGGTTCTCGAAGTCGATTCGGTCAAGCGCCGGATTTCGCTCGGTCTCAAGCAGACCATGCGCAATCCCTGGGAAGTCTTCATCGAGAAATTCCCGGTTGGTTCGACGGTCGAGGGCGAGGTCAAGAACAAGACCGAGTTCGGCCTGTTCCTCGGGCTTGAGGGCGATGTCGACGGCATGGTCCATCTGTCCGATCTCGACTGGAAGCTTCCGGGCGAGCAGGTGATCGACAACTTCAAGAAGGGCGACATGGTCAAGGCCGTGGTGCTCGACGTCGATGTCGAAAAGGAGCGCATCTCGCTCGGCGTCAAGCAGCTCGAAGGCGACCCGTTCGCCGAGCCCGGCGACGTCAAGAAGGGCGCGGTCGTGACCTGCGAAGTGCTCGAGGTGAAGGAGTCGGGAATCGAAGTGAAGATCTCCGGTACCGACTTCACCACCTTCATCAAGCGGTCCGAACTCGCCCGCGATCGCAACGATCAGCGCGCCGAGCGTTTCGCGGTCGGCGAAAAGGTCGATGCGCGGGTGATCCAGTTCGACAAGAAGGCCCGCAAGGTGCAGGTCTCGATCAAGGCACTGGAAGTCGCCGAAGAGAAGGAAGCCATCGCGCAATACGGCTCCTCCGATTCGGGGGCGACGCTGGGCGACATTCTCGGCACCGCGCTCAAGCAGCGCACCGATAAGTAAGCGCTCGCTTTCTTGTGCGTCATCAATTGGGCCCCGGTTTCGACCGGGGCCTTTTTTGTGACCGATGATCGCGGTTTTCTCTCGTTCGTCATGCCCGGCCCTGTGCCGGGCATCCACGTCTTTCCTTCACACCAAAGACGTGGATGGCCGGGACGAGCCCGGCCATGACGACGGGAGGGCACCCCTGCGGGCCTTGCTTTCTTCATATTGCATCGCAATTGATGTAACTTGGATGCGCCGTATTAGGTCTATTTCAGACGTCGCCGTGCGACGCCTTGAGAAAACCGCTCCCTGGAGAATTTCGATGTCGCTTGATTCAGACGTGATCGTCGACCGCCGCAGGATCCGGCGCAAGTTGACGTTCTGGCGCGTGGTGGCGGCAGTGGTCGCGATTGCGGCCATCGTCACGGTCGGCGTGATCGCGACGCCGGGCGGGCGCAGCACGCTGACGACGTCGGGTTCGATTGCACGGGTGACGATCGAGGGCCTGATTCGCAGCGACCATGATCGCGTCGAGGCGCTGGAACGGCTGGAAAAATCGCAGGCCGCGGCCGTCATCGTGCACATCAATTCGCCAGGCGGCACCACCGCCGGTTCCGAGCAGCTTTACGACGCGCTGGTGCGGCTGAAGGCGAAAAAGCCGTTGGTGGTCGTGGTCGAGGGACTGGCTGCATCGGGCGGTTACATCACCGCGATTGCGGCCGATCACATCATTGCCCAGCAAAGCTCGCTGGTCGGTTCGATCGGCGTGTTGTTTCAGTTTCCGAATTTCACCGAGCTGTTGAAGACGATCGGCGTCAAGGTCGAGGAAGTGAAATCCTCGCCGCTGAAAGCTGCGCCCAATGGCTTTGAGCCCACCAGCCCGGAAGCGCGCGCAGCGCTCGACGCGCTGGTGAAGGATTCCTACGCGTGGTTTCGCGGCCTCGTGAAGGAGCGGCGTGGCATGGATGACACATTGCTTGAAAAAGTCTCGGACGGACGGGTTTTCACCGGCCGCCAGGCGGTGGAGCTGAAACTGATCGATCAACTCGGCGACGAGAGAACCGCGGTGGCATGGCTGGTGGCGCAGAAGAAGGTCAAGAGCGATCTGCCGGTGCGCGATTACAAGCTCGCGCCACGCTTCGGCGACCTGACTTTCCTGCGAACCGCGGCTTCCATCACGCTTGATGCGCTTGGTTTGAGCGCGATTGCGCGGCAGATCGAGCAGGGTGGCGTTGCACAGGCGGTCGATCGCCTGGGCCTCGATGGCATGCTCGCATTGTGGCACCCCGCCGGGGCCAATTGAACTGCCCAAGTCCGGTTTCCGTCACGGATTCCCGCATTGCGGGTATTGTTACAATCCCCAATTGGGCGATTTGTCACGTGTTTTCGCGGCGCGCAAAATTGATTTAGCGTCTTGACAGTCCAAGGCATTTTCACGGAAATGGATATCCGCACTTTCCGGGTCCCAGTCTCGATGATCAAATCCGAATTGGTTCAGCGTATCGCCGAGCACAACCCGCACCTCTACCAGCGGGATGTCGAGAACATTGTGAACGCGATCCTCGACGAGATCGTCGCCGCCTTGGCGCGCGGCGACCGCGTCGAGTTGCGCGGCTTCGGTGCGTTTTCGGTGAAGCATCGTCCGGCTCGTGCCGGACGCAATCCGCGCACCGGTGCACATGTGCCGGTCGACCAGAAGAGCGTGCCGTTCTTCAAGACCGGCAAGGAAATGCGGGAACGTCTGAACCGCGACGGCGAAACGCCGGACGCAGGCCCGTAGGCATCGCCTGCATTTTTTCGCAGATAAGTCGACGCAATCGGCGTAGACTTGCGGCCTAGACTGCGCTCTTCCGTTGGATCAAGTCCTGAGCGCATGCGGTTGCGGACGAGATGCCGCCGGTCTCCATCACATGCGAGAGATGGTTATGCGAAAATTCTTCACGGCGCTGGTACTGATTCCGCTGGGCCTGATCTTCATCGTCTTTGCGGTCGCCAATCGTCATCTGGTGACGGTGTCGTTCGATCCGTTCAATTCGAGCAACCCATCGGTTTCCGTCACGCTGCCGCTGTTCGTCGTCATCATCCTGGTGGCGATCGTAGGCGTGGTGGCGGGAGGTATCGCGACCTGGTTCCGGCAGCACCACTGGCGGCGCGCGGCGCGCCAGCACGAGGCGGACGCGCGGCAGGCTCGCGCGCAACTGGCGGATTTGCGGGCTGGCATTGCGGCCACGCGAAATGATCCGCAGCAGCGCCTTCCGGCGCTGACCCATGGCGGCCCATATGGTGCTGGCGGGCGAGACAAGCAGGGCGCGACGTTGTAGAACCCGGCCGGTCACGCCATCTTCCAGGCCTGTCGCTGCAGCCCGAACCCTTAATTTTTGGAACCATGTCCCTGATCGTCAAAATTTGCGGCCTGTCCACGCGCGAGACGCTCGACGCGGCGCTGCAGGCTGGCGCGGACATGGTGGGATTTGTGTTCTTTCCGCCGTCGCCCCGCCATATCAGCCTTGAGGTGGCGCGTGAACTCGGCCGGCAGGCCAAGGGCCGCGCCGTCAAGGTTGCGCTGACCGTCGACGCCGACGATGCGACGCTCGCCAATATCGTCGAGACGCTGCAGCCGGATATCCTGCAGTTGCACGGCAAGGAAACCGTGGCGCGGCTGCGCGACATCAAGCAGAGATTCGGATTGCAAGTGATGAAGGTCATCGCGGTCGAGACCTCGTCCGATCTCGCGCCGCTACCCGGTTACGCCACTGTTGCCGATCGCATCCTGTTCGATGCCCGCGCGCCGAAGAGCGCCACCCGCCCCGGCGGTCTTGGCTCGGTGTTCGACTGGCATGTGCTGGAGAAGCTCCAGCTCAAACTGCCGTTCATGGTCTCGGGCGGGCTCAACGCCGGGAATGTCGCCGAAGCCGTCCGCGTCACGCGCGCCGGCGGGGTCGATGTGTCCTCCGGTGTGGAGCGCGCGCCGGGCATCAAGGATCCCGACATGATCCTTGGCTTTATCCGCGCCGCGCGCGCCACTGAAGAATTGATGGTTCGATGAACTCTAATCTACCCAACTCCTTCCGCAGCGGTCCCGACGAGCGCGGCCATTTCGGCATTTTCGGCGGCCGCTTTGTCGCGGAAACGCTGATGCCGCTGATCCTCGATCTGGAAAAGGCCTATGCCGACGCCAAGGCCGATCCGGCGTTCCAGGCGGAAATGAACGGCTATCTCAAGCACTATGTCGGCCGGCCGTCGCCGCTCTATCTCGCCGAGCGCCTCACCGAACATCTCGGCGGCGCAAAAATCTATTTCAAGCGCGAGGAGCTGAACCACACCGGCTCGCACAAGGTCAACAACGTGCTCGGCCAGATCATGGTGGCGCGACGCATGGGCAAGAAGCGCATCATCGCCGAGACCGGCGCCGGCCAGCATGGTGTCGCCACCGCGACTTTGTGCGCGCGGTTCGGGCTCGATTGCGTGGTCTATATGGGCGCGGTCGACGTCGAGCGGCAGCAGCCCAACGTCATTCGTATGGAGATGCTCGGCGCCAAGGTGATCCCCGTGCAATCGGGATCGCGCACGCTGAAGGACGCGATGAACGAGGCGCTGCGCGATTGGGTCACCAATGTGCACAATACGTTTTACTGCATCGGCACGGTGGCCGGGCCGCATCCCTATCCGATGATGGTGCGCGATTTCCAGTCGGTGATCGGTGACGAGACGCGGGTGCAGATGCAGGAGGCCGAAGGCCGCCTGCCGGATTCGCTGATCGCCTGCATCGGCGGCGGCTCCAACGCGATGGGGCTGTTTCATCCGTTCCTCGACGATCCCGGCGTGGAGATTTTCGGTGTCGAGGCCGCGGGCCACGGGCTCACGCAATTGCATGCGGCCTCGATCGCCGGCGGGCGGCCCGGCGTCCTGCACGGCAACCGGACCTATTTGCTGATGGACGACGACGGCCAGATCCAGGACGCGCATTCGATCTCGGCGGGGCTGGACTATCCCGGCATCGGGCCGGAGCATTCCTGGCTGCATGAGACCGGGCGCGTCACCTATCTGTCGGCGACCGACGACGAAGCGCTGGCCGCTTTTCAATTGCTGTCGCGGCTGGAAGGAATCATTCCGGCGCTGGAGCCGGCGCACGCCATCGCCAAGGTGATGGAACTCGCGCCGAAGCGGCCGAAGGATCATTTGATGGTGGTCAATTTGTCCGGGCGTGGGGATAAAGACGTGCCGCAGGTCGGCGATATTCTGAAGGCCAGGAAGAAGCAGTAGCGATGATCATTGGCGTCGAATCCGGGGGGAGAACCCCAACCCTGACCCTGCTGCCTCTCCCGCTTGCGAGGAAGGGCCGGGGTGAGGTTGTCGCCGCGCGCGCAGCTTTCGGTAACAGCACAGCAAGGGCCAGATCATGACCCGCATCGACGCACGCTTCGCCGAACTCGCGAAGCAGGGCCGCTCGGCCTTCGTCACCTTCCTGATGGCCGGCGATCCCGATCCCAAAACCTCGCTCGACATCATCAAGGCGCTGCCGAAGGCCGGCGCCGACATCATCGAGATCGGCATGCCCTTCACCGACCCGATGGCGGACGGTCCCTCGATCCAGGCGGCGGGCCTGCGCGCGCTCAACGCCGGCATGACGCTGAAGAAAACGCTGGAGATGGTGCGCGGCTTCCGGAAGGATGACAACGTCACGCCGCTGGTGCTGATGGGTTATTACAATCCGATCTACATCTACGGCGTCGACAAATTCCTCACCGATGCGAAATCGGCCGGCGTCGACGGGTTGATCATCGTCGACCTGCCGCCGGAGGAAGATACCGAATTGTGCCTGCCGGCGATGAAGGCGGGATTGAATTTCATCCGGCTGGCGACACCGACCACCGACGACAAGCGCCTGCCCGCGGTGCTCGCGAACACCTCCGGCTTTGTCTATTACGTCTCCATCACCGGCATCACCGGCAGCGCCAGCGCCGATAGCAACGTGGTCGGCGAGGCCGTCGCCCGCATCAAGCGGCATACCCAATTGCCGGTTTGTGTCGGCTTCGGCATCCGGACCCCGGAAGCCGCGCACGCCATCGCGAAGAACGCCAACGGCGCGGTGGTCGGCACCGCGCTGGTCGATGTCCTGCGCGGCAGCCTCGATGCCGAGGGTCGCGCGACCGCCAAAACCGTAACCGCGGTTGCCGATCTCGCGGCGTCGCTGGCGCAAGGGGTCCGCGGAGCGAAACAGGCCGCGGAATAAGTCCAATTCCGGGCGAGATAGACCGCGAATGGCGGCTTGCCGGGCCTTGCCCGGGCCGCCATATACTCAAAATCGCCATTCGGAGCGCAACATGAATTGGCTCACCAACGTCGTCCGGCCCAAGATCCGCAACATCCTGCGCCGCGAGACGCCCGAGAATTTGTGGATCAAGTGCCCTGATTCCGGGCAGCTCGTATTCTACAAGGACGTCGAGGCCAACCAGTTCGTTATTCCGGGCTCGAACTATCACATGCGCATGGGCGCAGTGGCGCGGCTGAAATCCGTCTTCGACAACGAGACCTGGTTCGACGTGGCGCTGCCCGAGGTGACCGCCGATCCCCTGAAATTCCGCGACGAGCGCAAATACGCCGATCGCATCAAGGATGCGCGGGCGAAAACCGGCCTGAACGACGCCATCAAGGTCGGCTACGGCAAGCTTGAGGGCGCGGCCGTTGTGATCGCGGTGCAGGATTTCGATTTCATGGGCGGCTCGCTTGGGATGGCTGCCGGCGAGGCGATCGTGCGCGGACTGGAACTCGCGGTCGAAAAGAGATCGCCGTTCATCGTGTTCGCGGCCTCCGGCGGCGCGCGGATGCAGGAAGGCATTTTGTCCCTCATGCAGATGCCGCGGACGACGGTCGGCGTGCAGATGCTGCGTGAAGTGAAGCAGCCCTATATCGTGGTGCTGACCAATCCGACCACCGGCGGCGTCACCGCATCCTATGCCATGCTGGGCGACGTCCATATCGCCGAGCCCGGCGCGCTGATCGGCTTTGCCGGCGCGCGCGTGATCGAACAGACCATCCGCGAGAAGCTGCCGGATGGGTTCCAGCGCGCCGAGTATCTCAAGGACCATGGCATGGTCGACATGGTGGTGCATCGCCACGACATGCGGCCGACGCTGGCGCGATTGTGCCGGCTGCTCACCAAATCGCCGGCGGTCGACACCGCGTCGAAGCACGCACCGCAGATCACTCCGGTCCAGATCGTATCGGGCGCGGATGTGGCGCCGGCTGTGCCCCACGCGTGAACGCGCCCGCGGCCAAGCGAGCACCGCCGCTCGGCGAACTGATCGCGCGGCTGTCCGCCCTGCATCCCAAGCAAATCGATCTCGGCCTCGATCGAATGCATCGGCTGCTGGAGCAACTCGGCCATCCCGAGCGCGCATTGCCGCCGGTGATCCACGTCGCCGGCACCAACGGCAAGGGCTCGACGATCGCCTATCTGCGCGCGATCCTGGAAGCCGCAGGTTTGCGCGTCCATGTCTTCACCTCGCCCTATCTGGTGCGGCTCAACGAATGTTTTCGTATCGGCCGGGCCGGTGGCGGCACGCTCGTCGGCGATGACGAATTGCACGCGGCGCTTGAACGATGCGAGCAGGCCAATGCGGGCACCCCCATCACCATTTTCGAGGCCGAAACCGCGGCCGCCTTCTGTCTGTTCGCGCAGCATCCGGCCGATGTGGCACTGCTGGAGGTCGGTCTCGGCGGCCGGCTCGATTCCACCAATGTGATCGACGCGCCGCTGGCCACCGTGATCGCGCCGGTCAGCATGGACCACACGGAGTTTCTCGGCGATACGCTTACCGCCATTGCCGGCGAGAAGGCCGCCATCGTCAAGCGCAACGTGCCGGTGATCTGCGCGGAGCAAGCGCCCGAGGCGATGGGTGTGATCGAGCAGCAGGCAAAGCGCATGCGCGCGCCGATGCACGCGGCCGGGCAGCAATGGCATGTCAATGTCGAGCGCGGCCGGCTGGTCTATCAGGACGATCGCGGCCTGATGGATCTGGCGGCGCCGAAGCTGTTCGGCCGGCATCAGTTCGACAATGCAGGGCTTGCGATCGCGACATTGCGGGCGCAGACCGCGTTCAGGATCGATCATGCCTCGTTCGAGGCCGGCATCGTCAATGCCGAATGGCCGGCGCGAATGCAGCGTCTGGCGTCCGGCGCGCTGGTCGATCAGGCACCGCAAGGTTCCGAGATCTGGCTCGATGGCGGCCACAATGCCGAGGGCGGCCGTGTCGCGGCGGCCGCGCTGGGCGATCTCGAAGAGCGGGTATCGCGTCCGCTGGTGGTCATTGTCGGCATGATGGCGAACAAGGATGCGAACGGGTTTCTTGCCAATTTTGCCGGGCTGACCCGCCACATCATCGCGGTGCAGATCCCGGATCGCGACAACGCGATGCCGCTCGATCGGCTGGCCGATGCCGCCCGCGCGCTCGGCATGCGCGTGGAGACCTCCGCCAGCGTCGCAGCCGCTTTGGGCTCGCTGGCGCGGCTTGCCTATGAAGTGCCGCCGCGCATCCTGATCACGGGATCGCTGTATCTCGCCGGCCACGTGCTATCTGCCAACGGCACGCCGCCGGGATAAGATACCCGTGTCCCGGACGCGGTGCAGCGCTGCTCCGCTGAGCCGGCAACTGTTATGTTGGCTTGGCGTTCAGATAGGGTTTCTTGTCTCGCATCATGGCATTGAGCACGGTTAGCAGCTTCCTGGCTACGGCAATGA
>LNAP01004378.1_pt1 | contig 13070 bp, 9 predicted proteins | sample 602601 | NCBI WGS metagenome assembly LNAP01 (sample SAMN02440304, study PRJNA202911) | soil metagenome | biome: Subtropical and temperate rainforests or woodlands; isolation source: soil samples (1 kg each in a 20% v/v slurry with milli Q water) were... ...
GGGTGTAGCGCTCGTTGTGGGCGTATTGCTGTTGATGGCTGTCAGCAATTTATTTCCTAAAAACAAAGACTTAGATGCACTTGAGTACAAGATTCTTTTGATCAGTCTCGGTGTTCCCGTATTTCTCGCCGTGTTGGGACTCACGACCACGGTGTACACGGGCATCGTAGGGCGCGCCTATTACGAGCGTAGTCGGGAGTGGTGGAGCCGGCTCAATGCCTGGTTGATAACTATTGCTTTCGGTTGGGCCAGCCTATGCTTGCTGACATTCTTTTCATTGCCGCTGATTGAATGGTTAAGTGCCTGCCTGGATGGCTGGGCCAGCTTGCTGGGGACCGGGTGGCTGGGAAGCTTGCTGGCATCGCTTTTCTTGCGCAGGCCCGAATCGGCTTCGGTAAAGAAACAATTGCGAATTGAACAAGTGTTGAACATCGCAGCCACGGTATTTGTGTCTGGGCTTCTGATCGTCATTGCCGCCGCGACGCAAAAGTCCTTGTTGTTAGCAGTAGGAGCGGATAGCGCGCCGACTGGAACCCAGGATTTCTGGTTTATTTTCACCGACAGGATGCCGTGGATTCAGAAACTGCTGGATACCTATGCATGGGACCTAAAAGCGCCTCTGCTGGTGGCCGCGATCGGCGTTCTATGTGCAGTGACACTGCTGTTCGCGCGGCGGGTCGACATCAATAAGTTCTCGCTACATAACATGTACAAGAATCGTTTGGTCAGGTGTTATCTGGGCGCGAGCAATCAAAACAAGCGAAACGAGCAGCCCTTCGTTGGCTTGGATGAGCAAGATGATATCGCCCTGCGCGCGCTCGGCGGCGATGAAGTTCAACCCTTCCCGCAGGTTCCTTTCCACATCGTCAATGCAACACTGAATATTACACAAGGTGCCAACCTGGCCTGGCAGGAGCGCAAGGCAGCGTCATTCGTCTTCACCCCGCTGCACTGCGGTTATTCCTTAGCGCGTACGCAAGGTGACACAACACCACTGCATGATGGGTCGTCTAATGGCAACGGCAATGATCCCTATCCCGCCTACCGTTGGACAAAGCGCTATGCTGCGTCGGATATGGAGGAAAACGGCTTTACCTTGGGTATGGCACTTGCCACATCGGGCGCTGCCGTCAGCCCGAACATGGGCCGCGCCAGCATGCCCATGCTGGCTTTCGTCCTAACCTTGTTCAATATTCGCCTGGGGCGCTGGAGCGCCAACCCGGCGCAATCGCGCTGGCAGTCGCCTAGCCCCTCATTCGGCCTGCTGGCGCTGCTCAGCGAGTTGCTGGGTTTGAGTGACGAAAAGAGCTCATATGTTTACCTGTCCGACGGCGGGCACTTCGATAACTTGGGGTTGTACGAATTAGTGCGACGTCAATGTGAAGTCATCTTCGCAGTCGATGCCAGTGCTGATGAAAAGCGCGAGATGAGTGACCTGGCGGATACGATTCGAAAATGCCGAATTGATCTGGGTGTTGATATAACGTTCGACCAGTTGAATGATTTCAGAGGTGACGACGCAGCACTGTGCTCCCAGGGCTACCTCATCGGCACCGTTCATTACAACCAGTCCAAAACAGGAAAGTTGGTGCTGATCAAACCGAGCCTCACCAAGCTACGTAATGAACCAGCGGACGTGCTGAACTATGCAATTCAAAATCCAACCTTTCCACATCAGAGTACAGCGGATCAGTTTTTCGACGAGAGCCAGTTCGAGAGTTTTCGTCTTCTGGGCAAATGGATTGGAGATTCGTGTCTGGCTGATTCCAAGGTCTTGAAACTGCTTGAGATTCGGAGGCCGGCACCCTTTCGGGAGCCGAACAGGCAGGAGGAAGAAGGACGCAGTCATTTCACCCAACTGATAGGCCACATACTGGATCGTCCTAAAGCGCAGCAGCCGGGGCGTGATGGCTCTCTGGTCGATCTTTTCGTCGAGATGGTTCTGATTACAACCGCTTTCGCCTTGATGATGATGGTTCTGGATTATGCAGTGTTCAAGATATCCAGCGAATTCTGCTGGACGTTGGCAAGCTGCGCAGCCTCCGTACCAGTGCTACCGGCGCAGACCCCAGATTTCGCCTTCGGCGCGACATTCGGTGATTTGAGGTTGATGCTCGATAACGTGTTTGTGCTTTTGTACATGGTGACGTTCATACTCGGTTATAAAGTCGGCCTCGGCGACAAGAGACGCGTCTGGCTGGCAGTCTGCCTTCCCGTGACGGCCGCGTTGTGCGACTCCTCAGAAAACTTTCTATTGCTCAGTAATACAAAAGGTGTGTTCGCGATCTTACCTGTCGTAACGCTGGTTAAGTTTTGGGGGTTTGCACTTAGCAGTGTATTGCTTGTGCTGTTGCTGCTGGCTATTGCACGTAGATTCTGCAAACGCTGGTTCTGATTAGGCTGATTTCACAATGTGTAAGTCGCCTCTGTTTCCTAGGCGTCTCAAATGTTCACTCGGGTTGGGTGAGCAGCATGGCTGGAGCGGCTCCTCTTCCCTCTCGGTTGGGCAGGCTATTAATGCCAACACCAAATTGATCCACGTGCTGACGCAAGACTAACCCACCTCCATATCGGTACAAATCCAGTAAGGGCAATGGTTTTCGAGGTGTCAGACCGGGTCAGCAATATCTCGGCAACTTGGTAAAGTCGACTAAGGCGCCAACACAAGGTGAAGTTTGAGAATTAAAACTGTCGCGGGAGCATCACGGTTCTCGCGACCTGCCTCGTTAAGAGGAGTCGCAAAACTGTCGCGACCATCTAAAATGCCAATCCGGACGGATGCGTTACAGAATTAAAACTGTCTCAGCCAGAAACGGCGCAGCTTCCAAGCGCGCTCAAAGACCGGCGGCTGGTCGCCCGCCGGTCATAGAGTCATCGACGAGGGATGAAGTAGGCAACGTGACCGATAGTCATCAACCAGACGTGGGTTGAACTATCAATCGGGGTGTCACCTGGGAATAGCAACATGGTGAACATGGGCCGATTCTCCGGCCAGGGGGTGAGGGTCAAAGCCGGGATTGACTTGTGACTATCCTGACTACGTATTTACAGGTGTTGATCACCATGTTGATGAATCCAGGCAAAAAAATTGCGCCCCGCTGAATCTCTGCACTTTGACTGCGAGAGCCGAGCCTGTGGGCGATTCATGACGAGCAACAAGCGACCTCATCACTCTCCTTTATTAACCAGATTGGAGCAATTGATGCCATCAGAAACTTAACGGCCTCTGCCGTTAGAGATTGGATCAAATCAACTAATGCCCCCGATTTCAAGCGACTGAGGGCTGTTCGTCGTACCCTATTGATCGCAACAAGAGCCACAGCTGATACTCACACCTCATCCCCTGTAGCCACCAAGGATGGCTGGGCTCGTTAGTGGAACGGAGGGTAGTCACTGCCACTTGCCCTGGCATTCGAATAAAGTCGCTGTAGTGGCATACTCGCGCAGATGTATGAGCTTGCCTTCTCGCAGCCCCGTGGATTCCGAGCCGAGCCACTTAACTAGGGTGTAATTCTCCACGCGCGATGAGCAGCAGCTCGTGAGGGACTCGAAATCCCCGCTTGGTTAAGGCTGCGCAACGATTTGCCAAATCGTCGTAGTCGCCAGACTCCTGTTCATATCGAAAACCTAGCTCGAAGCCGAATGCGGCAAGCTCACCATCCTGCTCAGCGCACCGAGCCCCAAATGCGAATGCTCTTTCGATGTGGCTCTCGTTGTAACGCAGCGCGTCGCGCACTGATCGCATATTTGGACAAGGGAGCCCCCTTTTTTCGACAATCAGATTGCGCCATGCAACTGAGAATCGGGTTTGGGCTAGGGTCCATTCAAAAAGACGGGAATGAGGCCGCCAAAATTTCTCTTTTAGCAAGCAGGCCAGATCCCTGCCACGCCTGAACGCATCCCAAGAAACCGAATAGTCTTCGTCTTTGGCAGCTCTATCAATGAGTGATTCGAGTGCCGGCAGCCAAGTCAATGCATGCCAGTCGGGCAGTTCGGTAAAGTCTTCTATCAGTGGAGACAGCGAGTACCGTTTTTCGGTGCGCCAATTGCTGACGCGGTCCCCTATCTCTCCGAAGCCGTCGAAGCTTAAGATCAAAGCGCCGTCATCACAAAGCCGCGCCGATAGTTGATCCCAGATACCTTCGTATTCAGGCGAGTACGCCTCAATATCGGGTCCGAGATCGAACTTTGAAAGCAGCCTAATCGCGGTGTCGTCGATGAGTTCGGTGTGGGTATTTGACCAGGCATATTCCAGGTCTTGTCTTCCATTCCTAAATTTCCGGCGAACCTGAGGCCGGCTTGGGTTGCGAACGGCCATTGAGACGAACAATTTAGTCTGCGGAGCGCGTCGAGACCAGTCAGGTATCTCGTTTTCCTGCCACCAAATAATCAAAAAGCCCGATGCCCAGCTCCTCTCGGCCTCTCGGACCAATCCTTGGGCTGCATGCCTGATCTTGCTCACCCACGTCGTTCTTGACCAGCCAGACGCAAGCCAGAAAACCTTTGTGTCCACTCTTAGAGCTTTGGGAAGAAACTTCCTCTCACTGCGTAGAGGCAGCAGATCTGCGCGAACCCAAAGGGTGGGTACGTAATCTGGCGAGCACGCCTCCTTATACTCCAAGGCTAGGGTTGGTATGTGCCAGTCTATGAGCTGTGCCAACGCATGCTGTTCTAGAGGAGCAAGGCTGGTTGAAATGAGCACCAGAAATATTTGCGATCCTGGGTACTGCTCTTTTAGCGAATTTGTGTAGGCGAGCAATTCGGTTGCGAACTCCCGCGCAGCTGAGGCGCTGCGTTTAAGCTCTACGATAATAAGCGCGCCACTGATCTCATCCTCTAGGATCAAATCAGGCTTGAGAATTTTTTTAGGAATGGTTGAGATATTGGTATCGGCGCTTCGAAACCTCGGCTCCTTAAAGCTGCTAAGGACGCGACATGCTTCATGGACTGCGCGATGGCGAGACGGCGTGAGTCCGCCTCGTGATCCGTACCCTTCCACTTGGTCCTTCATTTCCTGGCCAAGCATGCTGTCATCATAGCGAATCGCGCTGTACAACTCCCCGTTACCGGAGGTTTTATCTTTGCCAGCCATCTCGGCAAGCCATCTTTGAATCTCCCTCTCAAGCTCCATCTTTCTTCTCCGCCCTCATTGATTTCGGGAGCCTGTGTAGTGGTCTAATGAAACCGGACACCCATTTAGGCGAGAATGCTCGCCAGATCGAGGTGTATTGGTCAACTAATCTCGGACACCGCGTTAAGCTTTTCCTCGGCCACAGCGGGCGTCAGCTCGCTGTTCGTTGATGGGTATCTGGAAGCGTCTGGCTGGAAGCAAGCAGATCAGGGCTAATGCCCTTCGGGCCCATCAAACGACTGCTCTGCCAAGCTCTTCACCTCTCCGGCTCGGAAGCTTCTCGGTATCGATGCGTTTCCGATACGAAATCGATAAATGCCACTGCTGCGGCAACCGCAAGCCGAGCATGCCTGGGCTGCAGACCGCGATGTTGGCCATCCTTGCCATGCCCGGTACCGTACAAACCTCTCAACTGCGTGAGATTGCTGGTCAACTGAGTGAGATTGCGGAGAATATTCTTGATGTTTTCCGAGCCCTTAGCTGCTTCACTGACTCCGTCGGGAACCAGCTGCAATGCTTTGGTAACCTTCTTTGTCAGATTGCCTAGGTCATCGGCCTTGGTGAACGGAATTTCTCGTTTCGTGAGAATGGACTTGCAGCAGCTTTCCACCAGTTCTTTGGCTGTCCCGATCGCCAATTCGGGGTCCGAATCGACTGCATATTCCAGACGTTCAATTTGCTTCGCCATCCATCCGGCGCTCAGCGCCTCGACAACAACTCTCGCTCGCATGACCGACCTGGCTGCGTTCGCTTCTGTCGAAGCGCTGCTTATCAACCGGTAGGAAAAGCGCGGGCGGCCGGCGATTTGCTGCTCCTGGTACAACTCCCAGCCGGCGTTCTGGAGTTGATCGTTGAAATGCTCAACGAGCTTAATCGCTTCTTCTCGTTGGGGGCGAACTACGGGGTGCACCGTTTCGCAGAGAAACCGGAGAAATGCCTCAGCGCTCCCATCGAAGAGGTTGAATCGGGAGTCGCTGAAGACCCAGTCATCCTCCCAGTCATCGTTGTTGTAGCGATGTTGCCAAATGTCGCCGACGGCGTCTTTGTAGCGATTGTCCGTGGAAGGAAGGGTTTCGAGCTCATACAGGCGACTCAGAAACTCAACATCATTGAGCTCCCCATACCACTTTACGTTCTCTAGACGTAGCCCATCCGTGATGTTTTGCCGCACCGATTTCGGTAGGTTGGAAGACTTCCCGGAACGCCAATCCACCTGATACTCACGTGCAGGCACGATCAGCGCCGAGTACGCATCGCTTTGTTCGTGCTCAGTTACTGTCCTTAACGCGGTTGTGATCCTTTCCTGGAGTTGGACCCGTTTGACCCCGAGCTTGGCGTACTCCAAAGCAGGAATGATGAAGCGAATTTCCCAATAGTTGGTTCCGCCATTCCAGTTGTCGTTGCTCGTCAGTTCCGCATTCGCAGGATGACCGCGGACTACCTCCGCCGCCTCATCAGCACCCTCTGCGCGGAGAACCGCGTATACCGTCGCCAAAAGCGGCTCAATTTCGGTTTGCTCCATACGGCCCCCCAATCCAGATAACTGAGAGTCATCGTAGCTAGCAGGACGGGCCATCTGCTATCAAAAACTAGATACGTTGGTGAAAAAGCTAAACTCGAGGTATGCCCAGCAAACCAGGGGCCATTTACATGTCTTTCACTTTTCAGCCCTTTCCCTACTTGTGTTCCTCATTCCCTGAACCTGCAAGCGTGCCTTGATGCCCATCTGAACAATGCCGCTTGGTCCTGGCTACTTGCGGGGAGGAAACTCTTCAAAACCAGCGGCAACCATCTGAGTGCCTGGGACTGTTACACCAGCGTCAGATCAAGGAAATGAAAAAACTGGGCGTTCAACGCCTAGGACTGATAGGGGCTCGCGGGTCGGCCCGATGGAGCTCTGGAAGGATAAGAATGCCGAGCGTGTAGCAGTAACCCGCTCCTTGCTCTATGACTGAAAACTCTTGCACGACCGTATCGTCTGTCTCAGCTGGAAACCAGGCTGCCGTCTTCACGACCCCCGTGTGGCCCTGCGAGGCCCAAATGGAATGATTCAACGTGGAGGCGGCGGGTACTTCGATGGTTTCCCTGGTCGTAGCAAAACATGCGCCTGAGCGGTAAGCCTCTTCGTTTGAGCATGCCCAGTCTAAAAAACCATCCTTGACCGCGACTACGATCACACGTCCCTCAGCGATATCTCGCCACTTAAGCGCCGCAGCGGTCAGGCTCACCCCGTATCGGGCAGCGCAGTGCTTCAGCAGATCGATTGAAAATGGCTGCCCTTCAAATTGTCGTCGAACATCATCAAGCGGCATAAGTAGTGATGAGGCAAACTGATCAGCCTCTTTCTCGATTTTGCGTTCGGCTGCCTCAAGCGTCTGCTTTTCTTCCGGACCGCAGTTGAATCTCTCTCGAAAGGTGCGATGCATCAGGTAGTGTCCAAACTCGTGTGCCAGTGTGAACCTGATACGTCCCTGCGATGCCAGTCTGTCGTTGTAAGCAATCATCCATTTGGTGCCAGCATCATTGCTGGCGAGCAGACCCTCGAAACCTGGAATGGCATAACCTTTGATCTGGGTAATGGGGTCTACAAATATCGCGTGGGAAAGGTGCGTTGCAATTTGCTTCACATCCACCGGGAAGTGTGTGTGCGCAGGAAGGTCTTGCCGAATCACGTTCCAAACATCGCTGACATTCAGTATCGGCTGACCTTCCATTTCAATTCTCCCTGCTGAACACGTCAAGGACAGACTCGAGCTTCATTTTGTTGGCATCAGTAAGCTGTTTGTACTTTCTAAAGAACGCTTCGTCTCTGACCGCCCGGTCGGGTGAACCACTTTCCTGATCCATGAGGTACTGAGCGGTTACGCCCAGAACTGCGGCGATTTTCGTCACCTTGTCGGCAGAGGGATTCGGTTTGTCTCGGTTTTCGAGCTCCCAAAGATAGCTTTTGCTGGACTCGGTTTCAGCTGCGAGCTTTTCCAGGGACATGCCCAGCTCGCGCCTTCTCTCATTAATTTTCTGGCCTAGTACGGACGGCATTTTGGTCACCTTAGTCGATGGAACGATAAATATACCACTGTACCGAACGAATTTGTACCTGTTGACAGACACTATTTTAGAGAGCAATGTGTCCTCGGCGTTCGGTGTACAGAACGTAAATGTACCATTACGGAGATACACTATGAAAATTGATGATGACTCGCAGCTGATGCCTGCTGACCTGAAACCCCACCCAGTAGTTGCGGAAGCGAGCGTTCGAGTGAACAGCGAACTGGTTCGTCTAAAAGACTGGACCCCGACCGTTCGGCAGATATTAACGGCGGCGAGGTTACAGCCTGCTGCTGACTTTGCCCTTTTGCACTGGCCAAAATACGGACCTACTCAAGAGTTGGGGCTTGAGGAGCTAGTGGATATCGCAGGGGACGAGTCAATAGGCGAATTCTTTGGGATTCGTGCAGATGGGATTCTGTATTTCGTGCTTAACGACGAGCGGTATGCCTGGGCCGGCTCACTCACGGAAGCAGACATCAAAAAGGTTGGTCGTTTGTCCGCTGATGATGAAGTTTGGCTCGAGCGTCGTGATGAGCCTGATTATCAGTTGAAGGATGGTGAGATCGTGGACCTATCCGGCCGCGGAGTGGAGCGCTTTTACTCTCAGAAAGTTGCGCCTCAAGTTTGGAAACTGGATGTACAAGGCATCATCATTTCGTCCCAATCGCCGGTCATCGGCGTTCGCGAGGCACTGGAGAAAGCTGAGATTAACCCTGACCTGGGTTGGACAATCCGGCTGAAGGTCAAAGGCCAGCCGAAACGTGCAGTCGAGCTCACTGACACTATTGACCTGACCACCCCTGGGATCGAACGTCTCAAACTGTTGCCTAGAAACATTAACAACGGTGAAGGGCTTCAGTCTAACCGTCGTGACTTTCCAATACTCGCGCAGGACGAGGCTTACCTCGATAGCCTTGGGGTGCCATGGGAAACCATCCACGAGGGGCGTCGCTGGTTGCTGATTAACGGCTACCCACTCCCATCGGGCTATGAACAGACGAGCTGCCGTCTAGCCATTGAGGTTCCGCAGAACTACCCCGTCTCTGAAATCGATATGTTTTATTGTGCCCCCCCTCTGACGCTGGCCAGTCACAGGCAAATACCGCAAACCGAGCACCGTGAACTTATTGCCGGGTGTAGCTTCCAGCGGTGGTCGAGGCACCGCTCAGCGGGTGACTGGTCTCCTGCCCGTGATTCGATTTTGTCGCACATGGGACTCGTGGATGAGTCTATTGCCAGGGAGGTCGAATGATGAATGCCGGCGCCAAGTTGATCATTACTGACACCCTTCACAGACGACTTCAAGCTCACCTGCTGCCGGGTGATGGGCTTGAAGCTGCGGCGATATTGGTGTGTCGCCGAATGGAGGTTGGCTCATTAAAGTTGCTGTGTCGCGAGGCTGTGTTCGTGCCCCACGACAGCTGTAACCGAACCGTCGACGGTCTTGATTGGCCGGGGATATACCTTGAGGAAGCCATGGACCTCTCGGACGGTGATGACCTGTCCTTGATCCTGATTCATTCACATCCAGGGGGGTACTATGAATTCTCCCAGCGTGATGATGACTCTGACCACGTTGTGATTCCTGCCATTTTTAAAAACAGGGAGTCACACCATCCAGATGCAACCTGTCATGGCAGTGCAATCATGATTCCAGGCGGCGCGGTTAAGGCTCGATTGTATACTGAGACTTTGGTGTGCACGCCCGTTGACTTGGTCGCAGTTTATGGGGACGACATTAGCCTGTATTGGCATGGGGCGGCGGATGAGATGGCGCGCCCGATGGCATTTACTAGTGATATGCGTCAAGACTTAAGCAAACTATCCATCGCCATCATTGGTTATTCGGGGACTGGAAGCATCGTTGCCGAGCAGTTGGCGCGCATGGGGGTGGGAAGCTTAATCGTGGTTGATTTTGACCACATGGAACTGCGCAATCTCAACCGCATACTCAACTCGACTCATGACGATGCCTTGATACGACGGCCCAAGGTCGACGTGTTCTCGCGAGCCGCCACCGCTTTCAGACCTGATCTCGATTTAGAATGCATACCCCAGACCCTATCGTGCAGGGCTTCCGTATTAAAGGTCGCCAAGGCGGATATTGTCTTCTGTTGCGTCGACAGTCATGAGGGGCGGTTGATTGCAGACTTGATGAGTCAGTCATTTATGCAGCCGTTGTTTGATGTGGGTGTCGTCATCCCCACCCGGGTCGACCAGGCTGGACGATCGTGCATATTAGATATCAATGGGAGAATTGATTACGTCCACCCTGGTGGAGCGACGCTCGCTGATCGAGAGGTGTATACGCCAGCGTCGTTGCGCGCTGAGGAGCTGGCAAAGTGTGATCCCGATGCCTATGCCGTGCAAGTGAAGGAGGGCTACATGCCAGGCGTTCTGGAGGAAGCGCCATCTGTGATTTCTGTCAACATGCTCGCCGCTAGCACCTGTGTTCAAGAGTTTATCGCACGCCTGTATCCGTATCGGCTATCAAGCAACCAAGGGTTTGCGCGCACGGTCTTCAGCCTCGCCGATCTTGAGTATGAGTATTTCCCTGAGAGTGCTTTTGCGCTGAACGAGTGTCCCCTTCTTGCCGCGGGGTTGGCCGAACCGTTGCTTGGAATACCCTCGCTTGGAGTGCTCTGATGCTCAAAAAAATAATCGACTGGCTACCCAAACTTTGGAGAAAAGTCAGAGACAATTTTTCCGCTGAGCTGCGTGTCGTGGAGGTCAGCGGTGACCTTTTGCCCGATAGAATCAGACCAAAGCAGTTTATTCACTTGCTCGACGAAGGGGAAAGCTGGTCTGCGGCTTTTTTCTGCCCGTGTGGCTGTGGCGATGTTTTGGAGATTGCTCTTCTAGAGGGTGTGAAGCCGCGGTGGTGTTTGCAGGTTGATCACCGCGGGCGGCCAACCCTCTCTCCGTCAGTGTGGCGAAACGACGGATGTCGATCCCATTTCTGGATCAAAAAAGGAAAGGTGCACTGGTGTTAGAGAGGCCTAATGAGCGGTTCGGTGTCCAAAGTTGAGGCCTACGTTTGACCTGCTTGATTCTCCGTACCGCAGCTCAATCCATGCAAGGGCTCCCTGCCTGATAGGCTGGCTTAGCGTCTGCTTTTCACTGGATCTAGAGCCTTGTCGGTGAACTGGCGAAGACTGGCGACGTTAGAAATACTCGCCGGCAGCCAAAACTTCGACAGCATATCCACTTCATCGCGTGATGATGAGGCTTCAGGGGATGAAATGTCAGCGTTGGCCGTCTGAGTGTCGGAGGGGGCAGCGCTCAGACGTTCGGTCCAAGGCCCCGCTGAATCAGCCAGATGACTGATTCTTTCAAGGTAGTATTCAACGCCAGGCGTAGCACTGGATGCCCGTTCACTGAGTAGGAGGCGTATCTCTTTCAGAACATCGAACGCCCAGGGAGCATCGGCAATGAGAGATTCTCGAAGATGGTTAGTTTTTATTACTACTACGAATTGAGAAGCGTGCTTTTCATAGATTTCCTCGGCTAGTTGGTAGCTCTGTTTCCCACTTGCAAAGTCTCCTGTCCTATAAAGGTACATGCCAATATTAGCGATAGCGTGTGCAGCAATTTGCCAATCGCTGCTTTGCGCCAATTCTTCGAGTTTTTGAGTAACCCGCTTGGACTCCTCTACCACGCTCGGTGTAGGCGAATGAAGGTTGCTGCTGGCAATCCATGCAAAAATTTGATTGAGCTTTAGGGTCCAGTTGTTAGGGTTGGCAATCAAGCCTTTGGTGGTGATCTTCTCTACGAGGTCGTAGTCATCCAGGAGCGACGCCAAGTACGAGATAGCAATGGCAGGCCCGCTAGAGTAAGGCTCTTCTTTAAACCATTGCTTCGCACAAAGGAGGGCATTTTGCATATCCTTTTTGCTGTAAGCCTCCCAGTACTGTGCTTCATAGGCAGCCACATTTTCATAGGCCGGTGTTTCAACCAGTTTTTTCAGGCTGGAGGAACGTTCAGCCCATTTGGCTTGAGCCAAAGCGTTTTGGTTAGGTTGAATAAGTGACTGTTTGAAAAGCTTTTTGGCTTTCTTGTCCGCGCCGTTTTTAAGTTCCAGAGTAGCGAAGGAGCTGGCGAGTTCAGATAAGTGCTTAGCGCTGATATTTGACTCTAAAAAATTCTTCCCGATTGACAGTAGCTTGGAGTTCTTCTCTGCTTTTCGAGAAACCGCCATTTCCGTGGCGATTAACCATGGGTCGGATCTCACATTTTCATTGCGCAAGATCAAAGCATGAGCGCGATCAGGTTCGTCAAAATGAACACACACGCGAGCGGCGATGCGGGTGATCCACCGATGATTCATACCCGTATGCAGCGCTCCGAGCATCGCCTTGATGGAGCTGTCTTTCTCCCCCAAAATCGCATACTCCCTTGACAGGTTCGCCCATACCAGAGGGTTCTTGGGGTCCTCGTGCAATAGGCGCTTTAGCTTACCTATTGGGGTGAGACTCGATTCCTCACGAGGAGGGAGGGGATCGCCTAGGGTCTGGCAAATTAGCCTGGAAATGCTGTCCGGCATGAAATTGTTGCGTTTAAGATATTCTGCTGCAATACGGGCCGCAGAAGTGTGGTGTTCCGTGATCGCGACACTCAGTAACTCGACCGCAATCCCCACAGAAGGAGTCGCTTCAAGCTCAGCCAGCAGGATCGGGCTAATGGGTTGAAGGTGATTTTTTATCAAGCTTGAGCGAAGGGGCTTAAGCTCAGGCAACGCGGAGGCCTGTTGGGAAGTGAGCCACGAAGGCAGCACATCCCTTTCATTATCGCCTGAATTCAACACATAAGTGCAACGCTCACCCCTGTATGCACTTCGTACGGCGTCTTCCAGCCCAAGCGCTTGCGCGGGCGTAGATTGATCCTCGCT
>LNAP01004379.1_pt2 | contig 13070 bp, 11 predicted proteins | sample 602601 | NCBI WGS metagenome assembly LNAP01 (sample SAMN02440304, study PRJNA202911) | soil metagenome | biome: Subtropical and temperate rainforests or woodlands; isolation source: soil samples (1 kg each in a 20% v/v slurry with milli Q water) were... ...
TTTTTGCGTAAAATGCCGGCCTTTCGTCACACCTCACGGATTTCGCGTCATGGGCACTCTCACGGTCAACCAGAACAAACTGCAAAAGCGCCTTCGCCGACTGGCCGGTGAGGCAGTTGCCGATTTCAACATGATTGAAGACGGTGACAAGGTCATGGTCTGCCTGTCCGGTGGCAAGATATAAGCAACAAATATTTTGTAATGCAGAAAATTCTATAGAACTTCTCTTTAAGCCCCGCTTTGAAGCACCCACGTCCCCTTCACATTTGACAAAGCTCGTTTCCCGACTAGCCTGTTTGTAAGCTAGTTATTGGACGAACTATTTTGTCAATCATGAAGCTTAAACGATACCAATTCAATTCCTTGCCATTCGTGACCATAGTGGATGACGCGGATTGCCCTATCGATCCTTATGTTTCGTGCTATCTCAATGGCCCGTTGTCTGCTAATGCGCCTAATACGAGATTTAGATACGCGAATGAGTTGCTGTTCGTGTTGCAGTACTTTTCTGAAAAAAACATCCACCTACCAGCACGGGTTGCATCGGGAAAGTTTATTTCGCAAAAGGAATATATGCAGTTTTATGACAGGTGCTGCTTGAACAAAGGAGCTTTTGATGCAGCGTCAAATGTAAAAAATTTTAGGGTAACTGATAAGCACCTGAGGAATGTCATCGTCGCCAATCAGAAAGGCATGGCGAAGGTATCTAACGAGACTTTGCTAGGACGCGTCAGGCGTCTTAGGTGTTTTCTTGATTGGCTATTTGAGCTGTTTCACGAAGTGCATGAGCTTGATGAGAAGATTGGGAAGCGATTCAATGAACTGGTCGCTAAGATTAAATTAGATGAAGTCGCGCTTGGAAGAAATGGAAGTCAACAAGTAAGCGGCGCTGAGGAGTCAGTCCTTTCGGATGATATTTTCTTGGAGTTACTAGAATTGATTATGCCTTCTTCTCCTAATAACCCATTCAAGGCTTCAAGAGTCAGAAATTATCTGATTGTCAATCTGCTAACACAAAGCGGCATCAGGAGAGGTGCCCTTGGAAAGTTGAAAGTTTCAGATTTTCACTTCTACGGTACTTTCGATCAGATATCTATATATCGATCAGGAAACGACCCGACAGATCCACGCGCTGAAAAACCCAACCAAAAGACAAAGGCGCATTTGGCTACGGTTGATAAAAATATTATGCATCAAGTTGAGTTCTATATTGATCACGTGCGTGCAGCATTTACACGTGCGCAATATCATGACTTCGTGTTTGTAAGTGAAAATGATTCAAAAGGTACAGCGGGTCAACCGCTATCCTTGAAATCAATCAATTCGCTCTTCCAGAAAATTTCAAAAGCACTGGGCGTTCATGTGCACCCTCATATGTTGCGTCACAAATGGAATGAAATATTCGATGAAAAGGGTGAACGGTGTGGTGTCGATGCTGCTCGTCTTGAGGATATTAGAAAATATGCTATGGGTTGGTCGCAAAATACAACCATGAATAATATTTATAATGACAAGCGACTTGCATTGAAAGCGAGGGAGTTATCCCTAGCGCACCAGCATAAAGTAGATCAAAAAAAATGATTCAATACAAAAAGCAGGAAGGAGCAAAAGCTAGCCAGAAAAAAGCTTTTTTGGTTACGGCTAAATCTGGCCTGGTAGTCAATACTGACGATGACGTATGGGTCATACTCCCAAATAAAGGAAAAGGAGGTAGTTTGTACGTAGGGTGGATACACTCATCAGGTATGCCAGATGATGAGAAAAATTTGATTTTGGATGTTCTTATATATTACGTCCGAACCAAGGCTGCCAGCACAGCATCCGGCTTAAATACTAATGTGAAACCATTTGTGTTAGGTGGAATTCCCTCGTTAGACAGATTAAAGGCGATTTGGAGTGGGCTTAAAACAAACCAAAAGAAAGGGCTTAATCAATTTTTTGGAACTCTATCTAAACAAGGCCATAAGAAGTTTAAGGATTTTCATTTGTTTACCTCCACGCACTTGGATAAAGTGCGTGTAAATGCACTTGATTCTTCCAGTGGTGCGTTAAATGATAGTGAGTTCGACTCATTGGCGAAGCAGATTAATTATTGCCTTCAAGAGTTTGAATGGACCGGCGATAGAGAGCTTTCCTTTTATCAAGCATCAAGTTTTTACGGTCGCCTCAGGAACTTAGTTACTAACAAGCTATTGCTTTCAATCGTCCGTCGGCCGATTCAAATTTCTCTTTTGAAATGGTCCGATCTGATCCCCATAGGTGCAAGCTTTAACGATGCAAGGGTCCGTGCAGCGGATGAAATTAGTGCTACTTTTGGGCAAGCACTGCAGCTACGAGTGTTCATAGCAAAGTCTACAGGGTTGAGCTTTTCTAGGGGATGCCCCGAGCGCTACCCTCTCTATATTTCTGATAACCTTTCAAAGGTACTCATAGATTATAAAAGGGTAATGCTGGAAGGACTTACGATGTTAATGCAATCGTCGGGAGTCAGCGTGGATAAGTCCGAAATGTTGAATTTAATGACTGATATGCCTATGTTTCCAGATATTAGTCTATTTAAAATGCATTTTAACTCTATAGATTCTTTTAAGAGGCTGTTTACATCGCGTTCTACTGCCTACCACGTTTCGGAGGCGGCTGTGACAAGCGCCATTAGATGGGTTTCGGTTACATCTGATCGAGCAGCTGATTGCGTAGTCACTTCCAATAGGATTCGTCATACCGTATTAACTCGCGGTGCTCAAGATGGACTTCCTGCTGCTCAGTTGGCAAGGATAACCGGAGTTACTGTGCCGGCGGCAAGATACTATATAGACTTGGATTACAAATCGAGGCAGGAGATTGACTGCAAATATATCGGTAATGAGTTTCTGAAGAAGGCATTTAGTAGTGCCTTAACGCCAGGTTCGGAAAGTGATGAGGCTATATTTGATAGCAAGTTCAATCCTGTTGGAAGCCCTAAAAACAAGCGTTCATGTACTACCTGTTCAACGGTAATGGGGAGACCGTTGGGGTGCTATGGATGCCCAAATTTTCGTCCCTTGCTTGAAGGCGATCACAAATCGGTGTTGGAACTCGCGGAGGATAAGCTTGCGGTCAATCGCAGTTCCCTGATCAATCCTCTTCACGCCCGGAGCATTGAAAAATTGGAACGACAGATTGTTTGGATTAAACTAACAATAGCCGTTTGCGATGAACACCTTTCAAGGCAGAGCGCAATTGAGGATTAATAAATACTTCGATCGGTTAGAGTCACTCATCGACACATATCGTGACGCCGAACTAAAGCAATTCGAGGGGGCGGGCAGCAAGGCGGATTTTGATGATCTGATTTGGTACCACATTGATCCTAATACCGGACGCAGAACTAGGTATCTTTGCGGAATACATGGCCGTAAAGGAAAAGGCAATGCAGGTAGCCTGCCTACTGATTCCCTCCCTTATCCCTATAACCATCTGATAAAAGTATGGATTATCGAAGTGGTAAATAAAAATTTATCTGCCACCGAAAAGCAAGCTCAGACATCAGCGGCCAGAAAGCTGTTGTCTCATATGGACGGAGACCTCTATACCCAAACAGAGTCAACAGTAAACAACCTTGACTTTGGGGAGCGTACTGTTGCTCGCTTGCGCTATTTTTTTGATTTTTGTGTCAAGAAAGGGGTGATGAGAAAGATTAACTTAAATAGGAGTGATAATAGAGATAGAACGGGGCACGCTTATCTTGATAGCGCTTTGGAAAAGCTTCCTGATATCACGACTGTCCTTGCTCTAGGTACTATTTTTTCTAATGTGTTTGAGCATGTGGATGAAGATGGGGTGCTTCTTCCAGGTGGGAGGATAATAATGCGGGATGCCCTAATTGTTACCTTTACTGCACTATCTCTAGCGTCACCAAATCGTACCTCCGCCGAAATACCACTCCTACCCAAGCAAAAGCTTCATTCTCATTCCGAAGGAGACGGGGCGCCAGTTTATTACCTCGATTGGATTGGAAGTAAAGGGTATGGGAACTATAAAAACCATGTGCTTTCGGCTCTGGCTGAACCAGTTACGAAAGCTATGAACTTTTTTTTTAAAGCATGCGAACCGGCAAGAGTGTTATGTAGATTTTACGAGACGCCGTGTCGGAGCTTTAATGCTTTGCTCGGAGACCTCGAGATAGCACCTGACCTAAAGCGTAATTTATTTTTAGATCAGCGACCCAACCTTTTTACTTTGGGTTATGCGTTAGGGTTCTATGGAGTTAATCAGTGCGTTCCGGTACTGAAGGAAGGTGCTGATCTGATTTCCATTCACCGCACTCAAAGAGGTAAGTGCTTTGAACAAAAACCAATTTGGTCTTTGCGGTCTGAGGACCGGTTGTCGGTATCTTATACTGGGGCTCAGTCTTTGTCTGCGCTACCAATTTTATTCGGATACTCCAACATTCCGAATATATTCTCCGATAAAGTAACTGTCACAATTGGAGAGGTACAAGATTGGTGGATTTCGTTTTATAAAGAAAATATTCTTCCCGAATTTCCGCTTTCGTTTTCTAGTGGTGAGTCAAGTCTTCCGCTAAAAAATGCGATGTTTTGCTTCTTGGGAAGCTGGATTTATGGGGGCTCTAATAATCGAGGGAGCGGTGGGAAACTTTTCCAAAAATCAAATTTTTCTGTGGTGCCACTAGCATCTCTAGGGAAATCTGTACTATCTCGAATCGGCTTGAATCGAGACATCACGTCGATTTTTCAAAGTTACGGATTTTCATCAGAGTTAAGCCTGTCACCGCATAGTTTGCGTCACTTCTCCAACACCCTCGCGGACTTAAGTAATATCCCTATAGAAATAATAACTGCGTGGTCGGGGAGGAAAAGCTCTGAGCAAACTCATACTTATATCCATACGAGTGAAGAGGAAAAATCGGGTCGAGTGAGTGCGATAATGAATTCTCCCGATATTGACAAACGTACAATTAGGATTTTCTCTCAAGAACAGCTTGCAAAAGCAACTAACCTACCGGCCTCGCTCACTTCAACGGGCCTTTGCACCCAAAATCTAAACGTGACTCCATGTGATTATTTGAATGATTTCGTCTCCCAGTGCTTCTTGTGTCCAGAAAGTTGTCACATCGCCGGGGATGAGGATGCTATAAAACTGTTATTGAAAGATTTATCATTTCAAGTCATGAGATTAGATTCTGTAGCAATGGACCTTCGCCTACCAACGTCCCAGGCAATGAGACAATGGTATGTTATTCATTCTCGAAATGTTCATGTTCTTTCGATGCTGATTGATCTGATGAGAGGTAGTTCCGCAGGTACCACAATTCGTTACTCGAACAAAAACTCTGAATTCAATCTGATCGATTTAAGTACGATGGTCATAACAAAAGTTGCGTGTGCGCTTCCAAATTTTGAGGCGCGCTTAAAAGATTTGATTGAAGATAAAGCTACGAGCGCTTCGGCTGATACCAATCCTCAGTTACGTTCTCTTTTGTCGTCTTTCGGCCTTAACAATAAGGAGGCATAACGTGGTCGAACCAAAAATATCTGCCCAAGCACAACGCAAGATAGAGATTATGCTGACCAAATGGACGGGTAAGCTTACCTGGGATGCGCTGGTGACAAAGGTTGAGCTTGAAGTTGCGATAAAAACGACAAGACAAACTCTCTGCACTTATGTGGGTATAGCTACATCATACAAAAACAAGAAAGCGCAACTTCGAGGCGCATCACCCTCGCTCTACACAAAAATTACAGCTTCTGATGTTAAGTTGGTCGAACAGATAGAGAACCTGAAGGCTGAGGTTGAAGTACTGAAAAAAAATAATGTTGAACAACTTCGAATGATTGAAAGGATGCTTTTGAATGCAAATACAATTCCCAATCTAGATCTCTATGCTTTAGTTAAGCGAAGACCTGAGGAAGTACAAAAAAACTAATATGCAAAGCTTGTCTCATTTTTTCAGAGCATGGTGTAGTTTTTAGACAGCTCGGGTGATTCAGTTGGTACGCAAAAAATGAGTATTGTGGTGACTAACACAGAAATTTTCCTAAATTTTCTTTGGTAATAGTTCTGCTGGAGCACATTCAAGGCTTTGGGCAATCTGGTACAGCTTTTCGACCGTGATGTTGACTTCGCCTCGCTCAATTCGGCCCATGTAGCTTCGGTCAACTTGGCAAATCAGAGCGAAGACGTCCTGCGATAGTCCTTTTGCTTTTCTCGCTTGCCTGATCTTTTTCCCCAATTCTTTCGCCAGATTCCCCATAGCCGCCTCGACACACATGAGGAAAGACTATCGAGTGTTTGCGGACCAATCGGCCACGGACTATAATCCGCATTTTTGTTTAAAGATCATTGAGGCGCCTGCATGAAACAAGATTTATTCGAATTCGACAGGCAGCTCCATTCTCTGCTTTGCGATCATTTTTCTGGGGAGTTCACGACCCATCAGTTGAGAGATGCGTATGCGGCACTCCTTCCTCCCTCAAGCTTTCGGCTCGCAGATGTGCGCGTTTATGTTTATGAACAGATCCGAAGATTAATTCGTGCTGGCTGGGTGGAGATGGCAGTGCAGCGTCAAAAGCGGGGACAGGTGTTTCGTATGCTGGAGATGCCGCAACGGCTGCAGCTCGTACTGGTAGATGGGAACTTCTCCATGACCGTAGATTCTGTGGAAGCTCCAGCAGATGAGGGAAGAGAAATACCATGCTCTGTGCCTAGCTCAAAGGAAGGGCAAGACGATCAGGCCCGCCTTCAAGTGATGCTTAAGGAGACCCGGCTTGATCTGCTCTCATCCTTGGGCGAGACCGAGCGGTACAAGCAGTTGTTTGAGGAGATTCCTCATCTGAAGGGGCGTTTTGAAGGGGTTTATCTGGAAGTCCGTGACAGGAGCTCAAAGCTCCTTGGTCACGTTCGTGCGATCGAAAATACGCTTAAGGCGATTTCTGCCACATGAACGCCACTCTCAGGATATGGCAGCACGAATGCATTACGTTGGCTATTCAGCACTTCACCGAACAACCTCATTTTTTTTGCCAAGCAACTCCCGGTGCTGGCAAGACTAAAATGGCAGCGGAGCTGGCCAGGCTGTTGCTGCAGCAAGACAAGATAGATTTGATTCTTTGCTTTGCTCCGTCACGGCAAACATCGGATGGATTTCAGAGAACGTTCTCTGACGTTCTAGGGAGGCGCCTAGATGGATTGATAGGTGCCGTCGGTGCTGCTTGCACGTATCAAGGAATGGAATATCGAGACGCAGCGTTCTGGAAACTTTTCGACGACTATAGGGTGTTCGCAGTTTTCGATGAAATCCATCACTGCGCCGGCCATGACTTGCTGTTAAGCAATGCATGGGGTCAGCAGATTTTGCAAAGGATTCAAGATCGCGCCACCTTCACTCTTGCTCTCTCGGGAACACCTTGGAGGTCTGACCAGAAGGCAATAGCGCTTGCTCGATATTCTCAGCCAGACGGGGTGCTGATCTGTGATTACCGATATGGCCTGCAGGAGGCAATCGCTGACGGCGTATGTCGGTCGCCGCGCATCGTCGTTTTGGATAACAACATGGTGAGGTTAACTGAAACGCTATCCACAGAAGGCACCGTCACAACGTATCCGAGTATTGCCAGGCTACTTTCTGAGTCACCCGTGTCTTATGAAGATCTGCTGTTCCATGACGATATTTTGCGGCAGATTCTGTTGTTAGGGTGTACAAAGCTTCGCGAAATCCGTGAGCGCCATCCGGAAGCCGGCGGCCTGGTAGTTTCGACAAACATTGAGCACGCTCACCGCATAGCTGACCTTATGCGTGCACAGGGGGAGGTGTGTCAGGTCGTGACCAATAAGACGCCAAACGCGCAGCAGGTCATCAATGATTTTCGACATGGTGGCTGCACCTGGATTATTGCGGTTGGCATGATCAGCGAGGGGACGGACATACCTAGGCTTCAGGTTTGCTGTCATCTAAGTCGTATACGTACCGAACTGCACTATCGCCAGGTGTTGGGCAGAATCCTCAGGCGCTCAAATGATGCGGATGAAAAAGCTTGGCTGTATGTTCTTGCGGAACCTGCGCTCCAGCAGTACTCGGAGCGTTTGGCCGATGATTTGCCCGATGATCATGCCGTATTGAGTGTCGTACGAGCTTCGCAGTTAGAGTGCGACGACCAGATTGACGACCATCCAGAAGATCCCAGTGGCATTGAGATCGCTATCTTGGGAGGTTCAATGGGCGGAGCCTATTCCCGAATGGGTAGCGACCACGCTATTTCGATTATCGGCTCATCCGAGCCCGCATTGTATGAACTCAATTTTTCTCAGCACTACCGAACTCAGCTTCTGAGCGTGTATTGAGAGCATGAGCCCATTAGCGTGGCTGTGGTTGGAAAGGTTCAGCTTCGGCTTCACAGTTCACCGACCCAGCGGACACAAAATGCCGGCTCCCCAAAGTTAATTTTGGTAGTGGCAGCACTGCGTTGGTGCCAATGCGAGAAACCTCTTGTGCGGAAACAGAAAAACAGACGTAAGAAAGCGCGGTTCATCAAGGCGTTGATGGCCATCAAAATCACTCGAGAAGCACGTCAATTGCTTGAAAGGCGTTCAGCTCGCGCGAGTCGATTTCTGGATGGGATATCGATCGTCGGAGATAACTCAGAGTCCGATAGCTGCGAGGCACAGGGAAAATACATGCGTGACTGTTCAACCGTGGACGAGAGTACGGGGGCTAACTATCGTCGATAGTCATCATCCATTTTAAAGGAGGCTGCCCGCTTTGGCTCCGTGATCTTTGGCGTCCACCTGACGATGTGAAGCTGGTCATGTATCAATCCCAACCTCCGGAAATCTCTATCAATGGACCAACAGACCCACGAAAACCACTACGTACCAATCTGGTACCAGAAGCGTTTTTTGCCCGCGCCTGGAGCGCAATTTTTCTATCTTGATCTGTCCCCCTCCATCTATCGGAATGGCCTAGGAAAATCAGTCTCCAAACGCGTCCCGAAGAGTAGCTTCAAAAAAACAGATCTCTACACCACCTGGCCTGGTGGACAGCCCAATGATGAAATCGAGCGTTTGCTTTTTGGAGAGATCGACAACTCTGGGGCCGTTGCGATTCGTCAACTGGCCGGTGGTCAGCCAGAGGAAGTTCATGACGCGTTTACGCCTTTTTTCGAGTATCTCGGCGCACAGAAGTTACGCACACCGAAAGGTCTAGATTGGATCAATGCACACTACTCGCAGCTTGATCAGTCCGGGCTAATGAGAGAAATGCAGCACTTGTTGGCACTGAACTTGACCATCTGGAGTGAAGGGGTTCGCGAGATCGTCTCCGCGAAAAAGTCGGACGTTAAATTCATAATCACCGACCATCCTGTCACCCTCTACAATGCGGCCTGCCCTCCAGATGCGCCGACATGTCGCTACCCAAATGAGCCGTCCGTGCAATGGAACGGGACGCAAACGATTTTCCCTCTAGATGCCGAGCATTGCCTAATCCTTAGCCACCTCGACTACGCGAAACAGACAGAGGGTGTCGACCTGTTAGCCGAGAGACAGAATGCCCGCAACTTCGGAAAAAGCCTGGCTCGAACGGATGCATGGATCCGTTCCAGGGCGCTGTCCCGAGACCAAGTGCTGGCAATCAATTACCTTCTAAAATCTCGCGCCTGCAAACATGTGGCGGCGCCTGTGGAGGATTGGCTCTACCCGGAACGGGAATACGCCGGCGATTGGGGCAAGATCGGGGAAGTGCTTCGCCCACCAGCTGACGAGCTTTGGCATTTCGGCGGGGAAATGTACGTTGGTTACGACGATGGCTCGACCCTCTACCAGGACCCGTACGGGCGTACTTCAGGCAGCCATGAGTACCTGAAGAAATCGCCACCCTCATATCCCATCGATGATGAAGCTGAATGCGGTTGCGGTAGCGGGTATTCGTTTACAGCGTGTTGCAAGGATATTCCTGAAGCGCATCGGCCTACCTGGTCTGTTGCAAGCATTCGAGAGCGGAACCTGATGTTCGTCGGCAAGGTGAAAAACATCCTTGGACTGGACAGCGGCAAAAGCTGGGGCGACGTGCGAGCAGAACTCAACGATGAGCACGTCACGCAAATTTATCGGTGCCTTCAAGCACTGTGGCCAGTTGATACAAACTTCAGAGAGCTTTGGCCGCGGCCGGACCCTCGGATTTTCCGGGCGGTTTACATGGGCTGTATCGATCCTCGCACTGTGGTTACCAGTGTGCTCAGTTGGTCCAGCTATTTCGACGAGGTAGTTTTACTCAACCCGTTTATGAATCCGGCGTGTGTACGCCCCGAGTTCAGCCCTGTCGAAAATCCGTCTCAACACCGGGTGCAGACCCTCAAAAATGTAATGCTCCTACTGGAGCTAGAGCCTTTCATTCGGGCCGGTATAGTTCATTTTGTTCCTGACCCTGGGGAGTTGGAATTTGCTTTTGGCAACGCGATGCGGGAGATGGCGGAATCCCGCGTCAGTGATGCAGAGGAGTTTCACGACGACACCGGTATGTTTAAGTGGCTTGCCGAGGACGACACTGAGCGACTGTTCTCACGACTACCCCTTGAATCTATCAGCAGCATCATCCGCAAATCGTCGCCTCATCTTAATATTGCCGATGTCGATGAAATGGCTCGAAAGTTCAAGAAGCTGAGGGATGATGACCCCTTAGCGCTGCTACAGCCGACTCAGCCTGGAAAGGAGCACAGCCAGCTCATGGCGTTTCGCTGTGCACCGCTTGAACTTTCGATGTTTATGGCGCAAGTGACTGGCGCTGCAATATTTACGGACCTTCCGATTTTCTGGCGACAGTTGCATGCCGCAACGCAAGCTCAACCTACAGCTGCATACTGGCTGCCGTTTACAAATTTGACCGACCAGTTGCTCTTCACCCTGGCGGAGGTACCGCACGAAATCTATCGACTGCGGGCATCTGTAAATTTAGCCAATTTCCGAGCGGTTTTTAGATCTGTATCAAAGTTGCTTATCGCGCCTGAGGGCGAGATTGCAAGCCAAGTTGCGAAATTGCACTCCACTTGACCACCCGGTTGCATTCGACCTGACCAGTCATTTGCATTCATTATGACCACCGATTGCACTGGATTTGACCAGCATGCTTCGTGGCCATAATGGGCAGAAAGCGGCAAGTTTCCGCAATGCAGTGCAGAAGATTGACCGGCTGGAGGGAGAAAAGCACCGCCTGTGAGAGGAGAGCGACAGGTTTTTCGAGCAGTTCGACCGGTGGCAGTACTACGCATTCAAGCACCAGATACCGCAGGGCAAGTTGAATGCGCCACCGACTCAAATTTAGCGCGATTCGTCGGGGATACTGACGCCAGGAGCCCGAACATCTGATGTCTAGGGTGTAGAATACCGGGCATTCTCGACTGATGATGTCTGTTCGTTCGCTTTAGTAATGCGCCAAGCAGGTATTCGACAACTGCCTACGTTGACAATTTGGAGTAGCGCCATACGCAATTCACGGCAAGAGAAGACATCATGGATGTATCGAGCATTATCGTGCTCTTTTCAAGAGATCGGACATCGTATTAGCAGAGATGGTCGATGCAAATGGTGCTGAGGCATTGATTTCCTCCCATAATTATTTACTCGATTACGACGTGGCTGAGCTGGAGTAAAACCCGTGGGTAGCCTCACCAAGTGCTTACACAGAATTTATAGTTAGTTGAGCGCGCGAAGGAAATAGAGAATAAATTTAAGCGCTACCAAAGCAATTTTTGTTTTAATCTGGAGCGATGTACGTATTTGCATTACTGACTACCTTCTTGCATGTCTGCCAGACATAGTAGTGACCTGCGGAGTACGCGCTAGTTACCGTCCTTGGTTTCAACATGAGCTTAAAAATGCCGCCCGATCATTGATCGGACGGCATTTTTGTTGGGGGGGGCGAATGCTCAGATCCGAAGGCGTTAGCCTAATACCTCATTGGCTACTTGGTCGACCGCACTTTTGGTGATGTCGACGATCAGGTCTGCTTCTTCCTCGGACAGGATCAACGGTGGTGCGAAGCCTAGAATGTCGCCATGGGGCATCGCCCGGGCAATCATGCCGCGCTCAAGACAGGCCGCCGATACTTTCGGGCCGACCTTCAAGGCCGCGTCGAACGGGGTACGCTGCTCACGATCCGCCATGAACTCAACGGCAGCCAGCATACCGTCGCCGCGCACTTCACCCACCAACGGATGACCTTCCAGGGTTTCACGCAACCGACGGTTGAGGTAGCTGCCGACCTTCTCGGCGTTGGCCGTCAGGTTTTCCCGTTCGATAATATCGAGGTTGGCCAAGGCGGCGGCGGCACAAATCGGATGCCCCGAGTACGTCCAGCCGTGGCCCATGGCACCTTGGGATTCGGACGCCTTTTCGATCACGTTCCACACTTTTTCACCAACAATCACCGCCGACAACGGCGCGTAGGCGCTGGTCAGACCTTTGGCGGTGGTGATCAGATCCGGGCGCATGCCGTAACGCTGGCTGCCCATCTTCGAACCCAACCGCCCGAAAGCGCAGACCACTTCGTCGGCGATCAGCAACACGTCGTATTTGTTCAGCACCGCTTGAATCGCGGCCCAGTAGCCGGCTGGTGGAACAATGATGCCGCCGGTACCCATCAACGGTTCGCCGATAAACGCGGCCACGGTGTCTGGCCCTTCGGCCAGGATCATTTTTTCCAGCTCCTCGGCACAGTAGCGCACGAACGCCGCTTCATCCATACCGGTCGGCGCCTTACGGTACCAATGCGGGCACACGGTATGCTTGATGCCTTCAGCCGGCAGGTCGAAATGCTGATGAAAGCTCGGTAGGCCGGTCAGGCTTCCGGTCATGATGCCCGAACCGTGGTAACCGCGATCACGGGAGATAATTTTCTTCTTCTGCGGGCGGCCCAGTACGTTGTTGTAGTACCGCACCAATTTGATCTGGGTTTCGTTGGCGTCGGAACCGGACAGGCCGTAGTAGACCTTTTTCATGCCCTCGGGCGCCCAGTCGATGATGCGGCTCGACAGCTCGATGATCGCTTCGGTCGAATGGCCGACGTAGGTGTGGTAGTA
>LNAP01004380.1_pt1 | contig 13070 bp, 16 predicted proteins | sample 602601 | NCBI WGS metagenome assembly LNAP01 (sample SAMN02440304, study PRJNA202911) | soil metagenome | biome: Subtropical and temperate rainforests or woodlands; isolation source: soil samples (1 kg each in a 20% v/v slurry with milli Q water) were... ...
CCATGCTCGCCAAACGCATCATTCCCTGCCTCGACGTGACCGGCGGCCGCGTCGTGAAGGGCGTCAACTTCGTCGAACTGCGCGACGCGGGCGACCCGGTCGAGATCGCCGCGCGCTACAACGCGCAGGGCGCCGACGAACTGACCTTCCTCGACATCACCGCCACCAGCGACGGCCGCGACCTGATCCTGCCGATCATCGAAGCCGTGGCCTCCCAGGTCTTCATTCCGCTGACGGTGGGCGGCGGGGTGCGGACGGTCGAGGATGTGCGCCGGCTGCTCAACGCAGGCGCCGACAAGATCAGCTTCAACTCGGCCGCCATCGCCAATCCGCAGGTGATCGAGGACGCCGCGCGGAAGTACGGCGCCCAGTGCATCGTGGTCGCCATCGACGCCAAGCGCCGCACGCCCGAGGACGTCGCCAAGCGCGGTCCGGGCTGGGACGTGTACAGCCATGGCGGACGCAAGAACACCGGCCTCGACGCGGTGCAGTGGGCCGTCGAGATGGCGCGCCGCGGCGCCGGCGAGATCCTGCTAACCAGCATGGACCGCGACGGCACCAAGAGCGGCTTCGACCTGGCGCTGACCCGCGCGGTGAGCGACGCGGTCAGCGTGCCGGTGATCGCCTCGGGCGGCGTCGGCGCGCTCGACCATCTGTCCGACGGCATCCAGCTCGGCGGCGCCGACGCGGTGCTGGCCGCCAGCATCTTCCACTACGGCGAATTCACGGTGGGCGAGGCGAAGGCGCAAATGGCCGCACGCGGTATTCCGGTGCGTCTTTGAGCTTGTTGGCCGGCCGGCATTGACGGTTTGCGACAATCGCCCGATGGATTGGCTCAACGAAGTGAAATGGGACGCGAACGGCCTGGTGCCGGTCATCGCGCAGGAGCGGGGCAGCAACGACGTGCTGATGTTCGCCTGGATGAACCGCGAGGCGCTCGAAAAGACCGCCGAACTCGGCCGCGCCGTGTATTTCAGCCGCTCGCGCAACAAGCTCTGGTTCAAGGGCGAGGAGTCGGGCCACGTGCAGACGGTGCACGAGATTCGCCTGGACTGCGACAACGACGTCGTGCTGCTCAAGGTGACGCAGCTGGGCCACGAGCCCGGCATCGCCTGCCACACCGGCCGTCACAGCTGTTTCTTCAGCAAGTACGAGAATGGCCGATGGACGGTCACCGAGCCGGTCTTGAAGGACCCGGAGACGATCTACAAATAATGGAAACGATGACCACCGACGCGCTCGCCCGCCTTGCCGCCACGATCGAAAGCCGCCTGCCTGCGCGCGGCGGCGACCCCGAGAAGAGCTACGTGGCTCGCCTGTTGCACAAGGGGCCCGACGCCTTCCTCAAGAAGATCGGCGAGGAGGCGACCGAGGTCGTCATGGCGGCCAAGGACGCCGACCACGGCGGCGACCGCCAGAAAATAGTGAACGAAGTGGCCGACCTGTGGTTCCACAGCATGGTGGCGCTCGCGCACTACGGCCTCACGCCGCGCGAGGTCGTCGACGAACTGGAGCGCCGCGAAGGCACCAGCGGCATCGAGGAAAAGGCGCTTCGCAAGGCGCAGGCGCGCGAAGCCTCCAACGACTGAAAGTGAAGCCATGGCCAACGACATCGTGAACGCCGAGCCCGACGAATCGCTCCGGACCTGGGGCTGGGTCAGCTACATCCTGCACTTGATCGTCGCGGTCGGCGCGGTGCTGCCGGGCGCCCAGGCGTCGGTCGTGCTGCTGCTCATCGCGCTGGTGATCGACCTGGTCAAGCGCGACGACGCCCGCGGCACCTGGCAGAAGTCGCACTTCAGCTGGCGCATCCGTTCGGTGCTCTGGGCGGGCATCCTCTACGTGCTGACGTCGTGGCTGTGGCTCCTGCTCTTCGTGCCCGGCTGGATCGCCTGGGGTCTGATCTCGCTGTGGTTCCTCTACCGCATCGTCAAGGGCATGGTGCGCATGAACGCCGGCCTTCCGATGGAGCCTGCCGATGTCGTCTGATCCGAATTGCATCTTCTGCAAGATCATCGAAGGGAAGATCCCCTCGAAGAAGGTCTACGAGGACGAAGACCTCTACGGCTTCCACGACATCGCGCCGTGGGCGCCGGTCCATTTCATGCTGGTTCCCAAGCGCCACATCGCCTCGATGGCGCAGCTGACGCCCGACGATGCCGGGCTGATGGGCAAGATCATGACCTTGGCGCCGAAACTCGCGCTCGAGCACGGCTGCCGGCCCTATCCGGACGGCGGCTACCGCGTGGTGGTGAACACCGGTGCCGAGGGCGGCCAGGAAGTGCACCATCTCCATGTTCACGTCATGGGCGGCCCCCGCCCTTGGCTCAAGGGCTGATAGCCGGCCCGGTCTAAAATTCTTCACATTCTTCAGGAGTCATCCATGGGTTCTTTTTCTATCTGGCACTGGCTGATCGTGCTGCTCGTCGTGGTCATGATCTTCGGCACCAAGAAGCTGCGCAACATGGGCTCCGACCTGGGCGGCGCCGTGAAGGGCTTCAAGGACGGCATGAAGGACGGCTCGACCACCGACACGCCGGCCACCACCCCCACGCAACACGTGACCGGCACGCCGGCCGCCGACAAGTCGACCATCGACGTCGAAGCGCGTCAGAAGTCCTGAGTCGACCCGCGTGATCGACCTCGGCATTTCGAAGCTCGCGCTGATCGGTGCGGTGGCGCTGATCGTCATCGGCCCCGAGAAGCTGCCGCGCGTCGCCCGCACGGTGGGCATGCTGCTGGGCAAGGCGCAGCGCTACGTCAACGACGTGAAGGCCGAGGTCAACCGGTCGATGGATCTGGACGAGCTGCGCAAGATGAAGGACACCGTTCAGGAGGCTGCGCGCGATGTCGAACAGAGCATCCACACGGGTGCCAGCGACTTCGAGAAGCAGTTCTCCGAAAGCGGGCAGACGCTGTCGGCGCTGGCCGAACCCGAGGTGCCGTCGTACCCCGAGTACAGGCACCCCCGCAAGAACTGGCGCCTGAAACAGGGCGCCACGCCGCAGTGGTACAAGTCGCGCAACGGCGTGCGTACCAAGGCGCTTTCCGGCGCGGCGCGTGTCGCCCGCTTCCGTCCGCACAAGATCAACTAGCCGCCCCGCCGAACCCGGCCGCGCACAGTGCGCCTCCGATTTCCTGCCCGCAGCGTCCCCCATGGCCGATTCCACCGACAAGAACAAAGAAGACGAACTGGCCGGCACCGAGCAGCCCTTCGTCGCGCACCTCATGGAGTTGCGCGACCGCCTGCTCTACTGCGTCTACGGCCTCGCCGTTGCGGCGGCGCTGCTCGCCTTCTGGCCCGGCCCGGCAGGACTGATCGACCTGATCGCGATACCGATCCGCGCCCACATGCCCGAGGGCGCCAAGCTCATCGCGGTGGGCGTGTTCTCGCCCTTTTTCGTACCCCTGAAGGTGCTGGGCATGACGGCCGTGCTGCTGGCGCTGCCCTGGCTCATGTACCAGATCTGGATGTTCGTGGCGCCGGGGCTCTACAGCCATGAAAAGAAGTTCGCGCTGCCGCTGATCCTGTTTGGCAGCCTGCTGGCTTATGCCGGCATCGGCTTCGTGCAGTTCTTCGTGCTGGACAAGATGTTCGGCTTCATCCAGCGCTTCACGCCGCCGAGCGTGAATGCCACGCCGGACATCTCATCGTATGTCGAGGCGATCCTGTCGCTCTACATCGCGTTCGGCTGCGCCTTCCAGGTGCCGATCGTCGTGATGCTGCTGGTGCGCTTCGAGATGGTCACCATCGAGAAGCTGCGCAGCTTCCGCGGCTACTTCATCGTGCTGTCCTTCGTGGTGGCCGCGGTGCTCACGCCACCCGACGTGGTGTCGCAGCTGGCGCTGGCCATCCCGATGTGTCTGCTCTACGAGGTGGGCATCATTGCCGCGCGCTACTTCGTGAAGCACAGTGCGGCGCCGGCGGAAGAGGGCGCCGACTCGCCGCAGTCCTGATCGGTCTCGATGCGCTTGCGGCACCGCGCGGTGCCGCCGGACATCATTCGGGGTCGCTCGGGGTGCGGCGCAGGGGCGTCTTGGGCCGCAGCCCCGGGACCACGTTCAGTTCCATCTTGTCGGTGCCGCGCTGCAGCGCGAAGCGCGATTCGCTGCCCGGCTTCAGGCCGGCCACGGCGGTCAGCAGCTGCTGCACGTTGTCCACCTTCTTGTCGTCGACATTGGTGATCACGTCGCCCGGACGGATGCCCGCCTGGGCCGCGGGGCCGTTCTGCAGCACGCCGGTGATGATGACGCCCGCATTGGCCTTCACGCCGAAGGTTTCTGCCAGCTCGGGCGACAGATCGTTCGGCTCCACGCCGATCCAGCCGCGCGTGACCTTGCCTTCCTTCACGATGTCGCCCAGCACCTGCTTGGCGATCGAGACGGGAATCGCGAAGCCGATGCCCATGCTGCCACCCGAGCGCGAGTAGATCGCGGTGTTGATGCCTTCGAGGTTGCCGTTGATGTCGACCAGCGCACCGCCCGAATTGCCCGGGTTGATGGCCGCGTCGGTCTGGATGAAGTTCTCGAAGGTGTTGATGCCGAGCTGGTTGCGGCCCAGCGCCGAGACGATGCCGCTGGTCACCGTCTGGCCCACGCCGAAGGGATTGCCGATGGCCAGCACCTGGTCGCCCACCTGCAGCGCGTCGGAGTTGCCCAACACGATCGCGGGCAGCTTGTCGAGCTCGATCTTCAGCACGGCGAGGTCGGTGTCCGGGTCGGTGCCGATCACCTTGCCGCGTGCATGGCGGCTGTCGTTGAGCGTCACCTCGATCTCGTCGGCCCCCTCGACCACATGGTTGTTGGTGAGGATGTAGCCCTCGGTGCTGACGATCACGCCGCTGCCCAGGCCGACCTGCGGCTGGCTGTCGCCCTGGTCGCCGAAGAAGAAGCGGAACCACGGGTCGTTGCTGCGCGGATGGCGCTGGGCCGCCTTGCTGGTGTTGATGCTCACGACCGCGGGCGCCGCCTTCTTGGCGGCACTGCTGAGGCTGCCGGGCGCTGCCGGGGCCGGCGCGGTGCTGCCCGGGGCTTCGATCACCGAGACGACACCGGCGAGCGAGGTGCGGCGGTTCAGCCACTCGGGCTTGAGCGTGGCGACGACGAAATAGGCCGCCAGCAGGACGGTCACGGCTTGGGCAAACAGCAGCCAGGTGCGTTTCATGAAGAGGTCGGAGAGATGAGGAAGTGCGCGCGCCGCAGCGTGCGCTCGGGGCGTTGGATTGTCCCTCAAAGGCGCCACGATCCTCGTCAGCGGACGCCGGGGCCGCGTCGGCCGCCGCGAAGCCCAGCGGGCTCGCCTAGGGGAAACCCTTAAAATCGCCGCCCCTGCGCTGCGGCGATGCCGTGCCGCCCGCTTCCATTTCTGCCTGCCCAATGACTGCCACTGCCTTTGCCGAACCCGCCGTGTCCGCGGACGCGGCCGGCCGCACGCTGAACGCGCGCGACTACAAGACGCTCTCCCTCTCCGCCCTCGGCGGCACGCTCGAGTTCTACGACTTCGTCATCTACGTGTTCTTCGCGACGGTGCTGGGCGCGCTGTTCTTCCCCATCGACATGCCGGACTGGCTGCGCCAGTTGCAGACCTTCGGCATCTTCGCCGCGGGCTACCTGGCGCGGCCGCTCGGAGGCATCGTCATCGCGCATTTCGGCGACATCCTCGGCCGCAAGCGGATGTTCACGCTGTCGATCTTCCTGATGGCCGCGCCCACGCTGGTGATCGGCCTGCTGCCGACCTACGCCAGCATCGGCGTGGCGGCGCCGCTGCTGCTGCTCGCCATGCGCGTGCTGCAGGGCGCCGCCATCGGCGGCGAGATGCCCGGCGCCTGGGTCTTCGTGGCCGAGCACGTGCCGGCCAGGCGCTACGGCTTCGCCGTGGGCACGCTCACGTCGGGCATCACCGGCGGCATCCTGCTGGGGTCGCTGGTGGCTGTGGCCATCAACACGCACTACGCGCCGGCCGAGGTCAACGACTTCGCCTGGCGCATCCCGTTCATCCTGGGCGGCGTGTTCGGACTGGTGTCGGTGTACCTGCGGCGCTTCCTTCACGAGACGCCGGTGTTCCAGGAGCTGGCTGGCCGCCGCAGCGTCGCGCGCGAACTGCCGGTCAAGACCATCCTGCGCGAACACCGCGGCGCCATCGTCTTCGTCGGTCTGCTGACCTGGGTGCTGTCGGCCGCCATCGTGGTGGTCGTGCTGTACACGCCGACCTACCTGCAGAAGGTCCACCACGTGCCGGCTGCGCTGGCGCTCCAGGCCAATGCACTGGCCACCCTGACGCTCACCATCGGCTGCATCGTGGTCGGCTGGGCGACGGACCGCCTCGGCACCCGGGCCGTGATGCTGATCGGCTGGAGCGGCCTGCTGGTCACGTCGTACCTGTTCTACACGAGCCTGCCCGGCACGCCGGTCTCGCTGGTCTGGCACTACGGCCTGGTCGGCTTCTTCGTCGGCACGATCGCCACGGTGCCGATCGCCAGCGTGCGCGCCTTCCCGGCACCCATCCGCTTCTCGGGCCTGTCCTTTGCCTACAACATGTCGTATGCGATCTTCGGCGGCCTGACGCCGGTGATTCTTACGCTGTGGCTGCAGAAGGACCCCATGGCGCCTGCCCACTACGTCGGCACGCTGGCGGTTCTGGGCTTGTTGCTGGCCCTGCTGCCGATGGCTTCGCGCGGCTATCCGATGCGGGCGGCGCCGAAGGCGTAACAATGGCGGGATGACGACCACCCGCCACGAACTTCTCCATGCGTTCGACCTGCTGCTGGCGCCCGAGCGCTTCAAGGACTACGGGCCGAACGGGCTGCAGGTCGAAGGCCGCACCGCGGTGCGCAAGATCGTCTCGGGCGTGACCGCCAGCCGCGCCTTGATCGAGGCCGCCATCCATGCGGAAGCCGACGCGATCTTCGTGCACCATGGCCTGTTCTGGCGCGGGCAGGACGGCCGGGTCACCGGCTGGATGCGCCAGCGCCTGGGCCTGCTGCTGGGTGACGACGTGAACCTCTTCGCTTACCACCTGCCGCTCGACGCGCACCCGGAACTCGGCAACAACGCACAGCTCGGGCTGCAACTCGGCCTGGTCGCGCACACCGGTGCGGCGGGCCGCTTCGGCGAGCAGGACCTGGGCTTCATCGGCGGTCGTGCCGATGGCGGCGTGTTCGCCGATGCGGCGGCGCTCGCGGCGCATGCGCAGACGGTGCTCGGCCGGCAGGTCACGCTGGTCGATGGCGCACGCAAGCCGATAAGGACGGTGGCCTGGTGCACCGGCGGGGCGCAGGGCCACTTCGAGGCGGCCATCGCCGCGGGCGCCGATGCCTTCCTGACCGGCGAGATCTCCGAACCGCAGGCGCACTATGCGCGCGAGCTGGGCGTGGCCTTCCTGGCCTGCGGCCACCATGCCACCGAGCGCTACGGCGCACCTGCCGTGGCGGCGCACGTCGCTGCGCAACTCGGGCTGCTGCACGAGTTCATCGACATCGACAACCCGGCATGAGCATGTCCACTGGCACGAACCGACTGCCCATCGCGATCACCATGGGCGACCCCGCCGGCATCGGACCGGAGATCGTCGTGAAGGCCTTCCGCGATGCGCCCGCGCTGACCCGTGGCTGCTTCGTGGTGGGCGACCTGGCCACCCTGCGCGCTGCGCAGCGGTTGCTGACTGCACCGGCGGGCGTGTCGATCCCGGTCGCGTCGATCGAACATCCCGACGAAGTGTCGCGCTTGCCCCCGAACTGCCTGCCCGTGCACCAGGCTGTCGCGCCGCCGGAAGGCGTGGTGATAGGGCAGGTCGGCGCCGCGGCCGGCAAGGCGGCGGGCGACTGCGTGGTGTGGGCGGCACGGGCCGCGCTCGCCGGCCAGGTGTCGGCGATCGTCACCGCGCCGTTGCACAAGGAGTCGTTGGCTGCCGCCGGCTTCGCGTTTCCCGGCCATACGGAATTGCTGCAGGCCGAGGCCGCGGCGCACCTCCATCGCCCGGTGACCGAGGTGCCCGTGCGGATGATGCTGGCGAACGACGAGATGCGCACGGTGCTCGTGAGCATCCACATGTCGCTGCGCGACGCCATCGAGGCGGTGCGTTTCGACGGCGTGCTGGCGACGATCCGCATCGCGAACCAGGCCCTGGGCGCCGCGCTGGGCCGCCCACCGCGCATCGGCGTGGCCGGCTTGAATCCACACGCGGGCGAGGGCGGACTGTTCGGCTCGGAAGAGCGCGAGATCATCGCGCCGGCGATTACCGCTGCGCGGGCCGAAGGCATCGACGCGCACGGGCCCTACGCGCCCGACACGGTGTTCATGCGGGCGCGCACGACGCCGGCCAGGCCTGGCGAATTCGACGTCGTGATTGCGATGTACCACGACCAGGGTTTGATCCCGGTCAAGTATCTGGGTGTGGAGAAGGGCGTGAACGTGACGCTCGGACTGCCGCTGGTGCGCACCAGTCCGGACCACGGCACGGCTTTCGACATCGCCGGTACCGGGCGCGCCGACGCATCGAGCCTGATCGAGGCGATCCGGATGGCGCGCGCGCTCGCGCCGGAAGCGCTCACAGGCTCAGACGCTCAGCCTCTCAGGGGCGCTTGAGACTGTCGCGGATCTCGCGCAGCAGGGCGATGTCTTCCGGCGGTGCGGCCACGGCGGGCGCGGCTTCTTCCTTCTTGCGCAGCTTGTTCACCTGCTTGACCATCATGAAGATGATGAAGGCCAGGATGATGAAGTTGACGGCGATGGTGATGAAGTTCCCGTACGCCAGCACTGCCACGCCGGCTTTCTTCAGGTCGGCCAGGTTGTTCGCCACACCGGTCGGAACCGTGCCCAGCACGACGTAGAGATTGGAAAAGTCGAGCTTGCCGAAGACCAGGCCGACGATCGGCATGATGATGTCGGTGACCAGGGAATCGACGATCTTGCCGAAGGCCGCGCCGATGATCACCCCGACGGCCAGGTCGATCACATTGCCCTTGACCGCGAACTCGCGGAACTCTTTCATAACACTCATCTCAAGCTCCTCGCCGGTGTGAAGGCCGGCCAGTATAGGAGGCATCGGGGAGCATGCACACACCGTGCCACGCCATGTCGTGCACGTTGAGGTCGCATGTGACGCTCCGCTACAATCGCCGGCTGATCCCACCCCAGCGACAAGATTGAGGACCCCCATGAGTGACATCCCCGTCGGCGCCCCCCGGATAGACAAGAGCAAGCGGACGTGGTTGATCGCCTCCAGCTGCGCCGGTGCGGTGGGTGGTGTGGCGACTGCAATCCCGTTCGTCAGCACGTTCCAGCCCTCCGAACGCGCCAAGGCCGCCGGTGCGCCGGTCGAGGTCGACATCAGTGCCATGCAGGTCGGTGAGAAGCTCACGGTCGAATGGCGCGGCAAGCCGGTGTGGATCCTCAAGCGGACACCGCAGCAGATCGCGGAACTGCCCAAGCTCGACAGTCAATTGGCCGACCCGAAGTCCGAGCGCAATCCTGCCGAATTCACCCCCGAGTACGCCCGCAACGAAGGTCGGTCGATCAAGCCCGAAGTGCTAGTGGTGGTCGGTATCTGCACGCACCTGGGTTGCTCGCCGATCGACAAGTTCCAGGCCGGTCCGCAGCCGTCGCTGCCCGACAACTGGGAAGGCGGCTTCCTCTGCCCCTGCCACGGCTCGACCTTCGACCTGGCCGGCCGCGTCTTCAAGAACAAGCCGGCACCCGACAACCTGCCGGTGCCGCCGCACATGTACCTGTCGGACACCCGCCTGCTCATCGGCGAAGACAAGAAGGCCTGAGGGAAGAGACGACATGGCTGAATTCAAGGACATCTCCCCCAACGCCCCGGCCGCCGAGAAGCTGCTGAACTGGGTCGACAACCGCTTCCCGCTGACCAAGCTGTGGAACGACCAGTGGGGCCAGTACTACGCGCCCAAGAACTTCAACTGGTGGTACATCTTCGGCTCGCTCGCGATGCTGGTGCTGGTCATCCAGATCGTGACAGGCATCTTCCTGGTGATGCACTACAAGCCCGATGCGAACCTGGCCTTCGCTTCGGTCGAGTACATCATGCGCGACGTGCCCTGGGGCTGGCTCATCCGCTACATGCACTCCACGGGCGCTTCGGCGTTCTTCATCGTCGTCTACCTGCACATGTTCCGCGGGCTCATCTACGGCAGCTACCGCAAGCCGCGCGAGCTGATCTGGATCTTCGGTTGCGCGATCTTCCTGTGCCTCATGGCCGAAGCCTTCATGGGCTACCTGCTGCCCTGGGGCCAGATGAGCTACTGGGGTGCACAGGTGATCGTGAACCTGTTCGCCGCCATTCCCTTCGTCGGCCCCGACCTCGCGCTGCTGATCCGCGGCGACTACGTGGTGAGCGACGCCACGCTGAACCGTTTCTTCAGCTTCCACGTGATCGCCGTGCCGCTGGTGCTGCTCGGCCTGGTGGTGGCCCACCTGATCGCCCTGCACGAAGTCGGCTCGAACAACCCCGACGGCATCGAGATCAAGGCCCACCGCGGCCCGGACGGCCATCCGCTCGACGGCATCCCCTCGCACCCGTACTACTCGGTGCACGACATCTTCGGCGTCGTGATCTTCCTGACGATCTTCTCGGCGATCATCTTCTTTGCCCCGGAGATGGGTGGCTACTTCCTCGAATACAACAACTTCATCCCGGCCGATTCGCTCAAGACGCCGATCCACATCGCGCCGGTCTGGTACTTCACGCCCTTCTATTCGATGCTGCGCGCCATCACCAGCGAAATGATGTACGCGCTCATCGCCTGCGTCGTGGCCGCTGCCGTGTTCGGCGTGTGGAAAGCGCGCGTCGCGGCCCTGGTCAAGGGCGCGATCGTGGTGGCCGCCGTGGTGGTCGCCGTGCTGATGCTGTCGATCGACGCCAAGTTCTGGGGCGTGGTCGTGATGGGCGGTGCCGTCATCATCCTGTTCTTCCTCCCCTGGCTGGACCACAGCCCGGTCAAGTCGATCCGCTACCGCCCGACGTGGAACAAGTACCTCTACGGCGTGTTCGTCATCAACTTCCTGATCCTGGGCTATCTGGGCGTACAGCCGCCGTCGCCGCTCGGCGAACGCGTCTCGCAGGTGGGCAGCCTCTTCTATTTCGGCTTCTTCCTGCTGATGCCATGGTGGAGCCGTCTGGGCGAATTCAAGCCGGTGCCGGAGCGCGTGACCTTCACTGCGCACTGAGCTGGAGAGAAGAACAATGAAGAAACTGATCCTCACGCTGATCGCCGCACTCGGTATCGTCACCGGCGCCCACGCTGCGCAAGGCGGTCTCGCCTGGGATAAGGCGCCCAACCGCACCAACGACCTGGCCTCGCTGCAGAACGGTGCCAAGCTGTTCGTCAACTACTGCCTGGGCTGCCACTCGGCCGCCTTCATGCGCTACAACCGCCTGCAGGACATCGGCATCTCCGAGCAGCAGATCAAGGACAATCTTCTGTTCACGACCGAGAGGGTCGGCGACGTGATGAAGGCCAACATCGATCCGCGCCAGGCCAAGGAGTGGTTCGGCGCCAACCCGCCCGACCTGACGCTGGTGGCGCGCTCGCGTGCCGGCCACGGCGGCACCGGTGCCGACTACCTCTACACGTACCTGCGCACCTATTACCGGGACGACACCAAGGCCACCGGCTGGAACAACCTGACGTTCCCGAGTGTCGGCATGCCGAACGTGCTCTGGGAATTGCAGGGCAACCGCCGCCCGGTCTACGACAAGGTGGAGCAGCACGGCCACGAAGTGGAAGTGTTCAAGGGGTGGGAACAGCTCACCCCTGGCGCCATGACGCCTTTGCAGTACGACCAGGCGGTGGGCGACCTGGTCAACTACCTGCAGTGGATGGCCGAGCCGGCGCAGAACACGCGTGTGCGTGTCGGTGTGTGGGTGCTGTTGTTCCTGGTGATGGCGCTGGTCTTCGTCTGGCGGCTCAATGCGGCTTTCTGGAAAGACGTCAAGTAGCCGTGCATATGCCGATCGGCACGCGCCCCAGGGCGTGGCCGGTCCCACGGAGTGGGTTGCCAACGCGACCCACTCTTTTTGATTTTTAGGAGTCTCCCGCCATGATGGTTCTGTATTCAGGTACGACCTGCCCCTTTTCCCACCGCTGCCGTTTCGTCCTGTTCGAGAAGGGCATGGACTTCGAGATCCGCGACGTCGACCTGTACAACAAGCCCGAAGACATCAGCGTGATGAACCCGTACGGCCAGGTGCCGATCCTGGTCGAGCGCGACCTGATCCTGTACGAGTCGAACATCATCAACGAGTACATCGACGAGCGCTTCCCGCATCCGCAACTGATGCCCGGCGACCCGGTCGACCGCGCTCGCGTGCGCCTGTTCCTGCTGAACTTCGAGAAGGAACTGTTCGTGCATGTCGCGACGCTCGAGAACCGCACCGCCAAGGGCAACGAGAAGGCGCTGGAGAAGGCCCGTGCCCATATCCGCGACCGCCTCACGCAGCTGGCCCCCGTGTTTCTCAAGAACAAGTACATGCTGGGCGACAACTTCTCGATGCTCGACGTCGCCATCGCGCCGCTGCTCTGGCGTCTGGACTACTACGGCATCGACCTGAGCAAGAACGCGGCACCGCTGCTGAAGTACGCCGAGCGCATCTTCTCGCGCCCGGCCTATATCGAGGCACTGACGCCGTCCGAAAAGGTGATGCGCAAGTAAGCATCATCCAACGCGTTCCCCTGTTCCTCATGCTCAACGCACTCGACTCGTCTTCCACCCGCCCCTATCTCATTCGGGCGATGTACGAATGGTGCACCGACAACGGGTTCACGCCCTATGTGGCGGTGCAGGTCGACGACACCGTCCAGGTGCCGCGCGAGTACGTGAAGAACGGCGAGATCGTGCTGAACGTCAGCTTCGACGCCACCAGTTCGCTCAAGCTGGGCAACGAGTTCATCGAGTTCAAGGCGCGCTTTGCGGGCTCGGCACGCGAGATCATCGTGCCGGTTGGCCGGGTGATCGCGATCTACGCGCGCGAGAACGGCCAGGGCATGGCCTTTCCGGCGCCGGCACCTGCCGGAGCGGCCGATGGCGATGGCTCGGCTCCGGCGCCGGTCGTG
>LNAP01018655.1_pt1 | contig 13068 bp, 15 predicted proteins | sample 602601 | NCBI WGS metagenome assembly LNAP01 (sample SAMN02440304, study PRJNA202911) | soil metagenome | biome: Subtropical and temperate rainforests or woodlands; isolation source: soil samples (1 kg each in a 20% v/v slurry with milli Q water) were... ...
TTGGTGTGTGACCGTTTTGTTGCTCGAAACTTTGCGATTAACTAGAACGTCGACGGATACCGCATTGCTGCGATGCCTTTCTGACGCCATTAAATCAGGTAAGTTACGGTAATTGGATTGGCCCATTAAGTCCTGTGTCGAGTCAGCGTAAACATGGGGCGTAAGTCAGCGAAAACCGGACATCAGCGCAGGTGGGGATTTACACGACTGATTGCGATTATCGATCGAGCGTTCGATAATCGCACGGAGTTGGCGGGCCGGGCTTGAGCGCCAAGCACCCGCCCTTTGTAATAGTCGCTGATCCGAATGGGTAAAAGGACCTTTTATGAACGATCAAATGCGCAATTCCTTCGCTTCAGTGGCTCCTCCCATCGTTGCCTCACCTGCCAAACGGATTCAGGCACTGACCGGCGACCCGGATTTCATGACGTCCCTGGCCCGCGGCCTGGCCGTGGTACAAGCGTTCCAGGAGCGCAAACGGCACCTGACCATCGCCCAGATCAGCCACCGTACGGAAATTCCCCGTGCCGCCGTGCGCCGTTGCCTGCACACCCTGATCAAGCTCGGCTACGCCACCACCGACGGCCGCACCTATTCGTTGCTGCCCAAAGTGCTGACCCTCGGCCATGCCTATGTGTCATCTACGCCGCTGGCGGTTTCCGCCCAGCCTTATCTGGACCGCATGAGCGAGCAACTGCACGAGGCCTGCAACATGGCCACGCTGGAGGGTGATGACATTCTGTACATCGCGCGCTCCGCAACCACCCAGCGGCTGATTTCGGTGGACCTGTCGGTGGGCGGGCGCTTGCCGGCCTATTGCACCTCGATGGGGCGGATCCTGCTGGCCGCGCTGGATGACACCTCGCTGGGCGAATACCTCGACCACGCCGAACTGCAAGCCAAGACCAGCCGCACGATCCACACCCCCGAGGCGTTGCTCGAATGCCTGCAAGAGGTGCGACAGCAAGGCTGGTGCATCGTCGACCAGGAACTCGAGCAAGGGCTGCGTTCGATTGCCGTCCCGGTGTACGACGCTTCCGGGCAGGTAGTCGCGGCCCTCAATGTCAGCACTCACGCCGGGCGAGTTAGCCGAAATGAACTGGAACAGCGTTTCCTGCCCGGTTTGTTGAGCGCCAGCCGCGACCTCAGCGCCCAGTTGTTTGCCTAAGCTGTTCGATAAACGCACAGAGTCGCGTTAATCGAATTGACGCTGTTTCCTCCGGATCATTACTGTCGCGGCTTCGTCAGCATCTGCTGGCATCGTTCGACCGCGATCCGGGGAATAAAAATAATGAACCAGCCTCAGTCTGCTGTAGGTAGCTGCCTCGACGTGCAGTCCTTCATCAATGCCCAACCCATTTCGCGCTACCAGTGGCGCGTGGTGATTCTGTGTTTCCTGATTGTCTTCCTCGATGGCCTCGACACCGCGGCAATGGGCTTCATCGCCCCGGCCCTGTCCCAGGACTGGGGTATCGACCGAGCCAGTCTCGGCCCGGTGATGAGTGCGGCGTTGATCGGCATGGTCTTCGGCGCACTGGGCTCCGGCCCTCTGGCTGACCGCTTTGGGCGAAAAGTCGTACTGGTCGGCGCGGTGCTGTTGTTCGGTGCCTTCAGCCTGGCCTCCGCCTACAGCACCAATGTCGATCAACTACTGGTGTTGCGCTTCCTGACAGGCCTGGGTCTGGGCGCCGGCATGCCGAACGCCACGACGCTGCTGTCGGAATACACCCCTGAGCGCAAAAAGTCCCTGCTGGTGACCAGCATGTTCTGCGGCTTCAACCTCGGCATGGCTGGCGGCGGATTTATCTCGGCCAAGCTCATTCCGGCCTTTGGCTGGCACAGCCTGCTGCTGATCGGTGGTGTGCTGCCGCTGATCCTCGCCGTCGTTTTGCTGTTCTGGTTGCCGGAGTCGGCGCGTTACCTGGTGGTGCGCAACCGCGGTACGGACAAAGTACGCAAGGCACTGGCGCCGATTGACCCGGCAGTGGTGGCCCAGGCGTCCAGTTTCAGCGTGCCGGAACAGAAAACCGTGAAGGCGCGCAATGTGTTCGCGGTGATCTTCTCCGGCACCTATAGCGCCGGCACCTTGCTGTTGTGGCTGACCTACTTCATGGGCCTGGTGATCGTTTACCTGCTGACCAGTTGGCTGCCGACGCTGATGCGTGACAGTGGCGCGAGCATGGAGCAGGCCGCCTTCATTGGCGCGCTGTTCCAGTTTGGTGGTGTGTTGAGTGCGGTGGGCGTGGGCTGGGCAATGGACCGGTTCAATCCGCACAAGGTCATCGGCACTTTCTACCTGCTGGCCGGGGTGTTTGCCTACGCGGTAGGGCAGAGCCTGGGCAACATTGCGCTGTTGGCGACGCTGGTGCTGGTGGCCGGGATGTGTGTCAACGGTGCGCAATCGGCAATGCCGTCACTGGCTGCACGGTTTTATCCGACTCAAGGGCGGGCCACCGGCGTGTCGTGGATGCTCGGGATCGGCCGCTTCGGCGCCATCCTCGGGGCGTGGATGGGCGCGACGCTGCTGGGGTTGGGCTGGAACTTCGAGCAAGTGCTGACGGCACTGGTGATTCCGGCGGCACTGGCGACGACGGCGGTGGTGATCAAGGGCATGGTCAGTCATGCGGATGCGACCTGACAGTCTGATCCAGAATCTCCTGTGATGTAGATGGCCTCTTTGCGAGCAGGGCTCGCTCCTACAGTTGATCGCAATCCTCTGTGGGAGACAGCCCTGTTCGCGATGCATTTGGGGATAGGTAGCCAGACAACAATGTGTTCGATAATCGAACGCTCAGTCGATTATCGGATTGTTTGGCCTTTTTCAGAAGCTTAACCTTCAGTCATTCCGGCGCTGCGCATCGGCGCCTTCTTCCACTGTCGGTTAACAATAAACGGGAGCCTGCCCCAATGGCTGAAATCCTTTCGCTGCACGACGCGGTGAAGCAATTCGTAAACGACGGCGATACGGTCGCGCTCGAAGGCTTTACTCACCTGATCCCGACGGCCGCCGGTCACGAAATCATTCGCTGACCCTGGTGCGGATGACACCTGACCTGATCTACGACCAGTTGATCGGTGCTGGTTGTGCCCGCAAACTGATTTTCTCCTGGGGCGGCAACCCGGGTGTCGGCTCACTGCATCGCCTGCGTGACGCGGTGGAGAAACAGTGGCCTCACGCGCTGGAAATCGAAGAGCACAGCCACGCTGACCTGGCCAACGCCTACGTCGCCGGGGCATCCGGCCTGCCGTTCGCGGTGCTGCGTGCCTACGCCGGTTCCGATTTGCCAAAGGTTAACCCGCTGATCAAATCGGTTACCTGTCCATTCACCGGCGAAGTGTTGGCCGCCGTGCCTTCGGTGCGTCCGGATATCACGGTGATTCACGCGCAGAAAGCCGACCGCAAGGGCAACGTGCTGCTGTGGGGCATCCTCGGTGTGCAGAAAGAAGCTGCGCTGGCGGCCAAGCGCTGCATCGTCACCGTTGAGGAAATCGTCGATGACCTCAATGCGCCGATGAACTCCTGTGTGTTGCCAACCTGGGCCTTGAGCGCGGTTTGCCACGTACCTGGCGGCGCGCACCCGTCCTATGCCCACGGTTACAACGAACGCGACAACCGCTTCTACCAGGCCTGGGACCCGATTGCCCGCGACCGTGAAACCTTCACCGCGTGGATCAACGAATACATCCACGGCAGCGCTGACTTCAAACTGGCCGCCGCTTCGGAGGCGAAGTAATGACTTACACCACCAATGAAATGATGACCGTCGCCGCCGCTCGCCGTCTGAAGAACGGTTCGGTGTGCTTCGTCGGTATCGGCCTGCCATCGAAAGCGGCCAACCTGGCGCGCCTGACTTCCTCGCCTGATGTGGTCCTGATCTACGAATCGGGTCCGATCGGTGCCAAGCCAAGTGTATTGCCACTGTCGATCGGTGACGGAGAACTGGCGGAAACCGCCGACACCGTAGTCCCGACCGGAGAGATTTTCCGTTACTGGCTGCAGGGCGGGCGCATTGACGTCGGTTTCCTTGGCGCGGCGCAGGTCGACCGTTTCGGCAACATCAACACCACCGTCGTGGGTGATTACCACGCGCCGAAAGTTCGTCTGCCGGGTGCAGGTGGCGCGCCGGAGATTGCCGGTTCCGCCAAGAGCGTGTTGATCATCCTCAAGCAGTCGTCGCGCTCCTTTGTCGACAAACTCGATTTCATTACCTCGGTCGGCCACGGCGAGGGCGGCGATTCGCGCAAGCGTCTCGGTCTGCCAGGCGCCGGACCGGTGGGGATCATCACCGATCTGTGCATCATGGAACCGGAAGCCGGTACCCATGAGTTCGTGGTCACCGCACTACACCCGGGTGTGACCCGCGAGCAAGTGGTTGCTGCCACCGGTTGGGCGATTCGCTTTGCCGACCAGGTTGAGCAAACCGCCGAGCCGACTGAAGTCGAACTGACCGCGCTGCGCGACCTCGAAGCCCGTACCGCTGCCGCACACGGCCAAGCCCCCGGAGAAGCGTGATGCGTGACGTTTATATCTGCGACGCGATTCGTACCCCTATCGGCCGTTTCGGCGGTGGCCTGTCGACGGTGCGTGCCGACGACCTGGCTGCCGTGCCAATCAAGGCCTTGATGGAGCGCAACCCGTCGGTGGACTGGAACGCCGTGGACGAAGTGTTCCTCGGCTGCGCCAACCAGGCCGGTGAGGACAACCGCAACGTGGCGCGCATGGCGCTGCTGCTGGCGGGCCTGCCGGAAACCATTCCCGGGGTGACCCTCAACCGCCTCTGCGCTTCGGGCATGGATGCCATCGGCACCGCGTTCCGCGCCATCGCCAGCGGCGAGATGGAACTGGCGATTGCCGGCGGCGTCGAGTCGATGTCCCGTGCGCCGTTCGTGATGGGCAAGGCCGATGCCGCTTTTTCGCGCAACATGAAGCTCGAAGACACCACCATCGGCTGGCGCTTCATCAACCCGTTGATGAAAGCCCAGTACGGCGTGGATGCGATGCCGCAGACCGGCCGACGATTACAAGGTGTCCCGCGCCGATCAGGACGCGTTCGCCCTGCGCAGTCAACAACGCACGGCCGCCGCACAAGCCGCCGGGTTCTTCGCCGAAGAAATCGTTGCAGTGCGCATAGCCCACAAGAAGGGTGAAACCGTGGTCAGCCAGGACGAGCATCCTCGCGCCGACACCACCCTGGAAGCTCTGACCAAACTCAAACCGGTCAACGGCCCCGACAAGACCGTCACCGCCGGCAATGCCTCCGGAGTGAACGATGGCGCAGCGGCGCTGATCCTGGCCTCGGCCGAAGCCGTGAAGAAACACGGCCTGACCGCCCGCGCCAAAGTGCTGGGCATGGCCAGCGCCGGTGTCGCCCCTCGGGTGATGGGCATCGGCCCGGTGCCGGCGGTGCGTAAACTGATCGAGCGCCTCGGTGTAGCGGTCAGCGATTTCGACGTGATCGAGCTCAACGAAGCCTTCGCCAGCCAAGGCCTGGCGGTGCTGCGTGAACTGGGGATCGCGGACGACGCGGCCCAGGTCAACCCGAACGGTGGCGCGATTGCCTTGGGTCACCCGTTGGGCATGAGCGGCGCGCGGCTGGTGTTGACCGCATTGCATCAGCTGGAAAAAACCGGTGGCAAGAAAGGTCTGGCGACCATGTGCGTCGGTGTCGGTCAGGGTCTGGCCCTGGCGATCGAGCGCGTCTGACGCGCTCTGAAGACTTATACGAACTGAGGAATGTTTCATGACTGACAAGCCTGGTTACCGTCGCCCGCAGGAAGGCACCCAGCCGGAGTACCTGCACCCGACCTATCAATCCACCAACCTGCGCTCGCCGTCCAAGCCGTTGGTGTTCCTGCCGCATTCGCTGTCGGAAATCACCGGTCCTACCGTCGGCGCCGAGCGCATCAACGAGAAGGATAACGACCTGACCGCCCAGCACGAGGGGCAGCCTCAGGGTGAGCGCATCATCATCCACGGCCGTGTGCTGGATGAAAACGGTCTGCCGGTGCCGGGGATTCTGGTGGAGATCTGGCAGGCCAACGCCGCCGGTCGCTACGCCCATGCCCGCGACCTGCACGACGCACCGCTGGACCCGAACTTCACCGGCACCGGCCGCACCGTGACCGACGCCGATGGCTGGTACCAGTTCCAGACCATCAAGCCCGGCGCCTATCCATGGGGTAACCACCACAACGCCTGGCGCCCGGCGCACATCCATTTCTCGCTGTTCGGGCCGAGCATCCTGACGCGCCTGGTGACGCAGATGTATTTCCCGGGCGACCCGCTGCTGGCGTACGACCCGATCTACAACTGCGTGCCCGATACCAGCGCCAAAGAGCGTTTGATCGCCACGTTCGATCTGGAAAAAACCATCCCCTCCTATGCCCTCGGTTATCGCTGGGACATTGTATTGCGCGGCCGCGACGCCACGCCGATGGAGAAATAAGATGACGCTGACTGCGACCACGTCCCACACCGTCGGGCCGTACTACCACATCGGCCTGACCTGAACCTGACCGTCGAACAAACCCTGGGCGAGCGCGTAGCGATCACCGGGCAAGTGGTCGACGGCAATGGCGACATCGTCAACGACGCGATGCTGGAAGTCTGGCAGGCCAACGCCGCCGGCAAGTATGACCACCCCGAAGACGACCAGGACAAACCCCTGGACCCGAACTTCGAAGGCTTTGGCCGGGTGCCGGTGGATGCCGAAGGACGCTTTCGCTTTACCACCATCAAGCCCGGTACGGTCGAGGGCCTCAAAGGCACGACCCAGGCACCGCACCTTGTCGTTCTGGTGTTTGCCCGTGGTTTGGTGAAACACCTGCTGACGCGGATCTACTTTGATGGCGAGGCGGCCAACGTCAACGATCCGTTGCTGGAGTGCGTGCCGGCCGAGCGCCGCAGCACGTTGCTGGCCAAGAAGGATGCGTCGGGTGTTTATCAGTGGAATGTGATTCTGCAGGGTACCGATGCCGAGACGGTGTTCTTCAATTATTGAGAACGCCGAAATCCTTGTAGGAGCGAGCTTGCTCGCGAAAAAGGTCTGGGCAACGCGGGCATTCAGTCGGCCCGTGTTATCGCTGACATCCTTCGCGAGCAAGCTCGCTCCTACAAGGGATCGTGTTACTGAGCTATCTGTGGAACGGGAGTGTTGCAAAGTGTGTCTAGACTCTCACTGTCCCCATTGAGTGAAAAAACAATGACAACACCCACAGCGCCTATAGCTCTTTATACGGGCGAAGAACGCAGCAAGCGGATCTTCGCCATTGTCGGTGCCTCGTCCGGCAACCTGGTTGAATGGTTCGACTTCTACGTCTACGCCTTCTGTGCGATCTATTTCGCACCGGCCTTTTTTCCGTCCGATAACCCCACCGTGCAGCTGGTCAATACCGCTGGCGTGTTCGCCGCCGGGTTCCTGATGCGGCCGATTGGTGGCTGGATTTTCGGGCGCTTGGCGGACAAGCACGGGCGCAAGAATTCGATGTTGATCTCGATTCTGATGATGTGCTTCGGCTCGCTGCTTATCGCCTGCCTGCCGACCTACAGCAGCATCGGGGTCTGGGCGCCGATCCTGTTGCTGTTCGCCCGTTTGCTGCAAGGCTTGTCGGTGGGCGGTGAGTACGGCACTACCGCAACCTACATGAGTGAAGTGGCGCTCAAGGGCCAGCGCGGTTTCTTCGCCTCGTTCCAGTACGTGACCCTGATTGGTGGCCAATTGCTCGCGGTGTCGCTGGTGGTGGTCCTGCAACAGTTCCTCACCGAAGATGACCTGCGTGCCTATGGCTGGCGGATACCCTTCGTGGTGGGTGCCATGGCGGCGCTGGTTTCGCTGTATCTGCGTCGTTCGCTCAAAGAAACCACCAGCAAGGCAATGCGCGAAAACAAGGACGCCGGCAGCATCAGCGCCCTGTTTCGCGACCATAAAACCGCATTCATCACCGTACTCGGTTACACCGCCGGTGGTTCGCTGATCTTCTACACCTTCACCACGTACATGCAGAAGTACCTGGTGAACACCGCCGGCATGCCGGCCAAGACCGCCAGCTACATCATGACCGGCGCGCTGTTCCTCTATATGTGCATGCAGCCGATTTTCGGCATGCTCGCCGACAAGATCGGCCGGCGTAACTCGATGCTCTGGTTCGGCGCCCTCGGCACGCTGTGCACCGTGCCGATCCTGTTGAGCCTGAAAAGCGTGACAAGTCCATTTCTGGCCTTCGTGTTGATTACCCTGGCGCTGGCGATCGTCAGTTTCTACACCTCCATCAGTGGCCTGGTGAAAGCCGAGATGTTCCCGCCCGAGGTGCGTGCATTGGGTGTTGGCCTGGCGTATGCGGTGGCGAATGCGATTTTCGGTGGTTCGGCGGAATATGTGGCCTTGAGCCTTAAGGCCGTGGGCATGGAAAACTCCTTCTACTGGTACGTGACGGTGATGATGGCGATAGCGTTCCTGTTCAGCCTGCGTCTACCGAAACAGGCGAAGTATCTGCATCACGACCTTTGATTTTCACGCGCGGACCGCAGGCCCGCGCCTCCAGGAATTGTTTATGAACCAGCGACCGGGCAATCAATTGTTCGATGCCTATTTCACGGCCCGCGATATGCGTGAGGTGTTCTGCGATCAGGGCCGGGTCCAGGCCAGCGGCATTGGCCCGGGCCGAAGCACGGGTCGGTATGATTCCGTCGAGTGCTGTCGCGCCGATTGAAGCAGCTTGCCGTGCCGGGCTTTATGATTTTGCGATGTTGGGCGAGGCCATTGCCACGGCGGGTAACTCGGCGATTCCGTTGGTCAAGGCGCTGGGCAAGCAGATCGCGGCCACCGATGCCGAAGCCGAGCGCTATGTGCATCTGGGCGCGACCAGCCAGGACGTGATGGACAGCGGCCTGGTGCTGCAACTGCGCCGGGCGCTGGAACTGATCGAGAGCGACCTGGCACAACTGGGGCAGACACTCGCGTCCCAGGCCCAGCGCTACGCGACCACGCCATTGGCCGGACGCACCTGGCTGCAGCATGCGACACCGGTCACCCTCGGCATGAAGATCGCCGGCTGGCTGGGGGCGGTGACCCGCAGTCGCCAACGCTTGGCCGAACTCAAGCCGCGTCTGCTGGTGCTGCAATTCGGCGGTGCGTCCGGAACCCTTGCGGCCCTTGGCGAACAGGCCATGCCGATTGCCCAAGCGCTGGCCGAAGAACTGCAACTGACCTTGCCCGACCAGCCGTGGCACACCCAGCGCGATCGCGTGGTGGAGTTCGGCGCTGCGCTCGGCCTGATCGCCGGCAGTCTCGGCAAACTCGGGCGTGATATCAGCCTGTTGATGCAAACCGAGGCCGCCGAAGTGTTCGAGCCTTCGGCGCCGGGCAAGGGCGGTTCCTCGACCATGCCGCACAAACGCAATCCGGTGGGCGCGGCGGTGTTGATCGGCGCGGCGACTCGCGTGCCCGGTTTGCTCTCGACGCTGTTCAGCGCCATGCCCCAGGAGCACGAGCGCAGCCTCGGTCTGTGGCATGCCGAGTGGGAAACCCTGCCGGAAATCTGCTGCCTGGTGTCGGGTAGCCTGCATCAAGCATTGTTGATCGCCCAAGGGCTGGAAGTGGATGCCGAGCGCATGGCTCGCAATCTCGATTTGACCCAGGGCCTGGTGCTCGCCGAAGCGGTGAGCATCGTCCTCGCGCAGCGGGTTGGGCGCGATACCGCGCATCACCTGTTGGAGCAATGCTGCAAACGCGCCGTGGCCGAACAACGTCACTTGCGTGCGGTCCTCGGCGACGAACCACAAGTGACCGCCGAACTGTCGGCGGCTGAGCTCGATCATCTGCTGGACCCTGCCCATTACCTCGGCCAGGCCAAAACCTGGGTCGAGAGGGCGGTGGCTGAACATTCTGCATTGACTGCCTGAAGGAGACTTGCTGTGGCTTTTGTACAACTCGCCGAGGGCGAACTGCATTACCAACTCGATGGACCGGTCGATGCACCGGTGCTGGTGCTGTCCAACTCCCTGGGCACCGACCTGCACATGTGGGATGCGCAAATTCCGGCGTTCTCCGAACATTTTCGCGTACTGCGTTTCGACACCCGTGGTCACGGCGAATCTTTGGTGACACCAGGGCCCTACAGTATCGAGCAGCTGGGTCACGACGTGCTGGCGCTGCTGGATGCCTTGCACATTGAGCGCGCGCATTTCTGCGGTCTGTCCATGGGGGGGCTGATCGGCCAGTGGCTGGGGGTCAATGCCGGCGAGCGCCTGAACAAATTGATCGTGTGCAACACCGCCGCGAAAATTGGCGATCCGTCGGTATGGAACCCACGTATCGAGATGGTGCTGCGGGATGGTGAGGCCGCCATGGTCGCCCTGCGCGATGCATCGATTGCCCGCTGGTTCACCCCGGATTTCTCCGAGGCCAACCCAGCGGCAGCCAAGCAGATTACCGACATGCTGGCGGCGACTTCGCCAGAAGGTTACGCGGCCAATTGCGCAGCTGTGCGCGATGCCGATTTCCGCGATCAGTTGTCCTCGATCAAGGCGCCGCTGCTGGTGATCGCTGGCACTCAGGATGCGGTCACGCCGCCGTCGGGTGGGCACTTCATTCAGGAACATGTGCCGGGCGCCGAGTACGCCGAGTTCTATGCCGCGCACCTGTCCAACGTTCAGGCCGGCGCTGGTTTCAGCGAACGCGTACTGGCGTTCCTGCTGGCTCGTTGAGGGGAAAACCGTGGACGAGAAACAACGTTACGACGAAGGCATGAAAGTCCGTCGCGCGGTACTGGGCGATGCTCACGTTGACCGCAGCCTGACCACCCTGACCGAGTTCAACTCGGAGTTCCAAGAGATGATCACCCGCCACGCCTGGGGCGACATCTGGACCCGAGAGGGGCTGCCACGTCATACCCGCAGCCTGATCACCATCGCGATGCTGATCGGCATGAACCGCGAGGGTGAACTCAAACTGCACCTGCGCGCTGCCGCCAACAACGGCGTCAGCCGTGGAGAGATCAAGGAAGTGATCATGCAGAGCGCGATCTATTGCGGGATCCCGGCAGCCAATGCGACGTTCCACCTGGCCGAGTCGGTGTGGGATGAGTTGGGGGTTGAGTCGCGGGAGTAAGCAGTAACGGTGAACAACCTGTGGGAGCGAGCTTGCTCGCTCCCACAGGTTGTTTTGTGTTTACAACAGGCTGATCGGGTAGCTGATGATCAGGCGGTTCTCATCGAACTCGTTGTTGCTGTAGTCGCGGCGCATGGTCGAGTTGCGCCATTTCAGGTTCAGGTCCTTCAGCGCGCCGCTTTGCACGGTGTAGCCCAGTTCGCTTTCACGTCCCCATTCCTTGCCGTCGGTGATGGTGCCGGTGTGCACATTGTCACCGCTGATGTAGCGGTTCATCAGGGTCAGGCCCGGAACGCCCAGGGCGGCGAAGTTGTAGTCGTGACGTACTTGCCAGGATCTCTCCTGGGCATTGTCGTAACTGGAGTTGTAGCTGTCGTTGGCCAGGGTACCGCCGCTGGTACCGTTGACCCGCATCCAGGCGTTGTCGCCGGTGAGTTTTTGCAGGCCGACGTAGAAGGTGTTGCCGCCGTATTTGGCCGAAAACAAGCCGTACATGGTCTTGTTGTCCAGCTCGCCAGCACGGGCGCTGCCGTCATCCTTGCCGTAGAAGAAACCCAGGTTGGCGCCCAGGGTCCAGTCACCCAATGGCTGGCTGTGGGTCAGGTTGATGAACTGCTGGCTGTAGATGTCCTTGAGTTCGGCGTTCCACAGGCCGATCTGGGTGCGCTTTTCGTTGAACAGGTATTCGCCGCCCTGAAAGTTGAAACGGTCCGAGGTGAACGCCGCTTTGCCGGTCATCGACATGTCGTTCATGCTGCTGTCGTCGCGTGGACTGTTCTGGCGGAACTGGCCGCCGTAGAGCGTCAGGCCATTGATCTCCTTCGACGTGATCTGGCCGCCCCGGAAGGTTTGCGGCAACGAACGACCGTCGTCCGAACGCAGGATTGGCAACACCGGCATCCACTCGCCGACTTTCACTTCGGTCTGCGACAGCTTGGCCTTGAACGCGACATTGGTGCGCCCGAAGTTATCCGCCGGACGACCGTCATGATCCAGCGGCAGCAGTTGCGTACCGCCTGTGCCTTTACCGCCGTCGAGCTTCACCGAATACAAACCGAGCACATCCATGCCGAACCCGACGGTGCCCTGGGTGAAACCGGACTTGGCGTCGAGGATGAAACTTTGCGTCCACTCTTCAGCCTTGCCTTGGGCCTTGGTCGGGTTGGTGAAGTTGCGGTTGATGTAGAAGTTGCGCAGGTTCAGGTTGACCTTGGCCCCTTCGACAAAACCCGACTCTTCGGCGTGGGCGGGCAGGGCGGCACCAGCCAGGGCGGCGGCGATCAGGCCGGGAACGAAATATTGTGCGGTGGAAGGCGTCATGGACTCGGGTCTCTCTAATTCTTGGGGATGAAGCGGGGTGATGCCGCAACCCGGGGTTGCAGACGAACATTGGAAATCAGCACAAACGAAGCGGATCAGCCGGAGAGGGCAGGGCGCGGGGGCATGGCGTCGAACCTGTTGTTATTGGTTTTGTGGGTCCGATGGTGAATGGAATGTACTGGATGGTTCAATCCGCGAAAGCGGGTTTTGGGCGATTATCGAACGCAAGATTGGCCGGGGTTTTTGTATTGTTTGTACTGGCCTCTTCGCGAGCAGGCTCGCGAAGAGGCCGGCAAAGGCACCACCATTTTCCTTTAGCCAACAAAAAGCCCACCAATCGGTGGGCTTCTCGTTTTTACAGCGCTATCAGAAATACTTCATCTTCGGCGCTTCCTCTTTCAACGGCTCGTTCTGCGCCGTCTGTTCGTTCCAGCCACCACCCAGGGCCTTGTACAGGTTGACCTGGCTGACCAGTTGCGCCAGGCGGTCGGTGATCAACACCTGTTGCGCACTGAACAGCTGACGCTGGGCGTCGAGGAAAGTCAGGTTGCTGTCGACACCGATGCGGTAACGACGCTCGGCCAGGCGGTAGTAGTCCTGGTTGGCACTGACGAAATCTTTCTGTGCCTGCAACTGCTGG
>LNAP01004383.1_pt1 | contig 13063 bp, 10 predicted proteins | sample 602601 | NCBI WGS metagenome assembly LNAP01 (sample SAMN02440304, study PRJNA202911) | soil metagenome | biome: Subtropical and temperate rainforests or woodlands; isolation source: soil samples (1 kg each in a 20% v/v slurry with milli Q water) were... ...
CCTGACCGCCCTGGAAATCGTCCTGGGTATCGATAACATCATCATGATTTCGATCCTGGTCAGCCGCATGCCCAAACACATGCAGCAGCGCACCCGGATCTTCGGCCTGGCGCTGGCCATGGTCACACGGATCCTGTTGCTGCTGTCGATCACTTGGGTCATGCGCCTTACCACCGATTTGTTTGAAGTGTTCGGCCAAGGCATTTCCGGGCGAGACCTGATCCTGTTCTTCGGTGGCCTGTTCCTGCTGTGGAAGAGCTCGCAAGAGATGTACCACGCGCTGGAAGGTGAAGACGAAACGAACGAAGAGCCGAGTGGCAAGGGCGGCAACTTCCTCTACACCATCATCCAGATCGCGATCATCGACATCGTGTTCTCGCTGGACTCGGTGATTACCGCCGTCGGCATGGTCTCTCATGTACCGGTCATGGTCGCGGCGATCATCGTTGCGGTGCTGGTGATGATGCTGGCTGCCGGCACCATCAGTGAGTTCATCGACAAGCACCCGTCGCTGAAGATGCTGGCACTGTCGTTCCTGCTGATCGTCGGTACGGTGCTGATTGCCGAATCCTTCGACGTTCACGTGCCAAAAGGCTACGTCTACTTCGCCATGGCGTTCTCGCTGGCGGTGGAAGCGATCAACATCAAGATGCGCACCGCGATTGCTAAAAAGCGCAAACAGCAGGATCCGGTGAAACTGCGCAAGGACATTCCGGGGCAATAACCCGAACCTGTGCACTGGCTGCTGCCAGTCAGTGCACAAAACCTGTGGGAGCGAGCCTGCTCGCGATAGCGGCCTGTCATTCAACATCAACGTTGAATGTGACGGCCTCATCGCGAGCAGGCTCGCTCCCACTTTTTTTGCTCTGTGATTAGCCTGGCGGATCGAGGTTATTCAACACTCGATTGCGGATACTTCACGATGGCGTGTTCAAAGGTTGACGCACCGAGCTCTGGTGGTTAGCGTCCCTCGCTCGCTTCAACTGACAATGACAAGGAATGCATATGTCTGGAAAACCGGCTGCACGCCTCACGGACCCGACCACCTGTCCCCTTCCCGGCCACGGCACCAACCCGATTGCCAGCGGCTCACCCGATGTCTTTTTCAACGGTCTTGCGGCCGCTCGGGTCAGCGACACATGCACCTGCGGCCAGGCCCTGAACGGTGGATTCTCTTCAACCGTGTTCATCAACGGCCTGAATGCCATGACGCTCGATAGCACCACCAGCCATGGCGGTGTGGTGATTGGCGGCTCCGGCAACGTCATCATCGGCAACTCTCATTCCCCTGCGCCCTTCATCCCGCCCTTGCCGATCATTGGCCAGCCTTTGGTAGCAATCCATTGGCTAATTTGGCGGATAAAGATCAACGCATGGAGTTTGTGCTACGAGCGGCAACCCAATTCAATGCGCTGCTGAAGGATCCTGCCTCAGGAGCGAAGATCAAGCAATCCATAACAGAGATCTCACAAGGCGGGGGAATTCGATGATGCGGTTCTTAAATAGAGTTGTGCTGATAAGTCTCAGTGCAATTTTTGTAGGCGCCGCTACCGTCTATTTCAACTGGGGCACGGACATTCTGAGTGCCCATATTGGAAAGACCTTCGACGACACCGTTGCTGACTCAACATTTCCGGTGAGTGCCAATACAGCTATTTACCCCAGCGACCCACCGCACCCTAGCTCTACATGGATCTCCAATCCGGTCATTATCCATTTTGATGATCCTGAGCATGGCTTTACGCTGCCCGCTACCAAGTTTGGCGCGATTGGATTTGATGAGGGCAAAGTCTCGACTATGACGACTTCTCCGATGCTTGAAACGGTGCCGTTCGACCAATTGATTGTGGTACTCGATCAGTTACAGAACCAACTCAAAAATGCTGGTTGGGTACTGTGGAATGCCGAAAGAAATCCTTGGGTTGAAACCGCTACCGAGGCTGATAAAAGAACGCTTCAGGCTGAACTGTTTGACCACGTGGTGGTGGCGGTGCTGTTGATACCCCGCAAATACAGTCTTGCGCTCAACGTCAAATGCTACGCACGCTGTGACGAGCGCAACCCGAAAACGGCGAAGTATTTGATAGATGTTAGCGTCGGTTCGGATTACTACAGCGAATGATGAGTCGCGCCAGAAGGCGGCGTCGGTGTTTGCAAAGAGCAGCATTTTTTACGCTGTTCATTTGTCTGACTTCTTTTCACCACCCAGTTGATTTTTTGAACATTCATATCGGGAAGTCATACAGAGAAGTCGCACAAGACTCGACATTCCCAAATATTTGATCGACGTAGGGCTAGGCGACGATTTCTTTAGCGATTGAACTACCAATGATCTTAGGGCAGCTGCGCAGCCCAGCGGGAGCAAGCTCCCTCGCCACAGGGGTTGTGTCGCGCACCTTTTCAACTGTCCGGCTGAGACCTTCGGGTCCCTTTTTTACTCTCTGCATCAACCTGTTTTCATGACAGTTTTGTTTCAATCACGTCTTTAGCTATGCGATGCTGGCGCCCAGACCGTTAGCCAACTACAGCTTAAGTACAGAACGTAGAACGTCGCGCGGCACCGTCAATTTGCCCCTCTGGGGCGCTACCACCACAGGGGGCCTGCATGCTCACCCTGCTCAATTTGTTATCGGCCGTGGCCTTGTTGATCTGGGGCACGCACATCGTCCGAACCGGCATCTTGCGGGTCTACGGTTCCAATCTGCGCCATGTGATCGGCCAGAACATGTCCAAACGCTGGCTCGCGTTCATCTCGGGGATCGTCGTTACCGCGATGGTCCAGAGCAGCAACGCCACGGCCATGCTCGTCACATCCTTCGTCGGTCAGGGCCTGATGGCGCTGACGCCCGCCCTGGCAACGATGCTCGGCGCGGATGTCGGTACGGCGCTGATGGCGCGGGTGCTGACGTTTGATTTGTCATGGCTGTCGCCGCTGCTGATTTTTCTCGGGGTGATTTTCTTCCTGTCCCGCAAGCAGACTCGCCTGGGCCAGATGGGTCGCGTCAGCATCGGTCTTGGGCTGATCATCCTGGCGCTGCAACTGATCGTCGAATCCGCCGCGCCGATTACCCAGGCGCAGGGCGTGAAAGTGATTTTCGCCTCATTGACCGGCGATATCCTGCTGGACGCCCTGGTCGGCGCGTTGTTCGCGATGGTTTCCTATTCCAGCCTGGCCGCCGTGCTGCTGACCGCAACCCTGGCTGGCGCCGGCGTCATCAGCCTGCCGGTGGCGATCGGCCTGGTGATCGGTGCCAACATCGGCAGCGGTATCCTCGCGTTTCTCAGCACCAGCATGCAAAACGCCGCTGGCCGTCAGGTGGCGCTCGGCAGCCTGCTGTACAAACTGATCGGGCTGCTGCTGATCATTCCGGTGCTGGACCCGCTGGTGCACTGGATCGACAGCCTCGACTTCAGCCCTCAGGAAATGGTCATTGGCTTCCACCTGCTCTACAACACCGCGCGCTGCCTGATCCTGTTGCCCAGCGTCGGCCCGATGGCCAGGCTTTGCGCGTGGCTGCTGCCGGAGCGGCCGGAGCTCAACGGCACGGCGAAACCCCGCCACCTTGATCCGACCGCGCTGGTTACCCCCAGCCTGGCATTGGCCAACGCCGCGCGAGAAACCCTGCGCATGGGCGATCTGATCGACAACATGCTCGAAGCAATGCTCGACGTGCTGCGTGGTAAACAATCCGCCATCACCCAGGAAATGCGCAAACTGACGGATGATGTCGAAGCGCTCTACAGCGCCATCAAGCTTTACCTGGCGCAAATGCCCCGAGAAGATTTGAGCGACCAAGACAGCCGGCGTTGGGCGGAAATCATCGAACTGGCGATCAACCTCAAGCTGGCCAGCGATTTGATCGAACGCATGCTGCGCAAGGTGCAGCAGCAGAAAACCTCGCAGCGCCGGTCTTTTTCCGAGGTTGGTCTGGAAGAACTGGCCGGGTTGCACAGCCAGTTGATCTCCAACCTGCGTTTGGGCTTGTCGGTATTTCTCAGTGCCGACAAGGAAAGTGCCCGCCAGCTTCTGCGTGAGAAACGTCGCTTTCGCGCACAGGAACGCCGCCTGGCCCATGCTCACGTCAGCCGTCTGCAACGTAAGATTGTGCAGAGTATCGAGACCAGTTCATTGCACCTGGAGCTGATCGCCGACATGAAGCGCTTGAACTCGCTGTTCTGCAGCAGCGCTTATGTGGTGCTGGAAACATCGGACACCGGTGCACTGGCGGTCGACGATATGGCTGACATCACGCATTCGCCTTGAACGTCTGGCGGTGTGGTCAGTCAGTAACAGTGGTTCCGGTTCAAGATCATCGCGAGCAGGCTCGCTTCCACATTTGAATTGTGGTGTTCACAAAACCAATGTGGGAGCGAGCCTGCTCGCGATGGCTGCCTGGAAAGCGACACGGATCTCCAATCAGCCGTATGGAAGCTTGCTATGCGTTGTCTGCTGTTCGCCTGTCTGTTGCTTGGCTCATTTCCTTCGTTTGCCCTGGATCGTTTCCAGGTCGAGGGCTATACGCTGCCCAACGGTTTGCAATTACTGCTCAAACCCGGCACCGAGCGCGGGCACGTGGCGATTCGCCTGGTGGTCGGCGTAGGTCTGGATGATTTCAGCTGCGCCGACAAGGAGCTGCCGCATCTGCTCGAACACTTGTTGTTCAGCGGCATCGATGCAACCGGCGAAGGCGGCCTGGAAGAGCGCATGCAGGCGTTGGGCGGTGAGTGGAACGCGTTCACCAGCAACGCTGACACGACGTTCGTCATTGAAGCCCCGGCGAAAAACCAGCGCAAGGTGCTCGACCTGCTGCTGGCGCTGCTGACGCAGACCCGAATCGACGACAACGCCATCAACGCCGCCAAACAAGTGGTCGAGCGTGAGGACGGCGGCCATTACTCGCACTTGCAGCGCTGGCTGGATCGTCAGGACCTGGGCCACACCGCGAGCAATCAGCTGGCAGTGGAGCTGGGCCTTAAATGCCCCGAGCGCCCGGAAGTCGATAACCTGACTCGCGAGCAACTGGAGACGGTACGCAAGGCCTGGTACGCGCCCAATAACATGACGCTGATCGTGGTTGGCGAGCTCGACAAGTTGTTGCCGGCGTATCTGGAACGCTCCTATGGTGAACTTGAAGCGGTCGAGCCTACCGATCACCTGCCCTTGCCGGAAATCCAGGCCAGTGCCGCCCACGAACGAACGCTGAGCGATGGTTTCGTCGGCGGCGGCGCCAAGTTGCATTGGCTGGTGCCGGAACCGGTGCTGCAGGATCAGCACGACGAAACCTTCGACCTGCTCAAGGACTATCTGGACTGGGCGCTCTACCGCCAATTGCGCCTGTCCCACGGTTTGTCCTACGGCCCCTCGGCCGAGCGCGAGGTGTTTGGCGGGGTGGGCTTCATGAGCCTGAACGCCGACCTTGAGCGCGATGACGTGCCTAAGGCCCGGCAGGTGCTGGAGGATTTGAAGGCCGATTTGCTCAAGGACGGTCTCGACGCAAACACCTTCAACCGCCTCAAACAGGCCGCCATCGCCCGCCAGGCTTGGGCCGTGCAAGGCAACAGCGCGCTGGCCGATTACTACTGGAGCGCGCTGGGCGACTACCAGGACGGGCGTTTCGCCGCCCCGGCCAGGGAACTGCAAGGCGTGACGCTGGAAGAAGCGAACAAGGCCATGCGCGAGTTGCTCATGCAACCGGGGTATGTGCGGATCGAGAAGCCGCTGATGAGTTATGACCAGTTGATGTGGGCGATGGCCGGGGTGTTTGGATTGCTTGTCCTCGGGGTATTGGCTTGGCGAGTCCATCGCCGCCGGTAACTGGCCGCCCTGGCAGCAGGGCTTTTGTGGCGAGGGAGCTTGCTTCCGCTCGGCTGCGCAGCAGTCGTAAAACCGGTGCTTGCGCTCTACCTGATGACACGCAGTGTGCGGGTTTGGGGGCGCTTCGCACCCCAGCGGGAGCAAGCGCCCTCTCCACAATGTTGTATAGGGAAAACGGACGTATCCCCCTCGCCACGCCCCCGCCCGGGCGGTACTCTGTCGAGGATTTTTCCCACGACTATTGCGAACCGCCGAATGCCTACTCTGACCCTGTACGTCCAGCGCATCCTGGAATTGATGAAGCGCTATCCAGGGGTCATTGCGCTCGGTGGTTTTATCTCGGGAGTCGGCAGCTTCATCCTGGTGGATCGGCAACAGGGCCTGGCGACCTGGATCACCATCATCATGGTGCTCAGCTGGATCTGGCTGATGCTGGAAAACAGCCTGACCAAGTTGTTCACCAAACTCTTCAAGCGCGAAATCCCCCAGCCTTTGCTGCGTTACGCCACGCAGATGATCCACCAGGAAAGCCTGTTCTTCGTCCTGCCGTTCTTTTTCATCACCACGACCTGGAACAGTGGCCAGTTTTTCTTCACCGGTTTGCTGAGCATGGCGGCGTTGATTTCCATCATCGACCCGCTCTACTACAAATGGCTGGCACCCCGGCGCTGGGCGTTCCTGGCGTTGCACACGCTGACGCTGTTTGCCGCGCTGCTCACCGCCCTGCCCGTCATCCTGCACCTGACCACTTCGCAAAGCTTCAAACTGGCGCTGGGCACCGCTGTTTTACTGTCGTTCCCGAGCCTGGCCTCGATCTTCCCGATCCGCACGGTGCGCAACGCGTTGGCGATCCTGAGTATCACGCTGGGCATCGGTGCCCTCGGCTGGGTGCTGCGTTCGTGGGTGCCGCCGGCCACTTTATGGATGACCGACGTGGCGATCAGCACGCAAATGCAGGACCGCACACCCGGCAAGAGTCTGGACGAAGTCAGCGCCGAGCAGATCCGTGGGGACGGGTTGTACGCCTACACCGCCATCAACGCCCCGCGCGGCCTCGATGAGCGGATTTATCACGTGTGGCAGTTCAACGGTAAAGAGGTCGACCGTATCCCGCTGGACATCCACGGCGGACGCAAGGAAGGCTACCGTGCCTGGACCCACAAGCAGAATTTCCCAGGCAATCCTGCCGGTAAATGGCAAGTGCGGGTGCTGACCGAGGATGGCCAGGTCATCGGCGTGCTGCGCTTCAAGATCACGGACAGCACACCGATCAAAGAAAAGTAATCCGGTTCGTGCTATTACGTAGCGCTGCGCTAATAGCCGAACAAGCACGGAGCTTATGACCAGCAGCACAATGGCCGGCAATGCCCAGCTAGATGTCTCTCACTCCCCTGCTCAACTGCGGGTCACGGGTGACTGGACGCTCGCCCACTACGCCGATCTCAAGCACCTGAGCGAAAAGCTCCGCGGCCAATACGACGACAGCACGCACATCGACCTCAATGGCCTCGGTGCGCTCGATACCGCCGGGGCGTCGTTGTTGGTGGAATTGCTCGGGTCCGAGCGCTTGGGCCGATCCGCCGAACACCCTGATTGCACCCTCTCTTCTGCAGACCGTGCCTTGTTGCAGACGGTTTATTGCTCGCTCAGCGACTTCTGCGTACCGGTCAAGGAACCGGAGATCAGTGTCGGCATTCAACTGCTGACCCGCATTGGCCGCGCAGTCGACACCGTCTGGCAGGACACCCTGCAACTGCTGGGCTTCGTCGGCCTGATCCTCGAAACCATCGCCCGCAATCTGTTTCGTCCCAAGCGCTGGCGCATCACGCCCATGGTCGCGCACATCGAACAGACTGGCCTCGACGCCGCGCCCATCGTCGCCCTGCTGACCTTTCTGGTCGGTGCGGTGGTGGCGTTTCTCGGGGCGACGGTGCTGGCCAGCTTCGGTGCGAGTATTTTCACCGTGGACCTGGTGGCGTTCTCCTTCCTGCGAGAGTTCGGTGTGTTGCTGACCGCGATTCTGATGGCCGGCCGCACCGCCAGTGCGTTCACCGCGCAAATCGGTTCGATGAAGGCTAACGAAGAAATCGACGCGATCCGCACACTGGGCCTCGACCCGATGGAATTGCTCGTGGTGCCACGGGTGCTGGCGCTGCTGGTGGCGTTGCCGATGCTGACCTTCCTGGCCATGCTCTCGGGGATCATCGGCGGTGGCGTGGTCTGCGCCGTATCGCTGGGTATCTCGCCGGCGATGTTCCTGTCGCTGCTGCAAACCGATATCGGCGTTCAGCACTTTCTGGTGGGGATCGTCAAAGCGCCGATCTTCGCGTTCCTGATCGCTGCAATCGGTTGCCTCGAAGGCTTCAAGGTCAGTGGCAGCGCCGAGTCCGTGGGCGCGCACACCACGTCGAGTGTGGTGCAGTCGATTTTCGTGGTGATCGTGCTCGATGCCGTGGCCGCGCTGTTTTTCATGGAGATGGGCTGGTGAGTCGTTTACCCCGAGCGCCCTCCGAGGCGGTGATCGAAGTCCGTGGGCTGTGCAATCGCTTCGGCAGCCAGAGCGTGCACGAAAACCTCGACCTCGATTTGTACAAAGGTGAAATCCTTGCCGTGGTCGGCGGTTCCGGCAGCGGAAAATCGGTGCTGCTGCGCAGCATCGTCGGCTTACGCCAGCCCAGCGAGGGTGTGGTGAAGGTCTTTGGCAAGAACCTGCCGACGCTGCCCGAACATGAACGCTCGATGGTCGAACGGCGTTTCGGCGTGCTGTTCCAGAAAGGCGCCCTGTTTTCTTCGCTGACCGTGACCGAGAACGTCGCCCTGCCCCTGATCGAACACGCCGGCCTGAGCCGTGAAGACGCCGAGCATCTGGCGGCGGTGAAACTGGCGTTGGCCGGGTTGCCGCTGTCCGCGGCGGACAAATACCCTGCCTCGCTGTCTGGCGGCATGATCAAGCGCGCGGCGCTGGCCCGGGCGTTGGCGCTGGACCCGGACATTCTGTTTCTCGACGAACCCACCGCCGGCCTCGACCCGATTGGCGCCGCAGCCTTTGATCAATTGATCCTGACGTTGCGCGATGCGTTGGGCCTGAGTGTGTTTCTGGTGACCCATGACCTCGACACGCTCTACACCATCACCGACCGGGTGGCGGTGCTGGCGCAGAAAAAGGTGCTGGTGGCGGACGCCATCGACAAGGTTTCGGAAACCGACGACCCGTGGATTCACGAATACTTCCATGGCCCTCGCGGCCGCGCGGCGCTGACCGCCGCTCAACAGTTGAAAGAGGTCTGACATGGAAACCCGAGCCCATCATGTATTGATCGGCCTGTTCACCGTGATTGTGGTGGCAGGCGCCCTGCTCTTCGGCCTGTGGCTGGCCAAGTCCAGTGTCGACACCGAGTTCAAGGATTACGAAGTCGTCTTCAACGAGGCGGTCAGCGGCCTGTCCAAGGGCAGCGCCGTGCAGTACAGCGGGATCAAGGTCGGTGATGTGGTGACGTTGCGCCTGGACCCGAAAGACCCGCGCCGGGTGCTGGCGCGGATTCGCCTGGGCGGCGATACGCCGATCAAAGAAGACACCCGGGCCATCCTGGCGCTGACCGGGATCACCGGCACATCGATCATTCAACTCAGTGGCGGTACGCCGCAAAGCCCGACCCTCAAAGGCAAGGACGGCCATCTGCCGGTGATTGTCGCTTCACCCTCGCCTATCGCTCGCTTGCTCAATGACAGCGGCGACCTGATGGCCGGTGTGAACACACTGATGCATAACGCCAACCTGATGTTTTCCACGGAGAACGTCGAGCGCATCAGCAAGACGCTGGAGCACCTGGAACAGACCACCGGGACCATCGCCGACCAGCGCGGTGATATTCGTCAGGCGATGCAGCAACTGGCCTCCGTCGGCAAGCAGGCAGGCGCCATGCTGGAACAGACGTCGACGCTGATGCGCAACGCCAACGGCTTGCTCAACGATCAGGGCAAGCAGATGTTCGGCAGCGCCGAGCAGGCGATGAAATCACTGGAACAAAGCAGCGCGACCATCAACAAGTTGCTCACGACCAACCAGGATTCCCTGAACAGCGGCTTGCAGGGCCTCAATGGCCTGGCGCCAGCGGTGCGCGAGCTGCGCGACACCCTGACGTCGTTGCGAGCCATCTCCCAGCGCCTGGAAGCCAACCCCAGCGGTTATTTGCTGGGCAATGACAAGAACAAGGAGTTCACGCCATGAAGCTTGCGACCTTCGCCCTCCTCGCCAGCTTCACGTTGGTCAGCGCCTGCTCGATCCTGCCCAAGTCCGAGCCCTCCGATGTCTATCGCTTGCCGTCGGCCCAGAGCAGCGTTTCGGCCAGCCACGGCACGCCGCAACGCTGGTCGCTGCGCCTGACCAAGCCGCAGGCCAGCGAAGCGTTGAACAGCCCGAAAATCGCCGTGATCCCGCAAGGTGATCTGATCAGCAGCTACACCGCCTCGCGCTGGAGTGATCCGGCGCCGGTGTTGCTGCGTAATCGGTTGCTGGATGGTTTCCAGCGGGACGGCCGGGTGCCGCTGCTGAGCACGGATGACAGCAACTTCCAGGCAGATCTGGAGTTGGGCGGGAGCCTGCAAGCATTTCAGACTGAGTACCAAGGCACCGCTGCGAGCGTGGTCGTGCGGCTGGATGCCTTGCTGGTGCGCGGGTATGACCAGCGCATCCTCGCCAGCCGCCGCTTTGAAGTGCGTCAGCCATTGAGCGATGTGAAAGTGCCGGCGGTGGTGGCCGGATTTGGCCAGGCGAGTGATCAGTTGACGGCGCAGGTGGTGGCTTGGACGGTAGAGCAAGGCCAGAAAGTCGCCCTTAAAGCCAACACGGGACCCCTGTAGGCGTGAGCCTGCTCGCGATAGCGGTAAATCAGTCACCACTAATGTTGACTGTCACACCGCTATCGCGAGCAGGCTCGCTCCCACAGGGGATCGTTGGTTAACCGAAGAACCAGTAGCAAACGCCGATGGCGCCCAGTACGCCAGCAAACTCCGCCAGCAACGCACACCCCACCGCGTGCCGCGCCCGCTGGATGCCCACCGCGCCGAAGTACACCGCCAACACATAGAATGTCGTTTCCGTACTGCCCTGGACCGTCGCCGCCACCAGCGCCGGGAAGCTGTCCACGCCAGAGGTCTTCATCGTTTCGATCAGCATCGCCCGCGCGGCGCTGCCGGAGAACGGTTTGACCATCGCCGTCGGCAGTGCGTCGACGAAGCGCGTGTCCCAACCGGCCCACTCCACCAGATGCCGAATCCCGTCGAGACCAAAATCCAGCGCCCCGGACGCCCGCAGTACACCGACGGCGCAGAGCATCGCCACCAGATACGGCAGCAGGTTCTTGGCCACGTCGAAGCCCTCCTTGGCGCCTTCGACGAACGCTTCGTAGACCTTCACTTTGCGCAATGCGCCAACCACCAGAAACAGCATGATCAACCCGAACAGCGTCAGGTTGCCGAGGATCGATGACAGGCCGGCCAGAGCGGTCGCCGAGAGCGTCGCCAGCAGCGCCATGAAGCCACCGAGGGCCAAGGCACCGGGAATCAGATACGCGAGCACCACGGGGTCCCACAGTCGCAGACGTTGCATGAACGCCACCGACAGCAGGCCCACCAGTGTCGAGCAGCTGGTTGCCAGCAAAATCGGCAAGAACACCAGCGTCGGATCGGGCGCACCTTGCTGGGCGCGGTACATGAAGATCGTCACCGGCAGCAGGGTCAGGGAGGAGGCGTTGAGGACCAGGAACAGGATCTGCGCATTGCTGGCGATGGTGGCGCTGGGGTTGAGTTCTTGCAGGGCCTTCATGGCCTTCAGCCCGATCGGCGTGGCGGCGTTGTCCAGGCCCAGGCCGTTGGCGGCGAAGTTCAGCGTGATCAGGCCGATGGCCGGGTGACCGGCCGGCACTTCCGGCATCAGGCGCAAAAACAAGGGGCCCAGCGCCTTGGCCAGCCATTCGACGATCCCGGCCTTCTCGGCAATTCGCAGAAAGCCCAGCCAGAGGGTCAGGGTGCCGAACAGCAGGACCATGACTTCGACCGATAACTTGGCCATGGCGAAAATGCTTTCCACCATCGCCGCGAAGATCCCGGCGTTACCGCCGATCAGCCATTGCGCCAGTGCCGAAACGGCAGCCACGATGAAAAAGCCAAGCCACAGGCCATTGAGCACAGTTAAATCCCCCGAAGAATGCCGCGAATGATAGCGGGGTGTGCAGAAACGACAAACCCCGGATTTCTCCGGGGTTTGTTTGTTCGGCTTACACCGGACCTTTGTAGGAGTGAGCCTGCTCGCGATGGGGGCGGCACATCCAACATCTCTGTTGTTTGATGCACCGCTATCGCGAGCAGGCTCACTCCTGCAAGGTTTTGCGTTAGTTCTTGGAAACCTCGCCAACTGGCAGCTTTTCCTTGCTGCGCCAGTGCGGCAGCGAGTTCCAGTAGCGTTGGCCCTTGGCGTCGTCGTACATGCCTTCCCAGCGGGAGATGACCAGCACGGCCAAGGCATTGCCGATCACGTTCAAGGCAGTACGCGCCATGTCCATGATGCGGTCTACACCGGCGATGAAGGCCAGGCCTTCCAGCGGAATACCCACGCTGCCCAAGGTGGCCAGCAGCACTACGAAGGACACGCCCGGTACGCCGGCGATGCCTTTGGACGTCACCATCAGGGTCAGCACCAGCAGCAATTGCTGGCTGATCGACAGGTCGATGCCGTACAGCTGGGCAATGAAGATCGCCGCGATGCTCTGGTACAGGGTCGAGCCGTCGAGGTTGAACGAGTAACCGGTCGGCACCACGAAGCTGCAAATGGCTTTCGGCGCGCCGTAGGCTTCCATCTTCTCGATCACGCGCGGCAGCACGGTTTCGGAACTGGCGGTGGAGTAGGCCAGCACCAGCTCATCCTTGAAGATGCGCATCAGCTTGATCACCGAGAAGCCAAACATCCTGGCAATCAGGCCGAGAATGACAAAGGCGAAGAAGGCGATGGCGACGTAAACCAGGATCACCAGTTTGGCCAGCGGTATCAGAGAAGCGAAACCGAAGTTGGCCACGGTCACCGCGATCAGTGCGAACACGCCGATCGGGGCATAGTTCATGATCATGTGGGTGACTTTGAACATGCTCTCGGATACGCCCTGGAACATCTTCACCAGCGGCTCGCGCAGGTCCGATTGCAGGCTCGACAGACCGAGGCCGAACAATACGGAGAAGAAGATGATCGGCAGCATT
>LNAP01004837.1_pt1 | contig 13058 bp, 16 predicted proteins | sample 602601 | NCBI WGS metagenome assembly LNAP01 (sample SAMN02440304, study PRJNA202911) | soil metagenome | biome: Subtropical and temperate rainforests or woodlands; isolation source: soil samples (1 kg each in a 20% v/v slurry with milli Q water) were... ...
CGCGCGGAATCCCGGCGATCAACGCGCCCTCCATCGGGGGCGCGGCCGCCGCAGCGACGCCCGCCTGGCTCTGCAGCTGCTGCGTCAGCTGCTCGGCGAGTCCCAGACCATGGCCGGCCAGTTGCTGGGCACGCTGCTGGTCGAGCATCTCGGTGTAGAAGCGGCTCTGCTGGCTGTCGAGCAGGCCGGACTGCGGGCTCGCCTCGCGCATACTCTTCAGCATCATCTGCAGGAACAGCGCCTCGAACTGCTTGCTCGCCCCGCGCAGTCCCGCCGCCGGATCCTGGCGGGCGGTCTGCTTGAGGCGCTGCACGCCCTGCAGGTCGAGGGCAAACTGACTACCCAGATCGGCAACGCTCATCAGATGATCTCCAGTTCCGCGCGCAAGGCGCCGGCGGCCTTGAGTGCTTCGAGAATCGACATCAGGTCCTGCGGCGTGGCACCCAGCGCATTCAGCGCCTTGACCACCTCGAGCAGGTTCGCGCTCGGTGCGACCATGCGCAGACCGGTGCCCTGCTGCTCGACGGTGATCTGCGAATCGGGCACCACCACGGTCTCGCCGCCGCTGAACGGCGCCGGCTGGCTGACCTTGGGCTGGTTGTCGATCACCACCGACAGGTTGCCGTGGGCCACGGCAGCGTTCTGCAGCCTCACCGTGCCGTTGAGCACCACCGCGCCGCTGCGCGAGTTGATGATCACCTTGGGCGCCACCTCGCCGGGAAGGATGTCCAGGCTCTCCAGCCGCGCCATGAAGTTGACCCGGCCATTGGGATCGCGCGGCGCATCCAGCAGGATCAGCCCACCATCCTGGGCGCTGGCCACGGTGCGGCCGAAGTCATAGTTGATCGCCGTGACCATGCGCTGGGCCATGCCGAAGTCCGGCTGCTTGAGCTGCAACTCGAGCAGGCCGCGTTCGTTTTGCAGCTGCAGCGGCACCTCGCGCTCGACGATGGCCCCGCGACTGATCCGCCCGCCGGCCTGCTGGTTGATCTGCACGCTGCTGCCACCCGACTGAGCGCCAGCGCCGCCGACCAGCAGGTTGCCCTGGGCCAGCGCATAGGTTTCGCCGTCCACGCCCTTGAGGGGCGTCATCAGCAGCGTACCGCCACGCAGGCTGCGGGCGTTGCCCACCGAGGACACCACCACGTCCAGATGTTGCCCTGGCCGGGCGAAGGCCTGCAGATCGGCGGTGACCATCACCGCGGCGACGTTGCGCAGCTGCATGTTGGTGCCCGGCGGCACGGTGATGCCCAGCTGCGAGAGCATATTGGTCAGGCTCTGGCCGGTGAACGGCGCCTGCATGGTCTGGTCGCCGGAGCCATCCAGCCCCACCACCAGCCCGTAGCCGACCAGCGCATTGCTGCGCACGCCGGCGAACTCGGCCAGGTCGCGCAGGCGCTCGGCCTGGGCGAAGCCCGCGCAACCGAGGCCGAGGAGCAGCCCCAACAGTTGCAGGGACTGCCGCAGGCTATGGATAACGGAGAGTTTCATGGCAGTTCCCGGCGCTCGCCCATCAGAACGGTGAGACATTGATGAGGATGCGTTGCAGCCAGCCCATGTGCTGGGCCTCGTTGATGTAGCCGTCGCCGACATATTCGATGCGGGCATCGGCGATCTGGGTAGAAGGCACGGTGTTCTGCCCGGTGATGGTGCGGGGGTTGACCACCCCGGAGAAACGGATGAACTCGGTGCCCTGGTTGATGGCGATCTGCTTCTCGCCGCGTACCCGCAGGTTGCCGTTGGCCATCACGTCCAGCACCGTCACGGTGATGGTGCCGGTGAAGGAGTTGTTCGCCTCGGAACCGCCGCCGCCGGAAAAGTCGCTGTCGCCCTCGATATCGAAGCCCACCTCGCCGAGGCGCTTCAGACGCAGGTTGCGCGTATCGGGCACCAGCGTCGGGGTCAGGCTCGCGCTGCCGGCACGGTCGGCGCTGGAGGCCGAATTCTTGCTGGCGCTGACCTCCTCGTTGAGGACAACGGTGAGGATATCGCCGACCATGCGCGGCCGGCGGTCCTCGAACAACGGCTGGAAGCCGCGCCGGGCCTGGTAGATCGCGCCGTTGGCCGGCGTCTGCGACCGCTCGGGAATCAGCACCTGCTCCTGCTCGCCCACCACCGAAGACCGCGGCAGCTGGGCACAACCGGCTAGCGACAGAACCGGCAGCAATCCGGCCAGCAGCCAGATGCGTGCGTGCGACGACAGCATGTGCGAGCCCCTCATTACAACTGGGTCAGGCGGGCAAGCATTTCGTCGGAAGTCTCCACCGCCTTGCTGTTGATCTCGTAGGCGCGCTGGGTCTGGATCATGCTGACCATTTCCTCGACCACGTTGACGTTGGAGGTTTCCACATACCCCTGCATGAGACGGCCAGCCCCGTTCAGGCCCGGCGTGCTTTCATTGCGCGGGCCCGAGCTGTCGGTCTCCAGGTAGAGGTTCTCGCCGATGCTCTGCAGCCCCGGGGGATTGATGAAGGTGGCCAGCGACAACTGGCCTACCTCGCGGCTCTGGGTGCTACCGGGCTCGGTGATCGAGACCACGCCATCCTGAGCAACGGTGACCGACAGGGCGTTTTCCGGAATGGTGATCGACGGTTCCAGCGGGTAGCCACTGGCAGTGACCAACTGGCCGTCCTTGTCGATCTGGAAGCTGCCGTCACGGGTGTAGGCTGTGTTGTCGTCGGGCATCAGCACCTGGAAGAAGCCGTTGCCGTTGATCGCCAGATCCCGCGAGTTCTCGGTGTTCTGCAGGTTGCCCTGGCTGTGCAGGCGCTCGGTCGCCACCGGACGCACCCCGGTGCCGATCTGCAGGCCCGACGGCAGGTTGGTCTGCGCCGAACTCTGGGCGCCGGGCTGGCGCAGATTCTGGTACAGCAGGTCCTCGAAAATTGCCCGCGAACGCTTGAAGCCATTGGTGCTGACGTTGGCCAGGTTGTTGGCAATCACGTCCAACTGGACCTGTTGCGACTCCAGGCCGGTTTTCGCCGTCCACAGCGATCTGATCATCTTGTTTCTCCGAATAGGTTCGGCAGGGCTCAGCCCTGCAGCGAGAGCAGGCTGTTGGCGCGCTGGGCGTTTTCGTCGGCGCTGCCGATGACCTTCATCTGCATGTCGTAGCGGCGGGCATTGTCGATCATCGCCACCATCGCCTCGGTCGGGCTGACGTTGCTGCCCTCCAGAGCTCCGGAGGCCAGGCGCACATTCTCGTCGGCCGGCAATGCTGCACTGGCGCCGGTGGCATCGGGTTGCTGGCGGAACAGGCCGTCCTCGCCACGCACCAGACTGCCGGGAGCTGCCGATACCAGCTTCAGGCGCCCCACCGGACTGATGCTGTCCGGTGCTTCACCCTCGCCGATGGCGCTGAGGGTGCCGTCGTTGCCGATACTGACCGAGCTGCCCAGCGGTACCGTCAGCGCCCCGCCATCGCCGATCACCGGGCGTCCGAGCACACTGACCATCCCGTTGGCATCCACCTGCAGGTCGCCGCGGCGGGTATAGGCCTCGCTGCCATCGGCCGCCTGCACCGCCAGCCAGCCATCGCCGCGGATAGCGACATCCAGTTCGCGACCGGTCGTGCTTATCGGTCCCGCCGTGAAGTCGGCAGCCGGCGTGCTGGCTACCGCCAGCGTGCGGGTTTCCAGTCCATCGCCAGCCACCTGCTCGGCACGCATGAGCGAGAGCTGGGCGCGAAAGCCCGGCGTCGAGGCGTTGGCCAGGTTGTGGCTGACCACGGACTGCTGCTCGAGGCTGGCGCGCGCGCCGCTCATGGCGGTATAGAGGATGCGATCCATCGGTCAGGCTCCTCAGCGCAGGTTCACGGCCTGCTGCAGCACTTCGTCCTGCAGCTTGATGGTCTGGGCGTTGGCCTGGAAGTTGCGCTGGGCGATGATCAGGTTGACCAGCTCCTTGGTCAGATCGACGTTGGAAGTCTCCACCACCCCGGCCTCGATGCCGCCGAACAAGCCCGTGCCGGCCTCGCCGATCAGTGCCTGCCCGGAGTCGGAGGTTTCCACCCAGGCTCCGCCCACCGGCGACAGCCCCTCGGGATTGCGGAAGTTGGCCATCGCGATGGTACCCAGCACCTGGGTGCGCTCGTTGGAGTAGCTACCGATGATCTGGCCCTTCTTGTCGACGGAAATATCCACCAGGCTGCCGGAGGTGAAGCCGTCCTGATTGAGGCTGCCCAGCTCGAATTCGTTGGCGAACTGGGTGCTGCCGGTGAGGTTCAGCTGGAAGTCGAGGTTGTTTGCCCCGCCAGTCAGCGCAAAGGTGACCGGAGTCGACTCGTATGGACTGCTGACGGCACCCGCGACTCCCCCGTTGATCGAGGAGCTGTTCTGCAGCAGGCCGTTGCTGTCGAAGGTCAGCTGGGTAGTGTCTGCGGAAAACTCCTGCCCTTCGGGCGTCGCGCGCGCCGCCTTGACCTCCCAGGTGTTGACGCCGGTCTTGAGGAAATACAGGGTCAGCGTCTGCGCGGTGCCCTGCGAATCGAAGACGGTGGCACCGTTGGCGTAGGAATAGGTGGCCGGCTTGAGCGGATCGAAGGCTGCCGGATCCAGGATTGCCATCCCGGCATCCAGGTTCAGGGTAGCCTTCAGTTCCTCGGTGGCCTTGGCCGGCAGCCCCACGGCCGGGACGTTCAGCTGCTGCAGCTGGCCGCCATTGCCGGCAGCCCCCGGATAGCCGGTCAGACGGCCGCCCTGGGCATTCTCCAGATAGCCGTCCGGAGTCATGGTCAACTGGCCGTTGCGCGCATAGACGATCTGCTCGCCTTGGTCAAAACGCAGGAATCCGCCCCCGCTGATGGCAAGATCGAGGTTGCGCCCGGTCGCCTCCAGGTTGCCGTCCTTGAAGTTCTGCTGCACCCCGGCCACGCTGACACCCAGACCGACCTTGGCGCCGGCATACACATCGGCGAACTGCATGGTGGCGCTCTTGTAGCCGATGGTCTGCGAGTTGGCGATGTTGTTGCCCATCACATCGAGGTTCTTGGAGGCCGCGTTGAGACCACTGAGTGCCTGCGAAAAGCCCATGTTGACTTGACTCCCCTGGCGGCGCGGACTGGAGGTCCGCGGCGCGTATCCGGATGGAAAAGGTGGTTAAAGGATCTGACGGATGTTCTGCAGGCCGACACGCCCCAGCGTGGCGCCCAGGTCCAGCAGCGGGCCGCTGGCGCCGGTACTGACCCCGCCGACCTGCGCATAGCTGAGCACCGTGGCTTGCTGGGCCTGCTCATCGGCACTGGCCTCGACAGTCACCCGGTAGGCGCCGTCCGGCGCGGCACTGCCGTCATTCAGCGTGCCATCCCAGACGAACGACTGGACGCCGGCATCCAGTGCACCGAGTTCGAACTGGCGCACCACCTGGCCACTGCCGTCATGGATGCTGACCTTGGCCTGATCGACCGGCGCTGCCAGTTCGATGCCGAACGGGGTCGTCTCTCCGCTGCCGACCAGCACCCGGTCGCCGGGCACCAGCACATTGCGTCCGATCAGCGCCGAGGCCTGCAGGGTCTGCCCGGCGTCGATCTGTCCGGTGATGCCCTGCAGGGTCTCGTTCAGTTCCTCGATGCCGCTCAGCGTGTTGACCTGAGCCAACTGCGAGGTCATCTCGGCGTTTTCCATCGGCTTGAGCGGATCCTGGTTCTGCAGTTGCGTCACCAGCAGGGTCATGAAGTTGGAGCGCAGGTCTTCGGCCTTCTGCTTCTCGCTGGCAGTCGTCGATGCGCCGCCATTGATCGCGTTGATGACCGAGGTATCGATAGTGCTAGTCATGGCGGTGCTCCTCAGCTATCGCCCAGCGTCAAGGTCTTGAGCATCAGCTGCTTGCTGGTGTTCATCACCTCGACGTTGGCCTGGTAGGAGCGGGAGGCGGAGATCATGTTGACCATCTCGTTGACCGGCTCGACATTCGGCATGCTCACATACCCGCGCTCGTCCGCCAGAGGATGACCGGGGCGGTACTCCAGTCGCATCGGCGCGTCGTCCTCGATCACCCGAGCCACGCGCACACCACCAACGCCCTGGCTGTCGCCCGCCTGGGCCTCGAAGATCACCTGCTTGGCGCGGTAGGCCTGGCCATCGGGACCGGTCACGCTATCCGCATTGGCCATGTTGCTGGCCGTGACGTTCATGCGCTGCGACTGCGCGCTCAGTGCGGAGCTGGAAATATTGAAGATGTTGAACATCGACATGACGGATTACTCGGGCTGCAGGGCCGACTTGAGCCCCTGGATACGACTGTTCATCAGGGTCAGGCTGGCCTGGTAGCGCACCGCGTTGTCAGCGAATTCGCCGCGCTCGAAGTCCATGTCCACCGTATTGCCGTCCATGCTCGGCTGTGCGGGGATGCGATAGAGCATCTCGCGCTCGGCGCCCAGGCTGTCCAGCCGTGCAGTGAGGTGTCGTGCATCGGTGGTCCGCAGCCCGCGACTGCCGCCGGCCAGCTGCCCACCCTGCGCAGCCTTGCTCAGCTCGGCGGAAAAATCGAAATCCCGCGCCTTGAAGTTGGGCGTATCGGCGTTGGCAATGTTGTTGGCCAGCACCTGCTGGCGCTCGGCACGCAGCCCCAATGCCAGCTGGTGCATACGCAGTGCACCGTCAAGCTTGTCGATCATGCGGGCGACCTCCGCGCACAGGGAAAAGTGATTCAGTGCACAGAATAGGGGGCACCCTGCCAACGCAAAGGCCTGAACAGGCCGGTATTTACCAGCCAATTTCAGCCTTGCCGCATGGCCTGCGCGCCTAGAATTCCACCTCGTCGCACTTCCCGAGCCGCCGCCATGCCGAGCCACCGCCGCCCCTCCCTCGCCCGGTTGCGCACGTTGCTGTCCGGCGTGCTCGCCCTGCTGGCGCTTCTGATCGCCTGTCACGCGGCCGCCGAGCCAGAGGATCTGGAAGCCCGGATACACGAACTGCTGGTCGGTGCGGCCGCCGGCCCAGGCCGGCAGGTCAGGGTGGCGGTGCATCCGGGCGCAGCCCAATTGCCTGCCTGCGTGAACCCCCAGCCCTTCCTGCCGCGTGGCGAAGCGCATATGCCCGGACGGGTAGCCGTGGGCGTGCGCTGCGAGGGCGCCGGCACCCACTATCGACAGGCGACGGTCGCGATCAGCGCCGAGTATCCGATTGCCCGCCGCGCGCTGACTGCCGGCGAGACGTTGACTGCCGAGCTGCTGGAACTGCGCCACGGCGACCTCGGCCGCCTGCCGCGCCATGCCGTCCTCGACATGCAACAGGCTCTCGGCCGCCAGCTCACCCGGGACCTACCCCAGGGCAGCCCGCTACCGGGCAATGCCCTGCGCAGTGTGCCGCTGGTCACCCGTGGCGCACGGGTTCGGGTCGAGGCACGCGCCAGCGGCTTCGTCATCAGCCGCGACGGCACCGCACTGGACAGTGGCGCAATGGGCAAGCCAGTCCGCATCCGCAGCGAATCCGGCGAGATCATCCGGGCCCGAGTCAGCGGTCGCAACTTGCTGAGCGTGGATTTCTAGACCATCGCCATGGCGTGCATAATCTGAGACGGAATGCACACTTCTGCCGTCAGAACGGCTCAAGTCGGCTCGTCAGCGGCCGATACTGCGTACAGAACCCATGCAAGGGAGATTTCCCGTGAAAATCGACAGCTCTCATTCGCCGACCCGCCCGACAGCGGCGGAAGGCAAGGAAGCCAGTGCCAGAACCTTGCGCAGCCAGAGCAAACCCCTGGCCGAATCGCCGTCGACGGTCAGCCACCTGAGCGCCGCCGGCGGCAAGAACGCGACCCAGGATGTCGATACGGCGCGCGTGGCCGAGATCCGCCAGGCCATCCTCGAGGGTCGCCTGCAGATCAGCGCCGAGCGCATCGCCGACGGCCTGATCGCCAGCGTGCGCGAACAACTCGAGCAAGACTGACCAACCCAACTCCGGAGTTCGCATGAGCCTGGCCAAGCACCTCGCCCGCCAATCCGCCAGCGTGGCGCGCTTCATCCAACTGCTCGAAGCCGAGGCCCAGCAACTGAGCGCAGGCCGGGTCGACGGTCAGCGCCTGAGCACACTGGCGAGCGACAAGCAGGCCCTGCTGGACGAGATCGAACAGCTGGAAACCCAGCGCCAGTATGCCCAGCGGCGACTCGGCTATGGCGAAGACCGCGCGGGAGCCACGCGCGCAGCCGAAGATGCCGGCTGCCTGGCAACCTGGCAGCAACTGCTCGAACAGGCCGTGCGCGCTCAGCAGCTCAACCACCTCAACGGTGCGAGCATCCGCAATCGCCTGGAACACAACCAGCGCATGCTCAATTTCCTCCACGAAGCCGCCGGCAAGGGACTCTACGGCCCTGATGGCCAGGCCCGCCGCGGCAGCCTCGGCGGCATCGACTCGCGGGCCTGACGCCCCCCAGCGCCCAGTCCAGAACGACCGGCAGCCGCCAGATCAAGCGCTCGACGATACGCCTCGCGCCCTAGAGCAGCCCACCGTCACCAAACCGCAACGACCAGATGATATCAATGCGCCATCACTTGGTTGTCTGTGGAGCTCTGGATGCTATCCCGTCTGAAAATTGGTACCCGTCTCGGCGTTGCCTTTGGCGCCATCGCGCTGCTGCTCGCCGCCGCTACCGCCGTCGGACTGCAGGGCCTCGCTGCGCAGAAACGAACCGCCAACGAAATGCTCCGCATCGATGTCGCCCTCTCCAGCAATGCCGCTGAAGTCCGCCGTCTGTCCCTTGAGGGGCGCCGCGCCGAGAAGGACATCTTCCTCAACGTCAACAATCCACAAGCCGTGCAGACCCACAAGCAGCACTGGGATGCCAGCCAGCAGGCACTGAAAAACACCCTCGAAGCAGGAGCCGCGCTGTCGCCCGATGCCGAACTGCGCGGGCTGTACCTGCAATCGGCCACCTTGCTGGACGCCTACAGAAACGGCTTCGGTACCGTATACGGCCGGATCGAGGCTGGCGAAATTACCGATCCGTCGATTGCCGACATGGTCTTCGGCCAGTTCAATGACGAGATCCAGCAACTGGACAAACTGGCAGCCGACATCGACCAGGCGGCCGTGAAGCTGCTCGATGGCGCTGGTGAACAGATTGCCCGACAACACCACAACGCACTGATCGGCCTGCTGGCATTCTCCGCGCTGGCCCTGCTGATCGCCGCCATCATGGCCGTGCGCATCACCCGCAGCATTTCCGCACCGCTGCACAGCGCATTGGAGGCGACTCGCCGTGTCGCCGACGGCGACCTGACCCAGGACATCTTCGGCAACCCCCACGACGAAACCGGCCAACTGCTCGAGGCCATGGGCGAAACCAACCAGAAGCTGTCGGCGCTGGTGGTTTCCCTGCACGACAGCAGTGAGCAGGTTTTCACTGGTGCCCACGAGGTCTTCCTCGGCAGCCAGGACTTGTCTTCCCGTACCGACGAGCAGGTGGCCGCCCTGCAGCAGACCGCCTCTAGCATGGAACAGATCACCGCGCTGGTGCAGCAGAACAGCGAATCCACCGAGCAGGCCAACCGCCTGGCGGCCGCCGCGGCGCGCACCGCGGAGAGCGGTGGCAAGGACGTCGAGCAGAGCATCCAGTTGATGCAGGAGCTCGCCACCAGCTCGCAGAAGATCAATGACATCATCACCGTCATCGACTCGATCGCTTTCCAGACCAACATCCTCGCCCTTAACGCGTCGGTCGAGGCGGCACGCGCCGGAGAACAGGGCCGCGGCTTTGCCGTGGTGGCCGCGGAGGTCCGCATGCTGGCCAGCCGCAGCGCCGCTTCGGCCAACGAGATACGCGCCCTCATCGAGGAAACCGGCAGCAAAATCAACCACGGCGTGCGCCAGGCCGAACACAGCGGCCAGACCATCCGCGAAACCGTGGCCTCGATCGGCCAGCTCTCCACCCTGATGCAGGAGATCGCCAACGCCACGCGCGAACAGAGCGCCGGCATCGGCCAGATCAATACCGCGATCAACCAGCTCGACAGCACCACCCAGCAGAACGCCACCCTGGTCGAACAGTCCCGCGCCGCCGTCGCCACCCTGGAAAACCAGGCTGGCCAGATGAAGCAACTGGTCTCGACGTTCAAGACCAATGCCCCGGCCTACCGCGAGGAGCGGCAGATCGACAACGCTGCGCGCAGCGTATTTCCATCCGCCTCCAGATACACCGAAGCCGAGCCCCGCGATGCCATGTGGGCAGCGTGCTAATCGGCACGCATCAGCAGAAACACCCGTCCCGCCCTGCCTTGCTTCAGGACAGGGCACGCCCCGTCGCCGCCCCAGACCTCGAACAGGTGCCGGGTGTCGCCGACCTGGAGATCAAGCCGCTCCAGGACTTCCTTTTGTAGGTGCACGACTGGATCGCCGTCCCTGTCTTCGAATGTGGGGATCTGTGGCTGGCCTCAGGCCAGGTCGAAGCGGTCAGCACTCATGATCTTGGACCAGGCGGCCACGAAGTCCCTGACGAACTTATCCTGGTTATCGTCCTGGGCGTAGACCTCGGCGTAGCCGCGCAGCACCGAGTTGGAGCCGAACACCAGATCCGCCCGGGTCGCGGTCCACTTGACCTGGTCGGTCTTGCGGTCGCGGATCTCGTACAGGTTGTGGCTTGGGCGGAAAATGCCAGCAGGCTGGCGGATGCCACGCCCAACGCTGCGCGTGCCGGCAGGGTCGCCATAAAATTCATCGTCATCTTGCTTTCCTCATGGACGGTTTCGTACAGATATCCGGATACAGGCACAGCCCACGAGGCGATGAGGAAAATGCTTAATTGGGAATAACTAATCCTCTCATAGAAACTTTTGCTTACTCGTTGTATCGAAAAGCACATCGTTGCCCCCACTTGTCACCATAGCTCTTCATGTCCCGCACCAGCAGGCGCTGACGGGACTTGTCGAGATACTCCCAGCAAACCAGGTAGCCCAGGTAGCTGGCGGCCAGGGCGCGCGAGTAGCCTTCTTGGTCTTACCGAGCGGATTGGTCGGATCCGACTCCTCGATATAGCGCTCGATCATCTCTACGAGGGTGGCTCCACCCCCGCACTGTTCGCGCTCCAACGCGCCGGGCTCGCTCAGTTCCGTCTCACGCCGTTTCGCCCAGGCCTCGACCGCTTTCCTGCGACTGAAGCTTGCGCTCTCCTGATAAACTTGCACGCCATCGCGCTTGATCCTGAGCTGCGCGGTGTACATCACGGAGCCGTCCTTGTTCTTCCGGGTACGGATGGTGACCATGGTGGTAAGCCCTTCGAGGCCGGTGGTAAACCTGATTCTCGAGGTGGTAAATCTTACCGCCGAGCCTTGAAACTCCCTGAAACGCCCGAAAAACCCTGAAACGCCCGAAAAACCCCGGAAACGCGCACGACTGAGACCCTGATGAAATTTAGCTCCAACCCAGTAACCACGCGCCCCGAGCCGTCCCGTCGCTTCTCCGTGGCGCCGATGATGGATTGGCAGTATTTTTAAATATAATCTTTCTAAATCAATCGCTTATGATTTCATGCGTTCTTCGTGTAGCAAAAATGTAGCAAGCCTCTGCTGAAACTCTGAAGAAAATGTGCTGGATGCCTGCCATTGAATGATCACTCGCAAAGCGCCGCCAGAGCGGGCAGCGCGTTGGGCGAAGCAGTATTTGGGGTATTCATTCAGGACAGGCTGTTGTTCGAGTCCGCAAGCCACTGCGAAGGCGGCGCCCTAGTCAGGGCTGGTTGCGCCTGCCCTGATGAGTGGCACGTTGGCTGGAGCCGATCGAGCGGTACGGAACGCGAAGCCATCCTGACTGCCAGCTCCGGCTACAACAACCTTTCCCGATTGCTCCAAAAAGCCCGCACGGCTGCAGGCTGTTGACGGCCACCCGACATGCAACTATTTTTAGTTGCAACAAGGAGGCGCCATGTCCAAGAACGAGAAGCTGCTGGGCAAGCTACTCAACGAGCGAGCCAGCTTTACCTGGCAGGAGCTGGTGACGCTGCTGCACTGGCTGGGATACCGGCAGCTGGAGGGCGCCGGGAGCCGGGTCAAGTTCGACAACGGCGACCCGCAGGCACTGATCAACCTGCACAAGCCGCACCCGGGCAATGAGCTGAAGGCCTACGTCCGGCGCCAGATCATTGAGCACCTTAAGACGGGAGGACTGATTCCGTGAACAATCTGCTGCAACACCGGGGCTATTACGGCTCCATCGAAGCCAGCACCGAGGACAACTGCCTGTTCGGCAAGCTGCTCTTCATCCGCGCGCTGGTCAACTACCACGGTAGCCGAACTGCAGGCCGCCTTCCGCGAGGCGGTAGACGATTACCTGACCACCTGCCAGGAGTTGGGGCAGGAGCCAGAGGTTCCCTGCAAGGGCTCGTTCAATGTGCGGGTCGGCCACGACCTGCATCTGGCGGCGAGCGTGTCGGCCAGTCGGCATCGCATGAGCTTGAACGACCTCACCCGGCAGGCGCTAAGCGAGTACCTGCAGCACCACGGCTGAGGCAAAAACAAAGGGTATTCGGGAACTCCTCTAGGTGTGCCGCTGATCGCGCAAGGAGCTGCCCCCCGAAAACCTCTGCCTGCCAGGTCAAAGGCTTTGCATGATTCAGCATTTGGGGAAGGTTGGGCAGCCTCAGAACTGCTGCCCTAGGGCCAAACTTCACCGAACGAATCACCAGCGGGCTACCGCACTCGGGACATTTGCGACCAGCCGCAGGATCGCTGCACTGAACACCGGTGACGATGCCGCGCCGGAAGGAATGTTTGCACCGACTTCCGAGCCTCGCAGACGCTGAGTTCCTGGCCGGCTTAGGCGGCCTTCTGCTTCAGTCGGCAGGCGGCGGAAACTCCGACGGGACCGGCGCCGACTACGACGTCGAGTTCCATGTACTCGCGTTGCGTCGCTACCCTCCCTTTCAGGCCTCCACCGCCTTGAGCATGTCCTCGATGACCTTCTTGGCGTCGCCGAACACCATCATCGACTTGTCCATGTAGAACAGCTCGTTGTCGAGGCCCGCGTAGCCACTGGCCATCGAGCGCTTGTTGACGATCACGGTGCGCGCCTTGTACGCCTCGAGGATCGGCATGCCGGCGATCGGCGAGTGCGGATCGGTCTTCGCCGCC
>LNAP01004385.1_pt1 | contig 13056 bp, 12 predicted proteins | sample 602601 | NCBI WGS metagenome assembly LNAP01 (sample SAMN02440304, study PRJNA202911) | soil metagenome | biome: Subtropical and temperate rainforests or woodlands; isolation source: soil samples (1 kg each in a 20% v/v slurry with milli Q water) were... ...
AAAGATCGCGCGTTTGTCAGCCTTGAGCAGGCCGAGCCAGGAGTCGATGTAGCCCTCGTGCCGCAGCTCCCCCTGTATACCGGCGTAGGCACATAAAAACGCAGCACCCATTTCGGCGATCAACTCCTCAAATGCGTAGCCTGGCGAGCCGAACGGACAGGCTGACGTAACGCCTTCGCGCTGCAACCGAGCGTGATGCCCGGTCCAGTGTGTCAGCTCATGAAGTGCAGTGGCGTAGTAACCGCCTTCATCGTGAAATTGTGCTTTTGTCGGCAGTTGGATGAGATCCCTGATAGGGTGGTAAAAGGCTTCGTCGGCAGGCCGATGAACGATGCGTGCACCTGAACTTAACAGCAGATCTTCCGCGGCTCTGTTGGGCTGGAAGGGATCACTCTGTTCCGTCTCGAGCAAGGTGTCATTGAGCATTTCGAGCCCCTCCGTTTGCTCGATGTTGAACAGAAAATGCGTCCTGAGAATGCCGAAGTGAGCGATCTTAGGTTGACCGTTTTCATCGAGTACGGGTTGGCCTGACTCGGTCTGTTCCTCGCGCTCCATCGGCTTGTAGAGCACCGCCATAGTGCTGTGCTCACCCTTACGAATGTGCCCGCCAGCTTTTTTGGCTTGATTGAAAGTCAGCCAACGATCTTGAGTGAACCCCTGCAACCTGGCCTCGGCCCAGAGCAGCGGTAAATTGATGCCCGAATACGGACGTCGCGTGGTGGCGTTGACGGGGTAGGGTTGATGACCGATGTGAGCGGAGCCGCTTGAGGACCAGGGTTTGATCCAGGGTGCAGCGCCTTGGTCTAACGCGGTAATGATCTTGTCAGTTACGTCTTGGTAGATATCACGCATGGCAATTTCCTCGAGAGAAAAACGGAGGAACGCCGTGCCCGTCGGGGAGGGTTCCCCGGTTGGGTGATGTGCTGGATTGATGCAGGTCTTGCATGTTGTTCGAATGTGGCGTTGAACGCCGCTAATTGCGCTTAGCGCTGGTGTTCTCCTACAAGCGCTATCAGCAAGGCGCTAGGCTGACCTGGCTCTTGGAGTAGGCTCAGACTCAATTGGAGCAACGGCTCACGGTCTAAGTGATCGGCTGTTTCAATATGCATTACATCGAACAGCACGTAAGGCTTGTGTGGAAAGGCCAGGTGGGCCTCGAAGGCTGCGCGCAATACTTGGCTCAACCGACCGACCTGCAGCTTCTCAGCGTGATCGGATTGTTCGAGCAGTACTGCGCGTTGCCACGCGCCAGGAGTGAACACGATGGGCAGCCGAAGGGTGTTCAGTGTTTCCGGTGTAAGTGAGTCGGGCATGGTATGTCTCCGTTGAAAATGCGAAGAAACCTGTCCCGTGCCGAGAAAGATTTCCCCGCAGTGGGTTGAAGAAAATCAAGAGGGCTTACCTCACGAGCAGAGCTCGAAAGGCGCTCATAAGAGCAGTAGGCGTTCATTACCGTAGAAACGGTCACCGTGCGAGCCACCGAACGCTAATCGCACTTGGGGGGAACCATCATCGAAGTGACGTAGCCTTGAAGGTTCTGGCTACCTGGGAAAGTGCTGTCGATAACAGCGATCCGCACCTTGTATTTAGCCGGACGATTTATCTGGGTCAATCGCTGTAGAGACGATGTTTCGCAGAGCTTGTCTTCTGGCTTCCAATGAGGATTTTTCGGCCGGGGAAACTGATAAACGGTCAGGCATGGGCCGTTTTCAGTAGTAGCCTATTCCTCTAGGCTTAACCATGAAAACGCTCAGAAGAGGGCGAGACCATGCCGACTCAACAACCTGTTCAGAATTCACGTGCCCACCGCTGGGCGTACTCCTGTGGTCTGTCGGTGAAGCGTGGTTACCGTAGGTTGAAAGCTTTTGAATCCCATGTGTTTGAGCGTGCGGAGACCGCAGGTGTGCCCGCAGGTAAATTTCTTGTTCGCGGGAGTTTTCTGATTGCCAAACTGGCATTGATCGGAGGATTACTGTTTGTCAGTGTTTGGCTGGTTACTTTCATTGTGATGATGCTGGCTGTCATCACTTTGCTATGGCTCAGGACTTTTATTGGTGCCGATCGCGAAGATAAAAATCCAGGGCCAGACTATCTAGGTGCTGATCTCTACATCGGCGACTTCGACGACAATGGGCATTACATAGGCGACAGCAAGTCATCTAATTGAGCGCTTAGCAGCACCCAATATTTGATCCGTACCTTTGCTCGCTGAATCACTTGCAGCTTTGCTACCGTTCGCCAACATGCCTTGAATACCGCTGCCGACTGAATATCCTGCCCAGCTCATGGCGCCTAGAAATAGCATTGGTAGCACGATGAACATCGCCCCCATCACATACTCGATCACCTGCGCCGTGACGGTTCCATCCATGAGGCCGGATGTGGGCAGCGACAACAGCACCTGATTGGAAGCCGAAACCTGGTTGTACAGGGTATCGAGCATGCTGGAGTCGACCCAGCGCGCCAGTTCCCACCAGAAGCTCAGCATGTGTAAGGTGAACAGCGCAAACGTTACCGTCATAACGGTCTTCAGCTGGTAGGTACTGACAAGCAGGATCAGCGGCAAGCTGATGATGACGCCCATGATCAGGAACGCCTGCACCATCGGCAATGCTGCGCGTAGTGCATTCATTGCCGGGAAGTTGCTGAAGGAACCGAGGGCCAACCCGGTGTTGGTGGCCAGGTTATTGAGCCCCTGATTGATCGAGCCGCCACGAGCGCTGGAACCATAGTCCTGGTACACCTGTCCGGGCGACATGGACATCGATTGCTGGCGCGGACTGACCAGTTCGCGCAGGGTGGCATCCTCGATCTCGTTGCTCGAGCGGCCAGTCAGCCAACCTTTCAGCTGAGTCAGCAGCGAAGGATCGACCTGCTCGATCAAACGCTCGCGCAATCCGACACCGATATCGCTCCACCACTGCTTGCAGGTGGGGTAGCCCGCGCCATTCTCCAGCCGAGGCAAAGAAACATCGCGGCTTTCGTCATACGGCCAGTTGACGCGCGGGGTGCGGGAACGATCGGTATCGTAGTAGCCGGGCGTGTCGAGTAAATAGCTTGAGCCGATCCAGGACGCATCATGACTTTGTGCCTTGTCCAACTGCGGGCGGTTGGTGAACAGCCGAGAACGGGAATAGCCGTAGCAGTCGCGGGTGAAGTCGGCGACTTCCTGCAGCAGGACCTGATTATCGATGCGCGAGCTGTCGATCTCCATGCGCATTTGTCGGATATCCGGTGCGCAGGGGATGGAGGCGGTGGCCGCCGCGGTTACCCCTTTGCTCAAGGCATGCACCAGAAACCACCAGATCGGCACATTGGCGGAGCTCCCGCCGATGGTACTGAAGGTCGTCCCCCAGGTAGTTTCCGCTGGCTTGGCCACACTTACGCCGCAGCGCTGACTCGCCGCATCATCGAACGCCATTGAGGCGAGACTCAACGGAAAGACAGGCGCGCAACCGAACAAGACGACGATGTAGGCCAGCCACAACCGGTTCTCTATCCGTGGCACCGAGAGCAGCCCCTTGTTGCCTTCATCCGCGCCTTGCTGACGTGCAGACAACCATTCCTGCAAGATGATTGCACCAAAGGGCGCGGCGAACAGCCCTGTGTCGGACAGGACACTCCAGAGGCCGTTGTTGATGATCCAGGCCAGGAGAGAGAGGTAAAACTCCAAGTAACTGTTTGTGCTCATGAGCATGGTAATGACCTCACAGTCGGGTGAGCTCGACGCAGATAAAGAGCAGGAGCCCTAATGTCCCTATGCGTTTTATGCGCCGTCGATCCTGTGGTCTGCATCGGTAGCGTCGAAGCAGATCCCACCAGAGTGTAAAGAGTCCGCCGTAAAGCAGGGCACGCCACCACCGTAGATAAGGCTGTGCGGATTCGAATGCCTGCTGCCAGGCGTCGAAACTACCCAGCGCGGTACGACCGATCCAGGCGACCAGTGAGGCGGTCAGGATCATCACCGCAACCATCCCCAGACTCGAAAGCAAAGTGAATAGCGGTGAGCGTTTCATGGCTCACTTGCGCCTGGCGTCAGCATCATTGAGTCGACCCGGCTCAGGGTCACCTTGCTCGACGGTGCGCGAAGCATCGGCACCACCCGCATGTCGGTCGAGCACGAGGCTGGCGGTGTTGGTAGCCAGCATTTGTCGAACCTGCAGTTCGGTCTGCAGCAGGCGTATTTCGCGCTCCAGCGCGTCGATGTTTTTCGTCAAGGCGATTTGGGCCGGTTCGGCGGAGGCGATGTTCGGTTCGTGACTGCCCGCCAGCAGCGTGCGCAGTAGCAGAAACGCCTTGTCGAGTACGCTGGATAGGGCCGTCTCACTGGCCAAACGCCGTGCCAGCAGATCCTGGTCGGGATCGTCACGCAGGGCTTCGACCACACCTCGGGTCACCGGTAACATCGGGCTGGAGGCTTTAGCCAGATTGTCAGAAGTAGGCGGCAGCGAGCCGGACAGCAACCCTTGCATTGCTTTGAGGTGTTCGCTGTAGGTCTCCTGAATCAGCGGCGTCAATCCGCTGCCAGCGGTCGCACGCAGGGTTTCGCAGCTGTCGCAGGTCGAGACTTCGCTCTCGCCCAACACGCGAACGGCCCATTCGGATTCCTCTTGGGGCGAGGTCCATGTCTGGCAAATAGCGCCACCCAGGCAATCGCTGCTACTGATCGAGGCACTGTCATCCACCGACCGGTTGTGCAACAGGTTATAGCCCGCGCGAACCACATCGGAAGTCACCCGAATGGGCGTCTGCCCATCACCACCAGCCTTCGAACCGCCGACCCAGGGCACCCCATTGTTGCCGTTCCGAACCTCTGTGTTTCTCACCGCCGCCACCGCATCACCACCGGTTTGCTCTAAGTTGCCTTGCATTTCTTGGTTCTTGGCCAGCGCACCCCAACCGGCTTGACCAACCTTGTCCGCCATCTTTTCGGCCATGGCCTGGCAGGTCAGTTTGGAGCGGTCGAAGTCGATACGACCTTGCATCACTCCGTTGCTGAGCAACTCATAGAGTCCAGGATTGGCGCGCTGGATGATCAACGCCGGCAGCGACATCACTGCTTGGGTCGCGTTCTGCACGATGCTGCCCATGATCTGCTGGAAACCTTCGGTGGCGCCGTTCAGTTGGTTTTGCAGTGTATTGGTGAGGCTCATGTTTCCGCACATCATGTTCGCTCGCCAAGACCCACCGACACCTAGACCACTGGGCCGATAGAGCGAACTCGGTGAGCCTACTGCCGAGCCGCCACCAATGGTGTACATCACGCGGTCATCGAGCACTTCGCCTTGAGTGCCCAGGCGGTAATCGCCTTCGGCGGCGTGGGCATGCGTGGCTATGGCAAGCAGTCCACAGAACAACAGTCTTATGGAGCCCAAACGTGGTCGTGCGAGAAGCCGACTCATGAAGCACCTCCTTCAAAGTCGATGCTGAACAGAAAGGTTTGCCCCTCACGTTTGCAGCAGCTATAGGGACGCCAAAGCGACCAGGCGTAGCCGCCATCCGCGCTCTGGACTGGATTGCTGGGGAAGATGGCGCACGTGGGTTGAATTTGGGGGGACAGCAATTGCCATTTGTGGGTCGAAGCGTCGTTTTCGATGATAGGGCCAGGCGGCCAGTAGCCGTCGTGTCTGGCTGGTGTGAGTGGTACATACACATGCGGCTGCCAGTTTCGGGTAACCACATCACCGGCCCGTTGTGCCATGACTGCGGCTGCCTTGAAATCGTCGGGCTGTACCAGAAAACCCTGCCTGGGATAAACGTTGCCCCACATGTTTCCTAAAACTTGACTACCGACTTCGCGGACTCCGGGCACAAGTGACTCTGGGTAGAAATTTTCCGGGATGCCATGGCGCCAGGCCAGTGAGTCCAGGGTACTCAGGTAGTAAGGTATAAATGCTGTTGCACCGCTGGCGCAGGCATAGCCGGATTGCGAAGCCAGTTGCGTTGCGATCCAGCCGCCGGGGTGGCCGATGCCATCGACGTTCTTGAAGCGGGTCAGGTTGTCGCGGTGGGTGTTCGGGGTGATCAGGTTGCCGCCACCTTCCGCACCGCTGACGGGAGAGGAAAGGGTGGCCATCTCGGTCCAGGGGTTATTGCCCGTGGCGGTGTAGCTTGAGACCACCAGTTCAGGAATGAAATGACGAACCTTGGTCGAGGTTTTGACTGTGCAGCCCAACGGTGTGCAGAGCAGCCAGAAGCAAATGCCGACGACCCTGTATTCGAGGCAGTCTGGCGAAAGCACGGAGGACCTGATGCTTCCGGTGTCCAGCGCCATGCTTGGACCGCATGCCAGCAGGATGCTCAGTGCCAAGGGTCTTAGCTTTGCGGGAAATATTGACGAGCAGACGGCAGTCATAATCCAGGCTCAATATGTATGGCCTGGGCAGATTCGGTGAGGGGCTGGAGATTGTCAGCGGAAATTATGGACGCGGGTGTATCGGGTTTGCGAGACGTGAGACTATTATTTGACGTGAAGGAAGCTGCGCAGGATGTCGGGTTCCACAAGTAACTGATCTGCCGTAATTTCCAAAATATTGGCGAGCTTGCACAGAACCAACAGCGACGGATTGCCCGTGCATCGTTCGATTTGACTGACGTAGGTGCGATCCACCTCGGCCATGAGCGCGAGCTGCTCCTGGCTAAGGTTTTTCACGCGTCGCATCAAGCGGATATTTTCCGCCAGCCGCAGACGAAGCTGTTCGTAGTCTTGAGTCATGCGCGCAAATTGCGCCTTGAGGGACTCTCAATCCACGGGATATAGTCTGCATTAGCATTGCTTTATGCGATTTGAATGCTTATGGCTGGTACCTAGAGCCTATATGTTTTCGAAGCTGGCCTTTGCGTCTGAAAATAAATCAGAAATTTAGGGTGTATATGGACGAAAACTACATTTCAATTCCGCCGGCGGATGGTTGTCCAAGTCTTTTGACGCCTTGGGGTAGCGAATTTTCCTCAATGATTGAGCGCGGCGTGCAATGCGCGCAGGCTTGGCTTGATGCACCTGGCGAAATTCCACTGTGGTGGGAGCTGGCGCAAACCCGCAAGACTTTTCCTGTTGGTGACTGTCAAGATGCCTTTGAAGCCGGATTCTTGTTGAGGATTCAGCAGCGGCTTCGGGGTTTACCGCAATAACTGGTCACTCGCTTTAGAGCGAGAGGCCTGAACAGATTCCCCTATGTTGGATCTATTCCTCGCATCCTATCGATCCGTTCAGCTACGCGATACGCCGCTTCCAACTCTGAGCAGACGTTCTCCTGCATCAGTGTCCAGCGCTCGGCTTTCTCCTCGGGCTCAGTCATGGCCAGAGCGAGATAAAGACTGGGTGGTACGGCCCGAAACAGCGTCTCAATTTTTCTCGATAGCACGACCCCTTCGGTGTACTTCCCCGGCTCCTTGCCAGCGGACAGCAGCAAGGCTTTTTGCGCAGGCGTGAGCTTTTTGAACCGTGCGATTTCCTCAATCTCCGCGGGCGGCATATTCAAGCAAATCCACCATTCGATCATGTTGAGCATGGTCTGCGCAGCCGTTGGAAAGTCGGCAAGGTTTTGCGTCGCCAGCCAGAACCAGGCGCCGAGCTTGCGCCACATCTTCGTGCCCTTGACCACGAAGGGCGCCAGCAGCGGGTTCTTGGTAATGATGTGCCCCTCGTCGGTGACCATGATGATTGGTCGGCCCAAGTACTGGTCGCGCTCGGCGAGGTTGTTTACGGTGTTCATCAGGCTGATGTAGCTAATGGACATCTGAGCCTCATAGCCTTCGCGAGCGTAAGTGGCGAGATCGACGATGGTCACATCGCTTTCCGGCCACGGGGTGCCTTCACGGTCGAAGAGCTCACCCTCGAAGCCCTGGCAAAAGAGATCGATGGACTCGCCCATTTCCTGTGCACGTTCGCGACGTTTTTCCGGTAAGCGCGAGTCTGTGGCGACGCGCAGTAAAGCGTTGCGCACATCGCGTGTCAGTACCTGACGGTTCGTTGCGACACAGATTTGCGCCGCATCGAGAATACACTCGCGGATCAAGCTGCGATCAGCTCGACTCAGTCGCGCCTCTTCCTTGGCCTCGCCACCGGTGATCATCAGGCGAGCGGTGATTTCCAACTCGCCGAGAACATCGCGCTGGTCCTCGCGACTGGCTACTGCTTCATCGTCCCACTCATCAATGGAAAGGCTCGCCACCTGATCTGGTTGTTCGACCAAGCGCCAGGCATCGCCGAATGGGGCAAGACTGACCGGGGCGCCAGGTTTTAATTGGACCTTGTTGATCGACAAGCCCTGTTTGGCGAAGTAATCACCCTGCAGGCCGAACGAGTTGCCAGCCTCTACGATAAATAGGCGAGGTCGGTATATAGCCATGATCTGCATCAACAAGGTGACTAGGGTCGCTGACTTGCCGGCGCCGGTGGGGCCGAATAACAGCAGATGGCCGTTCATTGCCCGGTCTAAACGTGACAACGGATCAAAGCTCAGAGGCGACCCACCACGATTAAACAGCGTGATACCCGGGTGGCCCGTGCCAATGCTGCGGCCCCAGACTGGAACGAGGTTTGCCAGGTGTTGGGCGAACATCAGGCGTGTGTACCAGTTACGTGTGTCGCGGGCTGGGTTGTAAGCCATCGGTAACCAACGCAGGTAGCTGTTGCAGGCGGCGACTTCATCGCCCTCACGCACCGGTTGTAGCCCCGCACCCAGCAGCGCGTTCGTTAGGCCGACTGAGCGTTGGTGCAACTGATGTTCATCGTGACCGCGCACATAAAATGCCAGGGTGCCGCGGTACAGCTTGTGCTGTCGGCCAATGATCGCACGAGCCTCTTCAACATCCTGACGGGCCTGGGTCGAGGCAAGGTTCTCACCGATCGCTTTGCGGGCTAGACGGTTCAACTGATCCTCGAGTACATCCTGCGGTTTGACCACCAAGGTCAGACTCATCACCGTGCCCTCGGGTAACTGGTCGAACAGGGCATTCACCGCGTCTCCCTTGCGGATTTCGCCAGTGAGTTGACCAATCAATGGCGCCCGGCGCAGTTTATCTACCACCATGACCCGGTGGGGCTGATCATCAAAAAACCAGAGTCCATGCTGCACGTCCGAACGCGGTTCGTTGAAGAACAACCGTTCGGCAAAGTCGTGATCGAAGGGCAGTTCCAGCGACTCGCTCTCGCCAGACTCCGGATAGGCCACGCGGCGGTAGAAATGTTCGGGCGATTCATCTGTGAGCTTGGGGGCTGGATTGAACCAGGGCAGCAACCATGCATACAAACCTCGGCCATCGACTCGCGTCGATTGCACCCCGCACGCCTGCAACGAAACAGCGACACGTTCGCAAGTTTGTTGTAGCGATTGCACTGGGTTGAGTCCCGCCTCCTCACCCTCAGACTCAAGCCAGCGATAGATCACTAATCGCACCCGACGGCTGTTTCCTCGCCAGGGCAGGCGCGTGACTGCCTTATCCTCGAACAGGCCGCCGGGCTTGGAGATGGCTTTCAGATGTCTGTGAATTAGTTCTAGGTACGCTTCGGTGAAAACCGTGCCCCGGGCGTTGTCCTGAATATAGTCGGTGAGCCTGGTCAGGTAGGGGGTGAAGTCGTTGTCGTCCTGGCAGAAAAACTGCGCCACCCATGGCGCTTGATCCAGCTCGTCAAAGCTATCCTGCAGGGCATCTTCTATGGCATCGCGGGTTGCCATTAGCCAATCGGGTTCGCGCCCTTCTGTGCCGATGGGCAGTAACTCGAACACCGCCCCCACAGATTGATTGTCATCTAGTAGAAAACACTGCTCGGTGTCGAGGTATTCGACCCACGGCAGATGATCGGTGAAGCTGGGGTTGTGCGCATATAACGCAGCTTCATCGGCAAATGTGGCGCGTGGGCGCAATGGGTTGCGCCAGGCTTTCCATGCAGAAGAGCGGTTTCCCGCATCGTCGCTACACATTACAGATCTTCCTGGCGTTCACCCGGCATTGCGTACTGCACCCGTTGATAGAATGGAAAGACGGTCGAGTACCCCGGCACTGGTGCTTGCTCGGTACCACTCAGATGCGGATACACGTACATCACCAAATCAGGATTGGGTAGACGAGGGAACAGGTTGCGAATTTCATTCACTGCTGTACGCGTATACGGTTCCTGGAGCGCAGCGGAGAGATCTGTTTGAGCCAACGGGCGGCGCAACTGTTGCCGAGCATCCAACAGTAGCTGTTGAGTACCCTGTGAGCCGGCACCGTTCCAGATGTCCAGCATGGTTTGCTCGCCATGCGGCAAAAGTGTGTCCTTGTCTGTGGAACACCCCGTCAGGACCCAGCAGAGCAAGCTAATCCAGGTCAGATAGAGAGGTAGGATCTTTTTCATGGCGAACGCTCCGGCCCTTAGGCTCGTAGTCGATGGTGATCTCATGGTCGAGGTGCAGTGCTACTTCTGCTGCCGGTGGCACGTACACGGCCGCAAAGGCTTCGCCATACAGTTTGTTGACCCACTCTCGGATGTCGCTGACCCCACCACTGAGAATTGAATTCAGTGCGCTATTGCCACTGCTGCTGGTGACCCCGAAGGCACTGCCGCCCGAGCTGATCACGCTGCTGTTGTTTTGCTCATTCCCGAGCAAGGCGGCGACACCCGCGCCGGCAGCAGTGATCAGGCTCTGGCTACCGAGGTACTGCTGGGCATTCGAGCGACGCTCGCCGGCAATGCAAGGAATGCCATACGGATCGGAGAGGTAACCGAGTCCACCGCGGATCTTGTCGGTGTTTGAGCTCTGGGTGGTGGAGGCATTGCGGCTGGATACCGCTTTCGGCTGAGGCACCGTGCGGATGGTGCCATCGGTAAACACAAAAGTGATCGACTCGACCTGTCCGCGTACGCATGACAGGGTCCAGTCACCGGACGCCGTGCCGCTCATCACAGCACCCGCGACGTCTGGCAGGTCGATGCCGTTGGCCGTCAGGTTTTCCGGACCGACCAGTACCTTGAAGGGATAGGGATCATTCACGGTGCCATCCACCGGGACTCGGCCAATCAGCGCGGTCATGGCGACCGAGCCCATCAATGTCGCATTTTCGGGAATGGTGTAGACCGGCTTCGCACCTTCGGTACGATCACCGGATCGCGTCAGGTCACGCTCACCCTTGGTGACCTCGCGTAACTGCTTTTGGCTGCGGTCGATGGCATTGTCCTTCAAGCCCTCGAGCGAGTTGAAGGCATTAGGCAGACTCGGTGCGGAAGAGGTCTTGGTTTTGCCTCGGGCTTCGGTGGAGGGAGCATCCGAGGGTTCAATCCACTGCAGCGCATCGTTGGCAGAATGCCGCCCTTCGAACTGGTCCCCATCGCCCGGTTCAAGCCCCAGTCCGATCGGCATATCCTTGCCTTTGCCGGTCAGCGCCGACAACTGTTCCTGCAATTGCGTCAGCAGACCGCGAGCCTGACGACTGTCTTGTTCCGCTTTGAGGCGTGCTTCATTGGCTTGTCGGCGGCCTTCGTCTACCTGCTGGGTCACACTGCCAAGTGCCGTCTGAATACGCGAGTCGACGCTGTTTTCCCGCTCGCGCAGGCGGTTGTTTTCCGTCTGCAGCGAATCGTTGTGTTTCTTCAAACCGAGCATGTCGCTGCGCATGGCCTTCACTTGGCCTACCAAGGTGGCGACCGTGTCGCGTGGGGTATCGCCCGCAATGCCGAGCGACTTGGCTTGCTCGGCAGATAATTGAATATCGCCCTGATCAACTGGGTGCTCTGGAGAAGGCATGCTGCCTCCCGCGACCCAGCTTTTCATGATGATCAGCGCCACACCCAGCAGCGCAGCCGGTACCAGCCATTTGAGCAAGGCGTTAGCCTTCATCGTCAGCACCTCGCGCAACGGGCGGAAGCATCACGGCGTGTTCGAGGCCTGCACCTCGAGTGATGAGGTAAGCAATCGTGGTGTCTTCCGCACTGCCGACCGGCCCGAGGAAAGCATGCTGGAAGGTCGCGGCGAACAGCTTTGCCTGAAGCTGACGCGGATCTAGTTGCACCGTCGCTGTACCTCGATTGCGCAACTTCACGGCCGTCACCCAATAGTCACCGAGCCGCCAGGCGGCGATGGGTGTGCTGGAAACGTTTTCGCTCGGCAGCAGGGTCGGCAGTTCGGGGCGCAGCTTGAGCGGGACGCGGCGTACGCCGGGCAGGGACTCCACGGTGCGCAGCGGGCCGTACAGGCTTTGCGCGGCGTAGCGCGTCAAAGCGGCCGGGATCGGCGTACGTTCTGGAACAGGGACGGTGCTCGATTCAGACTCGATAGCTTGCATCGGAGCATTCTTGAGAATACGCACGGGCTCTAGGGGTTGATCGCCAGGCGTGGCCGCGATATCCAAGAGGATGATCTCGCCCGTCTTGACCGATTGCAGTTGCAGTCGTGTCGGTGCAATGGCTTCCGACGCGCGCAGGTACAGCGTGCCTCCGGTTGATTGCACGCGCAGTTTATCCTTCAGCGTGGAAGGCACGCCGACACGAACAGCTTCATCGACAAAGACCACTCGTTCCTGATTGATCACCAGTGGGACCGCGAGCGGTAGGCGTTCCCAGTGCATCAGTTCGACGGCCTGCGCTGCAGCGCCCGATAGCATCAGTGTGAAAGTTAGTCCCAGAGTAGAAATCCGCTTCATGGCTCACCTCCAGGTAGGGAGATTTTTTGCGGCGTACCCTGATAGCAATCCAGTGCGAGGCCCCACTTGTTGCGTTCGGGGTCCAGATCGAAACGCACCACCCGTAACGGATAGCGCACGACCACCCGTTTCACCGGTTCGGCGGCGTAATACTCATCAGCGTTGAGGTCGAGTGTGACCAACCAACTGTCGCGATCGAGTTGCTTGACCCGTAGTTCCGGATCTTCACTGTAGCCTCGGCCTAGAATTTCGTAGACGCCACGCACCCGTTGACGCAGTTCGCCGGCGGCCTTGCGATACTCGTAGTCGCCGTCGAGGAAGGCCTTGCAGGCAGGTGTCAGGTAGGACTGCAAGCCATAGATGGCGCGGCGATAATCCTGCTCGCCATCCGAGGGCCAGCGGTTGAGTTGGCCAAAGATGTACAGGGCAAAG
>LNAP01004387.1_pt1 | contig 13055 bp, 12 predicted proteins | sample 602601 | NCBI WGS metagenome assembly LNAP01 (sample SAMN02440304, study PRJNA202911) | soil metagenome | biome: Subtropical and temperate rainforests or woodlands; isolation source: soil samples (1 kg each in a 20% v/v slurry with milli Q water) were... ...
GTGCAAAACGGTCATTGAGCAGGGCCAGGCGCGCAGCCGGATTGTGCCGGTCGATTGGTTTTGCCACCCAGGCGACCGGCGGCAGGCCAGGATCGAGAATGATGCGGTCGGTGCGCATGAACTCGACCCTGTCGATGCCCGGCGTAGCGCTGATGTTCTTCTGATCGGCATCTGAAAAGTGGCCGCTATCGCCATTGACTGATGCGCGTAAATAGAGCTGCGCCGGCAATTGAATATCCAGCCATTGATCAAACGAAACGCGAAAGCTTGTCACCATGATAGCCATGGCCGCCATAAGGCTGAAGCTTGCAACAATTCCGGCAAGGCCGATCGCTGCACGTCCTGGTGCCCCTGTCAGTTGAGCCAGGGCAAGGTAAGCTACAACTCGGCGCCCGCCAGGCAGAACGGCGAATATTCCTTGCGCAAGGCGTGGCATTAGCAAAATGGCCCCTGCCAGCAGCAAGCCTATCGCTAAGTATCCGAAAACTGGCAGGCCGGCCACAGGTTTTGCCTGGGTAAGGGCAATGCCAGCCGCAATCGTGGCCAGTGCAGGCCACGTCGTGCGCAGATTTTTGATCGATACTTCTTCTTCGCCCGCCTTGAGCGCTTGGGCGGGCCGCGCGCGCGCCGCCTCCCAGGCCGGAGCGAAGCTTCCGAGCAGCGAGGCGGCGGTGCCTAGTGCGGCAAAGGCCATCGCGGTGATAACGTCAAAATGTACTGTGGGCCGCAGGCCTGGAAAATAACCGCCGCCCAGATCGCCGCCAGCATAGTGCAGCACTGCAGTTGCCAGGACTAGTCCTAGCATAACGCCCAGGATAGCGCCGATAACTCCTTGCACAATACCTTCGGCAAGTATCAGCCCCAGCAACTCGCTGCGGGTCATTCCCAGGGCACGCAATAGCGCCAGTTGCGGACGCCGCCGGATGACCGAAAGGGCTTGTGTGGAGAAAACAAGAAAGGCGCCGGTGAACAGCGCCACCAACGCCAGGACATCGAGGTTAACGCGATAGGCCCGGGACAGGTTTGATGTTGTGCGCTGGCTGTCTTCCGGCGTAATCGCCACAACACCCGCAGGCAGTATTGTCTTTAGCGTCTGCTGAAAGGTTTTGATGTCCACACCAGGCTTAATCCTGAGGTTGATCCGCTGAACCAATCCAAGCTGTCCGAAGTACCATTGAGCGGCTCCGATATCCATCACTCCAAGCCGTACTGATTCATTCGTGACAGGCAGGGCGCCGGCAATTCGCAAGGGAAGGGTGGTTAAGCCAGCTTGTACGGTTAGCGTATCGTCTGGTTTCACCTTAAGCCAGCTAAGCGCAGAGGGTGAGAGAAATATCGTTGCAGGGTCCAGGTAAATCAGGCTGCTTTCCTTGTCGCGCGCGGCGCTGCCAATCAGACCGGGACTCACCTCACGGGCGCGAAATACGTCGACTCCAAGCAGCTTCAGCGTTTCACCGTGCTCTGGCAGATATGCATTAATCTCGACGACGGGGCTTGCGGCGTCTACTTGCGGTAATTTCGACAGACGCGCATAAAGCGCTTCGTCAAATCCGTTGCGAGGCCCGCGAATCTCCAGGTCGGCCTCGCCCATGATGACGCGCGTCGCGCGTGAAAACTCGATTAACGCGGCGTGATTGATCAGATGTATGGCATACCCCATCGCCACACCTATAGCGATGGCAATAACACTAATAACTATGCGTCCGAAGTGCTCCCGCAGCTCGCCCGCCAGCAGTATCCGTAAAAGTGATTGAAAAGTTCGCATGGTTCAGGACACCGGCTGCGACCCAGGGCAATACGCTATCAGCCCCGCGGCCGTAAGCGACAAAATCCTGTCGGCAGTAGCTGCGGCGCGCGCGGAGTGAGTGACCAATAGCCCTGCTGTGCGAGTGGCGCCGTCTGCCTTGATACGTTCGCGCAGCACGTGCAAGATTTGCGTGGCAGTGTCCGCATCCAGATTGCCGGTTGGCTCATCAGCCAATAGCAGTCTGGGGCTGTGCACCAGCGCCCGCGCTATGGCCACCCGTTGCATCTCACCGCCCGACAGTTCTCGTGGCTGGCTGGTGTCGCGCCCTGTAAGGCCAACCTCTGCAAGCATCGCAGCCGCACGTAGCAACGCTTCGTGCCGGCTAACGCCGTTTAACAACAATGGAAGCGCTACGTTTTGCGCAACGCTTAAGTGCGGCAGAACATGGAACGCCTGAAACACGAAGCCCATGGAGCGACGCCTGAGCTGCGTGGCCTGATTATCGCTGAGAGCACCAATATCTTGCCCGTCGAACATAATATGACCGCTGTCGGGCTGTTCAAGCCCGGCGATAAGGTTCAGTAACGTTGACTTGCCTGAGCCAGACTCGCCCATAATGGCAACATATTCACCGGGCTGTACTGCCAGGCTGATGTCGCGCAGTATGAGTCGAGTATGCGGACCGGTAAAGGCTTTGGTGACTGAGTTAAGCGCCAGCACATTTTCTCCACGGAGTCAGGGGCGGCATTATTGTCAATGTAGCTGAAATGACGGCGCCAGGCGAATCACAGGCTTTACACTGCTGCTGCAAATGATCAACAAAAAGTGCACAGGATTTCTATTTCAGGTTCAGTAGCAGGCTGCAGGTACATCAATTGCTTGAAAGCTATTCAGTTGAAGTTATATAGTTCAGACTGTGATGCGCGAAGCCGCGGAAGCGATCTCGGGGCGTGCACAATACCCACCCACCACTGCGGGAAAAGATTATGCACACTACTACGAATATCGGCGAAGATTTATTCAACGCTTGCCGGTTTGGCAGGTATATTGGACGGCGACTTTTGTGATTGATATCGCGACTGAAATTTGGCGCACCATAGCGCATGAGTTCTCTGATATTCCTGACGTAGCGGAAGCCACTCGCGTTGTATTGCGGCTACTCATGGCAATACTGCTTGGCGGCGCTATCGGCTACGAGCGAGAGCGTCAAGGAAAGGATGCCGGATTGCGCACACATATGCTTGTTGCGTTAGGTGCCGCAATATTCGTATTGGTGCCGCTGCAAAGTGGCATGCAGACCGCAGATATTAGTCGCGTGTTGCAGGGAATTATTGCGGGAATCGGTTTTTTGGGGGCCGGAGCCATTATCAAACCCGACGGCGACCGAGGCATAAAAGGCTTGACGACCGCTGCTAGTATTTGGGTGGCTGCCGCTATTGGAATTGCTGCGGGCATGGGGCGGGAAACTACGGCGGTAGTGGCTACGCTGGTTGCATTATTCGTACTTGCTGTGTTGCGGCACGTGGAAAGAGATATGGAAGCAGATAAATAACGCTTTTCAAGCAAGGCAGCCGGAAGCCCGCCAATATAAAAAATGACGGGCGTGGGTAATTTTCCGTGTCCTGCACGGAATCATCTGCGTGCAACAATAATACCCAATAAGAATGCGGTGCCCGCAGCGTACGCAATAGCGTGCCATGGCCTGGTCTCGACATAAATATCCACACAATCCACTGCATCGCGAACATAGCTGTTGGCTGTATCGGCCGCGGTGTCAGCAGCTTCGCCCAGCGCGTTTCGCGCAGTTTCAAGCTGGTTGCGAAGACGGATCTTCAGTGCATTAATGTCGGTGCCGGCGTCATCATTCAATATTGAGTCCAGTTCATTTAGCCAGACTTGCGCGTCGCGTATTGGCCGTTTGCCCCGTGCACGATCTTGAGATTGATCTTTTTGAAAAACTCCGGAGTTGTTGTCAGTGGTAGATGCCATGCGATTGCTCCTGGTAGATACAGTGAAAACAAGGACTTGAGTTAGTACACACTAACATACGCCCCAGCAAGTTCTGGGCCCAAGGCCGATGTTTGACAGGCAGACGGTTAGCGACCGCCCCGATCTTTGCTAAAAATACCAGGGCTGTATTTTTTACTGACCTCCATCTTATCGTTCATGTTTTGGAACGCTAAGTCTTGATCCGGGCGTCTAGTAGAGCCGCGCTTGCTCGCCTATCATGGTTTCACCGAACGGGCTCAATGGTCCTGGCGCGGCAAAACTAAATTGTTGCGCGCGTTGGCAATTCCCAGCCCGGTTATTCATTTCACAACAGGAGCTATACAAATGGCAAAAGTTCTCGTCCTTTATTATTCGGCCTACGGGCATATCGAAACAATGGCTAAGGCAGTAGCTGAAGGTGCCCGTGAAGCCGGCGCCACCGTGGACATCAAGCGTGTTCCGGAGCTTGTGCCAGAGCATGTAGCCAAGGCTTCGCACTATAAGATGGACCAAGCCGCTCCTGTTGCCAAAGTCGAAGATCTTGAGCAGTACGATGCGATTATTGTCGGGACTGGAACACGTTTTGGCCGGATGTCCTCGCAGATGGCCAACTTCTTGGATCAGGCGGGTGGCTTGTGGGCCCGTGGCGCACTGAATGGCAAGGCCGGTGGCGCATTCACGTCGACTGCTACTCATCACGGGGGGCAAGAAACCACGCTCTTCTCGATTCTGACCAACCTCATGCATTTCGGATTGATCACAGTCGGCCTGCCATATAGCTTCCAGGGCCAGACGAGACTGGATGAAGTCACGGGCGGCAGCCCTTACGGCGCCAGCACGCTTACGGCCGGCGACGGCTCCCGGCAGCCCTCGGAAAACGAGCTTGCCGGCGCAAGGTTCCAGGGCATGCATATCGCCCAAGTGGCCAACAAGCTGTTCAGCGAAGTTCACGATACCGAGCTGCAATCCAGCTAATATTAATACGCGCTAATACACACAAGATTGCTGCCCTGATCGGCCCGCTACGCAAGGTTGAGCGTGCTGCGCGCCGATCAGTCATCCTCAAGGGTTTGAAAACGTTGCGCAAGATAGTCAACCAAAATTCGCACTGATGGCAACAAACCGCGCCTTGAGGGAAAAACGACATGGACGATCTCTGATTTTGGAGCCCATGCAGGCAGTACCCTCTGCAGCGCACCTTGAGCCAGTTGCTCACGAATCATCATCGTAGGCAGTTGGACGACCCCTATGCCAGCGAGCGCAGCGCTACGCAATGCCGTCATATCGCCGGTGACAAAACGGGGGGTGTGATGCAGAGCCACTTGTGCTCCGTCCGGTCCAAATAAATTCCAGACGTGGTTCTCTTGAGGCGGTCCTAGTCCCAGGCTTTCCCAACCGGCCAAGTCGGCGGGCGACTTGGGCGAACCATGACGGGCTACGAGTTCCGGATTGGCAACCAGGCATTGAGTGCGTTGCGCCAGCACGCGCATAACCAGGTCGCTATTTTCAAATGGCGGCGGGCGCACCCGCATAGCAACATCAATGGCTTCCCCCACTGGATCAACCCGGCGGTTAGTAGCTTCCAGGTGGATCGTAACGCGAGGGTTGTCAGTCATGAAGTCGGCGAGCATTGATTCAACATCCGCATGCAGCAACGCGATAGGGCAGGTAATACGTACAATGCCTTGCGGATCGGCGCGCGTAACTTCGATGGCTTCCTGCGCAGCGTCAGCTTCGACCAGCATGGCCTTACAGTGCGAATAATAGGTCTGCCCGATTTCGGTGACGGAAAAACGCCGGGTCGAACGCTGGATAAGACGCACACCGAGTCTGTCCTCCAGCATGGCTACCCGGCGGCTCAGTTTGGATTTTGGTATGCCAAGCGCTCGCCCGGCCGGGGCAAAACCGGCATGATCAACGACCTGGACGTAATAATAAAGATCGTTTAAATCTTGCATGCTGGCCTTATCGTTCAAAGAATAGAACACAGATGATAAAAGCTTGCTGCTTGACAGGCAATTGTCATGCTATTGGGTTGCTGAGTCTTGCCTGCGATGCCACACTTGTTCCGTTGCAGATTGCCTGTTTATTGCCCGGTTGCGAAATTTTGTGCTCTACCGGCAGTCTCTCAATATCATTGCGCCAGTCGCGGTGCAACTCGCAAGCCAGACCGAACCAGCTCATTAGTTGAGCGCCTGCCGAAGACATGCGGTCCCAGGCAGCATGACGCGTAATTTCGTTGAAAGTCCCCGAGGCATCGGTAACCACAAACACGTCGTAGCCAGCTTCTATTGCCGACAATGCCGGAAAAGCAACGCAAACCTCAGTGACCACACCCGCGATAATCAGTTGTTTCTTACCAGTGGCTTTAACGGCCTTGAGGAAATTTTCATTGTCCCAGGCGTTGAGCTGACAGCGGCTTTTCCTGCAGCTCTCGATCAATAAAGACAGGACGGAACCACATTGATGTCAGTTCCAGTCCGTTACTGGGCATCAGCACGATTTCAAGTAGTCTGAAAGCTACAACGGCGAGTTCGTACTGCTTTAAGGAAATGACTTGCCGCGTGAAGGTCGCGGCAAGTCAGAAACTACCCGGTCATTTGTCCAAAACGTCCGCTTTTGAAATCAACCAGAGCTTGAGCGATCTCCTCTTGGCTGTTCATTACGAATGGGCCGTAACCGACAATGGGTTCGTCGATCGGTTCGCCGCTTAAAAGCAGCACGACGGCATCGTTGTTCGCTTCAATGGACAATTGCCTGCCCGGTTTATCCAGCACCACCATCTGCGCTTCACGAGCGACAGTGCTGCCATTTACCAGCACTGTTCCATGCAGAACGATGAGTGCACTGCTCCAGCCATCGGGAACGGTAAATTCGCTGATGCCGCCGAGGCTCAGACGCAAGTCCCAGACATGCATGGGCGAAAAGGTTTTTGCAGGGCCTGTTTTCCCGGCAAATTCCCCCGCTATCACTCGAACGGTTCCGGCCCCGTCGGGCAGGGCAATAGCTGGTATGTTCCTATTGAGAATAGCCTGATAACCCGGCGAGGCCATCTTGTCGCTGGCCGGCAGGTTTACCCACAGCTGAACCATTTCGAGTGTGCCGCCAGACCGCGCAAACGCCACGGAATGGAATTCCTCGTGAAGGATGCCTGCTCCGGCTGTCATCCATTGCACATCACCGGGGCCAATAATGCCGCCCTGACCCGTAGAATCACGATGAGCCACCTCGCCCTTGTAGACGATGGTAACGGTCTCGAATCCACGATGCGGGTGCTGTCCGACGCCGCGATTTTTTTCGGTCGCTGCAAATTCGGCAGGACCGGCATAATCCAGCAACAGGAAGGGTCTAAGCTGTTTTGCGTGGCTGTCGTAGGTAAACATTGAGCGCACAGGGAAACCGTCTCCTACCCAGTGAGGGCGAGGCGCGCTATAGACTCCGAGTATTTTCTTCATTGCCATCTCCTTGTGACGACTTAATTGCAGTGTTAAAGATAGAATAAACTCGGAGCGAATGATGCGGTAGAGTGCAAAGCTGAGTATTAGAGTTCTATATAATGAACGATAAAAAGCCGTGCGAAAATAAACTCAACTATCCGTCTGGCCTGACCCGGCGTTCTCTTTGCCGTCCCACAAGGCGCCGCAACCTGGCTGATCCAGATGGGTCAGGTACAAACGAAGGTCGAATTCATATTGGTGATAGTTCGGTTCCATGCGTTCACACAAGTTATAGAATCCCTTGTTGTGTTCCTTTTCCTTCAGATGCGCCAGCTCATGCACGGCAATCATCTTAAGGAACTCTTCCGGCGCCGAACGAAATATTGTGGCAATTCGTATTTCGTGCTTGGTCTTGAGTTTCGCGCCTTGAATCCTGGAAATAGTGGTGTGTTGGCCCAGCGCGTGCGCGACCACCTGTATTTTGCTGTCGAAAGCCACTTTGCTGATCGGAGCGCCGTTTCGAATATAAAGATTCTTCAAATCTACAACATAGTCGTACAAAGCCTTGTCAGTACGCACCATATGGCCCATGGGGTATCGGTCGCGCAATACGCCGGCCAAGTGCCCGCGATCGGCCAATAGCCGGACTTTGTTCTGCAAGTCCTGGGAATATCCCTTGAGGTATTTCATATTGCTTCATGCCAGATATTTTGGACAGCCGCCTTCTTTATTAAAAGACTGCCGAAAGACGGGCCGCGCTAGCCAGCTATTGTAAGGCTTCAGTAATTGGGGTTGTAAAATCAGGCTGGCTATACCGACTTGCTTGTACGAAAATGTTTTGCAGCAAGCCTGACTAACAGGAGGACGCACATGAAAGTACTTACACGCCTGTTCGGATTCGCCCATGCTCTAATGGCATTTCTTTTTGCCTGTGCTGCGCTGATGCTTATTCTTATTTCGGCTCGCATGGGATGGGGGGCTTTCGCCGGTAGCTGGGACGCGATAGCTGCGCAACAAATTATCGAAGCCGTAGGACTGTTGGCCGCCGCCGTCGTCGCACTACAGATTGCCGAGACTATTGTCGAGGAAGAGGTTGTCCGCGACGTGAATATCAGCGCTCCGACCCGCGTACGACGATTCTTGTCGCGATTCTTTGTGGTGGTCATGGTCGCGCTGGCCATTGAAGGGCTGGTTGCAACATTCAGAGGCCTGCATGAGGATCCCGCGCAACTTCCTTATGCCGCGAGTATTATCGTTGCAACAGGAGTGCTTCTTGCCGCCTGGGGCTTGTTCGTTCACCTCAACAGCACTGCCGAGGAACTAGAGCCGGATGCAATGGCGCAGGCAAAGCGCGAGGACAAAAAACTTGAGTGAATCACCGCAATGTCGTCGCCCTGCAGCGACTTCTGATATGGCGTTAAGTAAAGGTTTAGAGTGATGGCAATGATGGCGTCAGTAAAATTATGGGCGGGACGCATCAAACGTGATGCCGTCATGCTTTGGTTCGCCCGTCGTCATCCCGATACGCCACTTGTCGCCAAAGCCTTATGCCTTTTCGCGGTGGCTTATGCTTTTAGCCCCATCGATTTGATTCCCGATTTTATTCCGGTGCTCGGCTACCTTGACGATGCTCTTTTATTGCCGGCTCTGATTTGGCTTGCGGTACGACTCCTGCCGGAGCATGTTGTCGAATCATGTCGAATACAGGCAGAGCAGTGGATACTCGAGCGAAAAGCCAAACCGGCAAGCTATGCGGGTGCGGCAGTTATAGTAATCATGTGGGCCTGTGTCATATATTTATGCTGGCGCTTGCTTACTTCAAACTGACCATGTTGCCAGGGGCCGCATGCGGTGGCAAGTTTCGCTGTCTTGAATGCGCGAACACATCGAAACTTTGTAAAATGGTTATTTTCACCAGTTAATTAACAAGGCCCTTGCGCGTGAGCGAACGAACCCGCTTTACCCAATACAATCACAACGCTGGTTGCGCCTGCAAAAGCTCACTGAAGTACTCGAACGGCCCGTCACCGATATTAGCTGTCCAGATATGCAATCGATGCTTGTCGGTCGCTTACAAAACGGCCGCAATCATGCCGTGGGTGTGCTCTGATGCGTGAAGACTGCGGCGACTACCGCGAGATTTTTTTGAGCACCGTACCATTGATGGATGTGCGTGCTCCCGTGGAGTTCTACAAAGGGGCCTTTCCGCACGCATCGAATCTGCCGCTAATGAATGACCACGAGCGGCAGAGAGTCGGTACCTGCTACAAACAGCATGGTCAAAAGGCTGCTATCGAACTAGGGCATCAACTGGTGTCGGGCAAAACCAAGTCAGACCGAATAGCCCAGTGGGCAGCTTTCGCCCGCGCCAATCCGGCTGGTTATTTGTACTGTTTTCGTGGTGGCTTGCGCTCGCAAATTGCCCAGCAGTGGCTTAGCAGCGTCGCAGGCATCGACTATCCCCGCGTGCGGGGCGGCTATAAAGCTTTGCGCAATTTTTTGGTCGAAACAACTGAAGCGGCGGTGGCCGAATGCGGCTTCGTGCTGGTCGGCGGCCTTACCGGCAGCGGCAAGACCGAGTTGCTGACACAACTACAGAACGCCATCGATCTGGAGGGCCACGCCAACCATCGCGGTTCGAGTTTCGGTAAGCACGCTACATCTCAACCTGGCCAGATCGATTTTGAGAATGCTCTGGCCATCGATCTATTAAAGAAGCGCGCCTTGGGCATGCAGCAGTTTGTACTGGAGGATGAAAGCCGTCTAATCGGCAGTTGCTCGCTGCCGCAACCATTGCATCAAGGTATGCAGAACTATCCCCTGGTTTGGCTGGAGGATAGTTTCGCAAGACGGGTCGAGCGTATTCTTCGGGATTATGTTGTTGATCTGTGCGCCGAGTTCGTCGCCACTCAGGGCGAGGAACCGGGATTTGACGCCTTTGCCAAACGCCTGACTCAAAGTCTTGGCAATCTCCTTAAACGTTTGGGAGGAGAGCGCTATCAGCGTCTGGCAGCAGCCATGGACAGGGCTTTGGCCGAACAACAGCGTAGCGGTTCGGTCGAATTGCACCGTGACTGGATCGAGGGCTTGCTTAGCGAGTATTACGACCCTATTTACATATCTCAGCGCGATAGTAAGGCTGCGCGGATCGAGTTTCGCGGCGATCACCAGGCCATAATTGAGTATCTGCGCCACCGCGTTTGCAAGAGATCTTTAACATTAGACGGTCGGAGGATCTGACTCCCTGGCGAAATGACGATGTAAGGACAAGAGACTTATAAACTCTTTTATTGCTCCCTGGCTGTACTGATCCGAATGAATAACACCCGCACTGTTCAGAGCTTCGGTTGGAATTCCCGCTGCTTCCAGCAATAAAGCTCCGCTGCCGACGCAAAGCATCGTCTTGCAGTGCCGGAATTGATCCCGAATAAACTCCTTGGCTTGACCGTCTGTGGCCATTTCCTGAATCCCCGCTACGCCATCGGGAACCACAACACTATCAAACAGTGACGCGGGATTGTTTTCAATGGATGCATCAGCTTCCAGTATTTGGCCGTCAGCCGCTTGACATGCCCCTATCCGTGGGCCAACCAGGCGTACGATGGCACCCGCCTCGATAAGTGCATTGGCAATCGCAGTGACACAAACTGCATCCACTTGATCGCCAACCAAAATCGCAACTTTACGCGTATGAATGGTTCCATTGCCGGGACGAGCGGTAAGCGATAACGCCGGTGAAATCTTGATCTCGGGCGTTGGCGTCTGTTTAATGGCTTTAGGCATAGGCTTGGGCAGTTCCATGCCCAGCCCTAGTGCAACCCCGGCCGCCAGGTCTTCGGATACGTTGCGAAGCATGGAAACCATCCGTTGACGAATACCGGGAACGGTTACTTTACTCAATTCAAAGCGAAACGCTGCAATAATGTGTTTTTTTTCCGGATCAGTCTGGCTGTTGTAAAACAAGGCCGCCTGATTGTAGTGTTCGGCGAATTTTTCAGGTTTTCCGCGTAGTTCATCTTCCCTGACTGGCTCGGGAAATGACACAAACCCATCCATGCCCGCCTGAAATGGACAGCCGCCCGCAAGGGAGTTCGGCTCGTAAGACACTGCACCCCTATGAATAGCCTGCCTGTGCATGCCATCGCGCTGATTGTTATGCACCGGCGCCAGCGGAGCGTTTATGGGCAACTCGTGGAAGTTCGGACCGCCCAATCGTGAAATTTGCGTATCGACATAAGAATGGATGCGTCCGGCCAATAGAGGATCATTAGTAAAATCAATGCCAGGCACCACGTGCGCCGCACAAAAAGCGACTTGCTCGGTTTCTGAGAAAAAATTATCGGGATTGCGGTTTAAAACCATTCGTCCAATGGGAGTGACAGGCACGAGTTCCTCAGGTATTAACTTGGTTGCATCCAGGACATCGAAGCTGAACTGATCCGCCTGCTCTTCGGTGAAAATCTGTATTCCCAGTTCCCATTCGGGGTACTGACCGGAGTTAATGGCCTCCCAGAGGTCGCGCCGGTTGAAATCGGGATCTGCGCCAGAAATTTTTACTGCCTCGTCCCAGACCAGGGAATGCGTGCCCAGCAAAGGACTCCAGTGGAACTTGACGAGCACCGATTCGCCGATAGCGTTAACCAGACGGAAGGTGTGCACGCCAAAACCCTGCATCATGCGAAAGCTCCGTGGAATAGCTCGATCCGACATAAGCCAGAGCAACATGTGTGTGGATTCGGGCATCAAGGAAACGAAGTCCCACAACGTGTCATGCGCGGAGGCGGCCTGAGGCATTCCATGGTGGGGTTCCGGTTTCACTGCGTGCACCAGGTCAGGAAACTTCATCGCGTCCTGAATGAAGAAAACCGGCATATTATTACCAACCAAATCCCAATTTCCCTCATCGGTGTAAAGCTTGACCGCAAAGCCGCGGACATCCCGGGCAGTATCTTTGGACCCGCGTTCTCCTGCCACCGTAGAAAAGCGCACAAACACAGGCGTTCGTTTTCCCGGTTCGCTGAATAACGACGCTGCAGTGATGTCCTGTAAGGACTTGTAGCATTCGAAGTACCCATGTGCTGCGGAACCACGCGCATGAACAACCCGCTCGGGAATACGTTCATGGTCGAAATGCGTAATTTTTTCGCGAAGAATAAAGTCCTTCAACAACGCAGGACCACGAATGCCCGCTTTTAGGGAATTCTGATTGTCCGAGACCTTTACCCCCTGGTTAGTCGTCAAAGACTGGCCGCCGCTATCGACACGCACCCGCGACAGCTCGCCTTCTATGGCATTTACGCCTGCCTGGGCTTTTTTTCCGGCCTTCCCAGTTTCGTTGGTTTCTGACAAAGTGCTGGCAGTAGCCATTGGCGAATTGGGCTGAACATGGGTCCCCGTAAACGGATGCTGCGCATTATCAATCCCATATTCGGCGGCTTTGTCGCTATTAAAAGGCATAGCACTGGCCGTCTCACCTTTAGCACGGCCCTGCTCAGCCGGTGGATAGTTTGTGTTTTCGGACGGTGGTGAAGCCGGCCCGCTGTCTGTATTGTAAAAAGCCGTATCGAGGGGGATGCCCTGCGAGGCAGGGTTTTTTTTAGGAGGTTTACGAGACGCCATCTTTATCTCCAAAAGATTTCAATTTGGGGGCAGCTGTTCTTGCCGGTGGAATAGCGTCCTTAGCAAACGATGTGCCCACGGCTGCAGGCTGACGCGCTGCCGTTACAGCGTTCCGCTTGCTATTTCCATTGCCAGTTCCGAATTTCCGGCGTATCCACGCCCTGGGTGTGGGCCTGCTGAAGGCTCTGGACAATCTGCCCTTTGAGCCATTGTTTTAGATGAGCGCCGACATCACGCAGTTTGGGAACGCGGTCGATCACATC
>LNAP01004388.1_pt1 | contig 13055 bp, 21 predicted proteins | sample 602601 | NCBI WGS metagenome assembly LNAP01 (sample SAMN02440304, study PRJNA202911) | soil metagenome | biome: Subtropical and temperate rainforests or woodlands; isolation source: soil samples (1 kg each in a 20% v/v slurry with milli Q water) were... ...
GAACAAAGGATTAGAAAGTTTCGAACTGCTCCTGCGTGATACTAGTGGCTTCAAGATTGCCGCAGAGGTGTTGGATAAGAAGATTATCTCCATTGCGAACGAGTGCACGCTGGGTGAGATTTTTGCCATCATGGAACACATGAAGCAAGCCACCTTTCCCGTTATTGACAGTCCTGCCAATATGCGTCTGTTGGGTTCGATTCAGCGTGACGATGTGTTTATCTTTCTGCACAAGACCTTTGCCCGACACAATCTGGTGCATTATCTGTCTGCGACGTTGCCCGTGGACTACAAGTACTTTGAGCAGCACAACAAGCGCATGCAGAAGCTCGCCGCCAGAAGCAATCTGATCAGGCGTGCACAGGGGCAGAGTACAGGTGATCTAGAGAGCATGGGCCATTCGCACAACAGCAGCAGCACTGGACACAACCCCACCGGGTACGTATTTTGTTGTGTAAATTGTCAGCATAATTTGTTTTGATATTGTAGTATGTCGCTCAACTTTGAAGAGTCATACAGCGCTTCCTTTGAAATATCTCTATTTATTATCTTGAATTTCAGACTGAGTGCGGGAAATGAGTACCACATTAACAAAGGGCTGTTCCCCACTCCTTACCAGCTGCGCTTCGACCAGGTAAAAATTATTTTTATGCTGTATGCTGTGATTTGGGTTTCATAAAATACACATTACCTCTGATGGAAAAATCCTTAAATGTGAGGTACAAATTACTTTTAAACTAACTTGTTATCATTTCGTATCTCTCCATTTAGGTGGACGAGGAAGGCAACCCCGTACGCAAGAAACGCACGAATTTCCAACGGATCTATTCCAGCCTACGCAAAGCCGCCAAGAACAATCAGATCGAGAAGGCCTTTGGTATCGACCTCGGCAGCAGAGGTACACAATTGTTTTGTATGGTTGTTGTGACGTTCATGTTGTGTTGTATTGCCTGTTTTTCATTTTTTTTCTGAAGAGGTTTAGGAGCGTTTCTATGTGCACGGAAACCTAATGTTGAATTTTCGATTTTATTTATTTTCCTTTCCATATACTCTTTATTCTCTTTATTCTTTAGGCATGGCAAGTCCTTCCCAGGACGAGTACGACGAGGCTGTGCCGAAAAAGACCGTGGAAGAGCTCGCCCAGGAAAATGCCTTGATCGATGCCCTCTTGCAGGGGAAAGTGGACATTTCCAGCGAAAGTGAACTGCCCATTAACTTTTCTCCGTTCACCGTGGCCCACACCACGACATTGGATCAATTGTATATTCTCTTTGAGATGGTGAAAGTGCAGTGTGTGTTCATTGTGAACCAGGACAAACGCTTGGAAGGCATGATCAGCAAGCATCATCTGCTGCAGAGCCTCAAGACCAAGTAAGTTGCTTAATGTAGTCCTTGAAAAAAGGCGGCCTGGTAATTTTTGTAGTTTGTAGCAGATAATCTTTAACGAGTAGTTGCATGTGCTTTTAGCGCTGTGACGAAATGTAAATGTTCATCCTTTATGCGATAAAGTTTGGATAAATAAATTGGGTTATGTAAGAATGGCACTCATTTGTTTTAATTTCGAAGCAGCTCAACATTATTCCATCAAAGCAGAACATTTGGATTGTTTGCGAAACACACAACATTATTATTACACAGCCAGAGGGTCGTGTAGGAACATGGGCTTGGGGCGATCACTCAGCTTGCGACTGAATCCCTCCTCAATGCTGTGGGCCAATCGCAACAGCTGAGAAATTTTATTTGAGGGGATAACGAATATAATGAGTTTGGAACAGCAGTAAATATATCAGTCAAGAACTTCGAAGATCATCAGAGCAATATCTCTAATCACAAAAAGCAACACAGTACTCACCTTGTGGTCAGTCCAGTGGTCTCCCAACAAGTGGAATCCTACGGGCAACTTCAAATCCTGGGCATCTCCAGGATTATATTCCTGGCTGGGAACGAATCCTACGGGGACAGAGTATCCAGGCAGGCCCAGCAGGTTGGCGATGAAAATGTGCTTCATGACCTTCACGGACAGCACGGTGTTGCTCTCGCCGCGCAGCTTGGCTTCCTCTGACAATATAGGCACTTCCACGCCTATCGTAGGCATATTCAGGGTGACAAAGATATTAAATATTACCAATAAATACAGTTATTATGGGTGAGTGATTTCCCAACTGTTACAGCGAAATCAAACATAAACATATTTTTTCAAGTAGAACGGTGCCTAGAACAATCACATAGAAACAAGCTCTTACCCATGGTCGGGTTGACAATGGCAGTCAGCTGGAGCTCCTGGAACATCTTGGTCACATAGTCAAAGGCCCACGCACGGATTCGGTCTGCACACAGGGCCTCCAAAGCCGTCACGGTGGATCCCAGGCCGACCACAATGCGACCTCCAGGCTCCATGCTATAAAATAAATAAAGTTTATTGTGGGCGTATAAGAAAAAGACACGTAAGATTCGCAAAGAAATAGTAGAAAAATAGAAAAGAAACCATCGTCGACAAAATATTGCAATTCGCAAAAATTAACTGGGTGAATTACAATATTTAAGACTGAAATGAAATAATCACACATGCATGTTCCCACCTGTCAGGATGGTTGTGGAAGTGAGTATCCCAGCCTAAAGCGAATTCTGTGCTGATTTTCATAGCGTGCGCCATGCTCATCAACTGCAGGTGGGGAATCTGGATGGAAAGAATAGACACGTTCATAAGGTTAACAATCACAATGATTGGAGTAAAAAAACAACATTCAAACAAACAATGTATTTAAAGATCTATATACAGTTTATTGCGGATTAAAATCAGAACAAAAAAGTAAAGTACATAATGAAGACATTTGCTAACCACAACTCACCTGAATGGGCACCACGGTAGCGCCGCGGCTCTTCAAGAACGCAACCACCTGTTCGCTTCTCTCTCGGATCAATGGGGCGGCATCGTTAAACCACTCCGGGAAAATACCCACACGCACATCGCTTAGGTCGTGAATGTCCGAGAACCTGTGTGGACGAAGAGAGATGGAAGGGTGAGAAGAAGAAAATGATGACGTTGAGTTTGTTAATAATCATAGAGAAAGAGAGAAAGAAAAATGTATATTTATCAAAACACTTTCATAAGATAACGAATCGAAAACAAGAGACGCAATTAAGAAATCAAACACGTTATCTACCTGTCCAGATGCGGGGCGGGCGGGCCGCGGACTCCACCGTCGTACAGCTGGTTGTAGAAAGATCCGACTTTGTTCTCAGCGATCACCGCGTAGGCCAGGGCGGCGTCCTGTGAGGAGGCAGCGAGGGGTCCACCTGTGAATTAATAAGAATGAGTTTGTTTGAAATGAACAACAGGAAAGTTAAATAAAAGAAAGAAAGTAAAAAAGAGGGATGGACTAACGGTGTGTAGAATTTCAATATAGTCCAGATATACCACAATACAGAAAATCAATTTATAACTATGAAAAACAGAAACCTTCACCAGCATACCTTTGATCATGGTGGTGGAGGTGTGGTTGTTGAAAGGGATCCGACCAAAGGTGGTAGCAAGTCCGTGCACACCAGACATGGAAGCTAAACGAACAAAAAAGTCAATTGAAACACGTTGAAACACGAATAAAGTAAGAGGGTCAAAGGCACACGCAATCCAGTAAGATCCTCACAAAAATAAACACCCAATGAACACCAAACAAACGCAAAATCACTCAATTTCTCACCGGGGATGCGGATGGAGCCTCCTCCGTCGTAACCGATGGCCACAGGCACCAACCCGGTCGCCACCGCCACCGCAGAGCCAGAACTAGATCCACCAGAATATCTACAGTAAAGTTTGCGTGCAGATAGAATTGCAAGGACGAATTATATGAGAGAGTTTACGACGTAGTAAGACAGTGTTTAATGTTCTTGTTAGTAAAAAAGTAGTTCCACAGTCACATAGGCTTAAGCTCTCACAGCATGCAATCAATCGTGTGGATTCATATATCATGGTCTAAAGAAATCGACACTCAAAAACAGTACCTGTTGAAGCTGTAAGGACTGACGGGTCCCTGAAAGTGAGCATTCCAGCCCAGCGGCGACACTCCTCCTTCCACTTCAATTGTCATGCCCAACACAATGGCACCCAAGGATCTAGTATCATAAACAGTAGATACATTAAATAAGAAACTTTTTCAACTGGTTCAGAGTTGCGCAGAGTGGGGCATTCGTCTATTTGGCAGTTGACAGCAACAGACAAAAACCATTGCACCACACAGAAATAAAAAGAAGACAAAACATCAATGTACCTGAGTCTGGCGACCATGGGATCGTCCTGTTGGGCCAGTACCCACTCGCTCTGGTGCTCAGGCGAAGGGTTACGGCCCTCGTAGATCATGTGACCCTTCACATCCATCATGTCCTACAAGAGAATTTGTCGACATGGAACGATAAGAGGTTAACAAAATTGGCAATGACAACAGTTACCAGCTAAATTCACTTAAAGAAAAGTCTGGAAATCATGAATACTAAGCAGCAAGTAACTGTAAGAATCATACATACTAATAAGATTGAGATTGCAGTACCTTGAATGCGACAGGCACACCATCAAACACACTCAGGGGTCGGCCTTCCTGCCAGCGCAGATCCGATTCTCTCGCCGCCTGCTCCACTTCCTCAGGTAGAATCGACGAGAACACGCGAAAGCCCTGAGCTTCCCAAGCATGGATGGTCTCCAGAGTACGAGCCATCACTGCAGAAGGAAGACCCTTTCCTGCCTTGTAAAATGCATGGTACTCGGAGATCGTGCGTGGGTACAGGTCCTGCGAAGGCAAGTGATTGCTCTCAAAGCCGTCCTTGACAATCCCTTGGGATTGTTCCACAGCTGCGGCGGAGGTGAGCTCGTCGTACTGCTGAGCATTCACACGACGCATCGGAAAACTCATAGGAGGAAGTTCAATCTGGGAAGCAAGGTCGCGGAGATCAGAAATCCTGTTGTTATTCAGTAGATGTCTACGAATGGCAGGACCAAATCGAGTTCGGGTCAGCACGAAGGACAAAACGTCGAGAAGTGTCGACTTGGCGACAGGTGCTTCCAGCACTGTAATGTCATATCCCTGAGTACCCAAGACGGTCTTGAATCCAGTAATGGGCGCATCGGGCTGAAAACACAGAGAAGCAATGATGCCGATCACGGCAACGGTGACAACAGTCTTCAACAACATCTTATTGAATGTTGAATATGTTTGTTGCACTTGAACACCTTCACCAAACGACTCCTTGCATTTTATCCCGAAAGGGTGGCACTAAATGTTTGAACACAATCCACTTCATTTTCTTCAACCCGCTCTTTTGAAACTCCTCCTAGCACCAACTGTCTTCTCGACTTGCTGGCATTGTGCAGAACAATGAAGATCGTATGGGTTAAAAGCATGGTCCACCCGCTGGCGTGGATAATTCTTCTTTCTGGCTTCATGATGCAGTATGAAACCGAAGCAATCAGATTGTACTCTTCGTCGATGTTTGGGTTTGTAGGACACGGGGTGCGGATCAACAGTTTTAAACCCAATCACTTTATCAAGACTGGCGTACTATTACCAAGAAGCGACTTGTGCAAAGTCAACACCTTCAATCCTGTCAAATCCATTTTCGACACCTTGCTAAGTGTACCAAAGTTGATATTTAAACGTAGGAAGCAAGCGACGGAGGACAATACGACGGATGATTTGCTAGATTTTGAATTAGATCAGGAGAAACAGTGGCGCAGAGAAGAACGGGATGAACTGGAGCACTGGCATTACTGGACTTCGGAACAAAGAAAGCTTCGCGAAGAAAACGAAGCAAAGCAGGTTTGAAACCAAGCAACTTAGAACAAGAATATCAAATGCCTTCTAATCAACACATCTTCATAACTTTTTCTAGAAGTTGCAGTGGCCTGAAGTGGTTGCGCGCTGTGTGACAGAGCCACTACGCAGGGAGAGGCAACAGCATCTGGAGCCAGCCACTTCACCCTCTCCTGCTGCTACTACTTCTACAACACTTAACTCCAATGACATAGAGGAACAGAAGGCAGAGAGTGCTACACGTGCTGTCACTGTGCCGGCAGCGACTGAAGTGAGGCAAACTCGTAAACCTAAAGTGAATTCGGCACACAAGGCGCCTGGAAGAAAGAGTCTTCAGCCTTGGTCCAGCGAAGAGGTAAATTCCAATTCTTTGTATTACATGGCTTGCTCAACATCTTTGGAAGTCTATCGATTTAAGGTAGTTTATGTTGAACACGTCTGTGAATAATAAGAACACCACCATTGTTATCGCAGGAAACGCTGTTGGTTGAGCTTGTCAAGAACAACACCATCAATCCTCACCTGATCACCAAACGCAAGAATCCTCACTTGACTCGATTGTACGTCAATTGGCTGTCTGTTAGTCAAGTTTTGAACCGCCCTGTGCTGCAGTGCAAGATTAAATGGCGTGTGTTGCGTGACCGCAGTGCGACATGGGGACGCTTTTCCGCACAAGAAGATGCCCTCATTCAAGAGCGTCTAGAAGAGTGGAACAACATGTTTAAGAATCAAACAGTATCTATGCACACGGGACAGCAGAATGAAGTCAATAATCGGAAAGTCAGTAAGATAATGAAGAAAGGGTTGTGGGCCAAGTTGGACAGAGAGCTGAATCGACGTGAAGGAAGCGTCTTACGGCACTGGCAAGGCAGGCGGACACAAGAGAAACAAAAGCAGTGAATGGAAATTTATGACAAAAAGGTTACTTTCAGACAATATCTATTTCATTTGCTTGCAAGTAAAAAGTAAACCAACCCCATCTTGTAAAGAAAACAGTTTGGTTTCGACAACGGGTAGTACCACATGCAAACTGTTCCTTCCGTATTATGATAATGTCTTGAGTAAATCTTTTTAAGTAACTGCGCTCTTTCAATCAACTTGTATGTACTACTGAACGTAATTCTAAAGTGAGGTAAGCGCTCAAGCCGCCAGGAATAGTCCTCAGCCTTGGTCCAGCGAAGAGGTAAATTCCAATTCTTTGGATTCCTTTGCTTGCTAAAAACCTGCTTGCACGTTGTATGTTAAATTTCACGGTATTTTATTGTTTGTTGGAAAGGTTTGTCAATAAATACAAAATACTTACAAATATCGTAATTTGCGATAGATTCAAAATATTACCAACTTTTGGTATCTTTTGCAGAACCCATTCTTTCTTATTATTATTTATACTGTATGGACCCAACTGCTGCTTGCCAAGGCCTTCAAACCGATTTCCAGGAGATCTGCTGGAAATCTGGAGATCTGCTGGAAATCTGGAGATCTTCGCCAATTCAAGACAATTGAAATGATTTTGCAGTTAAGGCAATGGAACGCCATCGTCCATCATGTCGATAGCAGATCTTTTCTCATGAGCATCCGTGCGATGTCTCTTTTCACCGCACGTGATCATTTTCTCAAAGCCTACCAGTCCGCCCACTTCAGCAATGAAACCGTCAAAGATGCTTTCAAGGATCTCCCTAATACGAATCTGCGAGGCCACCAACGTCTTATAGCCGAATCTCCTGAAAGACAGCAGGCATTAAGAGATAAAAATGCTGCAAAGAGGAGAGAACGAGAAGAAAAGCAAGAGCAAAAAAAGAGAGAACGACAAGAAGAGTTAGCGCAAAAGAGGAAACGAAAACAAGATGAGTTGAACCTTCTGAAAGAAAAAGAGGAACAAGAATGTCGTAGGTTGGGAGCTGTTTTGAAGGTAGAAGATTCTTTTCGTTTTATCAACGGATTTTATGAGCTGACAAGCAATAAAAGCTGTCAAGAATATGTTAAAATGCGTCCAAGTGGCGGACATGACAATGTATTTATACGCTTTCGTGAATCCGATGATTGGGAACCCAGATGGGTGATCAGCAAATACGACGTTTGGTGGCTGTATGAAAACTTCAACCTTTCTTTCATGCCACCGGCGGGGAAGAGAAAAGGGTGGAGATTGCCTAAACGTTTCCCTTCGTTATCTGCTGGTAAAAATCCTACCATAACGCATTTATTGCCTGAAGAATATGTGCTTGATCTCAAGAGTCGTCGTTGATGTCATAAATTTTCTTTGCATACGTTGGTATATCATTATTGGGGACAAATAAATAAGGGAAAGTGGACCAAATATATATTTTTATAAAACCTTTTACGACATACGCACAGTAAAAGAAAAATATAAAGGAAATTAAAAGAAATTCGTACATGTGATTTGATGTCGACAGGAATTAGTCTACGACTTTATATTTGACTTCTTTTAGAACGGACTATGCGTTTGTCCCGACTTTCTGTTAAAATCTTGCCCAGACAGTAGGAATCCACGACACGAGAGAGTTGTTCAAAGAGAAGTAAATGTAGCCCTGCCCTGCATGACGTTGCCTGGCTGCTGTGTAAATATATCATGCTCGGTGGATTTTTGAAAGTAAACGTATTTGTAAAATGAGTAGAAGTTTCAGGTAATTCCGGAGTTAAGAAAATGCAAGGAGAAGAAAACACGAACATTATTATGGATTAATCATTATCCCCTTCGTCTATATCGCTATCAAAACCAAATTCCCCTCCCATATTTCCTTCTTGTTGTCGCCGCTGCAGGTTGGCTGTTTCTCTGCGCAGCAACCTTTCTTCATAGGTACGCCTTCCTTTCTTGCCCCTTTTGCGCACAACAGGGGCTATATTGTTGACATTATTGTTATTTGGGTCAAGGTGAACGTTAGCTTGTCCCATATTCGCAGCGGCGGCCGCAAGTTGCTGCACTCTGCGCTGGTGTCTGTTTTGTCGATTGTTGGGGCGGAGGTGGCGCTGTGCTGGGAAGGCTTCTTCTTCGGAGTCACTTCCATCATCAAACGCGTCATCAAACTGTACAAACTCTCCACCTTGTATGTCTTCTCGCTGGAAAGCCCCATGTCGTATTTCGTTGTCAAATTGTTCTGCATTCATCGTTCCTAACAGCTCTTTGAAACCGTCGTTGAACACACTGTAAGCGGACATCTCTCCTCGCTTTCGTTTGCCCAGATTCAAGAAGATAGAGGCAAACATGGACAGTATTATCCACAGGGAGCCAAACTCAAGATAGTTCATAACAGCGAAGACGGTGAGCCATAGAATGATCAGAACCCACGTTCTTTGAGTCAGAGAAGCAATCCCATAAAATGTTGATTGATAAACAAAATCCGACAGCGTCACACCCGCTGAACCAATATCCCACATTGATTTATACAAATACTTCGAAAGGTCAATCATATCCACAATTCTGAATGGCTGAAGCTCATAAAGCACGCATGTGATGATGTGCCAGACTCCTTGGAAATTCATCTTCTTTCACAGTCAAGAATTTAATCTTCGATGATAGGCATAAAACAGAACTCAAAGGCAATATCGAAATATACGCAACACGTAACAAGCAGGTACAATGGCAAGAATATGTCCATTCTTTTTAGTTCGACACATCGATTGGAAGAAAAGTAAGTTATGAACAACTTTCTCAAACCGAACACTTCACTTTCCAATGAACAAAGTCAGGATCTGCTTTTGATGAAGCTCTCGTTTTGGCGACAAATCACAATATTCTCCTGTGATAATAGAGAAATTCGTGTACCCATACTATTGCTCTTATTATCGAATCAGACATCATGAACTCTACCGAGTTAAACGAATTGACAATTGCCGCACGTCTACATTTAAGAAAACTCAGCTTCCCGGACTCTGGTTATGTGAGCGAAAGGCTTCTCTTTCAACCCGCCTGGAACTTTATGAGTGAGTGCGACAATATCAAAACTTTTGCCCAACCGGTAAGTAATATTGGTAACTGTGACTAGATAAGTTCTACGAACTAAAGTCTCTGTTTATTTTTGCAGGTCAATGAGCCTGGCTACACGAACATAGTAAAAAAGAGAATGGCTTTAAGCAACATGAAAACAAAATTAACTCATGGTGTTTACGGTTCCCTGGAGGAGTTCGGAGATGATATTCAGCTAATTGTGGAAAACTGCAAATTGTTCAATGTTGGAAATATTTACTACACAGAGGTAAGATTCAAAAACTTTCAACACAATATCAACATTCGCTTTTAACTGCGTTATGGATTGCAGCAAGCTGAACGGTTTCAGGCCGCGTGGAACATTTTTTACGCCATGGCGGTTTCGCTTCGGAAGGGTGATTCCGTCGGTGGAAACCCAACACTTACCGGCACCAACACAAGCGCAAGTGATGGTGTCGATAAAAATAGTGTAGTGGAGCCTTCCGGCAACAATAACAATAGCGCACAGGTAAGTACAGCTATTTACCAAAAATTTTCGTTCCTATAATCATTGGTTTCTTCATACTCACAGATACTTGAAAATAAAAGAAAAAGGAGTAGCGATGCTGATGATTTACAAGATTATTCTTCTAGACCATTTCTTGCTCGTGCCCCTGCACCTGCTCCGACTCCGACTCTTCCACCTGCTCTAGCTACGGCTCCAGCTTTAAATCCTGCTCATGCAACGGTTCCTGCTCCGACTGCTGCTCAGCCACCTGCTCTTGCTACGACTCTTCCACCTTTTCCTTTTCTAATTCCTTCCCCTGCTCTTGCTACGACTCTTCCACCTTTTCCTGCTCGTGCTCCTGCTCCTACGACTGGATCGTTAAGGATGAGATTCAAAATTTATAAGTTACTCCTTCAAAATGGTGATGAGGCTGCAAAGCAAGAAGCCACAAGAGAGTTGTTCGCAATGGCAAAAAACAAGCACTAGTAAATGTAGCCCTGCTGCTGTGTTTATTTCCAATTCTGTGTGGATTTGAAAGTAAATGAGTTGAAGTTTGAGCTTCTACGACATTCCTGTATAGTGGTAAAGCTTTATACCTGCGCAAGTAATCAAAGCATTGCCTCTTTTAACAACGACGATTTGAATGAGAGTTGACGACAGTTAAACTTTAATTTTTGAGAAAGGAAAAATGCACTAAAAAAGTAAATGAACACACAATTGCATTTGCGATAACAGCATTAAGACGCATTACAGGTATTCGCTCTCAACGCCACCAACGTATTAGCTACTTTCGTGATACAAAGTACTGTACCATCGCTGCCGAATATACAATCCTGGTCGCTTCAGCACTTCTTTTAACTTTTGCCACAGTCCGTGTTTCCTTTTGGGGTCGCCCCATTCTTCCACATGGGCTCGAATGCACTCGTCCTCTTCGGGGGTAAAAGGGCCTCTTTTGAGCTCAGCGTCGCGCAGCAAATGCCACTTACGGCAGCACACTGAGGGCACAACGTTTAAAGCGTTGCCGATCTCTTCCCAGCTGCTGCCCTGGCTCTGCATCTTCATCAATTTCGTCACCTATACAAAAAAATATGTTTAGTCAGAAAACAAATTTATAATTCAGGTGTCCTTTTCTGAAATATTACACGCACAAGTTCCCATTTCTAAAAGACAAGTTACAGCAAAAGAACTAAAAATATCACCTCATCCGGCGTCCACTCTGCACAGCTGCGCATGCCCTTGTGAATGTATTTCTGATACACATGCCAGCGGTTGCTGCACTCTCTCCCTCTCACTTGATATCCTCGTTCTTTCATTTTTGCCGCTACACCCTCCCAGTCCGGTGCCGCAGACGCGGAGTGTTTACTCATCAGCTGCGTTAAGAGAGCATCCTGATAGAAAAAAGAAGAATTGAATAAATGAGTGTAAATAATTATGTTCGTGGGTCCGATAAATAACTGCAGATTGGGCGATCGCATTAAACGGGAAACTTCAAACGTCAAAAATTGATCCAAACGACAACAAAAAAGGAACAGAATATCGTACCATGTCATCGGTCCACTGCACCCGCGTCTTGAATGCACACTGCAATGCAAGATACCTAGCTCTCACTATGTGATCGGACCTGCCTAGCTGTTTACCTAGTCTAGCCCACAGACCCCAGTCCCGAACTACATCTTTCTCAACCTCTGTGTCAGTTGTTTTGTTCCCTTTTGCACGAGTGGCCTCTCTCACAGTCTGTAAAATAAGATTCTCCTCCTCGGTAGAGAAATAACCCCGCGGCGTATACAGCTCTGTGTCCCACTTGATGCGACAGGACAATGGCACGCGGTTTAATTGGGCACCGATGGACTTCCAGCTGATGCGCTTCCCAGAAAACCTTTCGGAAGCTAGTTGGGTTAACAGAGCGAACTGTAGAAAAGAACACATTGCGATTGGGTCAATAAGAGCACACGTATGTGGGCAAATGTGATAGGTGGTGGAATTGTACCTCTTCTTCTGTCCAAGGAGCGTCGTTATCTTTCGCAATGTTCTTCAGCTTCATATGTGTGTCCCAACGGTAAATACATTGATGGGCGCTAATTCCTTTGCCAATGCTGCTAGCGATGTCCTTCCACGGTCGATGTGCGGATGACTTCATCTCATCAACGAGCTTCTTATCCTGAGATTATATATTGTGGAGTTATTGGAACCAGATGTCGGCGTTACTACTGGTAATCGTTGCTTACCATAGCCTTGGTCCAGCGTACTGCCGGGTGAGACTTGCGATTTTTAATATTTTGCATCATTCCTACTTTTGCTGATACGGCTGTATTTGCTTGGTCACCTTCGAGCGACATATCTAGAGCATTCGGCACACCTCGAAATATACCGAGGTGTTGCCCACTGCTTGCTAGGCGCGTTTGGATGTGCGGCAAGCGAAAAGATAAACATACGCTACATAATAGGCACACAAGCAGTTCGGTCAGCGCTCGCTTGCGAAGATAGGATGCAGTCATGTTGGTTCTGGTGTTTTTTGCTGGTTTGCCATCAGCTTCAAACGAATATTCCGTTTTTGTATTACCGATCAAGTCTTCTTCGAACTTCGTGTTTTCATTTTTTGAATCATTGCCGTGCATTTTGATGAGGACTGCTGTTCGGATCACCCTTGCCTTGGTCTATGTTGGCCTTGTTCGTTCCTTTATTGGGCGTGTGCCTTTTGCAGCTCGATCAAGCTCTTCTAGGGTCCAACTTCTTTCTGCGTCAAGTGCTCCTGTCCTGAGTCCCAATGTTGTGGAGGAGTCAAACAACTACGGTTCGGAAGCTATCACGGTGTTAAAAGGACTTG
>LNAP01004389.1_pt1 | contig 13054 bp, 6 predicted proteins | sample 602601 | NCBI WGS metagenome assembly LNAP01 (sample SAMN02440304, study PRJNA202911) | soil metagenome | biome: Subtropical and temperate rainforests or woodlands; isolation source: soil samples (1 kg each in a 20% v/v slurry with milli Q water) were... ...
ACCGAAGTTGGCTACGAGAGCCCCTCCCCCATTCAAGCCGCCTGTATTCCGCCATTGCTGGCTGGACATGACGTCCTCGGCGAAGCGCAAACCGGCACCGGCAAAACAGCCGCCTTTGCCCTGCCCTTGCTGCAAAAAATTGATGTCTCGCGCGCTGTGCCGCAAGCCTTGGTTCTGACCCCTACGCGCGAACTGGCCATTCAAGTAGCCGAAGCCTTGCAACGTTATGCCAAGCACATGCCGGGCTTTCATGTGTTGCCAGTCTATGGCGGACAAAGCATGGTCGTGCAATTACGCCAGCTCTCGCGTGGCGCGCATGTGATCGTCGGCACGCCAGGCCGCGTCATGGATCATCTGGAAAGAAAAAGCTTGACGCTGGACAAGCTCACGTTCATGGTGCTGGATGAAGCCGATGAAATGCTGCGCATGGGCTTTATTGACGATGTGAAGTGGATTCTTGAACACACCCCGGCTTCACGCCAGACCGCGCTGTTCTCGGCCACCATGCCGGACGTGATCCGGCGCGTGGCGCACCAGCATTTACGCGATCCGCAAGAAATCAAAATCCGTGCCGCAACCAGCACCGTCACCACCACCCAGCAGTTTTACTGCCAAACCCACGGCGGGCAAAAGATCGAAGCCTTGACGCGGATCATGGAAGTTGAAGCTGACTTCGATGCGGCGATTATTTTTGTGCGCACCAAGCTTGCCACCGTTGAACTGGCCGACAAGCTCGAAGCGCGTGGTTATGCCGTTGCGGCATTGAATGGCGACATGACGCAAGGCTTGCGTGAGCAGGTTATTGATCGCTTGAAAAGCGGTAGCCTGGACATCGTGGTGGCCACTGACGTTGCCGCACGCGGCATTGACGTCTCGCGCATCAGTCATGTCATCAATTATGACGTGCCCAACGACACCGAAGCCTATGTACACCGCATCGGCCGCACCGGTCGCGCAGGCCGCACCGGACGGGCGATCCTGTTCATCACCCCGCGTGAAATGCATATGCTGAAAGTGATCGAGCGCGCCACGCGGCAAAAGATTGAGCCACTCGCCATGCCCACCCCACGTGAAGTGGCAAACAAGCGCGTGGCGCAATTCACCCAGCAGATTCTGGACACACTCAAAAACGAAAAACTCGACTTCTTTTTTGACGTCATCAGCAACATGGAAACCGACCATAACATCGGCGCTCGTGAAATTGCCGCCGCGCTCACTTGGCTATCCCAACGCGAACGCCCCTTGCAACTCACCGGTGCATCCGCTGTTGATTTAGCGCCGCCACCAGCACGCCACGACCGCCAAAGTGAGCGCAGTGATCGGGGCGAGCGTAGTTTTGACCGGGGCAATGACCGCCCCCCGCGCGAAAACCGCGAGCAGATCCTTGAAAAACGCCGCACCTTTGCCGCTGGCGATTTAGCCCGCTATCGCATCGAAGTCGGCCGCAATCAAGGCGTGCTGCCGAAAGAAATCGTTGGCGCAATTGCTAATGAAGGTGGCATTGACGGCAAGCAGATCGGCCAGATCAACCTGTTTGACGACTTTAGCACCGTTGAATTACCGGCCAATTTGCCCGCCGATGTCCTGGACGTATTGCGGCGTCTGCGCGTGCGTCAGTTTGCCTTGAAGGCGAGAATTACCGAACCCGGCGAATACCCGGATACCCGCCCGCCACGTCCTGCGGGGCCTCCTCGGGCAAAGAAGGAATGGGGCGGCAAGTCGGACTTCCGGGGTGGCGACAAAAAGCCGGAATGGAAAAAACGCGACCGCTAACGCCCTGAAACCTGTTCGTATGCAATGGAATCAAACAGGAAAAAAGCATGCCGATTTACTCGCTGACTAACCGACAGCCGGTGATCGGCAGCAACGCCTGGATCGCTCCAAACGCCACAGTCATTGGCGACGTGATCCTGGGCAATAACAGCAGCATCTGGTGGAACGCCGTCCTGCGCGGCGACACCGATCAACTGCGCGTGGGCGAAAACAGCAATATCCAGGATGGCTCGGTGCTGCATACTGATGCTGGCATACAGCTCACCGTTGGCAAAAACGTCACTGTCGGCCATTTGGTCATGCTACATGGCTGCACGATCGGTGATGGTTCGCTGATTGGCATCAAAAGCGTAGTCCTGAATGGCGCCGTCATTGGAGAGCACAGCCTGATCGGCGCCAATTCGCTGGTTCCCGAAGGCAAAGTCATTCCGCCCCGCTCGCTAGTCATGGGCTCGCCCGGCAAAGTGGTGCGCGAATTAACCGATGCGGACGTCGCGAAAATTTTGCGCAGTGCGCAGATGTACGTCACGAATGCTGAGCGCTACCGCACGCAACTTGCCCTGCAAACGACCCCTTAGCCGCGGATCGAAGTCAGCCCTCTGCAGAAAAGTTTCCGACCGGTCGCCGCGCGTTGGCGCTGATAAAACAACGGCACCAAACGCCACCCGGCGTGACTGAATCCCCCCCTACAGCACCAAAACCCAGGAATTCAACCTGAAAACTGCCGTTGGACGCGCCCGATGGCGGGTTCGGGCGGACGGCTGGCATGGCTCATGCTTCTTTATTTCAAGGTTTCATCCTGGTACTGAAGTCGTTTGCACTGCATTGACTTTGCGCTTAATGGTGGGGTGACCCTAGGGCAATACGGCGTTCAGGATCAGCACCTCTTATGCCTCAGCCATGATGCAAATTCCAACTCTTACAGTTTCGGAGGCTATCTATGCAACATCCACTGTCTGCCTATGTTCGCAACCTGCATGCACGCTTTTCCACGCTCAGGGACGGACAAGTCGCCAATTACATCCCCGAATTGGGTCTAGCCAACCCAGACCATTTCGGTATTGTCTTGGTCGCCACGGATGGCACGATCTATGCTGCAGGAAATTGCGATCAGACCTTCACCATTCAGTCCATTTCAAAAGCCTTCGTTTATGCCACCGCCTTGCAGGACTCGGGACGCACCAAAGTGCTGCGTAAAGTACTCGTCGAGCCCTCTGGTGAAGCATTTAATTCCATTAGCCTGGACCCTGTCTCCGGCGCGCCGTTAAATCCCATGATCAACGCGGGAGCGATTGCCATCGCTGGATTGGTCGGTGGCGGCAATGCGGCGGCACAATGGCAGCGCATTGCATCTTCCCTCTCTGCCTTTGCCGGGCAGCCACTCACCGTCGATGAACGTGTTTATCAGTCCGAGAGCGATACCGGTTTTCGCAATCGCGCCATCGGCTGGATGCTGCGCAATAACAACATCATTGAAGACGATCCCATGCCCGTGGTGGAAAATTATTTTCGCCAATGCTCGCTGCTGGTCAATTGCCGCGACCTGGGCATCATGGGCGCCACGCTCGCCAATGGCGGCATCAACCCCCTGACCGGTCAACGTGTCGTGGACCTTGAACAGGTGGAAGCCACGCTCAGCGTGATGAGCACTTGTGGCATGTACGATTTTGCCGGCAGCTGGCTATATGATGTTGGCCTACCCGCCAAAAGTGGCGTGGGTGGCGGCATTTTGGCGATTCTGCCTGGTCGGTTTGCGGTGGCGACTTTTTCACCGCCCTTGGATGCCAAGGGCAACAGCGTGCGCGGCATTGCCGTATGCCGTCAGGTATCGCGCGACCTGGGTTTGCACATGATGAGCGCCATGCACAATAGCGATCTTGTCATGGCCAGCGAATACAGTGCCGCCGAAGCGCCCTCCAAGCGCTTTCGCACACCGCAGGGCACCCAGCTTTTGAAGGAAAATGCTGACCGCATCCGCATCATTGGTTTGCAAGGAGAACTCACCGTTGACGGCATCGACCGGGTGGCGCGCCGCTTTCTCAACCGGCGTCAGGCCGATGGCCCCGCCATCAGGCTGGGTGTATTGAGCATGCATCGTGTGACCTCCATCACAGCATCCGCAGCACGGCTGCTACAGGAGCTGCGCAGAAATATCAGCGCAGAAGGTGGCCACCTGGTGTTTTCACACATGCAGTACTGTGCCGAACTCGCACCGGCCATGCGCCAAGCCTTGCTGCCGCAGCAAAACGGCTTCTTGATGTTTGAAGACGACGATCTGGCGGTCGAATGGTGTGAAAACTGCCTGCTGGAAATCCTGGGTTACAAGGAAGAGACTCGCGAAGCAATATCGCTGGATGATTTCAGCTTTTTCGATGGCCTGGATATGGCAGAAAAACTCGCCCTGAAAGACTTGCTAACCTCCGCCAAATTTGCATTTGGTGAAGAGGTGATCCACGCTGGCGACCTGAATGACCCACGCGTATTCCTGCTGCTGTCTGGCGAAGTCAGCGTGCTGATGGACACCACAAATGGCCATCGGCAACGCATCGCCACCCTTTGCCATGGGATGATTTTTGGCGAACTGGCCTTGCTCGGCCAAACCATGCGTACTGCAACCATCCAGGCTGACAGCGATATTTCCTGCTGGGTCTTCACGGCAACTGCGCTGAATGAGCTGACCCATGCCTACCCCCAGCTCAAATCAAAGCTGCTGGAAAAACTGGCACGCCTGTTTGCCGGCAATTTGCGCCAGGCTAATTCATTTATCGTAAAACTCGTCAGCGCCCCCTATGAGTCCCAACCCAAAAGTCGGCGCTGGCGGGACGGCGAGTTTTATGACCGGGTGGCGCATTGACCATCCCTGAACCGCACTTGGTCGCGAGCAGCGCTGCATGCCACCACTCTATAATTCCCCATACACATTAACCCATCAGGCGCAGTGGCTCAGGACAAGTTAACGTGGATGCACCTTCCCTCCCCTGAGTCACTGCAAAAGCCCATCTTCTTAAGGTGCATTGCATGAAACCTGATTCACTGCCTTTCGGCATACACTGCAGCCTGACTGGCCTTTTGGCCGCGTTTTTGGCAACCTTCCTGTGCGCTTTCCATTTGACAGCATTTGCCATGGCGCAGGGCACAGCGCTAGACGTCAGCCAAATGGGCCAGACACCCGTATCCCTGACCGAGTATTCCGCTGTCCTGAACGATCCCGACTTGAACCTGACATTAACCGATGTCCAATCGGTAAGGATTGCAGAGATTTTCAAGCCAAATGCCTTTACGGCCGAGACCCTGCATTTTGGCGAGCCGGGTTCAGCCTGGTGGTTCCGCCTTGTATTGAAAAATGACACTGACCATCCGCAAGAGCGAATGCTTGAGGTGGCCAATAACCAACTACTCCATGCAGATTTTTATGCCGCACAGGCAAAGCCATCTGACGGAACAGCGGCCAATCTGGCCATGCCCTTTACGCGCCCGTATCCCGACCGGCACTTTGTTTTTGCTGTGCCCCTGCCCGCGCACACCGAGCAGGTTTATTTTCTGCGGCTTCAAGCCAAGTCTTCGCAGCTGGTTCCGCTCCGGCTATGGACGCCAGCTGCTCTCTATGCTTTTGAAAACCAGCAACATTTGATACACGGGTGGTTTCTGGGCACGGCGGCAGCGATGATGTTTTTCAGCCTTCTGGCTTTTATGTTGCTGCGTCGCGATGTGATCTATTTGTTATATGGCAGTTTTATCGCTGCGCTGGCGCTGACGCTCTTATCGCGGAATATTCTGGTCAAGGCATTTCTCTGGCCTGATTCGGTGCACTGGTCGGGCCTTGGGATGCCCATCGGCTTTGTCCTCAGCGCAGGTGCGCTGCTGTTTTTCACAAGAGCACTGCTGCACACCCGCCAACGGATGCCAAGGCCCGATCGAATCCTCAGGATGCTGGCGGGGCTCTACCTGTGCTCCCCGCTCCTGGCCGTGGTTGCGCCACAGGCCTTCGCTGAATATGCGGCACTATCCTATGTCATGGCAGTAGCCATGGCGCTTGTTGTCTGCCTGGTTTGCGTCTTTATTCGGGAACGTAGCGCCTATTACTTGTTGGCAGCACTGGTCATGCCTTTATTGGGTATTGCCTTGACGGACATGCGCAGCTTAGGTTTGCTGATCAGCACGTCAGGTGAGATCGGGCCGCTGCTTGGCAACCTCCTGGTCAGCAACGCAACGCAGGTTTTTGTCTCCCTGCAAGTTGTATTGCTGGCCATAGCGCTTGGCGATCGCCTGAATCAAGCATGGCAAGAGAAAGTAAAAACCCAGGAGGACATTGTCGAAAGCTTGCGACAGAACGAGCGCCTGCTTGAGAAAAGCGTTGCTGACCGCACCCAGGCCGTAGAAGAAACGCGCTTGACGATTGAAACCCTGGGCAACATCGGGCGCGAACTCACGGCCAGCCTCGACCGTACAGCCGTGTTTGCTGCGCTGAACCGGTACCTGTTTCACAACCGCAGCGCGCATCTTGCCGTGGATAGCCTCACTATCTATTTGCTGGATGATCATGGCAAGACCCTGACAAACGTCTTTCATGCCGGTGAAAACTTAACTCAGACACCCGCCACCGTCAGCCGCAATGATGGGACCTCCTATGTGGCCCGCGTGATTCGCGAACGCTGCGACCTGATAGCCCGCGAAAGAGATCCGCAGATGGTAGGCGAATCCCGTCAGGGGACTGATAACCAGCGGGCGGGCGATAAAAACACTCACCCCGGCTCAGCAAAAGGCAAATCACACAGCGGCCTTTATTCGTTGCTAGCGGTGGGTGACCGCCTGCTCGGCGTGATGGTCATCGAAGCTGCCCGGCCTTCTGCCTATGGCGAACCCGAGAAAGTGATTTTCCGTGCGCTCTCGTCCCATACCGCGATCGCCATCCACAATACCCGCATGGTTGAAGCCCTCGAAGTTTCACTGAACGAAACTGTCGAAGCGCGCAAGAAGGCAGAAGACGCCACAGCTTCAAAGTCTGCCTTCCTGGCCAACATGAGCCATGAGATCCGCACCCCGATGAATGCCATTATCGGCATGAGCCATCTTGCGCTCAAAACCAAGCTTGATAGCCAGCAGCGTGATTATCTGGTCAAGGTACAGCAATCCGGCCACCACCTGTTGGGCATCATCAACGACATCCTTGACCTCTCCAAGATCGAGGCGGGCAAACTTGAGCTTGAAATTGCCGAATTCAGCCTTGAGCAGTTGCTGATCAAGGTCGGCAACCTCATTAGCGACAAAGTCAGCAGCAAGGGGCTGGAACTATTGTTCGATGTCGCCCAGGATGTGCCCGATCAGTTGCAGGGCGATGCGTTGCGCCTGTCACAGATGCTCATCAACTACGCCAACAACGCCGTCAAATTCACCGAACACGGCGAAATTGACATTGCCGTGCGCATCCGCCAGCGCGATGCAAATGGCATCCTGCTCCGCTTTGCCGTGCGCGACACTGGCATTGGCCTCACCCCCGAGCAGATAGGCAAGCTGTTCCAGAGCTTCCAGCAGGCGGATGCCTCCACCACGCGCAAATACGGTGGCACCGGGTTGGGGTTGTCGATCACCAAGATCCTCGCCAATCAAATGGGTGGGGAGGTCGGCGTCGACAGCGACTATGGGCAGGGCTCCACCTTCTGGTTTACCGCGCGCCTGGCGATTGGCACGGCCTCGCCACGCGAATTGCGCCCGCAAGTTGACCTGCGCGGCCGCCGGGTTCTTGTCGTAGACGATCTCGATACCGCCCGCCGGGTGCTGGGCGAAATGCTCACCGGCATGAGTTTTCAGGTAGGCCTTGCCGCCAGCGGCGAGGATGCAATTCGCCAACTGCAAGCCGCCGACGCAAGCGATACCCCCTATGACATCGTTCTGTTGGACTGGAAAATGCCCGTTCTGGATGGCATTGAGACAGCACAACGCCTGCAAACCCTGCCGCTCATCCATCCACCCAAACTGCTCATGCTCACAGCTTATGGCCGCGAAGGCGTTGTCGAGGAAGCAAATAAAGCAGGCATTGCCAAAGTGATGGACAAGCCCATCACGCCATCGAGCCTGTTCGACACCTTGATTGACCTGATGGGTGGCACGCCGCGCGCACGGGATGAGGCTGAATTCAGCACAGGCGCCGTCACGATAGAGGCGCTGGGCGTCATTCACGGCGCGCGCATCCTGCTGGCAGAAGACAATGAATTGAACCAGCAAGTCGCTTGCGAGATACTGCGCGATGTAGGTATGGTGGTGGATGTTGCTGAAGATGGCCGCATTGCCTGCGAGAAAGCGCATGCCCAGGCCAATAGCCTGCACCCCTATGACCTGATCCTGATGGACATCCAAATGCCGGTGATGGATGGCATAGAAGCCACGCGGGCGATCCGTGCCGAAAAATTCGGCGCCGACATCCCGATTGTTGCGATGACCGCCAATGCCATGATTTCCGACCAGGAAGAGTGCAAAGCCGTCGGCATGGTGGACTTCATTCCCAAACCAATCGATCCGGATGTCCTGTTCCGCGCATTGCTGCGCTGGATCAAGCCACGGTTCAATGACAACATTGCCGCCACACCGCTTGCTCTTGAAGCCCAAGCGCCCCAGGTTCCGCAACCACCCAAAACCGAAGAAACCTTGCCACGCGCCATCCCTGGACTGGATCAGTCCGCAGGCCTGCGCAGAGTACTGGGCAAGCCATTACGCTACCGCTCCATGCTGCGCAGGTTTGCCGACACCCAGGCCCATGTGGTAGCGGACATCCGGCAAGCGCTGCAGGCGCAAGACAGCAAGATGGCCGAACGTCTGGCACATACACTCAAAGGACTGGCTGGCAATATCGCGGCAGCGGATTTACAGCGTGCTGCCAAGGCAGTAGATGACGCGCTGCGTGACGGCAATGCCGATGGCACGCTGGATGCCCTGCTCGATATGCTGGAAGCCACCCTCGCGCAGCAAATAAAAGACATCCTCTCGGCGCTGCCATCAACCGCTGCCACAGTAATGCACCAAGCCGTGGACGCGCAACAGCTCGCCACCGTATGCCAGCAATTAAACACCCTGCTGGCCAGTGACAGCAATGCGGAACGCCTAGTCAAAGAGCATAGCGATTTGCTCCAGGCCGCCTTCCCCAAGCATTTTGCCGAGCTGCAATCAGCCGTCAATCAATTTGATAGCGAGCGTGGTTTGGAAATATTGCAGGACGCCATCACCCACTCAGGACAGGATAGCGATAAAGCCTGAACCCCTCCCACTATCCCAACGCGCGAACGTACGCATGATGTCAAGCGTGATATTAAGCGCGCAAAAAGTCGGCGTCGGCACGACGGCGAATATGCTGTAAGCGTGTGTTTATGAGCCAATTCACCACAGTGGATTGATAGAATAGGCCGATAGGGTGGCGTATGTACGACAAGTACATACGCGACGGTTGCGATTATCGCTGAGGCTGGATTTACGTGGTTTTCACATAACAACAATTTATTGAGGCATTTGCAATGACAGCCATACATACAATAAAGACGGCAGCAAAAACAGAACAACTTGGCGCAGCGCTCATCAAGCACGGCTACCTGACGCAGACACGGCTTACCGAAGCGCTGGCCGAACAAAAGCGTACCGGGCGCATGCTGGGTCGCGTCCTGATTGAAAACAACTTCATTACCGAAGAGCAAATGGCGCGGGTGCTTGCCGAGCAACAAGGCTTCCCCTTTGTTGATTTACGCCGCTTCGAGGTTGTGCCCGCACTTGTCCATGTGCTGACTGAAGTTCAAGCCCGCCGCTACAAGGCGCTGATTCTCGAAGACCGTAGCGATGCTTATCTGGTTGGCTTGACCGATCCCACCAGCCTGCGCGACCAGGATGAACTGGCCAAGCTGGTCGGGCGGCCGATCTATGTCGCTGTCATCACCAATGAACAGTTCAGCAAAACCGCTGACCGGATATACCGCAAGACCGACCAGCTGGATGAATACGCCAATGAGGCCAAGCGCGAACTCGAACGGGAAAGCGGCGTGGTCGACCTCAACCAGCTCAAGTTTTCCATTGACGATGTTGATGCCCCCGTCATCAAGTTCCTGCAGACCGTGTTTGAAGAGGCCATTCAGATGCGCGCCTCGGATATTCATATCGAACCGGAAGAAACCCGGCTGACCGTGCGTTTCCGCATTGACGGCCAGCTCCACCAGCAAGTCCAGACCGACCTGCGCATCGCCATGGCGCTGCTGGTCAGGTTAAAGCTCATGGCGGGTCTTGATATTGCCGAAAAACGCCTGCCCCAGGATGGCAGCATTTCGATGATCAGCAATTCCCAGCGTGTAGATATACGCTTATCCACCATTCCCACGCTGCATGGTGAATCCGCCGTCATGCGCCTGCTGATCCAGAGCCAGGGCCTGCGCGACCTCAACCAATCGGGCATGCCGCCTGACATGCTGCAAAGATTCAAGAAACTCATCCAGTCACGCCATGGCATCGTACTCGTCACCGGCCCTACCGGCTCTGGCAAGACCACCACTCTATATGGCGCACTGGGCATTCTCAACCAGCGCAACGTCAAGATTTTGACCATTGAAGACCCGGTTGAATACCGCATCCCCGGTATCACCCAGGTTCAGGTGAATGAAAAAATCGACCTCACCTTTCCACGCATGTTGCGCTCCTTCCTGCGCCAGGACCCCGACATCATGCTAGTTGGCGAGATCCGCGACCAGGATACGGCAGAAATTGCTACCCGCGCCGCCATGACTGGCCACATGGTGCTCTCCACCTTGCACACCAACGACGCCGCCAGCACGCCGGGGCGCCTGCTCAACATGGGGCTACCCGGTTTTTTAATCTCCTCTACCTTGCTCGGTGTTGTCTCGCAGCGCCTGCTGCGTGTGATTTGCCCTGACTGCGCCCAGCCTTACGAACCCTCTGTCGATGAAATAGCCTGGGCCAGGCATTATTATCCTGGCGACGAGCTCTCGCAAGCGGCCTTCCGCAAGGGGAAAGGCTGTGCCCGCTGCAACAGCAGCGGGTTTTTGGGACGTGTCGGCGTCTTTGAGCTTCTCGAAATGAACCCTAGCCTCTCCGCCATTCTTAACCAAGGTGACCATGTTGCATTTGAAGTTGCAGCGCGCCAATCGCTCGGTAAGCATAGTCTTGAGATGAGCGCACTCAACCTGGTGGCACGAGGGGAAACCACCATCGCCGAAGCCATGAGCGTTGTCACCGCCACCGAGTTTTAATTCAACAACAGAAAGACCGTCATGGAAGTCTTCGAATACAAAGGCCGCAACAATCATGGCGAGATCATGACCGGCACGATTGAATCACCCAGCCGGGATGCGGTCGCCCAGTGGTTGCTGACCACCGGCATTTCCCCGATCACCATCAACCTGCAAAGCGACAGCACGCGCGAGTTGCCCCAGTGGTTGCAGCGCATCATGGAGAGCAGCACGCTCAAACTGCGCGACCTCCTGCTATTTACCCGACAAATGGCGACCATGATCAAGGCCGGCGTACCCATGATCCAGTCGCTCGCCAGCATTCAGAAGTCCACCATCAACAAGACGCTGGTGCGCATCCTGCGCGGCATGCGTGCCGACCTGGAAAAAGGGGCTGACCTCAGCACCGCTCTGGCTCAACACCCGAAATTCTTTAACGAGTATTACGTCGCCATGGTCCGTGTTGGCGAGAACTCCGGCCAACTTGAAGAAATATTCCGTCGGCTGTCTGCACAGATCGAGTTCGAAGACCACATGAAAAAAAAGATCAAAAGCGCCTTGCGTTACCCCAGCTTTGTATTGATCGCCATCGCCATTGCGGTCGGCATCCTGACCCTCTTTGTCATCCCCGTCTTCGCCACGTTCTTTGACAAGTTTGGCGCTACCTTGCCATTGATGACCCAAGTGTTGATAGTGACGTCCAATTTCGCCTTGAACTACTGGTGGTTTGTGTTGGGCATAGCCGCAGGTTGTTTTTATGGCTTCAGGCTATTTATCAGCCAACGCGCAGGCCGCTATCAATGGGACAAATTCAAGCTACGCCTGCCCATCGCTGGCAACATCCTGAAAAAGGCGACGCTATCGCGTTTCTGCCGCGCCCTGTCGACGGCAAGCAAAAGCGGCGTGCCATTGATACAGGCATTCACCCTCGTCTCCCGCGTGGTTGACAATGCCTTTTATGAAGATCGCATCCTGTCCATGCGCGCCGGCATCGAGCGTGGCGAAAGCATGCTGCGTGTCTCACAGGCGGCTGGCATCTTTATGCCGCTTGAATTGCAGATGATTGCGGTCGGCGAGGAAACAGGGGACATTGACGGCATGCTCGCCAAAGTAGCAGACATCTACCAGGAAGACGTTGAATACGATATCGCGCGGCTCAGTGAAGCCATAGAACCCATCATCATGACCGCTCTGGGTATCTTGGTGCTTATCCTCATGCTGGGCATTTTCCTGCCGATGTGGCAACTCGGTGCCGCTGTCAGGGGGCGGCACTGATATGCACACTGCACATACGCCCCCTTTTGCGTGGTGAGAGCCCCTTGTTTTGGTTCAAATCATGCTTGGCAATCGCTGGTGTGGCCTTGGTCATTGCCGGCCTGAGCCTGGTGCGGAAAAATGCTAGGCCAGGTTGGCTGGATACGCTGCATGGCTGGCTGTTGAACCACGAATTCTGGGAATTCTGTTCCCACCCATGGAAAGTGGAGCGTTTCGTTTACCGGCACCACCGCCTGTTTGGCGGCGTCATCAGCGCCGGTGCGCTCACACTCTTGGGGCTGCTGTATTCATGGCATAACCGCTTGCCCGGCATGCCACCACAATCCCTTGGCGCAGGGCTGCATGTGGCCGAATTAGCAGCATGGACAATCGCTACCGCTGTGTTGGTTATCGGCATGGCCATGTTCATCAGGCCCAGTACCTTAAAAGGCGTTGAAGCCATATCCAACCGCTGGATAGAACTGCCGCTGCCCAGACTGTGCACGACACGGCCAATCGGCGTTCTGCTGACCCTGTCCGGATTGGCTTGCATCGCCGCCGCCTGGATGGCCGGTGCATGAGCAGAAAACAGCCTGAGGCAGAAAACCGAGCGTCATCGAACATGATGAACGCCGATGACGGTGTCATCGAGAAAAAGTCGGCGCTGGCGGGACGGCGTTGATTTTGATACCGCCAAGTCCATCGCCCGATGAAGCGGGCGTCTACCACTGGAAACCGCGGCTGGCCACGCCCAACGGGTGCTCCCGCGTTCTTCTCTTCAATAGACTACTTCATGCCAAGCCGTGGGTTGC
>LNAP01004390.1_pt1 | contig 13053 bp, 11 predicted proteins | sample 602601 | NCBI WGS metagenome assembly LNAP01 (sample SAMN02440304, study PRJNA202911) | soil metagenome | biome: Subtropical and temperate rainforests or woodlands; isolation source: soil samples (1 kg each in a 20% v/v slurry with milli Q water) were... ...
GGCCACACCCGCGATGAAACGAAGCTCTTTCCTCAGCTGTTTGCGATGCGGCCGGATCTCGGCGGAACCAGCGGTCGCCTGCTCGACGATGCCGCGGTCTTCGCGCTCGCGTCCCGCTACGATCCGGAGGCGGCACCACAGACCGCCATCGAGCAATGGGTGCCACCGACCTATCTGCCCGCCACGACGCCGATCACCGGCTTCGATGCGCGTGCCGCAGAACTTGATCGGATCTGGTTCGCAGCGATCCGGGACGATGTGCTGAACGCATTGCGGACTCGACAGAATTCCGTCTGGGCGTACGAGTTCGAGTGGGATGAACTGCCTGCGCCGTTCGACAAGATATTCGGGGCTGCGCATACCTTCGACCTGCCGTTCGTCTTCGGCAATTTCGGGCCATCCCTGTATTCGAAGATCTCATTCACGCGCGCGAACGAGCCCGGGCGCCTTGCGCTTTCCCGCGTGATGCAGAACACCGTGGGCGCTTTTGCGCGCAGTGGCAATCCGAATCATCCGGGCCTAGGAACGGCGTGGCGGGGCTGGCCGAGCAGACTCCGGTTCGATGCGGATGCCACGTCGGTGCAACTGACCAACCAATGACCCGGGCCCTTCCGAGCGTGTCGGTGTACGCGGAGCCGCTGGCGGCGCCGCCGGGTACCTCGAGGCGGCCAGGCACTTGACCCTCGCGTCCCGCTTTCGTCGGGGCGGGCCGCGCGCGTTGCCCCGGATCCACGGCTGTTCGGTCCCGGCCGTCCTACGCGTCTTGCGGCCGCGTCCGACGTGGTGGCCTGCGATGCGGCGTAGGTTGGAAGCTTCTCAACGCACCAGGAGTTCACATGTCGAATTCGCAGAACGCGAAGGATCTTCGGCAGGGGCAGGACGCGCAGCAGGCTCGGCCGAACCACATCGAGCACAACAAGCGCGCCGCCGACAACCAGGTCACGCAGACCAACGAGCCGCGCCGTACGCCGGAGAGCCGGAGCGATCGGGAGAGCCAGGTCGGTGGCTCCAACCAGTCGCAGGCGCGCCGCGGCGGGCGCTGAGGTCCGAGGCTCCCTTTCCCGGCGGTTCGCCTTCCGCACCGGCCTGTTACGTGCCGGACCGCTTGGCGGCGACGGCGGGCTTGGGTTTGCGATCCTTGGCGTTCTCCGGGCTTTTTCGCGCGCCGCCCGCCTGCGGCGGCACGCGTTTCTCGTGCCATTCCTTGAGCGAGTAGTCGGGGAAGGTGTCGTAGCGTTCATCGCCCTTCCTGCCTTCCACCCGCACCCAGGAGGCCTTGGAGCCCAGGGATGCGTGCACATTGGCCGGCGGCTGGGGCAGCGGCGTGTCGATCGCGCCTGCGTGCGGATGGATCAGGTCGGGCCAAGTCGGATCCCATATCCACAGCGCGCTCCCGCAGACGCCGCAGAAGTGGCGCTGCCCGGTGCTTTGCCGCTGCTTGCCACCGTCGTCGAGCATGGCGCGGTAGACGCGGAGATGACGCTTGCCGGTGATCCTCATCGTCTGGTTGTCGGCGCCGATGTTGATCGCATAGCCCGCCGTGCCGGCGGTCTTGCGACAGATCGAGCAATAGCAGCGCATGAACGGGAGAAACTCGTCCGATTCGACAGAGAACTTGACGCTGCCGCAGTGGCAGGAACCTTGGAGATGCATAGGATGCCTCTGGGTAGGGATGATGGGGCGTCCTCTCGCATCGGGTCCGACAGGACCCGATGCGGATCAGCTCGCTTTCTCGGCATTGCGGCGGCGTGTGGCCGCAGCCTTCTTGGCCGACGCAGAGCGCTCGGCGGCGGTGCGGCGGGCCGAGGCCGTGCCACCCGCATGCCCGCCCTCGCGCGACGGGGCGTGGTTCACGGGCTGGCCGCGGCCGGAGCCGCTTTTCTTGCCGCCGCCGCTCTCGGCATTGACGCTCGCATAGGCCCGTCGTTCAGCCTCGGACTTGGAGACGCCGCGCTTCTCGTAGCCTTCCTCGATGTGCGCCGCCTGGCGTCTCTGCTTGTCCGTGTACGACGACTTGTCACCTCTTGGCATGTTGGGCTCCTGGTGTGGGTTGACCGCAGCCGTCCGTCGGCCGCTCCGTTCTTTCTGGGCGCAACGCGCCGCGGGCGGTGTAGGTCGGCGCTGAACGCGCTCGCCCGACGTTGTCGACGCCGCTGTGGCCCGTGCCCGGTTCCGCTGAATGCGGAAGCGGCGTGCAGGGGGCACGCCCTTGTACGTCTTGCAGGAGATGAGGGGCTGGGCGAGTGCGGAGATGGTGAGACGCTACGCTCACCTTGCCGCGGATCATCTGGCGCCCCGCGCCGTAGAACCATGCAGTCCGCGCGCCACCGGCCGCCCGCATGCGACCAGAAGCCGGAGGTCGAAGCGGCTTCTGAAAACGACCAAAAGCGGGAGACGTTACCGGTTGATGTCTCGATTTCATCAGCTTCAGACGGTGGCCGGCAATTTGGCATTCGCGTGCACCAGCGCCTGCTCGCGCGCATATTGCGTTGGCGGCCGACCGACGTGCCGCGTGAATGCCACGCTGAACGTGCTCGCTGAGCTGTAGCCGACGCGCTCGGCGATGTGGGCGATACCCATGTCGCTGCGGCGCAGCAAGTCTTTGGCCAATGCCATACGCCAGGCGAGCAGGTATTCCATTGGCGGCACGCCCACCGTGCGGCCGAAACGCTCGAAGAACGCCGAGCGCGACAGCGCGGCCTCCTTCGCCAGCGCCAGGACGGTCCATGGGTGCGCGGGGTGATCGTGCATGGCACGTATGGCAGCGGCAAGACGCACGTCGACCAGCCCGCGCGCAAGGCCCGGCGACGCTGTCGTGCTGGCAGTGGCCCGCAGGGCTTCGATCAACAGCACCTCCAGCAGCCGCGCGAGCACGACCTCCCGCGCAGGCCGCTCTTCGCGCGACTCTTCGCTCACCAGTTTCACGAGCGTCGCGAGCCTTTGCTCGCCGCGCACGTGGACGTACTGCGGCAGCAGCGAAACCAGCAGCGTCGCGTCCGGTGAGCCGAAACTGCAATGACCGGCCTGGATACGCAGGTCGATCGGCCCCTCTCTCGTGCCGATCCTGAACAGCCCCTGGCCCAGTGAGACCGGCGCGGTATCAGCCGCTTCGTTCGGCGGCTCGAGGCTGGACATGGCGACACCGAAGGCGGCAGGCACAAGGACGAAATCGCCCGCCTGCAGCACGATCGGCTCGCACCCGTCGAGCGCCAGACGGCAGCTGCCCTCAAGAACAGCGCAATAGAAGGGCTGCCCGGCGTCCGAGCGCCGTATGCGCCACGGACCTGCACCGACGACATGCTTGGAGAACCGGGCGGCTGGCTGCAGCAGCGTGACCACCTCGGCCAAGGGATCCACCATGACTGGACTCTCGCCAATGAACAAAGGACTCCGAATGGTAGCGAGTACGGCTGCGGCCATCTATCGTTCAGCATCCTTCACCTTCGAAAGAGCCCTCTTGAAGACCATCATGATCACCGGCTGCTCCTCCGGCTTCGGCCTGGAAGCCGCGCGCTACTTCCTTGAACGCGACTGGCGGGTGCTCGCCACGATGCGAACGCCGCGCGAGGACTTGCTGCCGCCTTCTGAGCGTCTGCGCGTGCTGCAGCTGGACGTCACGGACGCGCAGAGCATCCGCAACGCCATCGAAGCGGCAGGCTCGATCGACGTACTCGTCAACAACGCGGGCTTCGGCGCGCCAGCGCCGTTCGAGCTGACGGGCATGGACACCGTGCGTGCGCTGTTCGACACGAACACCTTCGGGACGATGGCGCTGACGCAGGCGGTCTTGCCGCAGATGCGTGCACGCCAGTCCGGCGTCGTGGTGAACGTCACGTCCAGCGTCACGTACAAGCCGCTACCGTTGGTCGGCGTCTACCGCGCGGCCAAGGCGGCCGTCAACGCGTTCACCGAGTCGCTCGCTAGTGAAGTCGAGCCCTTTGGTATACGCGTGCGCATCGTGCTTCCAGGGTCTTCAGGCGAAACACGCTTTCGGGACACCGCTCGGACCCATCTGCGCGGCATGGACGACGCGGTGTATGGCGAGTTCATGCGGCAGGCCATCGTTCGCATGAGCGAGTCCACCGGCCCGGGGACGCGAATGCGGGACGTGGCCGAAGCCGTGTGGCGGGCGGCGACCGATGTGTCGACACCGCTGTACCTGCCGGCTGGGGCGGATGCTGAGCAATGGGCGCTCGAGGCGGGCTGCGGCAGCGCGCGTAATTGACCGGGAGACCTTCAACCCATGAACGACGCAAGCGAGACGGGTAGAGCGCCCAGAGTGCAATTTCTGGCCCATCGCCATCACCCCAGTGCGCCAGCGTTCCCGCGGCCAGATCCCCAGCCACGAGAGACAGCGGCAGGCGCGCAGCACCAACACCCGCACCCGCCTTGCGCAGCGCGGCATGGCCGCCGCCAATCCGATCCCGGACGGCTGGGTGGCGGCGGACGAGCCCATCGACGCCATTCGAGAACGTGTTGCGCAAGTGGGTCTGTGAGGCGGCGGCCGACCCGCAGCAGGCGTTTCCTGGCCAAGGCGTGATGAAGACGAGCAGGCCGAACTGGAGCGATTGCGCAAGGAGAACGCCAAGCTCAGGATGGAGCGCGACCTGCTGAAAGAAGCGCCGGCCTACTTCGCGTGGGAGTCGATGTGAGATTCGGCTTCATGGCGAAGCACCGAGGGACCTGACCGGTGGCGATGATGTGCGAGGCGCTCGGTGTCTCACGAAGCGGCTTCTACGCATGCTGAGCGGGCCCAGAAGCCAACGCAGCCTGGAAACGAGGTGCTGGGCAGCCAGGTACGCCAGAGCTTCCTGGGCAGCGACCGAACGTATGGAGCGCGGCGTGTCTGGCATGACGTCCTGGCGTTGGGTCAGCAATGTGGGTTGCATCGCGTGGAGCGACTCATGCGGGAGCAGGCCCTGCGGGCGAGGCCACGACGCCGAGGGTTGCCACAGGACGGGGGCACTCGAAGCGCCATCGCCGACAACGTGCTGGACCGTCAGTTCCGCGCCGACGCACCCAACCAGAAGTGGGTGGCCGACTTCACGACTTCACTTACATCTGGACGGCTGAAGGTTCGCTGTACGCGGCTGCGGTGCTCGACCTGTACTCGCGTCGCATGTCGGTTGGTCAATGCAGGAGAGCATGACCTCGCAGCTCGTTGTCGACGCGCTAATGATGGCCGTATGGCGCCGTGGCGAGCCGGTCGCGTTGCTGCATCACTCCGACCAACGAAGCCCAATACAGCAGCGCGCACTTCCAGCAGTTGCTCAAGGAACAGGGCATCACCTGCAGCATGTGAATCGCCCGGGGCGATTCAAGGCGCTGGTCTCGACGGCTACGCTGAGGCTTGACGCGAGATAAGCGCGTCAGTTGAAGGGCAGCGAAACGTAATGCTGTCCCAGCTCCGTCAACACGCCATTCGCGCCAAGCAAACTGGTGTGGTGCACGTCGTTGCTCCATCGTCCCGTGAACCACGCGTAGCGAAACACGTCGGAACGTGACTCGCATGCGGCAACCATCTCGGTCATTTGCGCCTTCTGCTTGGCCACGGTGTCGATCTGCGCGCCGTCGGCCTGGCTGTGCCAATTCGCAAACTCGGTCACCCAGAAGGGCTTGCCGTACTTGGTCAGACGGTCGAGCTGGGCACCGACGCCGTAGTCGTACCAATGGAAGGCGAGGTAGTCGATCTGCGGATCGCGGTTGCCGTTGGCCGAACGATAGGCGGCGTAGAAGGCATCGAGCCACACCACGGGATCGGCGTAGCCGGTCATCGTGCCCCACGTGATCGCCGGCCCGATCAGCTTCACGCCGGTGGCTGCTGCGACGGCCTCGTAGCGTGGCCACAGTGCTGCAGCCTGCGAGGGCGTCAGGTTGGCCTGATCGGTGAGGTTGGGCTCGTTGAGCAGCAGCAGGTGACGAATGTCCGGCTGTGACTGGAGCCAGGTCGTGACTTCCGTCGCATCGAAAGTTCCGTTCCACAGCATCGGCTGAAAATCGATGCCATAGCGCGTACGGTAATCGGCAGGAACTGCGGCGTTCGGGCGCAAGCCCCAGTCATACCACCAGCTGACGCCCAGTGAGAGCGCGCTCAGATCCTCTGCAGAAGCCAGGTCATAAGCGATGCCCCGCTTGCTGCTTTTGGCCAGCGGCGGTGCACCCGAAGCAGGCGCCGACGATTCTGGCGCTGTGCCATCGGGCATCGCGGGATTGCCGGCCACCGGTGCCGTGTCGGTCTTGCCGCCATCGGTGCCGCCGCCGCCGCCGCCGCATGCGGTGAGCGCTACGCCGGCGGCCGATGATGCAAGCGCTGCCAGAAACTGGCGACGAGCAGACGGAGTCAGTGTCGTTGATGTGAATGGACGTACAGAAGTCATGGCGTCTGCGCAGGGTATTGGGTCTGTGCGGGAGGCTCCGCGTCGGTCGCGAGGCCCCCGCTCTTGGCAAGATCAAAGAGAGTTCAGGAAGACCAGGATGTCCGTACGATCCGATCTCGGCAATGCCTCAAACCTCGAGCGACTTCCTGCCGCTTCGCCACCGTGCCAGAGGATGGCTTCCATGAGCGTGCGGGCCCGGCCATCGTGCAGGTAACGCACGCTTTGTGCGTCGCCCTGCGTGTAGTTCAGTGAGCCCAGCCCCCACAACGGCGCCGTGCGCCACATGTTGGCGGATGCCTTGCCCTCGGCCAGCGTGTCGGCCAGGCCCGGACCCATGTCGTGCAGCAAGAAGTTGGAGTAGGGGCGAATGACCTGGTTGCGGAGTTCCGCGAACGGATGGTTGTTGCCCGTCTTCATCTGCGGTGTATGGCAGGCGATGCACTGGGCTTGAGCAAACAGCGCCTGTCCGCGGGCGATCTGCGTCGGATTCACGTCGTGTTCGGGGGAGACGCGGGCGTCGGCCGGGAAGCCGCTGCGCAGGCTGCGCTGCGCAGGGACGGCCAGAAGCGATAGATAGTCGGACAGGCGTTCCAGCTCGGATGCCGAGATGGCCGTGGTGCCGCCGGCGGTATGACAGTTCGCATCCAGCTTCTGGCAGGCGGTTCTCGGGTACACCGGGCTGGTGACGCCGATGTCCTTGAGCAGCGCATCGCCGACCTGGTGGCGCAGCGTCGCCTTCGAAGCCTTCCAGCCATAGCGACCGAGGTTTGTCTTGCCATCCTCCGGATTCACCACCCAGTTCGGCAGGCCGCGGACGCCGTCGCTGTTGGCGTCCGTCGGATCGGCCAGCGCCAGGATGGTCGACTCGTCCAGTGCTTCGACCAGGCCCGCTCCAACGATCTGAGCCGCCTGACGAACGGAGTACTGCGCCGGCGCGCCGCCCTTGAACGCGTAGACCGGCTTCTGCAACTCGACCCGCTCCCCGTCGGGTAGCACGTAGGGCGTCGTCGTGTATGACTGCACGCTCACAGCCCAGTCTGCGTCCCCGGCGTTGCGGGTGCGCTGCTGCACGTTCATGCCGTAGGTCGGATCAGGAACGGGCAACGCACCTGTCGACGTGGCGGCCGCGGTGAGCACGGCCATCGCATCCAGTCGTGCGTTGATGGTCGGTGCAGGGCTGCGGCCGTTGAGCGTGTGGCAGGCAATGCAGCGCTCCTGGTTGAACCGCTGGCCGAGCTGGCCCACATGCGCGGCGAAAACAGGGTTGTCGTTCGGATGTTCCGAGTGCTTGCCGTCCAGGAACGAGGTGTGGAACAGACGGCGTCCCTGCACGAAGCGCTTGGCATTGACGATGCCGATGTTGTTGGCCATCTGCTGGAAGACGCGCATCGGCTCTTCCGAATAGTTGTACGACAGACTGGTCGCTCCTCCCAGGAGCGTGTCGTCGGGCAGCGGCGCGGAGTTCAGGCGTGGCGCCACGCCGAACCACGGTGCCAGCCCCTTGCCGACAACATAGAGCTGCTCGAACGAGTAGTAGCGGCTGCCGGCGCCGTCGACCACGGCCTTGCCCTTGAGGTTCTCCGGCGTCGGCTCCCCCGCGTGCATGCCGTCGCCATAGCGCTCCATGCGTTGCGCGGGCGCCAGCTCGATCACGTCGCCCATCTTGAGCGCACGATGTGGCTGGCCCTTGGGCACGTCCCAGAACGAGTCGAAGTCGATCTTGCAGTCGCGGCTTCCCGCCGTACAGATCGGCTTCCCGCCCATCTTGGGATTGTTGAAGCCGGTATTGAGCGACCAGCCGTAGTCGCGAACGCCCTCGTCGTTGCTGTTGCGAAACAGACTGAAGGTGGTCCCGTCGAAAGTGCCATCGTTGACGATCAGCGTCATCTCGATGAGCTGCTTCCCCGCCGGAACGTAGTCGCGGATCTCGATGCCGTAGGTGCGGTTCTGGAAGTACGCCGAGGGGAAGGTGAGGTAGCGCCCCGGTGCCTTGTCGGGCTCGTTCCAGTCCTCACCGCGTTCGCGTGCATGACGTTCGGTAGGGCGCATGCCCATCAACGTGACCAGGGTGCCATCGGCTTCGCGATACTGAAGCTGCTCGGTCATCGGCGTGCCGAACGCGAACAGCGGGTAGTAGCTCGAGATGCCCAGGCTGGGGTCGACCGCCGTGGCGACCGTGGCCGGTCGCGCCGGCGTGGGTGGAACTGGGTTGGGCGCGTCGCGGTCCGTTCCGATGTTGCTGGGCTCATCGACCACGACCTCGCCGGATGAATCTGCAGGCGGGGTGCCGGCCGCAGGTTGCGTGTTGCCACCTGCAGAGCTGCCCGAACCTCCGCCGCAGGCGACGATCGCAGCGGCCAAAATCCCTAGCAAGCCCGCAGCGGCAACCCTCTTGCCGAATCGGTGACGCTTGGCCTTTGCGGCCTTCTTGGTATCCATGATGGGTTCCTCGTTTTGTTGTGCGCGCGCCAGTGAGTTGCCCCACGGATCGCGAATTTTTTCTGGCTTTCGCCTCTCGGCGACAAACGGTGCAGCCTTCGTGCCATGTCGGTGGTACGCAAAACTGCGAGATGCATGAGCGCGGTTTGTCATTTCCAGGGACGGAAATTGACAAGTCCCGTCCTGTGATGGGCCTGATACGTCGCGCCGGCACCGCGCTGCCGGCGCGGCGCACTTGAGGTCCTCGTAGATTGCGTCGACCGTTGCTGTGCTTGCGAGGCGTCCTGCCTCCCGTCCACGTCTAGCTGTGAAGCGTCAAGAGGTTGTCTCTTGACGAGTTGAGTCTGGCCATAGGCGCGATGCCGCCGATGCCGCTGTGCGGTCGATGCCAGTTGTAATGGTGCTGCCAGCTTGCCAGTGCATCGGTTCGATGGGCTGAGTTCCGGGTATTTGACCGCTTACCCTCTTCTTCACTTGCGGGAGTTCGCAATGAGCAAGGGTGTGAACAGAGATTGAGCCTGGGTCGGCTGCGAAACCCAACGACGATCAGGTTGACCATCGTGTTGCCTTCGACGCTGAAGGGGAGTCTGGAGCGCTGCGCCGCGCTCCATGCGCAGATCCACGGTGCGCCCGTCAGCGTCGAGATCCCGATCCCGCACATGCTCGAGGCGTTGGTCCAGCATCGACACCCCGGACCTGGCAAAGGTCAAAGCGCAGCAGATGACTGGGAATATCGAGTGGGACGTGTTCGATGCACCGGCGCGATGGGCGCGAACGGTTCCGATCTGTTCACTGGTGGCATCGGCGGGGATCCAGCGAAGGCAAACCGCGTCATAGATGCCGAACACCCGATAGGTGGATCGAGCAGGTACAGGTCCCATCATCCAGCTTACTGACTTCGTGCCGCTCGATCCACCGCTCGGCCTCCTCCAGCAAGAGGACCCTTTGAGGGCGTCTTTCCAACATGGATCGCCGAAGACGCAGGCGACACATCACATCGCCGAGGAACTTGAGTTCGGCGATCTGTTCTTCCGCGCCTGCGTCAAGGGGAGCGAAAGACAGCGTCCAATCCCGTGGTAATGGTATTTCCAGCATCTATCTTTCACAGTACCGTGCACTCGACGTGCTGCTGCTCATAGGCAATCATGAGCGACGCCGCCCAGGGTAGTGCTGGCGAATGACAGCACTGTGAAGGGTGTCCGAGGCGCGGGGACAGGTCTTTGCGCCCCGTCGATCACGAGTTCGTCACGGTTCGGTCATTTGCGGCCCCTAGCATGGCTCGTTGTCCTCATCGCGCCGGTGGGATCTCGCCATCGGAGCAAGACGATTTGTTCGTCGCATGCCTTCCGTTCCTCCTCATGATCTTGCCGCATGGCGCTTACCTTTGCTCTGGCCTGCCGTTTGGTGCGGGCCTTTTGCGTGATGGCGGCGCTACTGACTACATGGACGGCGGTGTGGTCAGACGCTGTAGAGGACTTCGGTGATACCGGTCCTCGGACGCACTTCGATCTGCCCGCCCAGTCGCTCGAAAAAGCGCTGGCTGACTTTGGCAGGCTCACCGGGCATTCCGTGCTGGTGGACAGCGCGATGACCCGCGGGTTGACGGCTCAAGCCGTACATGGCGAGCTTGCCGCGCGGGAGGCGCTGGGGCAGTTGCTGGCCGGCACAGGACTGTCGGCCCGCTACAGCGGTCGCAACGCGTTCACCTTGGTGCCACAGCCTGACGCACCCGCATCGGGTCCGGCGATCCCCTTCGATACGAGCGCGCCTGACGCGCCGGGCCGGGCCGGGATACCCGCCTCCGCTTTCGCCGAATTTGCGGGTGTGCTGCAGGCGACGATCATGCAAGCCATGTGCGCAGCCCAACCCGCGACCTTCGGACGGTACCGCGCCGTGCTGCAGCTCTGGATTGGTCCGGAAGGTCGTGTGCGCCGTGCACGACTTCTCGAGTCGAGCGGCCTGAAGTCGCGCGATGCCGAACTGCTCGAACAGGTGCGGCGCCTGTCCATCGGACACGCGCCGCCGCCCGAACTGGCGCAGCCGCTGACCGTGCTGTTGAGTCCACGTCCCCATTCCACAGGGCCCTGCGGCGCTGCGTCCGCTGTGGGGGACTGAGGACGATGCCCGAGTCGATCAAGGCGGCCATGCGTGCGTTGTTCCTCGCGCGCTACGGCCAGTTCCGCCGTCACTTGCACAAGCGCCTGGGATCGGAAGATCTGGCGAACGATGCGTTGCACGAGACGTATCTGCGCATGGAGGCGATGACGGTGCGCGGCGCCATCCGCTTCCCTTCCGCCTACCTGTTCCGTATTGCACTGAACATTGCCGAGGACCAGCGCAAGAGCGCCGCGCGGCTGATGAGCGTGCCGGACGTCGAGGCGCTCTACGAGATGGCGGACGAATTGGCCGATCCCGCCCGGACCGCCGAAGCGCGCGGTGAAATCGACGCGCTCGAGCGTGCCCTGGCCGAGCTGCCGCGTCGGCGCCGTGCCATCGTCGTCGCCGCGCGCGTCGACGAGATGCCGCACCGCGAGATCGCGCGTCGCTTTGGTGTGTCCGAGCGCACGATCGAGAAGGAACTGCGCGCGGGGCTTGAACACTGTTGCGAGCGCCTTGGCCGTGATTTCATCCAGCGCTTCGGTCCCGGCGCGGGAAAACAGTCTAAGTCGCATGACTGAAGCCCGAGATACCCCCGAGCAGCACGAGCAGGCCATTCGGCGCGAAGCGCAGGCATGGGTCGTCCGGCTCGCCTCGCAACGTGCGACGACCGACGATGCGCAGGCCTTCAAGCGCTGGTGCGCGAGCAGCACGGAGCATGCCTCGGCCTTCGTGGCGGCACGCACCATTTGGCAGGAATTGGGGCCGGTGGCGCAGCGGGCGCAACGCGCAGAGGCGATCCGCACTGCGCCGCATGGTGCGCGGCACCTGGGTCGCCGCGCATTCCTGGGCGCAGCCCTGGCGGCGTCGGCTGCCTATCTGGTCGTGCGTCCGCCGCTGGGGCTCTGGCCGGCCGTCACCGATCTCACGGCCGATTTCCGAACCACCATCGGTGAGCAGAGAGAGGTAATCACGGCAGAGGGCGTCGTGATGAAACTGAATACTCGCACCCGAGTCGACCGGCGGCGCGTCGAAGGCGGGGTGGCGGCCCTCGAGTTGCTCGAGGGCGAGGCCGAGATCCGCACGGACATCGACGGTGCTGCGCCGATCGTGCAGGTGATGGCGGGCGACGGGATCATCACCGCCGAGCGTGCGCGCTTCAATGTGCGCTTCATCCATGGCGAGGTCTGCGTGACGTGTCTGGCGGGGCGTGTCGATGTGCGGCGAAGCGGGGCCAGCACGTCGATCGACGTCGACCGGCAATTCCTGTATGTCGGCACGGCGCAGGGTGTGGCACAACGTGCCGACACCGCCGCCGTCAGCGCCTGGCGCCGCGGCCAGTTGGTGTTCGATCAAACGCCGCTGACCGAAGTCGTCGACGAGGTCAATCGCTATCGCCGGGGCAAGCTGATCCTCACCGATGCCGAGATCGGCCGCAAGCGGGTGCAGGCCAGCTTCTCGATCGATCGGCTCGATGATGTGGTGGCACTGGTGCGCGACGTCTACCGGCTTGAGGTCACGCAGCTGCCTGGCGGCATCGTGCTGCTGGGAACGGCCTCCGGCTGACGAACCGGGCGGCTTCTCGACTCTGAAGCCATACCTTCTCTGTGAAGATTTCGTGACATGCTGCAGTCGCGTTTCTCCTGTTCTGTCATAGCTCCCGTAGGTCATGACCCAACCCCTTCGCCGGCCTGCCGGACGAGGCGCGGATGTGTCGTGACGCGGTCGAGCAACTGAACACGAACAGGTCATTCATGCAACGCAACCAGGCGGTCAAGCGCAACAGAAACGCGTCCTCATCCTCGTACAGCGCGGGAGGGCAGGGAGGCTCCTTGCGGCGTACGCGGCTGAATCCGATGATGCGCGCTGTCGCCACCATGCTCACGGCCAGTGCAGCCCTCGGGGTGGCGGGCAACGCGCATGCGCAGCGCGCGTTCAGTGCGGCCTGGATGGCGCAGAAGAACCTGGTGCAGGAGGGCGCCATGGCCACAGGTCGGCTGCCCAATGGGCAGCTCGCTTCCACCGTCACCAACCCTGTGGCGCAGCAGCAGAAGGCCAACGAGCAACTGCAGCGTTCCATCGGCAACCTGAACCTGGCCGCGCGCGGCATCGCGGCCCAGCAGTCGGCCCAGGCAGCAGC
>LNAP01004391.1_pt1 | contig 13053 bp, 11 predicted proteins | sample 602601 | NCBI WGS metagenome assembly LNAP01 (sample SAMN02440304, study PRJNA202911) | soil metagenome | biome: Subtropical and temperate rainforests or woodlands; isolation source: soil samples (1 kg each in a 20% v/v slurry with milli Q water) were... ...
GCAACGATGGCGAGGCGCTCGACTCCAACCTCTACATCGCCCCTGTCTTGCCGCAACGGATCGACGCATGAGCAACCCGGACAACGCCTACATCCAGTGGCTGGTCGACCAGTCCATGCTACACGCGGCGCGCCAGAGCGCGCGCCTCTACGCCGGCCAGTCGCGACTCTGGCAGCGCCCCTACGCACAGGCGCGCCCGCGCGATGCCAGCGCGATTGCCTCGGTGTGGTTCACCGCCTACCCGGCGGCAATCATCACCGCCGACGGCGCCTCGGTGCTGCAGACGCTGGGTGACGAGCGGCTGTGGAGCGCGCTGTCCGAACTCGGTGTACAGGGCATCCACAACGGCCCGATGAAGCGCTCCGGCGGCCTGCGCGGTCGCGAATATACGCCCACCGTGGATGGCAACTTCGACCGCATCGGCTTCGACATCGACCCGGCGCTGGGCAGCGAGGAGCAGATGCTCCAGCTCAGCCGCGTCGCCGCCGCGCACAACGCCGTGGTGATCGACGACATCGTCCCGGCGCACACCGGCAAAGGCGCCGACTTCCGCCTCGCCGAGCTGGCCCACGAGGACTATCCCGGCCTCTACCACATGGTGGAAATCCGCGAGGAAGACTGGTCGCTGCTGCCCGAGGTGCCGCCGGAGCGCGACGCGGTGAACCTGCTGCCGCCGGTGGTCGACCGCCTGAAGGAAAAGCACTACATCGTCGGCCAGCTGCAACGGGTGATCTTCTTCGAGCCCGGCATCAAGGACACCGACTGGAGCGCCACCGGCGAGATCACCGGGGTCGACGGCAAGGTGCGCCGCTGGGTCTACCTGCACTACTTCAAGGAAGGCCAGCCGTCGCTGAACTGGCTCGACCCGACCTTCGCCGCGCAGCAGCTGATCATCGGCGATGCCTTGCACGCCATCGACGTCGGCGGCGCGCGCGTGCTGCGGCTGGACGCCAACGGCTTCCTCGGTGTCGAGCGGCGCGCCGAGGGCAGCGCCTGGTCGGAGAGCCACCCGCTGTCGGTGACCGGCAACCAGCTGATCGCCGGCATGATCCGCAAGGCCGGCGGCTTCAGCTTCCAGGAACTCAACCTGACGCTGGACGACATCGCGGCCATGTCCCACGGCGGCGCTGACCTGTCCTACGACTTCATCACCCGCCCCGCCTACCAGCACGCGTTGCTCACCGGCGACAGCGAATTCCTGCGGCTGATGCTCAAGGAGATGCACACCATCGGTATCGACCCGGCGTCGCTGATCCACGCGCTGCAGAACCACGACGAGCTGACCCTGGAGCTGGTGCACTTCTGGACGCTGCACGCCTACGACCACTACCACTTCCGCGGCCAGACGCTGCCCGGCGGGCATCTGCGCGAGCTGATCCGCGAGGAAATGTACGAACGCCTGACCGGCGAGCAGGCGCCCTACAACCTCAAGTTCGTCACCAACGGCGTGGCCTGTACCAGCGCCAGCCTGATCGCCGCCGCGCTGGGCATCCGCGATCTGGACGCCATCGGCCCGGCCGAAGTCGAGCAGATCCAGCGCCTGCACCTTCTGTTGGTGATGTTCAACGCCATGCAGCCGGGCGTGTTCGCCCTCTCCGGCTGGGACCTGGTCGGCGCCCTGCCGCTGCCTGCCGAACAGGTCGCGCACCTGATGGGCGACGGCGATACGCGCTGGATCAACCGCGGCGCCTATGACCTGGCCGATCTCGCGCCCGAGGCGCAAACCTCCGCCGAGGGCCTGCCGCGTGCCCGTGCGCTGTACGGCAGTCTCGTCGAGCAGCTGCAGCAACCTGGCTCCTTCGCCTGCCAGCTCAAGCGCATCCTCAGCGTGCGGCGCGCCTACGACATCGCGGCGAGTCGGCAGATCCTTATTCCCGAGGTGCAGGCACCTGGCCTGCTGGTGATGGTGCACGAACTGCCGGCCGGCAAGGGCGTGCAGCTCACCGCGCTGAACTTCGGCGCCGTGCCGATCAGCGAAACGATCTGCCTGCCTGGCGTCGCGCCGGGGCCGGTGGTCGACATCATCCACGAGCGGGTCGAGGGCGATCTGACCGAGAACTGCGAGCTGACGCTCAACCTCGATCCTTACGAAGGCCTCGCCCTGCGCGTGGTCAGCGCCGCCTCGCCGGTGATCTGAGCGGCCCTTCGCGGGCCGGCGCCGCGCCGCTATAGTGCGCGGCGCCGATCGCCCCCCCTCTGCGAGAACCGCCGTGTCGCTCAAGCCGTTCCTTCGCCTGACCCGAGGCCTGCTCACGCTGCTGGCGCTGGGCAGCGCCGCCGTCCCGGCACAGACCAGCTGCCCGTCCGGCGAGCAGCCGCTTTGTCTGGGCGGCAACTGTTTCTGCGTGCCCGGCGCGGCCACCGACGCCCAGGTGGTGCTCGAGCGCGTGCAGCAGATGAGCGCGCTGGCGCTGCAGAGCTGGATCCAGCAGTCGCGCGAGCAGCTGATCGCAGCCGGCGCCGAGCCCATTCCGCTGCACCTGCGCCTGCAACTGGAGCCTTACTTCGACCTGGCGGTGCTGGAGACGGCGCGCTTTCGCGTTGGCGACCAGGTTGCGCTGGATGCCGGCAACGCGCTGTTGCGCAACCCGGACGTCAACGCCGTCACCCTGATCGACGTCATCGTGTTCCGCCGCGCGGCAGACGCGCAGGACAACCTCGCGCTGTGGGCGCATGAGCTCAAGCACGTCGAACAGTATCTGGATTGGGGCGTGGCCGAATTCGCGCGGCGCTACACGCTGGATCACCGCGCCGTGGAAAGCCCCGCTTACGCGCTGGAGCGCGAGGTCGAGCAGGCGTTGCGTCAGGCCGAGGCGCAACCCTGAGCTGCGGACATGAAAAACCCCGCCGCGGCGGGGTTTTCGGTCACAGCGCTAGCGTTCAGTACACCGGCACCACCGCACCGGCGTACTTCTCGGCCATGAATTGCAGGACGTCTTGGCTATGCAGCACCTCGACCAGCTTCTGCATGGCGGCGCTGTCCTTGTTGTCCGGCCGGGCGACCAGGATGTTCACGTACGGCGAGTCGCTGCCTTCGATCACCAGGGCGTCCTCGATCGGGTTCAGCTTGGCTTCCAGCGCGTAGTTGGTGTTGATCAGCGCCAGGTCGACTTGGGTCAGCACGCGCGGCAGGGTCGCCGCTTCCAGCTCACGCACCTTGATGTGCTTGGGGTTGTCGGCGATGTCCTTCGGCGTGGCGGTGATGCCGGCGCCTTCCTTCAGCGTGATCACGCCGGCCTTGGCCAGCAGCAGCAGCGCGCGGCCGCCGTTGGTGGCGTCGTTGGGAATCACCACGTTGGCGCCGTCGGGCAGCTCGTCCAGCGACTTGTGCTTGCTGGAGTAGGCGCCGAACGGCTCGATGTGCACGCCGGTGACGCTGACCAGATCGGTGCCCTTGCCCTTGTTGAACTCGTCCAGGTACGGCTGGTGCTGGAAGAAGTTGGCGTCCAGGCGCTTCTCGGCGACCTGGATGTTCGGCTGCACGTAGTCGGTGAAGACCTTGATCTGCAGTTCCACGCCCTGCTCGGCCAGCTTGGGTTTGACGAACTCGAGGATCTCGGCGTGCGGCACCGCGGTGGCGGCGACTTTCAGTTCTTCGGCCGCCTGAGCGGAGAAGGCGGCAACGGTAGCCAGGGCGGCAATCAGTTTCTTCATCGTTCGGTTCCTTCAGGAGTGGAGCGGGGTGCGATGGTTCGCTCGCCCTGGTTGCGGTTATTTGCGCGAAAAATGCGTGACCAGCCGGTCGCCGACGCTTTGCAGTACCTGCACCAGCACCAGCAGCAGGACCACGGTGACCACCATCACGTCGGTCTGGAAGCGCTGGTAGCCGAAGCGGATCGCCAGGTCGCCGAGACCGCCGGCGCCCACCACACCGGCCATCGCGGTGTAGGACACCAGGGTGATGGCGGTGACGGTAATCGCCGCGATGATGCCCGGCCGCGCCTCCGGCAGCAATGCGCTGAAGATGATCTGCCGGGTGGTGGCGCCCATCGCCTGGGTCGCTTCGATGATGCCGCGGTCCACCTCGCGCAGCGCGGTTTCCACCAGCCGCGCGAAGAACGGCGCAGCGCCCACCACCAGCGGCGGAATCGCCCCGGCCACACCCAGCGAGGTGCCGGTGAGCAGCACGGTGAACGGAATCATCACGATCAGCAGGATGATGAACGGCAGCGAGCGCAGCACGTTGACCACGAACCCCACCACGGCGTTGAGCAGCGGCCGCGTGCCGGGCTGGGCACGGCCGCTGAGGAACAGCACCAGCCCCAGCGGGATGGCCACCGCCACGGTCAGCGGGAACGACAGCAGCAGCATCACCAGGGTGTCCTTCAGCGCCAGCGCGATCTCGCCCCATTTCTGCGCATCCAGGTGCGCGAACCAGCCCTGCGCGGCCACCGCGATCATGCCTGCAGCGCCTGGGCCAGCACGCCTGCGGCGGACAGGCGCTGGACGATGGCATCGCACTGGCCTTCGGCCACCGCCAGGGTCACCTGCCCGTACGGCTGTGCCTTGAGCTTGTCCACGCGCCCGGAGGCGATGAAGTAGTCGGCGCCCAGTTCGCGCAGGGTGCGGGCCAGCACCGGCGAGTGGACCTGGTCGCCGAGCAGGGTGACCCGGATCAGGCGCTCGCTGGATCCGGACAGCGCGCGCGCGATGCTTCGGGAGTGGCAGCTGAACCAGGAGGACGTCGAGGACAAAGTGAATGAGGCAGAGAAAGAGAAAGCAACGGCTAAAAAGGAAAAGCGCAAGGCGCTGCTGCCCATCTGGCGTTGCGCGGTGTGTGGCCGTGCAGACAAACCATTCATTGCCTGCTATGTGAGTCCGTACATCGTGCGATACGATGAGTGTGATATTTAGACTGTCTGGTTGATAAGTAAGAGAGGTTTCTTTTCTTTGTTTTGTTTTGGTTTGTGTGAGGTCGTGTAAATGAAAGAGAAAGGCATAATCAGTAATAAACAAAGTGACACTTTATTCTTAACAGTCAAACAGTCATAACTTTACATTGTGCCGTCGGTGAAATTAACAACAATAGTCTAAGAGCTATAAAGCTATGATTATTATCAATAGCCACTATTACAGCCAATTTTTACGAATATTGATAAGGTGCATTCAATCGCGAGACAACAGTGAAGACACCGTGACGTGACCCGCCACTTCATGTCCGGGCCACCTCCCCTTTGGCCATTGTTCTATTTTTAAGTTAGAAGGAAAATTCTATAAATAAGAACTTGATTTACATGCAAACAATAGTAAATGCAAAGGTCATCCAAAGTAAACTATACTCAGCGATTTTGATTTTCGTTTTGTTGCAGCACTGTCATTTTAACTAGCACCATGCTGTAAAGTTTCTTCATTGTATACAGTACTTGTAGATTTCATATAAAAAGCATACTACATCGACAACGAGAACTTAATTTACCTTCAAATAATCGACGAATAACTTGGAATTCCTTGCTGGTCGAGACTCGGTTGTGGGCTGTCCACTTTTGTCAACGGAGACAAATCCACGGGAAATTTTCACCGAAATACATCCTTAGCATAGTACATGCTAGATTAAATGTGATAATCACTGGAAGCTTACTAGCACTGCGGAGTCAGCTGAGAGTGAATCAAACACAGCAAGTCTCCAATTCCCGGATTGTGTGGCAAGCATTGCTCACTTCACCGTATTTTCTCATATGTGCGCATGTAGGACATTGAATTATTGCATCAACGCCTTTTATTATGGTTCACAGCCCTCCCCTGGTCTGGAACCAATCGAACAATTCCAAAGTCATCTTGTCGAAGTAGAACCAGCAAAGAAGTACATAGCTTTTGTCCTAGGAACATTATATTTGTCTGGTTTTCATCACAATTAAAGCACAATGAGTAAGATGACAGATGCTGAAAACTACCGGATCGCTAAGGAAGCACAGGATGTCTTTAGAGAGGTGATCAAATGCTGCATGGAGGGTGGCGACACTTCAGTCCTAGGAAAGCACTTGGATGACTTTTTGGCCAAAAACCCTACCTACGATGCCGAAGAGTTCTTCACTGGATTTCAGAGTGAGGGAAAGACTCTGTTGCACATCTCCGCAAGCGGTGGACGCTTCCCCGTGTTCGAGTACATCATTGGAAAGTGCAAAGACCCCAAACAGTATATTAACAAGAAAGACGACAACGGATTCACCCCGTTGATCAATGCAACAGTAAGTGAGAGTACACAAATTATGGATACTTTAATCAAGCTCGGCGCTGACGTCAACTTGCGCAATAAAGACGGAGCCGCTGCGATTCACTTCGCTGCCGCCGATGGATCTGTGGAGCGCATGAATCTGTTGGTGCAGGCTGGTGCTCAGCTTGATTTTGTCAGCAAATCCGGCAGCCCTCTGCACTGGGCGGCTGGTAAGGCTCACAGTGAGGCAATTAAGTATTTGCTTGAGAAGATTCAGACCCTTGGAGCCGAAAAGGCGCTTGAGCTGGTCAATGTTGCATGCAACAATGGAATGCCAGCTGTGTTGATGGCCGCCGTGGCCTGCTGCGACCTCGGTGTAAGTTACCTTGTCGAGGCTGGTGCTGATATTGGCGTGATTGTCACCGGCAACCTTACCACATTGCACATCTGCGCCGAGCATGGACTTGTCCACGCCGTTTCTTCGATTGTGCACCAGCCCAGCGGCCAGGCGAGCTGCAAGGTGCTCACCTCCGAGGGCAATGCGCCCATCCACCTCGCTGCCATGGCCAAGGACCGCGCCATCGTCAAGCTTCTCATTCCTCACTCTGACCTGACGTTCCTCAAGACCACCAGCACTAACGGGTCGGAAGTCAGCGAGGCTTTGGTGGACGCCATCCTGGCCGACGGAGTCGAGAGACTGGCGGCCTGGGAGGCCCAACACAAGGCCAAGACCGAGAGTGCCGCACTAGAAGCGGAAAACAATGAACTCAAGAAAATCGAGGCCGCCACTGCGAACAGCACCGCTACCCCGGCAGACAGCGAAGCCGCCGCGGAGAAGTTCAAAGACACCGGCAATGCCTTGTTCAAACAAGGAAAGTTTCAGGCTGCCATTGACGCCTACACCGAGGCTTTGTACTTAAACAAGTACAACGCGACTTACTGGAGCAACCGGTCGGCCGCCTACATGGGGCTGAACGAACCCTTAAAGGCGATGAAAGATGCGGAGATCTGCCGCCAGTTGAAGCCCGATTGGACCCGGGGCTGCTACCGACTTGCTGTGGCGCGGCTGGCGTTGAAGCAATACGAAGACGCAGCCGTGGCGGCGTTTGAAGGCGTCAAATTGGATGAAAAGAACACTGAATTGAAGGAATTGATGCAACGAGCCGTGAAGCTCGGCCAGGAAGAGCACAAATTGAAGTTGGCCGGAAAGAGTTAACAAAGTATTCTTAGGCATTTTAAACCTTCTTATTGCTTTGACTGCAGGCAAATTTGTTGTATATATTTAAATTTGTTGCGCATTCAATTAACTCTCTGCTGTAAGATCATTTGTTTAGTTTTAGATTATTTTAAACACGGCAATTATTGCGAAATGCTTATTCAGGTGGCAAGCACATTGATGCCCTGTACGACATTATCGGAGAGCATCTCGACGTGCTGGGTCTTGGTCAAAGGGACAAAAACGAGCTGTTTTCTCCCTCCTGCGATGGTGAAGCGGATCTGCGCCTGCGACAGAGCATCGGCGGCTTCTCGCGTGGAGGACATGCTTTGCTCAAAACACTGCTTGATCCACGACAACGCAGCGCTGAGCCCATCGAAGACCTCTTGCTGGCGTGTGGGAGAGAGGTCACCCTGTGTTGCCAGCGTGGTCGCAGAGTGGGTGCTGAGCTTCACGATGTTCGCTCTCTCTGTGTTCACTGCTCCTTCATCTCGTTCTCCGATGATAAGCCTATAGGTGCCAGAGAGAACCATCTGCAACCACTGCTCCTGAAAGTAACTTGGTGGGCCCATAGGGTAGTATCCCGGTCCTCTCTTCATTCTCTTGACCTTCTTCGTGGTGAGTCCCAACGGGCGCTTTGACTTCTGATCTGTGACACAGTCCACATCGCAACGCACCATTAGATTGTGCTCACCAACAGGGTAAGTCACGAACTGATTGTAGGAGTGGGCTTCAGGATGGGCACCTGTGGTGAGGGCACGTTCGAAAACAGCTCCATAACCTTCTTTCTGATCAGAAATATCTTCCATATGGCGCTGAAGTAGCAACTTTCCTCGAAGATATCCTGCGTCAATGGTAAACTCACGGCAGTAGTAGTCATCAGCAGGAAACAAAAAGCATCTCGCGAGGTTTCGTAGAGTACTTCGTCCGGCAAATACAGTCGAACCCTCCCACACATCCGCAATCTCGAAGAAGTCATTCATAGACGGATATGTTAGGAATGGAACTTTGTGTGAGAACTCCAGGGCAATGGGAAGACTCTTCTTCGCAAACACAGGTGCCTTGGCACCCTCAATGTGGAACCCATCTTTGTCAACTGCATACTCTCCCACCACGGCGACAGGAGTCGTGATCGGTGAAGCACAGTTTTGCGCATTAACAGAGGAGAAGTTGAAATTGTTCATTTTATATGAGATAGCAACAAAGATTTGTCGAGTTTTCTCGTTTCTTTTGATTGAATATGACTTTTTGGAGCTTGATATAGATCGTGGTCCGATGAAAACCCAAGAAGGTAGTCAGGCAGGAATAAGTCTCTTTTCTACTAGCATGAAAGAAACCTCTTCCTACATACAGACGTAGACCGTAAAAATGCGCCTCAGACGATAGAAAACTCTATGATGACGCACAAACCACGTACGAACAGCACCTCTTTGCAATTGCAATGGTCCAGTGGTTGGAAGTCTGGTTTCAGGAAAGCACCAGTAATCGTAGAGAGTACTGAGAACGAAATGACCATCATCGAGAATGAAAGTACCTCTGAATCTTCTTCTGAGAAGGAAGTTGTGAATCGACGAAGCATTGTGGAGTCATTTCCGCACTCCAAATTCGAACCCTCATTTATTTGGCGCAATCCCCATGTGCAGACTATTCTAGGAACCGGAGCCCTGAAAGCCAAGTACTTTGGACCTTTGGTTCGCACTTTTGAAGTAGAGACATGTGAACGTTTTGAGACACCTGACGGTGATTTCTTCGACGTCGAGTTCACAAAGGGTTTCAGCGACTCCAGAGACGACAAGTCTGTGATCATATTGCACGGGCTTGAAAGTAACTCCAAAGGCAATCTTGTCACGTCATTTGCGACAGCCTTTGTAAAGAAAGGATTCAGTTGCTGCTTGTTTAACTTTCGCAGTTGCAGTGGTGTAGAAAATCGGTATGCGCTTGTGTTTTCCAACCGGTATTGTAATGTCCGGTTTGCAACTCCACATTTACTTCTTTCACTACTTTGAATTTCTTATGCAGTACACCGGGAGCGTATCATATTGGGTTCACTACTGATGTGCACCAACTGGTTACGGCTTTGCGGGCGCGCCATCCGCACAAGCGCTTTTATCTCAGTGGTTTCTCTCTCGGCGGCAATGTCACACTGAAATTTTTGGGTGAACTCGGCTCCGAAGCTGAGTCTAGAGGAATCTACGGTGCTGCAGTAACCTGTGTGCCGTTTGACCTCACACAATCGCAGAAGAAATTGGATGTTGGGTTTAACAGGGCCGTGTACTCTATGGTGAGGGTCTACTCACTCTCATTTTTGCCATAATGCTGTTTTGTGCCGTATGTTCGTCTATAAAACTTACACTGTATATCAGGCATAAGGCTATGATTACATTCTGCTTATCATTATTTGTTAATCAATATTACAGAACTTTCTGGAGACCCTGAAAGCCAAGGCAGAATTAGAATACAAACAGTTTCCTGGTGCGTTTGACATCGACGCCATCCGCGCCTGCACCACCATTGGCGCCTTCGACGAGGCCTATATTGCGCGCATCTATGGCTTCAAGGACAAATACGACTATTATGAATCTTCCGGCGCGAAGAACTTCCTCCACAAGATTCGCGTTCCCGCGATCGCCATCAACGCGCGGGACGACCCGTTCGTGGAAGAAGCGTCTTTGCCCACGACGGCACACGTGGGAGAAATTGCCCCGGTGAGGTTGATTTACCACACTCACGGTGGGCATTGTGGTTTTTATACCACCCAGCGGAAGATGGGGTTTGAAGGCTCAGATTGTGCCGTACCGGATCATGGGTGGCTGGGGGAGGAGCTGGCGAGAGCGATAGAACATATTCACAACCAGTCGGCGTGTTTGTAGACAAGATATTTTCTATAGTTGTGAATTAATTAAAGGGAATAGATTTCTACTGTGCCGGGGGCGTAATTCGTTTTTCGTCGAATACGCATTTTATTTCACACGGACAACAGCAGTGTTGAAGTGGTTGTGGTTGCAAGAAGTAAAAGAAATAAACATAAATTCCTGTATAATAATCATCAGAGAATACTTATTTAGCCCCCTGAAACAGCTAAAAACTACCACAGTTCACTTTTAGATTTTGTACGATACATAATACTTGATTCGTCCCATAAAATTTCACACACGCTGCAACACCCTCTAATCCCCTCCTACTACCACAAACTCTTCACCCCCTTGCAAAGAAACACAACCATGCAAAAAAACAACAAAGCTAGCATAGACAAGACACAACTCGACTACAACTTTTTGTACAACAACTTTTGTTCGCTTATTTTAGCGTGTCTTTTTTAGCGTGCATCGACGGCGGCCTGAAGAGTATTGACCAGGTGGGCGAGGTCACTGTCGCGGTCGTAGATGTCCAACGCCGCACTGATGACCGAGCTGCCCTCACTGAACTGAGCCATCACTGCCTTGCCCTAAGGTTGTGATAAAAAGTAACAAACAAAAAGAATTATAAGCGTAAAAAAAACATACTTATACACACTGAGTTATGGACTGAAGCAAGTGTCATGAAGCAAAGGAAAACAAAAAACATAAATTACCTGTTTGGAGGTGAGAATGGACTCCTTGACGAGTTCGTTGACCAGAATGGGGAACACGTGGTTGCGGGCCGCCTGGGAGGTGATCAGACTGGTGCCCTGGTCCTGCTCCTCCTCTTCTTCCTCCTCCTCGTCCTCTTCGTCCTGCAGAAAACACACAAGGAAAGTGAATGTATTAGTTGAAAAGATTTTGTACGCCGATAGAAGTAACACTATTCAAACTTACATCTTCCTCCTCTTCTTCTTCCTCCTCATCCTGCTCGTCATCATCAGACTCATCACGGTATTTGCCCTCACCGGCCTCCTGGCGCTTGTAATCATACGGGCTACTGCTGCTGCTCGCCGCCTTGGTGCGCGCCTCTTGGTGGGTGTAGCGGTCCGGAGAGGGTTGTTTGGCATCGTGGGCACCACTCGAGTGGGCATTCTTGGATGCCGAGTGGGTGTCGTTGGTGGTGTAGGAGGAGTATTTGCGAATCAGATCGTCGACTTCTTTGGCCTCGGCGCGCTCATAAGAAGAGTCGTCTTGCTCATCTTCGTCGTCATCGTCTTGGTGACCATCCTATACAATGTTATGGGAGAAGGGAAATGTAAGTGTGAACATATGCAATGCGTTCCTTGCACATACGAATATTCAGTTACATGATGCACAATAACTGAGCAAAGAGAACAATTAACTAAATACTGTATGTGTACATACTCATACCTGAGACTCATCGGAGGAACCTTCCGGTCGTGACTCGTCATCGTCCTCGTAGCCCTCCTAAGAAATATAGTACATTAATTATGTGCCAACACCAATAAGAATTTTCAAACAACTTAATCATGAACAGATTAACGATTGCACGAGATTCGTAGGTACTATTCTATGAATCCCAACAACCAAAATAAGAGCATAAAAGTGCAACGATTCGGAAAATAAACAGCTACATATATCGTACCGCTTCGTTATCAGGGTCCTCATTGTCCTCCTCCTCATCATTCTCATCGTCATCATTGCTATCGGGGTTCTCACTGAGCGTGTTACGGATAGTTTCCGTGGCGATCGCCCGCAGCGCGGCCATCAGAGAAGACTCGTTTTTACGCACGCGGAACACCTCAATCGCCTGCAAGTTTAAGAAAAGGTTGAATAGGTGAGTCGCAAGGACGAAAGCGATGCACCCAACAGAAAGAAGCCAAATTCCAGTTGGCAATGGAGGCCAATGAAGACGCATATTCATACAAACGTTAAAATCAAAATTTAACAAAAAAAAAGAACAAGAAAATGCAAAAAAGGAAAAAAATACGTACCTCGCGGACACTGGCGTCGTTTCTCGCAATGGCCAGACGCAATGCGGCGGTCTCCAGGTGCGACAACTGCATGCGCTGCACGATCTGTAGGAACTTGGTCTCCACAGAGGTACCGTCGTCTTCCTGGTCAAATTCCTCCTCCTCTTCGTCCTGCTCATCGCTCTGTTTGATACAAAAAGGAGAAAAAGAAGTGGTTAAAAATGAGATAACGCGCGGAAGGAAAAACTTGAGATAAAAATAAGCAAATGGTCGATAATGATTTTGAATTTGAGTCTTTTTGACAATTAAAACAATCAAAAGTATTAAACATTACCTCTTCGTCCTCGTCGTCGCCATCCTCCGGGTCCAATCGAAGCGCCTTGAGGCTGTCAATCAGTGCATACACGTCCTTGTCAGACTCGTAGGCCAAAAAGATGCGCTTTACGGTCTGGTTGTTGGCGTCCACGAGGGCGTGCAGGGAGGAGGTCTGGAGCGGGGTCAGGGCGTTGGCTCTGCAATTGAAATAAAGAAGTTGAGACGGTGATTATGTATGTACAAGTAAGACAATTGAAATAAATCACTCTTGCTTCACCAAGATAAAGTTAGCCACGCAAGTGCAAAAAGGTAAATTTACCTGGAGAGAATGTCGATGACAGTCTTCTGGTCAGAAGCGTTCAGCAGGGAGTCCTTCTTGTTATCACCATTACCACTGTTGGCATTATTATCCCCTTCGTTGGAGTCGCTGTCCGCCTCGGGGCTCTCCCCACGGTCGTTGCGCGCCTCCTGCTGCTTGTCGCGGCTCGTGGACTCTGCGATCTTCTTGTCCACCACGAGCTCCGCGGCGGCCACCTG
>LNAP01004392.1_pt1 | contig 13053 bp, 9 predicted proteins | sample 602601 | NCBI WGS metagenome assembly LNAP01 (sample SAMN02440304, study PRJNA202911) | soil metagenome | biome: Subtropical and temperate rainforests or woodlands; isolation source: soil samples (1 kg each in a 20% v/v slurry with milli Q water) were... ...
TCTGCTCATCTTTGCTCCAATCTTCACAGGCGAGGTCCTCGCCAGCAGGAGCAGTTTCCACACTTATCGGAATGTTCAGAATTCCGGGGCCAGCTCTGTTCACGCGTGCATTGGCGGGTTCCTTTCTTAAGGAGAGGCCATGTTTCGCCTCATCGTGCTAGCTGTACTTTGTCTCGCAGGCTTGAAGGCATACGAGGCGATAGAGCGGAAGAAGGTAGCAGCGGCTGCGGCGATTGCACCGTTTGAGGTGCCCATTCGAGCGACGCCGACTTCGACTTTCAGTTGTGATGGCCGCAAGTACTGTTCGCAGATGAGCTCTTGCGCAGAGGCGACCTATTTCTTGAGGAACTGCCCTGGCGTCAAGATGGATGGCAACAACGACGGCGTTCCCTGCGAGCAACAGTGGTGCAGGTAGCCCGAATGCGCGCAGGTTAGAGTATTGCCAGTGTTGATACCAGAGGATTACTTTATGGCACAAACCTACACCCAGATTCAGAAGCAGATTGAAGCGCTGCAAAAGCAAGCCGACAAGCTCAGGCAGAGCGAAGTTAGCGGCGTTGTCGAGCGCATCAAAGAGGCGATTGCGCACTACGGCTTGACGGCCGACCAGCTTTTTGGGGCCAGCAGCGCCGGTGCTCGCAAAGCGACGTCATCGTCCGCGAAGGCTGCGGGCAAGAGTGGCCGCACCAAGGGTGCATCTTCCGGCGCATATGCCGACGGTGCTGGCAATTCGTGGGGCGGCCGAGGCCCTCGTCCTCGTTGGCTGCGCGATGCACTGGCTGCCGGCAAGACGCTCGAGGATTTTGCGACTGCCTCGGCTTCAACGAAGGGTGCTGTCCCGGCGGCGAAGAAGAAGGTTGCTGGCAAGAGCAAGGGCAAGCGGACCGCAAAGACCTCCTACCACGACGAAAGTGGCAACGTCTGGAGTGGGTTTGGTCCCAAGCCAGGCTGGTTGAAAGCGGCATTGGCAGCAGGCAAGGCTCTCGAAGACTTTGCTACCCCAACAGAAAACTAGTTTTCGCGGCGTTGCGGGATGAATTCCTTGAAGCGTTCTCGTACCGAGCTGGTGGCAGCCTTGGAGGCCGCCGGCTACGACGACCTTCGAGCAATCAACGGCGTCATATGCGGAATCAGGCGGTTCAACTACACGACAGCGATTGTCGTTGGGCTGGACGAGGCCGGCTACGAGCGACGGTACTGCTTTGAGCACAAGGAGGATGCCCAGGCGGCCCTTCGCTTGTGGGATGGTGAAGGGCATCCAGGAGGTCCCTGGATTAAGTGCAAAGGTGCCGGCATCGACTTGCTCAATCCAGCCTTCTGCTAAGTGCAGAAGGTGCAAAGTCCTTGCCGCTCTGCGGCCACAAGCTGCCTGTGGAATCGCCGGCAGCGTCGCGAAGCAAAACTCGTTGGAGGACTTCCTGGCCAGCGAGGGATGGGGTCGGAGCGTGTTGTAAGACTCGATGAAGGCGACCAGCGGCGCGCTGGCGTCGCTCATGGAGCCGCAAGCGCGCAGGTATCGGTCCAACGTGTAGGCACCCAGCCTTAGGGCCGACAAAATTTCGGCGTCAAACGCTCCACCGCCGTTCATCACTAGGCACTTCGGCCGGATGTGTTGTGGCCGGGGATGGCGCCGGTGCGCCAGGCGCCGCGGACGCAGGCGCAGATGGCACTTGGGCTTGCTCTTTGCGCTTGCGAAATTGCTCCAACGCTTTCGCAACCATCTCTTCCGGTATCTGCGGAACGATGTTCACAGGGATGACCACTTCGCACGGGACGGGGTCAATGCCGTCGATGCAGAGTTCGACCAGCTGGTTTGCGACCACGCTGTGGAAGTAGCGCGTGTAGTGCTCGATTTCCGCCTCGGTGACCTCGTTGAACTGCTCACTCACACCGCCCTCTTCCAGCATGGTGTGAATCCGGCCGTTTGCAAAGTCCACCGCGAAGCGCAAGAACACGGTCTCTCGCTCGCTGATGGCAAGGAACGTGATGACACCAGGTGCGTATCCCTCTGCGGCGAGCTTCATGTTGCGCATGCACTCGGGAGCTTCATGCGGCCACAAGCGCACGGAGGCCCTGTTGTTTTCCAACTCTCCCAACGCGGCGAGGTCGGTCACCTCTTCGCCGGCTTGCAGCCGGGCGCGGGTCTCTGCGGTAAGCAAGGGATGCCATGGCACCGTGCGGTCACGCTTCTCGTAGAGCTCCATGTCGTCGGGTACGCCGGCATCGACCTTGATGTACCGGTTCGCAAGCCCCGCGATAACATCCAGGTCCTGGGCGATGCGTCGGCGGTCAGCAGGGATGTCCGGGTCGACGATTGCGCCACCCAGGCTAGCGTGGGCCACAGCACAGCGCCCGGAGTCGAACAGATGCTTGCTGACGTCGACACCCCGTCCCTTCAGCTCCGTCACCCGCTTTGCTGCATAACCGTCCAGCAGGTCGAGATTGGCACCAATCCAGGCGACGCGGTCCTTGGAGCTGAACTGCGACTCGACTACCTTGAAGAAGCTCAGGAACGAGTACGGCTCGTGAACATGCCGCAGGCGCCGACCTTCTCGCAGGAACGCAAGCGCCTTGCGGACCTGGTCGTCTTCGATGACGGGCATGTAGTTGCAACTGAAGTACTTGCCGCCATCTAGCGTGGTCGTGAATGTATCCCGTGAACCGTAGAGGATTGGCCCAGAGCCCCAGACGGTGCCGGTCACGTCGACGTGTCCACCCTTGAACCAGCCAAGAACGGAGACGAACTGGTAGATGCGGGTCGTCGCCGCGTCCAGTTCGCCTCTTGTGGAAGGTGTGGAGATGCAAGGCGGGTGTTTGTCGCCGCCGCCTTTGACGCCCCGAAGCACATACTCATGGCTGTCATACAGCACCCAGACGTCTTCCCGCGGCCAGGCAATCGAAGAGACGACACCCGCCGTCAGCCAACCCTGCCTCGGAGTGAGCTTTGCCTGAGCGGCGTCGCCGAAGAGGTGGGGGACATAAGTGGTCTTCATTCGTAGTCGCTCTAGGTCTTCGCTTTCGAGGCCGACGGCTTGTTATCGCTATTGGCGTCGATGAGGATGATGTTCGGGTTGCCGACGAGCCCGAGGGTCTTGAGGATGCGCAGCACCTTGTCCAACTCCGGGTCGCTGAAGTACAAGATGACCTTGAGCGACCGCTTCGTGCTGCTCGCCTTCTCGTAGATGGCGACCTGGTTGCGCAGGTTCTTCTCGAGGCTCGTGTTGCTGGCCAGCTTGAACTCCACCAGGCCGGCATTCGCCTTCCCCATCGAAATCTTGTAGTCAACCGGGCCACGGCCGTTGTTTACCTCTGCGTTCACGTCGAACGCCGTCGCGCACCAGGTCAGCCGGAACATCGTTTGCAGGTCGCTCTCGCGCTTCACAGGCTTACCGTCAACGTAGAACAGCCGGTATCCGTCGTTGTCTTCGATGACGTGCTTCAGGAACGCAACCCGACGGCGGGCCTCCTCCAGCGCGTCACGGCTCTCGTCCCCAGCCTCTGCCGGCTGCTGTTTGCGCAGTTCCTGAAGCTGGCGCGCCAGCTTCTGCACGTTCTCCACGAATTGGGCTTGGGTCACCTTGACCTTGATGTCGCTCTGCGCGTGCGCCTCCGGTGCGTCCTCCTCTTTCATACGAATGTAGACGTCCAGAACTTCCGGGTGCGAGGCGAGCGTGCGCAGCACGGCTTCCTTGCGCTCGTTAGCCTTGGTGCGCTCGTTAATCTGGCGCATGAAGTGGTCGCTGACGCGGTTGCGCAGGTCTTCATCAGGGATGGAGACCTGAATCTCAGTGAACTGGGCCAGCATGTCCGCCTGGTTAATCCACGCTTCTTCCCGGGTCAGCATGTCCTTCGGCGTCAGCAGCACGTAGTCGCCATTGAAGTACGGCAACTCGAAGTAGCCGCTCTGCCAACGCCGGGTCCCGTAGTCGAAGACCACCTTGTCGACCCTGAAGCGCCGCACTAACTCCTTGCGCAGGTGATTGGTAGCGAATTCCTGCGTGTATTCGAGGAGGAACTCCCTGATGAGGTTGGTCGTGAAGTCGCTCAAATGGTCGCGGCCGACACCGTTGCTCAGCAGACCCAACTTTTCCAGGTGACTGCTTGCCGTGGTCGCTTCGCGCCCGAAGTCCCGGAACACCGTGCGCAGGTTCGTTGCGAGGGAGCGAGCGAAGTTGGGACCGAGCCCGGTGCCGCCGTTGCCCACCTGGCTGAAGCCTAACCAGTTTTGCTTGACCTCTTTGAACAGGAGCCACTGGTTGGTGTCCCCGGCGCTCAGCTCACCTTCCAGGGCCCGCTCCTTCAGGAACACGAGGTACTCAATGATGCCGTCGTGGAGCTCCTTGTACTTGTCCCGCTCGCTGTCGAACAGGAGGAACGGGTCGACGAAGAGCGGCAGGTCGTTGACCAGCGCCACGTTGAACGCACCATAGTTGTCTACGACCCGTTCATCTACCTCGAACACGTCCGAGAAGTAGATGGGCACGAGGACGTCGTCCTGGTCGTCGAGGTCTGTTTCCATTTGCGCTCCCTGCCTTCGTGGGGGTGTTGTCCGAGAGATTCTCGGCCGCCTACCTTGCCGGATGTTGGCGAACACGGGTTCGACGGTGGCGATTCGTCGGCATGTAGGCTACCCAGACCGGTCGCTCGCAACGGACTGCTCTTGCCCGAGGCGCGCCCTTGCGACACTCTTGAACATACGGATTTGCCTCGGGGCGAGAGCCTGGACCGCTCAGGGAAGCTGTGGGTGGGCCGCGGCAGCCAGGGCCTCGGCGTTTGCGAACAGAATCATCTCGGCTCGCGCAATCCGCAAGGCACCCGACATCCCTGCGGCGGCCCGCGACAAGAGGTTCAGGTAGGCGGCATACGTCTCCTCTTTGGGCACGCTAACCCATCCTCGCCGTTGACCGCCGACCTTGAGCAGTGGGTTAATGGCCTTGATGACCTTGTTCTGGCTAGGAAGCGAGGGAAAGTACGCCGCGTCGGGCCCTGCGGCAAGAAGCTGAAGCGCATTGAGCGAAACGGAGACACGCGCGTCGAAAATGGCGGCCTCCTCGGGATTTGCTGCTGTCGCCACTTTGGACCATGAGGCGATGCCGTCGAAGGGCAGGGAAGCTCCCTTGGAAATCGCCGCCACGTAGGAACTGACCTTGCCGGGCGCGTTGCCCTTGATGCCGCCCCAGACGCGCACATAGTAGTCCGCGACCTTGTCCCGGTTGCCAGGATTGCTGGCCCACTCAACGCCAAGCTGGCGCTTCAGGTCCAGGTTCTTGTCATAGCTGCTCCCGCTTCGTACGGAAAAGTTGAGGTGTGTCTGCAGCTTGGCCGTGTCCAGACTCCAGATGTAGCTTGTGCGGAGATGAGGCTCCTCAGCTTGAACATAAGTCTGAACGGTAGTTACCAAAGCCTGCGAGACGGCAGGCGAGAGCGACGGCGATAGGCGAAAGGGCGCGGCGGCCATGGACTGAGAATTTCTTCGAGTTATTGTGCGCTCAGCAATTCTTGCAGCCGCACCCCTCAGTGAGCCAGTGGCGCAGGAGACCACGCAGCCGCGATTCGGCAAAACGTCACGAAGACGTTGACAGCCATGCCCATGCGCCGCCAGCACTCTTCAAACCGCGATACTGCTTCGCTCATTCCTTGCTCCTTAATATGCGGCGAGATGACTGTCAAATGCGGTCCAGCTCGACGGCCGTCAGAGCCTAACTACATTGACACCTTTACCCAGCACCTCTTCGACCACCGGTATCAGATGCTCGTGGTGGGTCAGGAAGACCACCTGGGTCTTGCGGGAGAGTTCACCAAGCGCAGCCAACCCGGCCCGCGACCGGCCGTCGCTGTAGTTGATGAAGAGGTCGTCCGCGATGAACGGAAGTGGGTGCGCCTTGTCCAGGTGCATATCCAGGGCCGCCAGGCGAAGTGCTAGGTAGAGCTGGTCCCGTGTCCCGTCGCTCAATCCTTCGATGTCGACGACTTCCCCATCAGGCCTTCGCCCCTGCAATTTAGGCTGCTTGCCCTCATAGTCCACGCTCAATCGCTCAAACGAGCCAAGCGTCAGTTTCGCGAAGATTTCGCTTGCAACGGCAAGCATTGGACCTTGCTTAGCGTCCCTGTACTGGTCGATGGACCATTTGAGCAGCCGCGAAGCCGTACGAACCGTCAGATAGCGTTCGACAGCGGCCGCCATTTTGGCAAGCGCCTCCTGCCGCAGCCCCTCGGCGCGCGCCGCGTCCGCGCCCCCGGCGATGGCGCTGAGCGCAGTGGTCGCATCCTGCCTCTTGGCCGCGATGTCCGAAAGCTCGTGCATCAACTCATCGTCGCGACGCACGAGGTCCTCAAGCTCAACGAGCAAAGTCGCCTTGTCTATCGAAGCTGCTTCAGTATGCAGTTCATCGAGCGTCAACGCGTCGCCTCTGTCGCGCATAGACCTCTCGGCCGCCGCTATCGAGTTTCGCACCGCGCGCACCTGGTCTGACAATTCGATGGCTTTGACCAAGTCATCGCTCGTCGCGGTCTTGCTGCGCTCAAACAGCGGTGCCAGCGTGGCCTTCGACTGCGTAAGAAGCGCTGAGGCGTCGCGCATTTTGCTAGCCGCCGCCTCTTGCGCGAGACGCAACCTGCTCGCCTCTTCGTGAGCAGCATTGGCTTTGCTCAGTCGTGCATGCAATTGAAGCGCGACGTCAGCGGCTGACAAGTCGGCAAGTTCAGGGGCAATTCGTTCGCTGAGCGCACGTGCGTCCTTTGCATGCGCATCCAGGTCAGCGCGCATCGCGGCGATGCGTGTGACCCGAAGATTCTTCATCATGGCCAAGCTGTTCTCGATGCGCTCAGCCACATCTAGTGCACTTTCGACGGCACCGAGGTCATCCATTTGAGCAAAGCTCCAGGGACCGACGGCTTCGCTCCACTTTCCCTGCCAGGCTTCGAGCCCTTCGTTTGCACGCTTGACGTCCGCGGCCAGCCCGAGCAACGCATGCGATGTCTTCACGTTCTGGAGCGTGAGCGAAGCGCGCTGACCTCTTGCGGCCGCGGCGGCATTGTGCAAGGCCGTCCCTTGCACCTGCAAAACGAACAACGGCTCATCGCCGGTCGCCTTTCCGACCGCCGCAAGCTCTGCGCCCAGATTCGCTCTGGCAACTTCAACTTTATTCCGATACGCCGTCAACGAGAGTTCGGCGGCGCTCAGGTCATTGGCGACGTCCAGCGCCCGTTGCCGCGCGGCAAGCCAGGGAGCGGCGGCTTGGAACGGGAGAGCAGGCAGTCCGCAGCGGCGGGTCAGGTCGTCCCACTTGGCACTGCGGGCTTGCACGGCCTCTTCAAGGCGCTGCACCTCCGCGGTCGCATGGTCGAAATCAAGCTCAAGGCGCTCGAGCTGCTGACGCAGCGAATGAAGCTCAGCTGCCTGCTGGATTTTGTCGTGGTGCTGGTCAGCCATCGCATCGGCGTCGACGACGAGGTTCTCGTACTCAGATGCCTTAGCAGCAAGCTCCCCGACATCGGAGCGGATTACCTTCCATGTCGATTCGCGGGCCTCGCGGGCGCCCAGCACCTGTTCTCGGGTGACCGGGTGATGCGCATCCGTGAACTGCTGAATGGCGAGCCGCATTGCTTGAGCATCGTCGTGCAGCGTCTGGCGCCTGCTGCGCGCTGATTTGGCCTCCGTATCGTCGGTCACCTGTTCGTGGCTAAGCAACTGCACAACTTCCGGGGTCGGTAGCGTCATTGCGCGAAGCGCTGCAAGTTCGACCGGCCACGGTCCCAACTCGGCCATCGCCGTTTCGAGGGCCGCACGCTTCTGCCTCACCGCCGCGTCACGGTCCACAAGGAGGGACTCAAAGTCCCCTAGCTTCTGCGCCTGGGTCAACGCGGCTTCCAGGCCGACGGGGACATCTTCCGAGGAAAGCGCCCTGAGCGCCTCGGCACCCTGCTCCGATTCGAGCAACTTGCCACGAACCGCCTGCTGGGCGCCTTCCAGAGCCTGCTCGAGGGTGCCACGCGCGCGGATGAGCCGCAGCATGGCCTTGCGCTGCATGCCGTTAGGCAAGGCGCTCTGCAGCTCGGCTTCATCGACTGCAGGCAACCCGAGCTGCTCGGCCATGCCAACCGCAATGCTCCACTGCGCGTCGATTTCAGCCTGTCGATTCTTGATGTCAACGCCGTACGGCTGGTACTGGATACGCCGGTCGTTGAGCGCAATGATGTCCGCGGCGAGTTCGATGATTTGGCTGTCGACATGCACTTTCGCGAGCGCAGTCTGCGCCGCAAGTGCCAAGGCGGACTGGTCATCGAACGTCGCTTGTGCGCCAATAGACGCAATCGCAGCTTTGTTGGCAATCGCCTCAGCGTCGGGTGGCAGTTCTGCCACGTCACCAAGCGCATGAAGCTGTGAGGTGGCTTGCTCAAAAGCGTCCAGGTCTGGCGCCACTCGACGCACGCGTTCCAATTGGGTCCGCCGGGTCTTGACCTCAGCGTAGCGCTTCCGGGCCGCATCGTAGGCGTTGTCGAGTTCAGTCACCTTCGTTTGCGCGCTGGACCAATCCTTTGTCTTGACCACGGCATCGCGCAGCGCGGCCGTGGCCGCCTCGAGTTCGCCTGCGGCGATGTAGTAGGCGCGGGTTTGGGATTTTCGTACGTCCCACAAGGCATTGGCTTCTTCGTCGAGGGCCAGTTGCACCGTTCCAAGATTGCTAACACCGGCGGCGGCCTCGAACAAAATCTTGCCGATGTCGTCGGCGCCTCCGAGGATAGAGGTGCCGCCAGCAACGAGGCGCGTGTGGTCCAGGCCGAACATGTCGGCGAACGACTTCCGGTCGGTCGAACCCACGAAGTTGGCGAGTGCGCCATCTGGCAGGACCCCATCCTCCGGCGTGCGCAACGTCGCTTTCAGTCCCTTGGAGCGATGGAACCCAAGGGTATCGCCCTTGTGTTCGACTTCGGCGCCGATGCGGGTGTCCCCTCTGTGAAGGAATGCGTGGGGTGAGCTCTTTTCAATGCCGAACAGGAGTTCCCGGATGGCCGCCCCGATGGTGGACTTACCAGCCTCATTCGGCCCTACGATGATATGGATGTCGCGTTCCGCGTGCGGTAACTCCAGCGGCTTACCCTCGAACTTCCCATAGCGGACCAAGTCAAGACTGTTGATTCTCATGACTTACACTCCCTTGGCCAGGTGGGCCACCAATGACGGCGCTGTACGTCGAACCAAGTCATGGATGTCTCCCGAGCGGACGGCGTGGAGTTCAGGAACCATGTCGAGGAGCTCGGCGGGAACACGACCGAGCAGTTGCTGAAGGTCGGCCCGCAGACTGTCCATGAATTCGACGTCGTGCTCTGCGCTTGAGAGAACCTCCTGCAGGTCAGCAACGGCATCGGACTTCGCGGCCACTTGCTCGGGCAACTCGTGAGGCGTGGTTTTTGCCGTGACCTTCTCAATCCAGAGTCGTTCGGACCCAATGCTCGCCGCGAGGCCCAGCACTTCAGCACGCAGTTGCGCGTCCAGGCCGAACAAATGGCCGTGCGCGGGCGACGCCCCCTTGAGCGTCACTCGAACGGCCAAAGGACGACCGCCCTCCGCGGTATCGACCAGCCTTTCAAGCTCCAGCCCAGTCAGTTGGACGGCCTCCGCGAGGTTCGACGCTCCTGAAACGTCGACGTCAAGGGCGTGCCAACGCAGCACATCCACAAACATACGCTGGACGCTCACGATGTCCGTTCCCTCGGCAGTGACCATCAACGCACCGCGCGGCCCGGTTTCGCGAATGTGGCGGCCTTGAAGGTTGCCTGGAAAGGCGATGGTGCAGTCAGTGCTGCGCTCGATGCGGTGCTCGTGCACGTGGCCGAGGGCCCAGTACTGGTATCCACGCGCCCTGAGTTCTTCAAGAGAGCAAGGTGCATAGTTGGGGTGAGCGGTATTCCCCTCCAAGGCGGTGTGCAGCACGCCAATGTTCAACCAGCCTGCCTTCGGCGACTGGTAAGTCAATGCCAGGTTTTCGAAGGTCGCCGCTTCCTTGAAGCTGCGCCCATGCAGTGCGACCTTCAACTCCGGCAGCTCGAAGACATGAGCCTTGTTTGACGGAAATACATGCACGTTGTCGGGCAAGGCAAGCTTCTTCGTCATCTCGCTTTCGGCGTCATGGTTTCCAAACAGCAGGTACACCGGAATACCAGCAGACCTCAGACGCCCCATCTGCCCGCTGAAGAAGATGCCCGTGTTGAAGTCCTTCCACTTGCCATCGTAAAGGTCGCCCGCGATGACCATGAAGTCGACCTTCTCGCTGATTGCCTCGTCCACGAGATTCCCGAAAGCGTCTCGCGTGGCCGTGCGCAGGAGTTCGGCCGGCGCGTCCTGGTAGGCAGAGAGGCCCGTAAGCGGACTATCGAGATGAATGTCAGCGGTGTGGATGAATCTCATGGCTTCTCCGAGGAATGGGGTGCAGTGTTTAACGAAAGTAGTTGAAGCGCTGTCGCTCGACTTCCCGCATCTCGCTCCCGGCAGGATGGGGAGAAACGCCGCGCCCCTAGCCGTCGAGTGCTCGGCCGGCGGCGCAGCCCGGTGTCATCTTTTTGAGCGCAACAGCTGCGCCAGCGCCGTCGCTGACACCAAAGGGTCGCCGTTGAAGTTCGTTCCGGACCTCGCAGACGTCCTTACGTCCGGCCAACTTTTCATCGCCTCGCGCAGCCAGGCTGGGGCTGTGTCTCGGTGGTGAATCCGGAAGTGCTTGCCGCCGCCCTTGAGGTCATGGATTTCGATAGAGCGGATGCCGAAATCATTTGGCACAAATATCAACTTTGTGAAGTCATCTTCGACGAAGTATCTCAGCGGATGGTTGATGACAACGAGGTCCTGCAGCCCCGATTGCACGTAGATTTCAAGAAGCTCGCTTGTGCGGTCCATGTTCATTCCTTTCGGTAGGGTGGGAAGGCTGCTCTGCCCAGGTCGTCGCACGGGCGACCATGCGCTGGGCGTTCACCAGCCTGCGAAATCAAGCCGCGCCCGCCGCGGCTTGAACCTGCTCAACCCGAACGGCCTGCGCCGCAACCGGAAGGAACAGCCATTTCTCTATGACGGGCGAACCCGTGGCGCGCGTGAGGGCATCGGCATAGGCTTCAAGCTGCTGGCCGTGCTTCTGGACCAGCTGGCCATCGCTCGCCGCGCCTCTCGGATTCGCTTTATGGTCAACCAGCACCCATCCGGCAGGCGCGGCGACCAGGAAGTCGATGCGCCCGCGAAGCCGGACGCCGTGTTTGAGATTCACCTCGATGGGAACCTCGGCCAAAACCCGGCAACCGGGCCAGCGCTTCTCCAGCCAGGCCCGAAACGCCTGCATCTGTGCGAGCACCGCGTCGCTCGCGACCGCATCGCTGACGCCCCAACGCGCAAGGATGGACCCCACCTCCTCCAATGTGATGCTGCCGTGGGCCCCCGCCTTCGCGATGCAAAGGTGGACAGCCTCGCCGAGCGCTTCCATGTCGACAGTGGCTTTGATTGCAATGCGCTCGCCTACAGTCTCAAGCTCTGCACGGCGAAAGTCGCCGCCTTGAGCGCTACTCGGGCTGAACCACAGCGGACGCGGCGGTACGACGTGGCCTTTTTGATACCAGCTGAGTTCTTGCGGCTTGGCGGTCTCTGGTAAGGCTTCGCATTCGTCCTTGCTCCAACTGCGACTCGAGCGCGCGATGGTCCTTCCGTCGGGGAGCGCCATGGGGCCTGTGTCGCCAATGAGAAGGTCTGTGGCGCCAACTTCATCAAGCCAAGAGAATGCGTTCTTTCGAGTGGTCGAGGCGAGCACGACGACGTCCCGAGCCCGCGTCATGCTCACGTAGAGGAGCCGCAAGTTCTCATCACGACCTGCTTGCATCATGGCCTTGCCAAGGTCGGATTTTTCGCTAGCGGCCGCGGCCGGTGGCGCGTTGCATGAGCCATAGGGAAACGGCCAGTAGTGCACGAACCTGTCGCGCAGAGGCTGCTCTGCGTCGAAGGCGCCGTTCGTGCGGGTGCGCACGTTCCAGAGCGAAGTTCGCGCGCCGGTTCCTAGCCCCGTTAGCACCACGACTGGCCATTCCAAGCCCTTGGCGGAATGGTGCGTGAGGACACTGACCGCACCTTCGGCCGCCACAGCACGAAAGTCCACCTCATCCGCTGCGAGCTTGCGCATCCACTGGAGCAGTCCGCTCACGGTCGCCGGTTCACGTGCGGACACGCACTCGCCCTCGTAGGTACGGGCCAGCTCCACCAGTGCCTCGACGTTCGCGATGCGCATTCCGGCCTCCTGTGCGCTGCTGGACCAGCGACTTGCCAGTTCGGCGACGTGCGACTCGGCCTTGGCCAAGCGGAGCGCTTCGGATGGAGTGAGTGCACGCAGGCGCGGACGGAGTTCCTCAAGCCGGCCGAGCACCGCGTGCGCAGTCTCGCCGGTCGCTTGCCACTGATGAGCCTTGCCTTCCGCAGCCAGAAACTTCAGCCTGTCGTTCAGCCACTCGGCGTGGTCCAACCCGTTGCTGAGTGAGACGATGAGCGCACTTGCGACGGTGTCCGTTGAGTCCTGCAGCCGGCGCAGGCATGCCATGACGAACATCGCCTCCGGCGTCGAGAGCAGACCTGGCCGTCCACTTGCCGACGGAATGCCACAGCGCGACAGCGATGCAACGGTCGTCGCGACCTCGGCGTTGTAGCGGCAAAGGATGGCGATGTCTCCTGCTTCCAATGGGCGCTGGACTTTCCTCTTCTTGTCCATCACCTGATGGCCGCCGCCCAAGAGCTCCGTCACCGCGACGCCAAGGCCCACATGGTCAGTCGTCGGATAGCGGCTTTCGAACGACCAGTTGTGCAGCGACATATGCTTGCCGCCAATGTCTTCCCGCGATGGCGTCAGGCGCACCGCTTCTACGGGCACTGGAGAAAACGCGTTCTCGAAAACCGCATTGGCGAGCGAGACCAAGCTCGAAGTGGACCGCCGTGACGTAGTGAGCGGCTCGCCGAGCATGCCGCCCCACCCTTCAATGGCATCCACGATGCGCGCGATGAGCGTGGGGTCCGTGCCGCGGAAGGCATAGATG
>LNAP01004393.1_pt1 | contig 13050 bp, 5 predicted proteins | sample 602601 | NCBI WGS metagenome assembly LNAP01 (sample SAMN02440304, study PRJNA202911) | soil metagenome | biome: Subtropical and temperate rainforests or woodlands; isolation source: soil samples (1 kg each in a 20% v/v slurry with milli Q water) were... ...
CGTCGCCGCCGATGATCCCCGCGCCGCCGAGGGTCCCGGCCGACACGGTCGTCGGGCCCCCGGCGAGCGACTGGTCGCCGTTAATGAGCAGCGTGCCGCCCGTGACCGTGGTCGCGCCGGCATAGGTGTTGGTCCCGGTGAGGATTTCCGTGCCGGCGCCGGTCTTCCGCACCTGCCCGCTGCCGGCGATCGTCCCGGCGAAGGTCTGTGTCCCGGGATTGTTGAAGACTAGTTGAGCATTGTTGAGGACATTGCCGGTTATCGAGCCCGCCAATGCTCCGTCACCGAGGATCAGCGCGCCATCTGTGATCGTCGTGCCGCCCGTGTAGGTGTTGTCGCCAATCAGGCGAAGAACGGAAGCTCGGCCCTTGGTGAGCCGCCCCGCGCCGGTGATCACACCCGTCAGGGTGGAACTCACGATCGGCTCGATCGTGCCGCCGGCGGCCCCTAGGGTTATCCCCCGCCCCAAGATCATACCCGAGGCCGTCCGCAGGGTCCCACCGTCCAGAGTGAGCTCACCGGGCGCGCCAAGATTGGCGTCCTGTGAAACCTCCAGCACGCCTTCGTTGACCAGCGTACCGCCCGTATAGGTGTTGACCCCGGAGAGAACCAGGGTCCCGTCGCCGACCTTGACCAGTTGCCCGCCGCCCGAGAGCACGGACTCGATCGTGGCGGTCATGCCCGCGCTCGCCGGCGTAAAGTCGCCGACCCGGATCGGCGTCTGGTCCGCGGCCAGCGTCAGGCCCGCACCGTCCACCGTATAGCCATCGACGGCGAACTGGATCCCGGAGACGCCGACTGCGCCGCCGCTGCTCTCCACCGTCACTGTCCCGGCGTTTCCTTGGAACACGGCGAAGGCGTCCGGCGCAAAGTCGCTGTTCACGGAGCCCGCAGAGTCGGTCCAATCGTTGGCGCCGCCGCCAAGGCGCCAGGCGCCGGTCCCGCCGGTGATCGTCGCGTCGTTCTTGCCGCCAGCTGGGCCGTCCCAGAAGTAGAGCGTCTGGCCCGCGTTATTGACCAGGTTCACCTCGTTCGCGACCGAGGTCTGGATCGTGGCGCTGGCCCCACCGGGCAGCGACCCTATGGTCAGGGTCTGATCGGTCAGGCTGCCCGTATAGTCGATCACGCGGTAGATGCCGGCGGTGAACGCGCCACCCGTAGGAACGGTGACGTTGATCACGCCGTCCAAGGTGAGATCACCGTTCACGACAATGAGGTCGTTCAAAGGCCCGCCGACGGCGTTTGCCTGGCCGAACTCCATGTTCAGCACCGACGTCTCGTTCAGGACCAGCTCGCCGTTGATGGTCAGCGTGCCGGGACTGTTGCCGGGCGAGATCGTCCCACCGTCCTGCACCAGCACATTGCCGCCGATCACGCCCGAGCCGCCGAGGGTGGCGCCGCCGTAGACGGTTGTCTGGCCGTTGGCCGCCGACTGGTCGCCGTTGATCCGCAGCGTGCCGGCCCTGACATGGGTCGCCCCATCATAGCTGTTGTCGGCCGAGAGCACCGTGGTCCCGGTTCCGATCTGCTCCAGCTCACCCGAGCCGGTAACCAGGCCGGTGAAGGCGTAGCTGTTGTTCCGGTTGAAGATCAGGCTGCCGTCGTTCGCGACATCGCCGACGATCGAGCCGGTCGCCCCGCCCGCTCCCAATTCCAACACGCCGGCGCTGATCGTGGTGCCGCCGGTATAGGTGCTGGTTCCGGTCAGGGTCGTCTTGCCGGCGCCGAGTTGCTCGACCGACCCGGTCTGCGAGATGACGCCGTCATAGGCGAGGTCGTCGGAACGATCGAAGCCCAGCACGCCGAAGTTGTTGACCGTCTGGCTCGCGATCGAGCCGGTCGCCCCCCCAGCGCCGAGGATCAGCGTCCCCTGCTGCAGGTTGGTGACGCCAGTATAGGCGTTGTCGCCGGTCAGAATCCACTTGCCGGCGCCGATCTTGGCTAGCGAACTGACATTCGCGGCGCTCTGGTTGCCGATGGCGGCGCCCATGATGTTGTCGCCGGTGTTCGTCCCGCCCAGCGACACGACCCTCAGGCCATTGCCGCTATAGGAGACCGCCGCGGTGTTGTTAAACTGCACCGCCCCCGACCCCGAGGACTCGATGGCGGTGGTCCCCACCCCCAGCGTGAAGCGCCGGTCGGTCGTATCGCCGGCGCCTGTATAGCGCAGGGTGGCGCCACTGCCGATGATCAGGTTCGAGGCGAGATTGGCGGACTGGCCAAGGCTGCTGGCGAAGCCGCCGTCGGCGAGCTTGTCAACGCCGAGCACGCCGCCAGTGATCGAAGTCACCCCGGTATAGGTGCTGCCCGGATTGGTGAGGATCCACGTGCCAGCGCCGGTCTTGGAGAGCGCCGTCTTGCCGGTCCCGTTGTCGGTGATCTGCAGGCCCAGCTTGTTATCGACCGTGTTGGTCCCGGTCAGGGTCACCCTTTGGGCGGTGTTGGCGCTATTGAAGGCGATCGGAGCAGCGTTGGAGAACACCACCGCGCCTCCACCGGATGCGTCGATGGCGCTGGTCGTTGAGGCCCCGAGCGTAAGCAGGCGGTCAGTGGTGTCACCGGCGCCGATGTAGCGCAGCGTGCCCCCGTCCAGAACCAGGCTGGCGGCGTCAGCGGACGAAGCGCCGATGCTGCTGGCAAGGTCGCCGTCCGCCAGGCAATCGACCGCCAGGATTCCGCCGCTGATAGTCGTCGCACCCGTATAGGTGTTGTTGCAGCCAGAGAACTGTTGGACGCTGCCGCCAGCCTTGACGATCCCACCGATCCCGCTGATGACACCGGCGTAGTTTGCACGGCCGCCGACGCCCAACCCGCCTGCTCCCGGCGTGATCGTAAGGGTGGTGGCGCCAAGGTCGACGTCGCCGACGCTCGCGGCGTCGGCGTTTACGGCGCTGTCGTCGAGCCAGCCGACCGAAACCGCCGAGCCGGCGACGGCGGTCAGGTCCAGCCGCGTGCCTGCCGGTCCCATCCGCACGCCGCCCGTGCCCAGAGCGCTAGCCGAGAGGGCGCGGAGCGTGCCGCCATAGACGTTCGTTCCGCCAGTGTAGTCGTTGGCGCCCGACAATTCGAGCGTGCCGTCGCCATACTTGGCGAGGTTGCCGCCGCCGGTGATCGGCCCGCTGATCCCCAGCGTGGTGGCGACGCTCTGGACGTTGAGGGCGCCGTTCCCCTGCATGAGCATTCCGCGGTCAATGGTGACGGTTCCGCCGGTGTAGAGAAGCGTACCGCCGCCGAACGTGAGGTTCGCGGCGTCGGCCGTGGAGGCGCCGATGCTGCTGGCTTGGCCGCCATCGGCGAGACAGGCGACCGACAGCGTTCCTGCCAGAAGACTGGTCGACCCAGTATAGGTGCTGCCGCAGTTCGCGAGCGTCTGAGAACTGGTGTTCTCCTTGCGCAGGCTGCCGGATCCGTCGATCGTCCCATTGAAGATGGCGTTCGTACCGCCGATCGTGAGCGCCGCGCCGCTCAGAACCACAGCGCCGCCGGCAGCGCCACCGCCGGACAGGCCGCCCACCTTGTTATCGAACCCCGCTAGATCCAGAGCTACTCCCGCCGCATCGGCGAGCGTTACGAGATTGGGTCCGCCGAACGCTTGCGTCGAACCTGCACGCAGGATGCCCTCGTTGACCGAGGTCGGTCCCGAATAGGTGTTGACGCCCGCCAAGACGAGCGTGCCGGCGCCTTCCTTGCTCAAGACGCCGTTCCCTACGGCCACACCACTGATGGTCAGGGTCGTGGCGGCCTGCGCCACCCCGATCTTCCCGCCCGACACCAGAGTGAAACCGCGGTTGATGCTGTCGGTGACGCCGGTGTAGCGGAGCTCCCCGCCGGTCTCGAGCACGAGGTTGGACGAGTCCGCGGACGAACGGCCGATGCCGCTGACCTGGCCGCCGTCCGCCAAGGTATCGACCGCAAGAGCGCCGCTTGCGCTGACGCCCGTGATCCTGGTGACTCCCACATAGTCGTTGGCGTCGTTGGAGAGGACGAGCGTGCCGCCGCCTGTCTTGGTCAGGCCCGCGTCATCGGGACTCGTCACCAGTCCGGAGAATTCGACGGTGCGGCCGGCGCCAACCTCGATCTTCGGGTCTCCCGCGCCGCCGTTCACCAAGGTGAAGCCCCGGTCCGTCGTGGCGTCGGCTAGGCTCTCCCAGGCGAGGGTCCCGCCCTGGAGAACGAGATTTGCCGCGGCCGCGGAAGATTGGCCGATACTGCTGGCCGCGCCGCCGTCGGCGAGGCTAGTGATCTCAAGCCGGCCGGCGCTGAGCGTTGTGATCCCGGTATAGGTGTTGGCGCCGGTAAGCCGGACCGTTCCGGATCCGCCTTTTGTGAAGCCGGTCGGGCCGCCGTTGTCGACGATCGTCGATTCGACCGTGAAGAGGCCGCCGCCGTTGTGCTGGATTCCGAGCACGCCGCCGGCCGCGCCCCGTAGCGCGCCGCCGGTGATCGTTTGGGTGTTGGTCAGCACCGACGGGGCGACGATGATGGCCCCGTCGACACCGAGCGTTTCGCCAGACCCCACAGTGACGGTAGAAGCCGCCGCCTCGGTGAATTGGAGGCCGCCAAGCTGCATGCTGCCGGTGAGCGTGCCGGAATAGCCGAGGCCGTCACCGTCGCTATCGGAGATGAACTCATCGGCCAGCCAGGTGGAGACTTCGTCCTTGTCCTTGTAGTCGCTCTCCGCGAACGGAAGGATCTCACCTCCGACCACCTTCGCATAGTCGGTCCCGTTGACCGTCGCCCATCCGCCCAGGGTGGTGTTAGAGGTCGTGATGCTGCCGCTTGTGGGCAGGACGAAGTTGACGAGCCCGCTGCTACGCGAGATCGCGCCCAGATCAAGATTGACGGTCCCGCTCGCGCCGGCCTGCGCACTAATCGTATTGGCGCCCGCTGTGATCTGCGTGCTGGCGAACCCCTGATCATTGGTGACGCCATCGGAGCCGATTATTCGCAGCGCCCCCCCAGCCATGTTCAGGACCGAGACAGCCGCGATGATCGCGTCCTCCGGCGCGCCCGGGGCCGAGAAATCCAAGGCCAGCGCGCCGCCGCCGATGGTCGTCGGGCCGGCGTAGGTGTTGGCGCCCGTCAGCGTCAGGGTGCTCGTGCCGAGCTTGGTCAGCCCGCCTGCGCCGGTGATGACACCGGCATAGTCACTGGCCGAACTCCCATCGATAGTGAGGGTGGCGAGGGCATTCGCCCCGAGCTCTATGGAACCGCCGGCCCCATCGAGCTCGGACATGGTGACATTGAAGTCATTCAAGTCCAGCACGCCGCCGTCGACGGTCATCTTGCCCTTCGCGCCGAACGCGGACGCGCTGCCGGCCTGCAGCGTGCCCGACGTCACCGTGGTCGCGCCGACATAGGTGTTCGCACCGCCCAGCACCCAGGTTCCGACGCCGTCGCTGACGATGTTTCCGGCGCCGGAAATTACGCCCGAGAAGGTGTTCTCGCCGCCAAAGGAGCCGCCTAAGGTGAGGGTGTCGACGGCTCCTCCCGCAAGGAACGAAAGATCGCCGCTCAGCTCTAAAGCGCCGGTTCCGTTGTTGAGGAGGTTGTTGGCGCCGCTGGCGGTCCATGTGCGATCGCTTGTCGCGTCCGCACCCGTATAGCTCAATGATCCAGCGGTCAGGGTGATCGTCGATCCGGTCCCCAGGGAGCTGGCGGCGCCGGCGTCGGCAAGGCTCGCAACCTCGACAAGGCCTCCGAGCGTCGCGGCGCCCGTGAAGGTGTTAGCCAAGCCAGAGATCGTGATCCCACGACCCGCGCTAGCACTAAAATTGAACGCGCCCCCGCTGAGCACGCCGTCCAACTCGATGTCGCCGCCGATGGCGCGCAGGCCCCCGGCGCCGGAGATATCCATATCTCCAGTCAGAATGAGGGAGCCCGTTCCTTCGTTGTTGAGCCAGGCGCCGTTTCCGTTGAAGTCCCAGTTGCGGTTGGAGGTGTCGCCATCACCAATATAGACAATGTTATCCGAGTACTGGCTCGACTGGGCGAACACGATGGTGCCGGTGGCGGCGTCTGTCGGCGCGCCGAGCGAGCTCGCCTCGCCGAGGTTGCGAACCGACGAGAAGAAGGTGTTGTAGACACCGTTGCCGCCGCTGAATCGTATCGAGCCGGTGAAGTCGTTCTCATTGTTGGTAAAACGCACGCCGGTGCCGCTGTTGATATTGCCGCCGCCGGTATAGAACGCGCCGCCGACGCCGGCGCCGGTCACGGTCAGGGTCGTGCCAGAAGCGATATCGACCGTTCGGCTCGTCGGCGCGCCGTCGATCCTGAGGGTGGAATTGGCCGTCACAGCGATCGCATTGCTCGCCGCTCCGAGCGCGGCGTTATCGTCGGCGGTGAGGCCGCCGCCGTTCAGCGTAATCCCGCCGCTAAAGATGTTCGTCCCGGCGAGCGTGAGCGTAGATCCGCCCGTTTTGATCAGCCCCTCAGTTCCCGCCAGGACGGAATTGATCGTCGCATGAGCGTTGGTGAAGATTGTCGGATCAAGCCCGGCGAGCGTGATGGCCCCGCCGTTCAGGATCCAGCCGTTGACCCTCTGGAAGGTCATGTTGTGAACGGTGACCGGCTGGGTCACCGTGATCGTTCCGGCAGTGGTCGTGGTCCCCGCGGCCGTGATGCCGAAGAACGCGTTGTCGAGGGCTGCGTTGTCCCAGGTGTAGTAGAGCCCCAGGACGTCGCTGTTGCTCTCGCTCCAGAGCTGGCCGGTCGTGTTCCAGCTTCCGCTGCCGCCGCTCGCAGGCAGGGCGCCGTTGGCGTCCCAGTAGCGGGTTGCGTCCTGGGCCGCCGCCGGAAGGCTCGCGAGCGCCAACACCCCGACCGAAACGCCACAGAGGAGATGCCGGTAACCGCGACGCACACGAAGGTTGTGCGCCGCGATCGCCTTCGTGCCACTGGTCATGTACGCCCCCCAAAATACGCCAATCACCCACGCCGATCCGCAGCCCAAAGCGCCACGCTCAAGGCATGGGCGTGCGCAGACGGCGCCGCCGCCACTACAGACTTAAGGTTGTAGGCCTGAGCGAAGCTGTAGCTTGATCGTGTACGAATGGCTAACCGCAAAGGTTAATTCGGCAGCTTTGCCGCGGCGGCTTCGCAGCTGCCGCTGGAGAACATTGTGACGAAAAATCAATAATCTCGAATGATATCCAGAGGATCGTCCACTACGGCAAAGCTTACCTTCGAGATTGTAAACTACTGCAACGTGTAGATCTTACGCCGTAAGGAGCTGCGCGACAAAATCGAATGGGCGGTATGGGCCGTCAGGGCGATTCGCCCGTGGCTTCCAGGCCCTGCTTCAGCGGACCAAGCCACGCTTCATAATTACGCCAGCGATCGAGCCCGTCCCCATTGATAGGGCGCCGGACCTGCTGGGCGCTCGGGGTCTGCACCTCCCGCGGATTTTCGTGAAAACGCAGGCACTCTTCGGCGAACGGCAGGCCGACGTGGTCCAGCAGACGCCGCGTCTCCCCCTCATGGTCGTCGATCAGCCGTTCATACCGCACCTGATGGACTCGTCCGGGCAGCATCTCTTCGAAATGGTCCATCAGGCGAACATAGTCCCTGTAGAACCGGGCGAGCTCGGCGAGCGTGGCCGGAAAGCCGGTCTGACGATTGAAGTAGGTAGTGAAACCGGAAAAGCAGCAGGCCATCGGGTCCCGCCGGACGTCGATGATGGTCGCCTTCGGCAGGATCAGGCCAATCAGGCCCACATGTCGCCAGTTCGCCGGCATCTTGTCGGTGAAGAACGGACGCGGCGTCCTCCGGCGGCGCCCTGCGGCCGCCAGATAGCGTTCGCCGAGCTCCGCAAGGGCCGCGGGGCCCAGGCTAGCTAGCGCCTCGGCCCAGCCCGTCCCATCGGCGCCGACGCCGGCCGAGGTCGCCATCTCGCCGAGGTCGCCCAGCTCCCCCAGCCCCTCGACCAGCGGGTGGCTGGCCAGGATCTGCTCGACCAGCGTGGAGCCGGACCGTGGCATGCCCACGATGAAGATCGGATCGGGGGCGTCGCACCCTTGCCCACGCCGCCCACCCAGGAATGCGGAAGTGAAGGTCGCCCGTGTCTGCCGGACCGCTTCGCTGAGCGAATCGGCCGAATAGGACGCGAAGCCGCCGCGGAGCCGGTTCCCCGCCTCGTAATGCTGGAACGACGATGCGAACCGCTCCTGATCCCCCAGCGCCTTGCCCAGGGCGTAGTGAAGCTGCGTGCGGCCGAGACTATCGGCGATCCGCGGAAGCGCCTGCTCCATGCGCGTCACGTCCTGCGGATCGAGGCGGACCGTCCGGAGATTGGCCAGGCCCCACCAGGCGAACCCCTGGGCCGGCTCCAGATCGAGAGACTTTCGATAGGCCTCGACGGCGCTGTCAACGTCGCCGACAGCGGCCAGCGCCCGGCCGTAATTCGTCCAGGCAAGCGCCGCCCGAGGCGCGCGCGCCAACAGTGACCGATGGGCGTCGAGCGCCTCGCGGGCGCGGCTTTCGCCTTCGAGCACCGCCGCTTTCAGGGAAAGCGGCCAGACCGCCGCCGGTCGCCGGACGAGCGCCTCCTCGAGCAAGCCCACCGCCTCGTCCGCGCGACCAAGGCGCATAAGCAGTGAAGCAAGATCGGCATGCGCCTGAACATCCCCCGGTGCGATCTCGACTGCGCGCCGCAAGAACCTCTCAGCCTCCTCTGCCGCCCCAGATAGCGCGGCGGAGCCGGCCATCAGCTTCAAGGCCTCGACATCGTCGGGCGCCTGCGCCAACCGCAACGCGGCGAGAGCTTTCGCCTCGCTCCATTGCCCATTGCGCAGCGCTTGCGCCGCTTCGACCAACCTAGGCCGGGAAGATCGCGGCGTCTGGGGATCCGATCTGTCCATCGGTTCGAGCAAGTACCAAGGCTCGCCCGGGAGCGGCAATACGATCGCGTCGCCTGCCAGTCGCCAGCAGGCGACGCCTAGCGCAGAGCCGGGGTGGGTCATGCCGATCGCCATGGCCGATTGGGCAATTTGGCGTGTCGCCTTTCCCCAACCCGCTCAAGTGTAAACAAGCTATACCATAACCACAGGCTGTTAGGTTAGGGTCTATGGAAGATCAGAATCCCACGGATTCTGTTGAAAAAGGCCGGAGGGGTGCTCGAGTGGGGCATAGTTGCGCTTAACTCGCGCGCTCGTTGGCGAACTATTCCGTTCAGCCGCGGACTCACACAAGCGCATTGCTCAAAGTGGAGGGGCGAAAACAGCCCGCCGATTTTTTCAACACAATCCACGCAAAGCGGACATCAAACCGGCCATTGATAGAGCGTCTAAAGCTCTACTATTTTGGGTAAAATTCTGATATCATTGGCATATGTCAGAAAATAAAGCGGACACAGAAGCGGACATTTCCAACGTAGCAGACCGGAACGAAACGGTCGGGCTTATGGAGCCCATGCTTGTCGGAGAGAGTTCAAAAAGACGCTCGGAACTCGTCGATCTTGTCGTTGAGTTGGTTGGCCGTTCCGCAGGTTTTAAACGCAGCCTTCCGCCGCACATCGCATCCTCACTATCGAACCTCGTTCGCTCGATGAATTGCTATTACAGCAACCTCATCGAAGGCCATGACACGCACCCCATCGACATCGAGCGCGCGCTCAAGGGCGACTACAGCAACGACGCGCGGAAACGCGATCTGCAGTTAGAGGCCCAGGCCCACATCACGGTTCAGGAATGGATCGATCAGGGCGGGCTCCGGGGCCGCGCGTTCACAACGGATGGGCTACGCGAAACTCATGCCCGCTTTTGCGCTCTCCTGCCGCCCGACATGCTGTGGGTTGAAGATCCAGCTAGCGGCGAGAAGCTCCCGTTGGAGCCCGGCGCGCTTCGCAAACGCGATGTCATTGTCGGACAGCACGTCGCTGTCAGCGCGGGAGCGCTCCCGCGTTTTCTGGGGCGGTTCGAAGAAGCCTACGGACGGCTCGGCACGACCGATTCCATCATAGCCGCAGCGGCGGGCCATCATCGCGTCCTGTGGATTCACCCCTTTCTCGATGGAAATGGCCGCGTCGCGCGCCTCATGTCACATGCCGCACTGCTCGAAAAACTCGATACAGGCGCTCTCTGGTCCGTTGCACGCGGCCTCGCGCGCAATGTGGTCGAGTACAAGGCGCATCTTGCCTCATGCGATCAGCCTCGACGTAACGATCTCGATGGACGCGGTACGCTGAGTGAGGAGGCACTCGCCGATTTTGTCCGCTTTTTCCTGCGCATTTGCATTGACCAGGTCACCTTCATGGAGGGGCTGATCCAGCCCGACCAGCTTCGCGTCCGTGTTGGGATTTGGGCCGAAGAAGAAATCAGGCTCGGCAAGCTTCCGGCGAAAGCCAAGGATGTTCTCGACGCCCTGCTCTATCGCGGCGAGTTGCCGCGCGCGGATATCGTGCAGATCGTTAGCACGGGGGACCGTCAGGCGCGACGCCTGACAGCCGCTCTCATAGACTACGGCGCAGTCACTTCGGAAAGCACGAGAGCGCCACTGCGGCTCGCATTCCCGGCCACTCTGGCGGCGCGCTGGATGCCCGGCCTGTTCCCGGACAAGGGGGCCGATGCCTAGCCATGTCATCGAAGCTGAAAGATGCACTGGCCGCATTGAAGGCTGCGCTGAGCGAACTCAAGCCAGCGGGCACTGACGGCTTCGAGGGGCTCCTCGCCGAAATCCTCAACGAGATCACACGCCAGGATTTCCTGGCTCGCGAGTTCGGGTCTGCAACTCGGCATTGATGGCGAAACGCTCGCCGGGCTCAATCATATCGCCTTTGAAGGAAAGCTCTACGGCGGCTGCATCAACAAGAATGAGGTGCTGACAAAGATTACCTCGATCATCAGCAGACCCTCGTCTCCTGATGTATGGATCCTTGGGGCCAGCGTCGAAGCGAACACACAGTTTCTCGAACAGATGCAGCCAGCGTCAAAGAAGAATGGCGTCGCGACGCTCATTTTAGATTGGCCAAAGGCTTCGGCCATTCCGCCACTTGCAGCCGCGTGGGCTGGGCGACCAAATTCCAGCCAGCTCGGTTGCTCAGGCCAGCGGCCAACCACCCGTCCTGCTCCGTCCGAAAGCCGCAGCTAGATTTCGGACACGTAGACATCCGCCGCTTTATGCTGAAAACCACATAATCGCTTTTTATGTTGATTCCGACATACAAGGCGATTATGCTGAAAATCGCATAATACCGTAATATGCGATTTTTGACATAGAGGAGGCTGCCGTGTCGCCTGCAATCGCTCGATCCTCCAGACAAGTCGGACGGCTCATTCATCGGTTCCGCCAGGAGCAGGGGTACACCCAGACCCAGCTTGCTCACTTGGCAGGTCAGCGTCAGGAAATGATCTCGAAGATCGAAACCGGCCAAGGCGGGGTCAAGCTCGACACGCTTTTTGACGTTCTGGCCGCCCTTCGCCTTGAACTCGTTGTAGAGCCCCGCAGCCAAAGCTCGGCGGCTGACATCGAGGATATCTTCTGATGCCTCGCCGCCGCGCTCACGCTCCTCTCAATGTCCTGATCAACAATCGACTTTGCGGCCGTTTGGAAAAGCAGCCTGGGGGCGCAATTAGCTTTCAGTACGATGGGAGTTGGCTCGACTGGAGATCGGCTTTCCCGATCTCCCTGTCCTTGCCGCTCCAGGAGTCTCCCTGGCGCGGCGAAGCTGTGGTGGCGGTGTTCGACAACCTGCTCCCCGACAACATCTCCGTGAGACGGCAGGTCGCAGAACGCACAGGCGCTGAAGGCGCGGACGCCTACAGCCTCCTTGAACAGATCGGACGAGACTGCGTCGGCGCAATGCAATTCCTGCCTGACGGCGAGGAGGCCGACGTCAGGCGGCCCATCCAGGGCGAGCCGATCAACGATGAGGAGATCGAGCGGCTACTGGCCAATCTGGCGCGGGCGCCCTTGGGGATTGACCCCGAGACCGAGTTTCGAATCTCCGTTGCCGGCGCGCAGGAAAAGACCGCGCTGCTTCGACATGATGGCCAGTGGATGCGACCGATCGGAACGACGCCGACCACCCACATCCTCAAGCCCCAGCTCGGCGAAATTCCGACCTCCTCAGGCGTGATCGACCTTAGCGACAGTGTCGAGAACGAGCATTTCTGCCTCGCCCTGATGGAAAGCTTCGGCTTGCCTGTGGCGCGGACCGAAATCGCGACCTTCGGGAATCGGAAGGTGCTGGTGGTTGAACGGTTTGATCGCGCGCCCCGCGGCGACCGACTACTCCGCCTGCCACAGGAGGACTTCTGCCAAGCGCTGTCGATACCCTCCAGCCGGAAATACCAGAAGGACCACGGGCCAAGCGCCGTAAGCCTCATCACCAGGCTACAGGAAAGCGATGATCCGCTTTCGGACCAGGCCAAGGTCTTCAAGAGCCAAATCATCTTCTGGCTTATCGGCGCCACCGACGGGCATGCAAAAAACTTCAGTCTGTTCCTGCGGCCGGGCGGCCGTTTCGAACTCACCCCCTTCTACGATGTCTTGACCGCCCAGCCGGCGTTCGACGCCAAGCACATCCCGCACAAGCACTTCACCGTGGCGATGTCCGCCGGGGCGAACCCTCACTACAAGATCCTCGACATCCACGGACGTCACTTTGTCGAAACGGCCAAGGCCGCAGGCTTGGGCCCAACACCCATCCGGCGCGTGTTGGACGAGGTTCTCGAGGCGGCGCCTTCGGCTGCTGACAAGGCGCTCGCGAAGATGCCAGCCGACTTTCCGCAAGCGATCCACGCTTCGGTGGCCAGCGCTATCAAGACCCGTCTGCCGCGCCTCGAAACCGCAAACGAAGTGCTCTGACCGCTTTGGCGAAATAGCCACGGAACGGGCGTTCAGAGCTTGGCCGGATACCGTGACTGTCAGAACCCCGTTCGACCCTGCCTCTTGCAGCCGGGTCAGTCCAAGACTCAAGCGATCAAAACCGGCCCTGATATCGGGCAGCGCCTGTTGGGCCGCCTCGGTGAGAACAAGTCGCGCGCGGCCAGTGCTGCCGCGATGGAACAAGGGCGCGCCGAGCCACTCTTCAAGCGTTCGGACGAGCTGTCC
>LNAP01004357.1_pt1 | contig 13047 bp, 14 predicted proteins | sample 602601 | NCBI WGS metagenome assembly LNAP01 (sample SAMN02440304, study PRJNA202911) | soil metagenome | biome: Subtropical and temperate rainforests or woodlands; isolation source: soil samples (1 kg each in a 20% v/v slurry with milli Q water) were... ...
TGCCGCGGGCCACATGCTTGGCGCGGGCAGCCCTGCTCGTCTCAGTGTTGCCGCCCTGAGCCACCTTGTCGAGCTGGGCGCGCAGGTCATCCACCAGCGCGCGCATGGCTGCGGCGTTGGCCAGAAAGTCCGCCGAGCGGGCGTTGAGTTGGGTGTCGAGAATGGTCATGCTGTCGTGCTCTTTCAAGCGGTTTTCTGTTCAACGAGAACGGGCGGGGCCTTGATGTCGTCGCGCACCCTGCACTTGTGGCACCAGCCTGTCACCGACATCGGGAACGCTGCACCAGAGCCCCGACCATCGCGCGGCTGCCGGAGCCGCGCGCCTGGGCGCCACAGCGAATGCCCCCAAGCATAAAAGCCAGGTTCCGAGCCAGGTTGCCACAAAGGTTGCAAATCGTGCCATGACTGCGGCACACTCTGCAGCGTGGAATCCCTTAACCCCTGCGCGAGCTCCCCGGCGCAGCCGCTCACGGCGGCACACACGCCGGCAGTCACCCCCATTGCTTTTGTGCGGGCAATCGCCCGGGCTTACGAGCAACGGAAGCTGAGCCCCCACCGCGCACTGGCCCAGGCACAAATTGCGCCGCAACTGCTGGACGACGACCACGCCCGCATCACCGCATGGCAGATGGAACAGGTGTCGGCCGCCGCCATGCAGGAACTGGACGACGAGGCGCTGGGCTGGTTCAGCCGCCGCCTGCCCTGGGGCAGCTACGGCATGCTGGCGCGCGCGTCCATCAGCGCGCCGCACCTGGGCGTAGCGCTGGCGCGCTGGTGCCGCCACCATGGCTTGCTGACCGAGGACATCGCACTGCACCTCAGTTCACAGGCTGCCACCACCACGCTCTCCATTACGGAGGCCCGCGACCTGGGCCCGCTGCGCGAGTTCTGCCTTGTGTCCATGCTGCGCAATGTGCTGGGGCTGTCGTGCTGGCTTGTGGATTCGCGCATCCCGCTGCAGTCGGCTCAATTTGCCTTTGCTGCGCCCACGCATGCCCAGGCCTACGGCGTGCTGTTCCGCACGCCTGTCACCTTCAGCGCGGCCCAAACGGCCATCACGTTTGACGCCCGCTACCTGGCCCTGCCCCTGCGGCGCGATGAGGCAGCCTTGCGCCAGATGCTGCAGCACGCCCTGCCCCTGACGGTGCTGCAATACCGGCGCGACCGCCTGCTGGTGCAGCGCGTGCGGCAGCTGCTGGGCACTGCGCAGGCGGGGCAAGGCGGGCATGCTGCAACGGCCCTGCCGCTGCACAGCGCCGAGACCCTGGCCCACCTGCTGCATGTATCGCCGCGCACGCTGCACCGCCAGCTCAAGGAAGAAGGCGCCACGCTGCAGGGCCTGAAAGACGAGGTGCGCCAGAGCCGCGCCAAGGACTTGCTGCACCGCACCGACCGCCCCATCAAGCAGGTGGCCGAGGCGGCAGGCTTTGTCAACGAAAAGAGCTTCATCCGCGCCTTTCGCGGCTGGACGGGGCATTCGCCCGCCGAGTTCCGGCGCCAGGCGCGGGCGGCGGCGTGAAATGCACCCTGCGTGGCAGGCATTGCATCCACCGCATGCCTACACTGTCCCGTCGCCACCGCTGGCCCGCGCCCTGCACCATGGTCCACATCCACCCCTGATTGGATTGCCACGCCACTTGCCCACGCCATGATCTCCATCGACGACCACACCACCATCGGCGAAGCCCTCGCGCGCGCCGCCGCGGCCTACGGCCCCAACAGCCTGCTGGCCGTGCCCGCCAACCCGGCACGCAGCTACGACCCGCAGGGCCGCGAGATCAGCTACACCGAAGCGGCCGCGCAGGTGCATGCACTCGTGCAGTGCTACCGCGCCGCCGGCTACGGCCTGGGCCACCGCGTCGGCCTGTTTCTGGAAAGCCGGCCCGAGCACCTGCTGCACAAGCTGGCGCTGAACACCTTGGGCGTGTGCGTGGTGCCCATCAACCCCGACTACCGCCCGCGCGAGCTGGCCTACCTCATCGACCACGCGCGCATCGACCTGCTCGTGGCGCTGCCCGTGCGCCTGCCCGCCGGCGCCTCGCTGCTCATCACCATCGTGTCGCAGATGGATTCTAACTGGACCTTCACCGTGACGCGCGCCGTGCCCGACATCACGGACATCGCCGTCACGGCGTTGACCGCCGGGTTCACTTCCTCGATGCGATCGAGGCAGGCTTGCAGCAATTCGACCGGCGAAATTTCCTTGGTACCGATGCGGCGGCGCAGTTCAACGGAGCTCAGCGAGACCAGTTCTTCGTTCGACATTCTTCCCCCGGCGTAAACATCGACCTTAGCGCTTCCCGTTTCCCCGGGGGAAGGGCACCATGGTCGCGGGAGGAAAAGACATGGCGCATGCCCTGCGTGAGACGGCAGCGATCAGCGGCGTTGGCGAGACCGCCTATACGCGCGGCACGGCCAAAAGCGCGCTGGCGCTGCAGCTCGAGGCGAGCCTGGCAGCGATCGCCGATGCCGGCCTGAGTCCGCGCGACATCGACGGCGTGGTGCCCTACTTCCCGGGCGGCGGCATCGCCGAGGATTTCATAGCCAATCTCGGCCTGCCCGATCTCACGCTCTCGGTGTTCGTGCCGATGGGCGGGGCCACCTGCGTCGCCGCCATCCAGACCGCGGCGATGGCCGTGGCCACCGGCGTGTGCAAGCACGTGCTGATCTCGGTCGGCCGCACCGGCTATTCCGGCGCGCGCGTCTCGACGCGCCTGCAGCAGTTCCCGCAATTCGCCCTGGCGGCGGAGTTCGAGGCGCCGATCGGCATGTTCGCGCCGGCCCAGCTCTATGCCCAGGGGGCGCGCCGCCACATGGAGCTCTACGGCACCACCGCCCGGCATTTCGCGGAGATCGCCGTGGTGACGCGCCAGCACGCCATCCTCAACGGCAACGTGGTGATGAACAAGCCACTCACCGTCGAGGAGCATCATGCCTCGCGCATGATCTCCGATCCCTTCCGGCTGTTCGACTGCAGCCTGGAGAGCGATGGAGGTGCCGCCATCATCGTCAGCGCTGCCGATCGCGCGCGCGATTTGAAGAAGCCGCTGGTGACGGTGATGGGCGTGGCCGAGGGTCATCCCGAATCGCCGGCCTCGATCGCGCAACGACCGGACTTGCTGGAGTTCGGCCTGGCCAAGGCCGCACCGCGTGCCTACGACATGGCGGGCGTCGGCCCCAAGGACATCGACGTCGCCGAGATCTACGACTGCTTCACCTTCACGGTGATCAACCAGCTCGAGCTTCTGGGCTTCTGCAAGAAGGGCGAAGGCGGGCCGTTCATCATGGACGGCCGCATCGGCGTGGGCGGCGAGCTGCCGATCAACACCCATGGCGGCCTTCTGAGCCAGGGCCATGTCGTGGGCCTCAACCACGTCGTCGAGCTGACGCGCCAGCTTCGCCGCGAGGCGGGCAAGGCGCAGGTCAAGGACGCCGAGATCGGCCTGGTCACCGGCTACGGCGACATGGGCGACGGTTCGGTCGCGATCCTGCGGAGGGCGGCATGAACGCGACACCGACGACGGCATTGGCGCCCGCCCCGCTTCCCGAGCGCCCGCTGCCGACGCCGACACGCGAAAGCCAGTCCTTCTGGGACGGCATGCGCGAGGGCCGTTTCATGGTCCAGCACTGCGCGGGCTGCGGCAAGGCGCGGCATTATCCGCGGCCGGTCTGTCCGCACTGCTTTTCGATGGAGAGCACCTTCAAGGAGATGGCGACCGGCGGCGTCATCCATACCTGGACGGTCTGCCATCATCCGTTCAATTTCTTCTTCAAGGCGTCGGCGCCTTACGTCGTGGCGCTGGTCGACATGGATGCCGGCGTGCGCGTGAATGCGCCGCTGCGCGGTATCGCGGAGGCCGATATCAGGATCGGCCAGCGCGTGAAGCTGAGCTTCGAGCCGGTGACCAAGGAAATCACCTTGCCGTTCTTCGTTTTGGCGTGAGTTGCGTGGCGTGAGTTAAGGGGAGAGACAGACTTCAGGGAGCAGAACAATGAAACGCTCGACGTTCGTCGCGGCCATCCTGGCCGCCGTACTATTGCCCTTCGGCGCTCTTGCCCAATCCGACTGGCCCAACCGGCCGATCACCTTCATCGTGCCTTATCCGCCGGGCGGACTGAACGACGCGGTGGCGCGCGTCTTCGCCGACCGCATGACCAGCGAGCTCGGCCGGCAGGTCCTGGTCGACAACAAGGCAGGTGCGGCGACGACCGTGGCCTCCAACTTCGTCGCCAAGGCCGCGCCCGATGGCTACACGATCTACGGCGGCGGCACGTCGCTGATAATCAATCCGACGCTCACCGGCAACGTCCAGTACGACCCGCACAAGAGCTTCGACTACGTGTCGCTGATGTCGTTCACGCCCTTCATCCTGCAGGTCAACGCCGAGTTCCCGGCCAAGAACATGGCCGAGCTGATCGCCCACGTGAAAGCCAATCCGGGCAAGTTCAACATCGCGAGCTCGGGCATCGGCGCCACCAACCATCTCGCCGCCGAGCTGTTCAAGGCGCAGACCGGGCTGAAGCTCACGCACGTGCCCTATCGTGGCGGCGCCCAGGCCGGCCAGGACCTCGCGGCCGGCAACGCGCAGATGATGTTCTCGGCGTCGCTCGAGGCCAAGCCGTTCCTCGATTCCGGCAAGACCCGCGCCATCGCCATCTCGAGCCTGAAGCGCTCGCCCGCCTTCCCGAACATCCCGACCGTAGCCGAATCGGCCAACTTGCCGGACTTCGAGGCGGTGTTCTGGCAGGGTCTGGTGGTGCCGGCCGGCACGCCCAAGCCCATCATCGACCGCCTGCAGAAGGTGATCGCCAAGATCGCAGCCGAGCCGGAGATGATCGAGCGCTTCAAGCTTCAGGGAGTCGACCTCAGGAGCTCGACGCCGGAAGAATTCAGGGCCCACCTCAACAAGGAAGAGAAGCGCTGGGTGACCCTGATCAAGGAGCAGGGCATCAAGCCGGAGTAGTCATTCTTCGCTGGGAGCGCGCCACTCCGTGGCGCTCATGTTGTGTAACCACCAAAGAGCTCCACGGAGTGGCGCGCTCCCAGCAATGAGCGGGCCTGGAAGCCCGGGGTCCGGCAAGAGCTACAGCGCCTTCCTGAACGTCAGGTTGAACCGCCGTCGCCCGGTCAGCGGGTGCTCGCCGTCCTTGAGGGCCAGCACGCCGTGATAGACGAGGCGTGACGGCCCGCCCCAGACGACGACGTCGCCATGCTGCAGCGGCACCTTCAGCGGCCGGTCCGCGCGTTTGAGGCCACCAAACTGGAATGTCGCGGGCAGGCCGAGCGACACCGAGACGACGGGATGGGCGTAGTTCTGCTCGTCCTTGTCCTGGTGCAGCGACAGGCGCGTGCCGGGCTCATAGCAATTGATCAGGCAGGCTTCGGGCGCGAAGCCGTCGAAGCCTGCATCGCCTGCGGCCTCGTGGGCCAGGTCTCGGAGGACATCCGGCATCGCGGGCCACGGCGCGCCGGTCTCGGGATCGCGCGGATCGTAGCGATAACCGGTGCGGTCGGTGACCCAGCCGACCCTGCCGCAATTGGTCATCGCCACCGACATCTGGAAGCCGCCGGGCGTGACCATCCGCCGGAAGGGCGACTGCGCGACAACGCCCTCGATGGCGTCGAGCAAGGCTCGGTCGACCGCCAGCGCGCGTCCGCGCAGCAACACCGCGCCGTCGCGAAGCATCTGCCGGGAATCGAGGGCGAACAGGTCGGACATCAGGGCATCAATATGGCGGCAGGATTCCGAATTCCAATCCGCCAGCGGAGCGTCAATTCCGGGCGGCTTCCCTATCTTCTGGTCGTCGAAGAATGACCGATGGAGAAGATCATGAATACGATCCGCTATGCCTTTGGCGACAGCTCGCTCGGCCCGTTCGTTGCCGCCCTGTCCGGGCGCGGGCTGGCTTTCGTGGCGTTCGATGCAGGCCTTGCCGAGCTCGAGGCGCGCTTTCCGGACGCCGATCTGGTCGAGGATCGGGCGGCGCTGGGCGAGATGGTCGGCAAGCTCGCCGCCATGATCGACCATCCGGAACATGACGCTGCTCTCACGCTCGACCTGCAGGGGTCGGCGTTCGAATGCCGCGTCTGGAACGCGCTGCGCGAGATCCCGGCGGGCACGACCACGACCTACGGCGAGATCGCGGCCCGGCTCGGCGTACCGCGGCAGGCGCGTGAGGTCGGTGGAGCCTGCGCAGCCAACAAGCTCGCCGTCGTCGTGCCGTGCCACCGGGTCGTGAAGAAGGACGGCTCGATCTCGGGCTATCGCTGGGGCGTGCGCCGCAAGCGCAAGCTGCTGGAGAGAGAACACAGCGCCCGGCTCTTGCAGCCTCTCGTTGCCTTCCCACATGGAACGGCAGCCAGCTAGCCATTTGGAGACACGTGATGAAGATTTGGGCAGGTGCCGTCGTGGCCGTGATCACCGGTTTCGCAACACAGGCATCTGCCCAATCCGGTGACCCCGCCAAGGGCCAGCGCGTCTTCAACCAGCAATGCCGGGCCTGCCACACCTTGGAGAAGGATGGTGCGCAGACCGCCGGTCCCAATTTGCACGGTGTGTTTGGCCGCAAGGCCGGCACGGCTGCGGGCTACGAATCATCCGAAGCAATGAAGAAATCCGGCATCGTCTGGGACGACACGACGATGGCCGACTACAACCGCGATCCCAAGGGCAAGGTGCCGGGCACCAAGATGGTGTTCAACGGCGTCAAGAACGCGGGCCAGCTCGCCGATCTCGTGGCCTATCTGAAGCAGGCCACGCAGTAGGATCGTCAGGGGCTGGCCGACCTTGCGAAGGTCTGGATGACGGCGTCAACCTCGCGTGCGGCCGCCGGCGCGTTCTGCGGCCAGTCCTGCCTGATCTTCAGGACATAGTTGCGATAGCCCGTCACGAACAGGCGGGTGAAGACCGGCCGCTTGTCGCTGGGCAGGACGGCCGTGAACGTGATGCAGCGGAAGACCATCGCGCCGATCGTGCAGTCGCCTGGTCCTTGCGACGGCTTGAGTTGCTCGTAGCGGCCTGTCCTGGCACCGGCCTCGATATCGGCGATGGCCTGCTGGAATTGTGTCATCACGACGCTGCCGCGGGCGCCTGAAGAGATCTCCGCGATACCGGAATTGTAGATGTAGAAAGTGGTCGTTATCGCCTGCGTTTCGTAGTTCCAGGCGAAGCCGAGTTCAGGTGCGGCGCTCGACTGGGAGTAGTCGATGGAGCCAACTTTACGAGCCGGCCCGATCGTGTCGGGAAAGGCGAGGCCGGTCTCGGCATTGCGTTCAGGCGCCGGCGCTCGTGCGGGCTGCTGCGCCGTCACGGCCAGCGCCAGGAAGACGGCCATTACTGCCACGGCGACACCCAGAACCCCGCGACTCATGGAGCGCTCCCGCTGTTTGCTGCGGTATTCTAGGCCTGCCCGGTAGCGCTGTCGCGCGAGCGGGCATAGATGATGGCGCCCAGCACCAGCCCCAATCCCAGGACGCCGAAGGCCACGCGATAGGCGAGGTCCGTGTTGCCGAACGCCTCGACGATGTAGCCGACCAGCGCCGGCATCACCGTGAGACCCAGGCACTGCGCCATGTTGACGGTGGTTACGCCGCGGCCGGCCAGCCGGTCGGGGAAGAGCGCGCGGCCCTGCGCCACGATCACCGTGCCGAAGGCGCAGAAGAAGCAGAAGGCGGTGAGCAGCACGACGGCAAGCGCAAGCGACGGCTTGGGCAACAAGGCGAGAATTGCCAGCAGCGCCACCGAGATCGCGGCACCGCCTACCACGACCTTCTTGCGCGAGCGCAGCAGGCGATCCATCGGGCCGTAGGCCAGGATGCCCACGATCTGCGCCACGCCCATCGCCAGCAGCACGTTGCCGCGCTGTACGGCGTCGAGCTTGTACACGTCATAGAGATAGGGGCCGCCCCAGACGCCCAGCACCGTGAGCATGGTGGCGTAGGCGAAGAAATGCATGGCGAGGACGGGCACCAGTCCGGGCGTGGTCCACACTTCCAGCAGTCCCCTGACGATCTCGCCGAAGCCTTCGCGTTTGATGGGCGGAGCCGGCTGGTCGGGCGGCCGGTCGCGCACAAAGGCGTAGAAGGCCACCGCCACCAGCACGGTGACGGCAGCCAGGCCAAGGAAGCCGTTGCGCCAGCCCACGGTCGCCGCGATCCAGGCAAGCGGCGTGGCGGCGGCAAGCGTGCCGATATTGGAGGCGGCGAACACCCAGGACATCGCCGTCGCAAGCTTGGCCGGCGCGAACCAGCGCGAGCACAGGAACACCGCCGACATGAAGGAGGCGGCACAGCCCACGCCGACCACGGCGCGGCCACCGATCAGGTCGACGGCGTCGGTGGCGGTCGCGATCCACAGCGAGCCCAGCATGGCCAGCATCGACAGCGCCGCCACTGTGCGACGTGCGCCGTAGCGGTCGAACCACATGCCGACCGGCACCTGCACTGCGAAAAGCGCGAAGAAGAAGGCGCTGCCCGCCCAGCCGAGCTGGCGCGCACTGAGATCGAGGTCGCGCGTGAGCTCGGGCGCGATCACGCTGTTGGAGACGCGGTAGAACTGACTGAGGCAGGTGATCGCGATCAGCAGCAGCAGAAGCGGCAACTTTGATGCCATGGCGCCGCTGGCCTAGCACGGGCCAATAGCCGCTGTCCTTCGGCGTGGACCGAAGCATTGGCTTCGGCCACGATACCGGACACATGGCTGTTGCTATCCGACCGTCTCCGATCGCCTGGCTGCTGGCGCCCGCGCTGCTCCTGTTCGTGCTGTTCTTCGTCCTGCCGTTCGGCGTCATGGCGATGATGTCGTTCTATTCGGGCAATCCGGTCACCAACCCCAACGCCTTCCTGACGACGCGCCACTACGACCGCTTCATCTTCGACACCGCCGGCATCTACCACGATGCGCTGTGGGCGACGCTGCGCATCGGCCTCGTCACGACGATCGTGTCGCTGCTGATCGGCTATCCGCTGGCGCACTGGATGGCGCGCATGCAGTCGCGGCTGGGCCATGCGCTGGTGCTGATGGCGGTGATCGCGCCCATGCTGACCGGCATCGTGGTGCGCACCTTCGCCTGGATGACCATCCTGCAGGACAAGGGCGTCATCAACACGCTGCTGATCGACTGGGGCGTCGTCTCCAAGCCCCTGCCGCTGATGTACAACGAGTTCGGCACGGTGGTGGCGCTGGTCCACATCTACGTGCCCTTCATGGTGCTGACCCTGACCGGCGTGATCGGCCGCATCGACGAGCGGCTGGAGCAGGCGGCGCGCAGCCTGGGCGCGGGCCGGCTCCGCGCCTTCGTCGAGGTCACCCTGCCGCTCAGCATGCCCGGCATCCTGGCGGGCTCGCTGCTGGTCTTCGCACTCTCGATCAGTGCCTACGTCACGCCCTCGCTGATGGGCGGCACCGACGTGCTGACCTTGCCCATGCTGATCGCCCAGCAGGTCGGCACCAGCTTCAATCCAAATTTCGCCGGTGCCCTGGGCGTGGTGCTGCTGCTGGTCTCGCTCCTGATCGTCATTGCCTACAACAGGATCCTGGCCCGCCTGTCGGGCGAGCAGGGGCTGGCATGAACGCCCCCTCGAAAACCATCCGCAACAAGCAGCCGTTCGACGCCGGGCGCGCGGCCTATCTGACGCTGAACGGGCTGTTGCTGGCCTTCCTGTTGGTGCCCATCGCCATCGTGCTGGTGTTCGCGCTGAACCCGACGCCCTACATCTCCTTCCCGCCGGTCGGCGTCAGCCTGCGCTGGTTCGAGAAGTTCTTCCGCAGCCCCGAGTTCATGAACGCGCTATTCCTGTCTCTGTGGGTGGCGGGCTGCGTGCTGGTCCTGTCGATCGTGATCGGCGGTGCCTGCGCGCTGGCGCTGGCGCGCGGCAACCTGCCGGGACGGTCGTTCCTGACGGCGTTCTTCATGTCGCCGCTGATGTTGCCCGCCATCCTGACCGGCCTGGCGCTGTTCCAGTCCTACCTGCTCGCCGGCATCGGCCGGCCCGTGTGGGGCCTGATCCTGGCCCATACGCTGGTGGCGGTGCCCTACGTCATCCGCACCACGCTTGCCGTGCTGCACAATTTCGACCGGCGCATCGAGGAGGCGGCCGCCGTTTTAGGCGCCAGCCCGACGCGGGTGTTCTTCGAGGTCACCCTGCCGCTGATTCGGCCGGGCGTGTTCGCCGGCGGCGTCTTCGCCTTCATCGTCTCGTTCGACCAGTTCCCGGTGTCGCTGTTCCTGGTGGTCCCGAAGGGCGAGACCCTGCCGGTGGTGCTGTTCAACTACATGAAATTCGACCTCGACGGCGCCATCGCCGCGGCCTCGATGGTCTCGATTTTGCTGGCTTTGTCGGTCGTGCTGGTGCTGGAAAGGCTGATCGGCCTTAAGGCTTACGTTAAACTTTAGTCCTCCGAAGCTCCGCAGGAGCGAAGGAGGAAAAGGGGGTCATCATGATTTCACGTCGTACAGTGCTCGGTACCGGTGCCGTCGCGGCCGCGTCGCTCGCCGCGCCGTCGATCCTTCACGCCCAGACCAAGACGCTCAAGATCACGACCTGGGGCGGCAAGTGGGGCGAGATCATGAAGGCCACGGTCCTGCCGGCCTTCGAGAAGGAGTTCAAGTGCTCTGTGCAGGCCGACCAGGCCTTCCCGTTCGTGCCGAAGCTGCAGGCCAGCTCGAAGAACGACCCGATCTATGACGTCCTGCACACGAACTCGAACGAACAGTGGAATTCGTTCACCGAAGGCCTGGTGATGGCCAAGATCACCCCCAAGGAGGCACCCAACGTCGCCGACGTCTATCCCTGGGCGGCAAGCGACAAGATCGTCGGCGTGGCGATCTTCACCAGCGCCATCGGGCTGGGCTTCCGCACCGACAAGGGCCTCGCCAAGCCGACCTCGTGGAAGGACCTCGCCGATCCCAAGCTCGCCGGCGCGCGCGGCAGCTACATCATCCCGGTGAACAGCCTCGGCCAGTGCCACCTCATGATGCTGGGCAAGATCTACGGCAAGGGGCTACAGGACCTCGACGCGGCCTACAAGGCGCTCGAGCAATTGAAGCCCATCAAGCTCGTCGACTTCACCGGCCAGATGGAAAAGATGCTGCTGTCGGGAGAGGTCTCGATGGGAGTCATCCACGATTCCGGCGTCTATCGCTACGACGGCCAGAACCAGCCGGTCGACTTCGCCAGCCCGTCCGAGGGCGTGATGGCGCTCGAGCAGGTGCTGAATGTGACGCCGGGCTCGAAAGTGAAAGAACTGGCCTTCGCCTATATCGATTACATGCTGAGGCCCGACACGCAGAAGCTGCTGGCCGAGGGCGTGTGGTATTCGCCGGCCAACAAGAAGGTGAAGCTCGATGCCAAGTACGACGCCAAGCTGCTCACCACCGAGGCCAAGGTGGCGACGCTGATCCAGCCCGACTGGAAGTGGTACAACGCGCGCAAGGAAGACATCGACGCGCGCGTGACGAAGATTTTGAAAGGGTAAGACTGTCATCCCAACCCCCTCCCGGCCTCCCCCACTTCGTGGGGGAGGTGCCCAAAGGGCGGAGGGGTGGGATGACACTGTGCGCGTATGACCTCAGCGACCATCAAGCTCGACAACGTGACCAAGACCTTCGACGGCCGGGTGCTGGCCGTCGACGGGGTCACGCTCGACATCGAGCGCGGCGACGTCTTCGGCCTGCGGGTTCCAGTCAACGTAGAGGGGCTTGATCTTGGTGCGGAGGAAGTGGTCGGGGCAGGAGGTGCCGAGTTCGGCGAGGCGGGCGGCGTCGGCGGAGTTGACGAAGCGGAGGATCTTTTCGTCGTCCTGCACGGTGCCGATGAAGCGTTTCTGCTGGGAGACTTGGCCGCGGAGCCAGGGGAGGATGGCGGCGAAGGTGGCGTTGCGCTTTTCGGTGTCGAGGGTGGCGTATTTCTGTCCGCCGAAGGCTTTGGCGTCACCGCCCTTGGCGGCGTATTTTTGTTCGATGTAGGCGGCGGCTTTTTCGATGAGGTCGAGGGTGCGGGTGTAGCAGACCTTCTCGTTGTCGTCCCAGGAGATGAAGCCGTGCTGGCCCATCATGATGGCTTTGACGGAGGGTTGCTTGCGGGCGACTTCCTGCATGGCGAGGCCGAGCTCGAAGCCGGGGCGCATCCAAGGGACGTAGGCCATGTCGCCGCCGAAGATTTCTTGCGTGAGTTTTTCGCAGTTTTTGGAGGCGGCGATGGCGATGATCGCGTTGGGGTGCATGTGATCGACGTGCTTGCCGGGCAGGAAGGAGTGCAGCGGCGTGTCGATCGAGGAGGCGCGGGGGTTGAGGTTGAACGTGGTGTGGAAATACATGTTCACCATCGCGTCCTCGGCCTCGGACTTGATGCCCTTGTTGGCCTTGGCGGCATAGACCTGCTGGAGGCCGATGAGCTTGTCCTGGTAGAGGGAGGAGAAGTTGTCGCGGTTGGAGGTGCGGAGGTCGCCGCCGGAGCCTTTGACCCAGAGGACTTCGACTTTCTGGCCGGTGAGCGGGTCGAGTTCGACGAGCTTGGAGGAGGTGTTGCCGCCGCCGGTGTTGGTGATGCGTTGGTCGCTGCCGAGGAGGTTGGAGCGGTAAACGAGGCGGCCGACGGGATCGAGGGACGCGGCCTTGGCGTCGTCCCAGAGGAAGTTGACGTGTTTGTAGGTGGACATGACGGGGGTGTGATGGTGTGTGTGAAAAAAGTGCGGGCAGCGGGCAGACCGGAGGGGGTGAGGTTCGACCGCTGGGGATTTTAGGCTTTCAAAAAACGGACCTCAGAGGCCCAACGCTTTTTGGCGGTAATGTTCGTCGGGGCGCCCGGCGATGCGCGCGACCAGATCGGCGTGCCGTTCCATCGTGTAGGGCGCGAAATACGCGAACCAGACGACCTGCGCGTCGCCGGTCCAGTCGAATTCAAGCACGCCATCGGCATAGCGCGTGTCGACCGTGCGCCACGCCTGCCGATCGGTCGAGGCGCGCGCGCGGTAACCGGGCCAGCCGAACGGATAGGCCGAGCCGCCCGCATTGACGATGCGGAACTCCGCACGTCGCCCGCGCATC
>LNAP01004394.1_pt1 | contig 13045 bp, 10 predicted proteins | sample 602601 | NCBI WGS metagenome assembly LNAP01 (sample SAMN02440304, study PRJNA202911) | soil metagenome | biome: Subtropical and temperate rainforests or woodlands; isolation source: soil samples (1 kg each in a 20% v/v slurry with milli Q water) were... ...
CGTGCCGCGCACCACGTCGGGGCCGGCCGGCGCCGGCAGGCTGCGGCCGAAGGCGGTGCCGGGGGCGGCGTCCTCGACATTGACGATGTTGTTGAGCGCATCCTCGATGGTGCGATAGCCGGTGCAGCGGCACAGGTTGCCCTTCAGCGCCGCGCCGAGATCCTGACGCTGCGCCTGGTTGAGCGCGGCGCAGGTCATGATCATGCCGGCGGTGCAGAAGCCGCACTGGAATGCCTGGGCATCGAGAAACGCCTGCTGCATCGGATGAATGCCGCCGTCCGGCGCCAGCCCCTCGATGGTGGTGACCGCGTGGCCCTCGGCGCGATAGGCCGGCACGATACAGCTATGCACCGGTTCGCCGTCGATCAGCACCGTGCAGGCGCCGCAATCGCCGGCGTCGCAGCCCTTCTTGACGCCAAAATGGCCGAGCTCGCGCAGGAAGGTGCGCAGGCACTGGCCCGGCCGCGGCTGTTCGGCGAATTCATGGCCGTTGATCTGGTAGGTCATGAATCGCCCTGCAGTTCGGCGCGGATCTGTTCGGCGAGACGCAACGTCATATGCTTGCGCCATTCCGGTCTGCCATGGACGTCGTCATGGATCAGCGCATCGGGAATGCCTTTCACAATCGCGGCATGCAGCTCATCCGCCGATGGCAGGGTGGCGAAGGCAAGCTGCACGGGGCGTATCGTCGATCCCGTCACTGTCAATGCAAACCCTTCTCCGTCCAGCGTGCCGATCAGCAGCGCGCCGGAGCGGCCGACCGGGGTCAGTGCGATCTGTCGAAACGCCGTGCGGCGCCGCAGGGCGGCGAGCGGAATGTCGATCTGGCGCAGCAGCTCGCCCGGTGCCAGCACGTTGGCGAGATTGCCGGTGACGAAGTCGACCACGCGCACGCGCCGTTCGCTGCCATCCGGATTCCAGATCGTGCAGGTGCCGTCGAACGCACTGGTCAGCGCGATCATCGGGCCCGCCGGTAGCGACATGCAGATGTTGCCGCCGACGGTCGCGGTCTTCCAGATCTTGAACGAGGCGAGGAAGGCGCGGCAGCACTGGTTGATCAAAGGTGCTGCGATCCAGTCCGGGGGGCAGGCCAGCGCGTCGAGCTGCGCCACGGTGCAAGTGGCCGCGATCTGCAGTTCGGTGTCGGTGACCGTCAGCGCCGGCCAGCGGAGGTCGTTGAGGTCGATCAGGCGTGCGAGATGCGCCTGCGGCTCCGAGAACAGCCAAGTGCCGCCGGCGAGCCACGCATCGCCTTCGGTCCATTTGGGCAGCTCCGAACGCGTGTGCGGGCGAGCGACTGAGGTGACCGTATTGAGATCCATAAGTGCGCTTGTGCTTTCAACCTGTGGCCGAACTTTGTATGCAGACCTGCAGGATAGACTTGCAAGACCGACGCCAACCCGAAGTATCGCGGCTGGTCCCCGATTTGCAAGGCGCCTGCCTGAAGGTGCCGGCCACGTGCGGCGCAGGGAGACGATCGAGACATGACGGGAACGCAGCCGATCTGGATCAAGGACCCGCTCGCCATTCTCGGCCAGGGCGCCGAACGCGGCGTGGTCGTGCAAAATGGCCGCATCATCGAACTGGTGCCGGCGGGCAGCCAGCCGGCCACGGCCAATGCCACGGTCTATGACGCCGGCGAGCACGTCGTGCTGCCGGGCCTGATCAACACCCACCACCACTTCTACCAGACCCTGACCCGGGCGCTGCCGGCGGCGCTGGACCGCGAGCTGTTCCCGTGGCTGCAGGCGCTGTATCCGGTATGGGCGCGGCTCACGCCGGACTCGCTCGAACTCGGCGTTACCGTGGCGATGTCGGAACTGCTGCTGTCGGGCTGCACCACCACGACGGATCATCATTACGTGTTCCCCGCCGGGCTCGAGGAGTCCGTGGACATCGAGGTCGGCGTGGCCCGCCGGCTCGGCATGCGCGTGCTTTTGACGCGCGGCTCGATGAATCGTTCGGTCAAGGATGGCGGCCTGCCGCCGGACAGCGTGGTGCAGGACGAGGACACGATCCTTGCCGACAGCGAACGCGTGGTGGCGAAATTCCACGAGCGCGGCGAGGACGCCATGGTGCAGATCGCGCTGGCGCCGTGCTCGCCGTTTTCGGTGACCACGTCGTTGATGACCGCGACGGCGGCGCTGGCGGACAGGCTCGACGTCCGCCTGCATACCCATCTCGGCGAAACGCAGGACGAGAATCGTTATTGCGAGGAAATCTATGGCTGCCGGCCGCTGGATTATCTCGAGCAGACCGGCTGGCTGCACAATCGCACCTGGCTGGCGCATGGCATCCACTTCGATGCGCCGGAAATGGCGCGGCTCGGCCGTGCCGGCACCAGCATCAGCCACTGTTCCTGCAGCAACCAGCTGCTGGCCTCGGGCTGCTGCCCGGTCTGCGACATGGAAGATGCCGGGGTGTCCATCGGCCTCGGCGTCGACGGCTCGGCATCGAACGACAGCTCCAACCTGATGCAGGAGGTCCGCGCCGCGTTCCTGCTGCAGCGTGCCCGCTACGGTGTCGGCCGCGTCAGCCACAAGGACGCGCTGCGCTGGGCGACAAAGGGCTCGGCGGCCTGCGTCGGCCGCCCGGAGCTGGGCGATATCGCCGTCGGCAGGATGGCCGACCTCGCGCTGTTCAAGCTCGACGAGTTGCGCTTCTCCGGCTACGGCGACGCGCTTGCGGCGCTGGTGCTGTGCGGCGCCTATCGCGCCGACCGCGTGATGGTCGGCGGCATCTGGCGGGTGATCGACGGCGCCATTCCCGGGCTGGATGTCGCAGACCTGATCCGGCGGCATAGTGCTGCGGCGAAGACGATGCAGGCGGGATAGGAACGGTCTTGCGCGAACAGCTTTTCGACATCGACGGCAATCTGCTGCTGACTCTTGATGCGTTGCTCAGGGACCAGAACGTCACGCATGCGGCCGCTCGTCTCGGCATCTCGCAATCGGCCCTGTCGGCACGGCTGGCGCGTCTACGGCAGCACTTCGGCGATCAGCTTTTGGTTCCCGCCGCTTCCGGGCGGGGCATGATTCCGACGCCGCACGCTTACGCCATTCAACCGGCACTGGTGGAACTCATCAATCGGCTGCGCGAGTTCTCCAATGTTGCGAGCGTGTTCGATCCGGCTTCGAGCGAGCGCACATTTCGGATCGCGGCAACAGACAATCCGGCGGCGATGCTGGCGCCGGACCTCATTCCTCTCGTGAAGGCCCAGGCGCCGCATGTCCGTCTGGCGTTCGTGTTGCCTGACAAGACGCGCATCTTCTCGGATATGGAACAGGGCCACTTCGATCTGTTCATCGGTGCCACCGAGGATGTTGCAGGCGGCCTGATAAGCCGCACCTTGTTGGACGATCGCTTCCTGACCGCGCAGCGGGTAGGGCATCCCCGTGGACGGCGGCCCTTGACGCTGGACGAGTTCTGCTCGCTCGACCATCTATTGATCTCGACGTCTGGCGGTCGCTTTGCCGGAACGGTCGATGAGGCGCTGGCAGCGCTGGGGCGATCGCGCACGGTCTCCGTCTCGGTGCAGAGTTACGCTCTCGCACCGGTGATCCTGGCGAGCAGCGACCACATCTGCACTTTGCCGCATCGCTTTCTGACGCGATTCGCTAGCTCCCTCGATCTGTTCGATCCGCCTTTGGCGCTGAGCGGTTTCAGCCTCAGCGCCTTCTGGCACGATCGCACCCGCAATGACCCGGCCCATATCTGGTTGCGCGAGCAACTGTTCCGGGTGGCCGGCGCGCAGGGCCGCACCAATGCGTCACGCGACGGTCAGAAAGACTGACCGTCGCTGCTTGGTGATGGGAAGTCCGCTTATTGCCCGGCGCGATTGCGATATTCGACGGGAAACCAGCCGAACTTGCCATGGCCGTCGGCATGCACGTGTCCGACGCCGGGGAACGGCAGATGCGGGGCGGCGATCAATTGACGGTCGCCGGCAAACTGCGCGAATGCGGCCTCACGGACCGAAGCTGCCCTGGTCGGATCCTGATCGTACACGACGGTGATCGAGGGCTTCGGAAACTGCACGGCGGCGACATGGATGATATCGCCGACGAAGACGATGGACTGGCCTTCGCTGGTTACATTGAAGAACGCACTTCCAGGCGTGTGGCCTTGATGAATGGTCGCGACCACGCCGGGAAGGATTGTCGCGCGATCCGCAAACGGCTTCACCTTGCCCGCCGTGTTGTAGAGGCCGATCGTCTTGGCGGCCTCATCGAAATACTTCTGCGCGTAGCCGGTTTTAGCGGCGTTGGATGGATCAAGGAAGAAATCGATGTCGGGCTTTCCGACGTGAACGGTCGCGTTGGGAAAAGTTCTTCGCCCATCCACGACAAGTCCGCCGGTATGGTCGGTATGGATGTGGGTGATCAAGATATCGGAGATATCCTCGGGCGTAGTGCCGACCGAGGCTAGGCTATCGATCAATTTGCCGCCATAGCCGGGTCCGAACAATTGCCCCGAGCCGGTATCGACGAGAATGCGGCGTGCGCCGTCCTTGATCAGAAAGGCGTTGATGGAGGCTTCGACAGGATTGTCGAGAAACGACCGGTGCAAAAGGTCGTCGACCTCGGCGGGCCTCGTCCGTGTCAGAAGCTGATGAAGATCCTGTGGCACGGTGCCGTCGGACAGGGCAATGATGTCCAGCTTGCCGAGCGGAAAACGGTAGGTGTCGGGCACCTGTTGATGGGCGACGACGGCGGGAATGGCTGGAGTTTCGGCTCGCGCCGGTGGCGCCAGGCCAATGATGCTGGCAATGGCGATGCTGTGGACGAATGAACGGTAGCTCATATTGCTGCTCCTGACGAGGCTGTCTCGTCGCCTTCAGCTAGTCGGCGGAGCGATGTCTTTGAAATCAAACGTTTCGATGGGACCTATCGACCAAGCCGATAGGCGGCCGGCGCATTGTCAACATCGCGCGTTGTCTGCAGCGAACCGGCGAAAGCTGTAACCGGCGTTCTGGCGGATGGTGGTGCTGAACTCGGTTGAATGGAAAAGTCCGGGCATCGCTGCCCGGACCTTGTCGCTCTGGTCAAAGAGGAACGTTACTTGCCGCCGGGGACCTTGTCGTCGATGCCCTTGACGTAGAAGTTCATGCCGAGCACCTGGCCATCAGCGAGGTGGTCGCCGCCCTTGCACTCGATTTCCTTGCCGTCCTGGCCGAGCACCGGGCACTTGAACGGCTTGATGGTGCCGGCGATGATGCCGGCTTCGGTGTCCATCGCCAGTTTCTTCACGTCGTCCGGCATGTTGGTGTAGGGCGCCATCACCACCATCTTCTCCTTCAGACCGTCCCAGGTGTCTTCCGACTTCCAGGTGCCGTCGAGCTCGGCCTTGACGCGTTTGATGTAGTAGGGCGCCCAGTTGTCCATGATCGAGGTCAGCTGGGTCTTGGGGCCGAACTTGATCATTTCGGAATCCTGGCCGAACGCCAGCTTGCCGCGCTCGGACGCGATCTGCATCGGCGCCGGGCTGTCGGTGTGCTGCATGATGATGTCGGCGCCCTGGTCGAGCAGCGCCTTGGCAGCGTCGGCTTCCTTGCCCGGATCGAACCAGGTGTTGGCCCAGATGATCTTGACCTTGATGTTCGGGTTGATGGTCTGCGCGCCGAGGATGGTGGCGTTGATGCCGGAGATCACTTCCGGGATCGGGAACGAGCCGATATAGCCGAGCACGCCGGACTTCGACATCTTGGCGGCGATGATGCCCTGGATGTAGCGGCCCTCATAGAAGCGGCCGGAATAGGTCGACATGTTCTTGTCGCGCTTGTAGCCGGTGGCGTGCTCGAAATGCACGTTGGGGTACTTCCTGGCGACCTTCAGCGTCGGCTCCATGTAGCCGAACGAGGTGGTGAAGATCAGCTTGTTGCCGGCGCGGGCCAGCTGCTCGATGGAGCGCTCGGAGTCCGGACCTTCGCTGACGTTTTCGAGGTAGGTGGTCTCGACCTTGTCGCCGAATTCCTTGATCATCGCCAGCCGGGCCTGATCGTGCTGGTAGGTCCAGCCGAGATCACCGATCGGTCCGAGATAGATGAAACCGACTTTGAGCTTATCGGCAGCGTGGGCGCCGCCAAGGCTGATCGCAGCGGCCAACACCGCCGCCGTCGCGGCAAGAACAGTCTTTCTCATGCGTTTCTCCAACATCAAGGGGTTACCTGTTGATCCCGCCACGCACGATCCCCATCGCGCGCTTCGGGTCGTCTATCGATCGGGAACGAACACCGTGCCCAGTGCCGCGGGCGCGGTCGAACCGCCGGTACGCGCGCGCGAAATCAAGACCAGAACGACGACCGTCGCCAGATACGGCAGCGCCGACATCAGCTGCGACGGAATGCCGATACCCCAGCCCTGCGCGTGAAGTTGCAGGATCGTGACGGCACCGAACAGATAGGCGCCGACCACCAGGCGGCCCGGCCGCCACGACGAGAACACCACCAGTGCCAGCGCGATCCAGCCGCGCCCGGCGGTCATGCCGGGAATGAAGAATGGCGTGTAAGCGAGCGGCAGATAGGCGCCGGCGAGGCCGGCACAGGCGCCACCGAACATCACCGCATAGAGGCGGATCCGCAGCACCGGATAGCCCAACGCATGGGCTGAGACATGATTGTCGCCGGCCGCACGGAGGATCAGGCCGGCGCGGGTGCGGTACAGGAACAGCCAGACCGCGATCACCAGCAATAGCGACAGGTAGACGAAGCCATCCTCCCCGAACAGGATGCGGCCGACGTACGGAATATCCGTCAGGCCGGGAATATAGAGGTGAGGGGCGGTGGCAATTCGCTCGCCGACAAAGCCGGCGCCGATCAGGCCGGACAGGCCGATGCCGAGGATGGTGAGCGCCAGGCCGGTGGCGACCTGGTTGACCGCGAGGCCAAGGGCCATCGCCGCGAAGATCAGCGACAGCGCTGTGCCGGCCAGCATGCCGCAGATTGCGCCGACGATGGTGGAGCCGGTCAGCAGCGTGCCGCCGAAGCCGCACGCTGCGCCCAAGATCATCATTCCCTCGACGCCGAGATTGAGCACGCCGGCGCGCTCGGTGATCAGCTCGCCGGTGGCGGCGATCAACAGCGGCGTCGAGGCCGCAAGCACCGACAGGATGATGGCTTCAAGCAGTCCCATCGGCGGCCTTCCGTTGCGGCATGATGAGTCTGATCCGATACAGAATGAGGGAATCGCAGGCCAGCACGTAGAACAGCAGGATACCCTGGAACACCTTGGTCATATCGAGAGGGATCTTCATGGCAATCTGCGCCTGCTCGCCGCCGATGAAAGTCAGCGCCAGGAAAAGACCTGCAATTAATATTCCAACCGGGTTGAGCCGTCCGAGAAACGCAACGATGATAGCGGTGAAACCGTAGCCCGGCGAAATGCCCGGCTGCAGGTGGCCGATAGGACCGGCGACCTCGATGATGCCTGCCAGTCCAGCCAGTGCGCCCGAGATCGCGAAGGTCAGCAGAATCAGCTGGTTGGATTTGAAGCCGCCGAACCGCGCGGCGCGCGGCGCTGCGCCGACCACGCGGATTTCAAAACCCTTGATGGTGCGGCCGAGCAGCACCGCCGCGCCGGCCACCACAAGCAAGGTGATCGCCACGCCCAGATGCAGGCGGCCGCCTTCGATCAGCAGCGGTACAGTCGCCACCGGATCGAATTCGGCTGTGGTCGGAAAATTGAAACCGGCGGGATCGCGCCACGGACCGCGCACCAGATAGTCGAGCAACAGCTCCGCCACATAGACCAGCATCAGGCTGACGAGAATTTCGCTGGCGCCGAATCGCACCTTGCAGATCGCCGGGATCAGGGCGTAGAGCGCGCCCGCCGCAGCCCCAAACAGCAGCATCGAAGGCAATACCCACGGTCCGGCATCGCTGCCGTGGGTCACCACCGCCAGCCAGCTGCCGGCAACGGCGCCGACCAGGAACTGGCCCTCGGCGCCGATGTTCCAGACATTGGCCAGATAGCACAGCGACAGGCCGATCGCGATCATCACCAGCGGCGCGGCCTTCACCGCGATCTCCTGCAGCGAGTAGCCGTCGGTGAGCGGGGTAATGAAATAGACGGCCAGGGCGGCGAGCGGGTTCTTGCCGAGCAAGACGAACAGGATGCTCATGGTCACGACGGTCAGGCCGATCGCGATGAGCGGCGAGATCAGGGCGATGGCGGTCGATCGTTCCGCGCGCTTTTCAAGCACCAACTGCATCGGCCGGCTCCTTTGGCGTCAGACTGCTGCCGCCCATCAGCAGGCCGAGCTTTTCGCGCGAGGCGTCGGCAGTGATCAGCGACTCCGACAGGTGGCCGTGAAACATCACCGCGATGCGGTCGGCGATTTCAGCGAGTTCGTCAAGGTCCTGGCTGGTCACCAGGATCGCACAGCCTTCAGCGGCGAGATCGAGCAGCGCCTGGCGGATCACCGCGGCGGCGCCGGCATCGACGCCCCAGGTCGGCTGGCTGACTACCAGCACCACGGGGTTGCGCAGGATCTCGCGGCCAACGATGAATTTCTGCAGATTGCCGCCGGACAGGCTGCCGGCCTCCGGATCGCGCTTGGCCTTGCGGACGTCGAACGCCGCGGTGGTGCGATCGACGGTCGATAGGGTTGCCGCCGTATTGATGAAGCCATGCTGCACCATGCCCGAGGCCGCGTGGCCGGTGAGCAGCGCGTTTTCCGATAGCCGCATCCGCGGCGCGGTGCCGTGGCCGAGGCGTTCTTCGGGCACGAAGGCCGCGCCGAGTTTTCGCCGCGCGGTGATCGAGAGATGTCCTGCGGCTTGTCCGTCGATGACGATGGTGCCGGGATCTTTTGCCAGGCGCTCGCCCGACAGCGCCGCGAACAGTTCATCCTGGCCGTTGCCGGCGACGCCGGCGATGCCGAGAATCTCGCCGCCCTTCAACTCGAACGAGATGTTCTGCAGTCGGACGCCATGCGGTTCGTCCGGCTCGAGATTGAGTTCGTTGACCAGCAGGCGGGGCACCGTGATCCTGCGGCCGGCCGGCGCTTTCACCTGCTTGATCTCGGCGCCCACCATCATCCGCGCCAGCGATGCCGCGGTCTCGCTGCGCGGAATGCAGGTGGAGACCTTCCTGCCGCCGCGCAGGATGGTCGCGGTGTCGCACAGCCGCTTCACCTCTTCCAGCTTGTGGCTGATGTAGAGCACGGCGCGGCCTTCCGATCGCAACCGCTCGAGCACCACGAACAACTGGTCGGCCTCCTGCGGCGTCAGTACTGCGGTTGGTTCGTCGAGAATCAGGAATTTTGGATTTTGCATCAGCACGCGGACGATTTCGATGCGCTGGCGCTCGCCCACCGAAAGTTGCCAGACCTCGCGCTTCGGATCGAGCGGCAGTCCATAAATGCGCGAGACTTCCTCCAGCCGCGCCGACATGTCCTTGAACGATTCCTTGCCGTCGAGCCCAAGCGCGACGTTCTCTGCGACGGTGAGATTGTCGAACAGCGAGAAGTGCTGGAACACCATGCCGATGCCACGCGCACGGGCATCATGCGGGCCGGACAGCACCATTCTCTGGCCCTGCCAGAACATCTCGCCTTCGCTCGGCTGGATCAGGCCGTAGATGGTTTTCACCAGCGTGGATTTGCCGGCGCCGTTTTCGCCGAGCAGGGCATGGATTTCCTGCGGCCAGATTTCGATATCGATGGAGTCGTTGGCGAGAAAATCACCGTAGCGCTTGGTGAGACCGATGGTCTGCAGCAGCGGCGTCTGGCCGGTCCGCGGGTTGGAAGGCGTCGGATCTAACATTCGCTGTCACGGGTGAGAGGACGCTCTTCATCAATAGTGTGCCAAATCGGAATGCAGCGTAAATCCCGAAAAAGCGCCAGCCTCTGCTTAGCGTTTCAGCAAAATTCTGTTGTTTGGTGATTCCCGCCGACGACGCTCCGCCTTCTATCAAATCTTCACGCAAGTCGACGCGCCGCGAACGCTGTCGGGATATTTGCTCTCGATATGTGTTGCAGAATTGTTACGTCCCGCGGCGATTGGGAGCCTCCAGATTTAGTTTGCCAAGAATGTGAGCAGGACTAATTTTGCATCATCATCGTCGCGCGCGCGTCGTGTATTCACACATGGCCTGCGTCAGAACGTCGCAAAACCGTAGCATTTGCAGGAGGTAACGGATGCATCCGTTAGGTGCATTGCGAAGAGGCAGCTCCTGTCAACATCGGCACCATTTCATGAAAATACTGATCTGATTGGGTTTCTTGCCGAAATCCGCGGCAGCCGCTGGAGAAAGTTGAGGCTTTTCCAAGGCAGCGATTGCAGCAAATGTCTGATCAAGACCGCGATCATCATTGTATGCAACCCCGGGGGAATGACCTGATGTCCTACAGCTACCGCGCAATTGCAGCTGCGACCGTGCTGGCACTTGCAACCCTTGCTCCGATCAGCCTCGCAGCCGCCGCCGACATGGCGCCGTTCCCGACCAAGGCGAAGCCCATTGCCGACCTGCCGTTCTTTCTGGTGAACGACAACCGGGTTACCTTCGCCTATCAGTTCGACGGCGCCGATCCCGGCGTCACGAAAAAGACCGCCAAGCAGGTCTACGCCTTTACCCACTTCGATGTGTGGGCCTACGGCACCAACTTCTTCAACATCGGTCTTGAGAAGGCCGATCACGCCAGCCCCGCCAATCCCTGTGCGGATCCGTTGCGGCCGATCACCGGTTGCGAAGGCGCAACGGAAATCTACGGCCTGATCCGCAGCACCTTCGGCTTCAACGAGATCTTCAGCACCAAGTCCTTCAGCTACGGCCCGCTGCGCAACGTGTCGCTGGTCGTCGGCGCCGACGGCAGCACGGAAAATCGCTTCTTCTCGGCATCAAAGCGTGACGTGGTTGCCGGTCTGCAGTTTGCTTTCGACCTTCCCTACAAGGGCTTCTTCAACGTCAATCCGTTGTTCTACTACGAGTTCGCCAACCGCAGCACGTTCACTCAGTGCGGTTATCTCGGCGCTCCCGGCCAGGTCCCGGGCGTGTCCTGCAACATCGACGGCAACCGGAAATTCGATCCGACCTGGGCGGTTGAGATGAACTACTACATGGATCTCGGCTTCCTGCCACCGAGCCTGCAGTATTTCGCCGTCAGCGGTCGCGCCGGCTTCTACGGGCCGAAGGGTTCGGAGAATGGCGAGATCATCGGAACGGCGACGAAGACCGAAATCAACGCCGAGCCGATCCGTCTGACGTTCGACGCCAGCAAGGCGTTCTGGGGCGAGAAATACACTCATAACGTCGATGTGTGGGTGGCGTACCGTCTCTGGAGGAACAAGTTCGGCCTCGATGAAAAGGCCAGCCTGCCTTGCACGACGTTTGCGCCTGGATCCTGCAGGGAGGATTCTCTGTATTCGGGCATCACCGTCAAGTTCTGATCTGACCTGAGCCTGACCCCGAGGCGGTGCCGTGGTCATTCCGCGGCGCCGCCTTCGGTCTCATGCAGTTGCTGCAGAAGCGCCGGTTCAGAAATCCCGGGATTGCCCGCGCCAGAAATCCGCATGCAGGGCTGCGGCTTCGTCCTCATGCAGAGGTCCGATGACTTCAACCGCTCGCTGTCCGGTCTCGAATACCCTGCGGCATGGCAGATCCAGCGTCGGATTCTCCGGATGATTTCCGGTGATGGCGCGCAGCCGGTGCTCGCTGAGCCCGTAGACCAGCCGGCCGATTCCGGCCCAGTAAAGCGCGCCCGCGCACATGGCGCAGGGTTCGGCTGACGAATATAGCGTACTGCGGGACAGCGCCTCGGCGCTGTAGGCGGTGCACGCTTTTGTTGCCGCCAGGCGTTCCGCGTGTCCGGTGGCATCGTGGCTGGGCATGTAGCCGTTTTCCATCTCGAACAGGACATTGTTGTCGCCGTCCACCAGCACTGCCCCGAACGGGTGATTGCCATGGGTCGCGGCGCGGCGGGCGACGTCGAACGATTGGCGGAGAAAGGCTGCGTCGATGTCGGATTGGGTCGGATCGGAACGGGTCATGATCACTCCTGCATGCCGGTGGATCATGCAGCCGCCCGCCAGTTCCGGCAACTCGGCGAAATCCTCGCCGGCCAGCGTGCCGCGGCGCGGATCGGCAGCGCGTCGGCGAATGCCATCGCCTCGGATGGGCATTGCAGTTATTAGGTGACCGTGAGGGACGCGCCGGGGTCGGTTTGATAATCGGGGCTGCCGGACCGCCGGTCTCCTGTTATCGATGGAACCGGGAGGGCGGATTCGCCCGATCGAAGGGCGTCAGCCTGTCTTCAACCCGCTCAGGATCCGCGTGCCGTCGAGGCCGCGCCGCACCGGAAACGTATCGCAATGGAAACCAAAGTCGTCGGACCCGGCATCTCGCTCGGTGATGAGATCGCCGGCCGCATCAACGCCCTGGCCGCCATCTCGGAGACACCCGGGAATCTGACGCGGATCTTCCTGACGCCCGAACACCGCGCCGCCGCCGACCTGATCATGGGCTGGATGCGCGACGCCGGAATGTCGGCCCATCTCGACGCCATCGGCAATGTCTGCGGCCGCTACGAGGGCGACCGGCCGGGCCTGCCATGCCTGATGCTGGGCTCGCATTACGACACCGTGCGCGACGCCGGCAAATGGGACGGACCGCTTGGATTGATCACCGCGATTTCCTGCGTCGCCGACCTGCACCGCCGCGGCCGACGGCTGCCCTTCGCCATCGAGGTCACCGGCTTTGCCGACGAGGAGGGCGTGCGCTTCGCATCCACGTTGCTCGGCAGCCGCGCCATTGCCGGCACCTTCGATGAGAGTGCGCTCGGCAGCAAGGACAAAGCGGGCGTCAAGATGCGGGAGGCGATGACGGCGTTCGGGCTCGATCCCGACCACGTTGGCGCCGCGGCCCGCGCGCCGAGCGAATTGTTGGCCTATGTCGAACTTCATATCGAGCAGGGACCGGTGCTGGAGTCGAAGAACCTGCCGGTGGGCGTCGTCACGGCGATCTCCGGGGCGACCCGGCTGGCGGTGGAGTTGCACGGCATGGCCGGCCATGCCGGCACGGTGCCGATGGCGCTGCGCCGCGACGCGCTG
>LNAP01017332.1_pt1 | contig 13042 bp, 13 predicted proteins | sample 602601 | NCBI WGS metagenome assembly LNAP01 (sample SAMN02440304, study PRJNA202911) | soil metagenome | biome: Subtropical and temperate rainforests or woodlands; isolation source: soil samples (1 kg each in a 20% v/v slurry with milli Q water) were... ...
GGGCAGCTCACCGATGGCGGCGCGCACCAGGTCGATGCGCTCGTCCAGGCTGAACAGGGGATGTTTGCTGATGTTGCGGGCAACGCCGACGATGACCTGACTGAACAGGCGTGCCGCCCGCTGGATTAGGTCGGCGTGGCCGTTGGTGATCGGATCGAACGATCCGGGATAAACCACAATTGCCATGTGCTCCCCGTGCCGTGGCTGCGTTTTCGGTGAATCCGCCATGCGTGTGGCGGACTGCGTGCACGCGCTGGGGCTGCCTCAGGCGCCGCCCTCCCACGCCAGAAGATGATAGCCGACCTCCCCGGCGCGCTTGCTGCGCCAGGGTGTGAGGCCGGCCGGCAGGGTGGGCAGCCCGTCCCGGGCCGCATGTTCGATATAGACCCGCGCGGCGGGCGCCAGCTGGCCGCTGCCGGCCAGCGTCCCCAGCAGCGGCTCGAGGGCGCCCTCGGCGAACGGCGGGTCCAGAAATACCAGGTCGAAACGCCGCGCGCCGCTGCGCAGAAAGGCCTGCGCATCGACCCTGCGCACCTCGCCGCCGCGGGCGTCCAGCTGCGTCAGTGTGGCCTGCAGGTAGGCGGCGACCCGCGGATCGCGCTCCACCAGCACCACGCTGTCGGCGCCACGCGACAGCGCCTCGATACCCAGCGCCCCGCTGCCGGCGAACAGATCCAGACAGCGCGCACCGTCGATGCTGCCCTGCAGCCAGTTGAACAGCGTCTCGCGTACGCGGTCCGGCGTCGGGCGGATGCCGGTGTCGGGCGGAAAGCGCAGCCGCCGGCCGCGCCACTGGCCGCCGATGATGCGCACCTCGTTGCGCGGTGCGCTCACTGGCCGGTCGGGCCCGAGTCGCCGCCGACGCGGATCAGCACCAGCCTTTCGGGGTCGATGCGCCGCTCGAAGGCGTCCCGCACCTGCTCCACGGTGACGGCGTTGACGCGTTCGACGTAGCGGTCCAGCCAGTCCAGTGGCAGGCCGTAGAAGCCCAGCATGGCGAGGTATTCGACGATTTCCTTGTTGCTGTCCAGGCGCAGTGGAAAGCCGCCAGACAGATTGCGCTGCGCGGCCTGCAACTCGGCCGCGGTCGGCCCCTGGGCGATGAACTCGTCGAGCGTCTGGCGCAGCAGGGCGGTTGCCTCGCCGGCCTGATCGCCGCGCGTCTGCAGGCCCATCAGGAAGGGACCCGCCTGGCGCATCGGCATGAAGTAGCTGTAGGCGCTGTAGGCCAGGCCGCGCTGCTCGCGGATGACGTTGCTGACCCGCGACACCAGGCCCGAACCGCCCAGCACGTGGTTGCCAACCACCAGCGGGAAGTAGTCCGGATCGTCCCGCGTGAGCACCGGTGCGCCAAGCACGATGTGCGTCTGGGCCGCCGGGTGGCGGATGCGCTCGTTGACCGCCTGCGCCAGCGGCAGCACGGCGGACAGGGCCGGCGCCGGCTCGCCGGATGGCAGGCCGGCCAGCAGGCGCTCGGCCAGCGCCTGTGCCGCCGGCCGGTCCAGATCGCCGACCAGTGCCACCACCGCGTTGCGCGCCACGTAGTAGCGGCGGTGGAAGGCCTGCGCCGCGTCCCGCGTGAGCAGCGGCAGGGCTTCGGGTTCGCCGTCCGGCCAGCCGGCATAGGGGTGGGCGCGATAGGCGGCCTGATAGAAGGCCCGGCTGGCGATCTGCGCCGGCTGCTCGCGCTCCTGCGCCAGGGCGACTTCCAGCGTGCGCCGGCTGCGGGCGACCGCGTCTGGCGGAAACTCGGGGCTGGCCAGAATGCGGGCCAGCAGGTCGACGGCCGGGTCCAGCAGCGGCCGATCGCTCAGCGAGCGCAGCGACACGACGGCCATGTCGCGCTCGGCCTGCGCCCCGTACTGGGCGCCGAGGCGCTCGAAACCGCTGGCGATGGCCTGCGCGTCCAGGCCGGCGGCGCCGTCGAACAGCAGGCCGCTGGTGAAGCGGGCCAGGCCGGGCGTGGCCTCGTCACGCGCGGCGCCGGCGTCGAAGGCCACGCGCACATCCACCATCGGCAGGTCGGGCGTGCTGACCAGCAGCACCCGGGCGCCGTTGCCGGTGGTCCAGGTTTCGATGGCCGGAATGGCGCCGGCCTGCAGGCTCAGGAGGCTGCCGAGAAACGCCGCCGCCACTGTGAGCAGGGCCGTTGCGCGCGTCCGCTCGCATTGGCGCGGCCTGGCGCTGCCGCCTTGGCCTGCGCGGCCCACCTCAACCACCGATGTCATGACGACCTCCGGGAACCTTGTTCGTGCGCTTGGGCAGGGCGCCCGGCTGCGGGCGCAGCACGCCGACCGTGAGCTTGTCCTCGCCCAGATACCGCAGCGCCACCTGCTGCACCTGCTCGGGCGTGACGGCGCGGATGCGCGCCGCGTAATCCTCGCCGACCCGCCAGCCCAGACCAATGGTCTCCAGCAAGCCGATGCGCATGGCCTGGTAGAACACCGAATCGCGCTGGTAGACCTCGGCCGCCACCACCTGCGCCTTGACCCGCTCCAACTCGTCGGCCGACACGGGCTGTTGGGTCAGCGTGCGGATCTGCGCCCGCAGCGCCTGTTCCAGTTCCTCCACGCTGCGCCCCTGGGCTGGCGTGCCTTCCAGCAGGAACAGACCCGGCGCGCGCTGGAAGGACCGATAGCCGGCCCCGGCGCTGGCCGCGATTTCCTGCCCGCGCCGCACTTGACTGGCCAGACGCGCACTCTCGCCGCCGTCCAGCACGCCGGCCAGCACCTCCAGCGCATACGGCTCCCAGTCGGCGGCATCGGCGGTGGCCGCCGGCGCGTGGTAGCCCATGATGATGTAAGGCACCTCGGCCGGGGCCTTCAGTTCCAGGCGTCGCTCGCCGCGTTGCAGCGGCTCCAGCTGTCGCTTCGGGGGCGTCACCGTGCCGCCCGGCAGCCCGCCGAAATAGCGCCGGGCCAGTGAGAACACCCGCGCCGGCTCGACGTCGCCGACCACCACCAGCGTCGCGTTGCTGGGCTGGTACCAGCGCCGGTACCAGTCCTTCAGGTCCGCCACGGTCAGGGTGGCCAGGTCGTCTTCCCAGCCGATGACCGGGTTTCGATAGGGGTGGGCCAGGAAGGCAGTGGCGTTGAACTGCTCGTACAGCAGCGCCTGCGGCTGGTCGTCGGTGCGCAGGCGCCGCTCTTCCTTGACCACCTCGATTTCCTTGGCGAATTCGCCAGCGTCCAGGCGCAGGTTGCGCATGCGGTCCGCTTCCAGACGCAGGCTGACCTCCAGCCGGTCGGCCGCCAGGGTCTGGAAATAGGCCGTGTAGTCGCTGCCGGTGAAGGCGTTTTCCTCACCGCCGTTGTCGGCAATGATGCGCGAGAACTCGTTGGGCTTCAGGCGCGCCGTGCCCTTGAACATCATGTGTTCGAGCACGTGCGAGGCGCCGGTCAGGCCGCCCGGCTCGTAGCTGCTGCCGACCTTGTACCAGACCTGCGTGACGACCACCGGCGCGCGGTGGTCCTCGCGCACGATGACCTTCATGCCGTTGCCGAGAGTCTGTTCCTGGGTTGCCGAAGCGGCCGATACCGCGGCGGTGGTTGCTGGGGTAGCCGCGTACAGCGGCGCACCTGCCAGCAGCAGGGCGCTGAGAATGCGTTTCACCGGAAAGCTCCTGTCGATGGGGGCGCCACGGCCGGCCGTGTTAGCATAACCGGGCCAGGCCGACGCGGCCTTTGACCACCGATTCGCCTGCACGGTTGCACCCCGCTCCATGACCGACTCATCCCGGCCGGGCCTGTTCGCCCGCCTGCGTCAGGGCCTCTCGCGCACCCGCGAACGCCTGGGCGGCGGCATTGCCGACCTGGTGCTAGGCCGGCGCAGCATCGATGCGCTCACGGTCGAGGAAATCGAAACCCTGCTGCTGGGCGCCGATGCCGGCGTGGAGGCCACCACCGCCCTGGTGGACGACCTGAACGCCCGCCTGGCGCGCCACGAACTGGCCGACGGCGAGGCGGTGCTCAAGGCGCTCAAGGAACGCATGCTCACGCTGCTGGCGCCGTGCGAGGTGCCGGCGCCGGTCTTCACGGGGCGCCCGCACGTCATCCTCATGGCCGGCGTGAACGGAGCCGGCAAGACCACCACCATCGGCAAACTGGCGCAGCGCCTGAAGGGCGAAGGCAAACAGGTGGTGCTGGCGGCCGGCGACACCTTCCGCGCCGCTGCCGTCGAGCAGCTGAAGGTCTGGGGTGAGCGCCTGGGCGTGCCGGTGATTTCCCAGCAGCCGGGCGCCGATCCGGCGGCGGTGATCTACGACGCCCTGCTGGCGGCGCGCAGCCGCGGCGCCGACGTGGTGATCGCCGACACCTCCGGGCGTCTGCACACGCAGGCCGGGCTGATGGACGAGCTGCGCAAGATCCGCCGCGTGATGGGCAAGTTCGATGCCGCGGCGCCGCACGAAACGCTGCTGGTGCTCGATGCCGGCAACGGCCAGAACGCCCTGGTGCAGGCGCGTCAGTTCAACGAGGCCATCGGCGTCACGGGTCTGGTGCTGAGCAAGCTCGACGGCACCGCCAAGGGCGGGGTGGTGCTGGCCATCGCCAGCCAGCTCGGTCTGCCGATCAGGTACCTGGGCGTGGGCGAGGGCGCCGAGGACCTGCGCCCGTTCGTGGCCCGGGATTTCGTGGACGCGCTTTTGAGCCGGGACAGCACGCCCGAATGATCAATTTCGAGCACGTCAGCAAGCGCTACGCCAACGGCGGCGACGCGCTCAAGGACGTCAGCTTCAGACTGGAAGCGGGCGAGCTGGCCTTCGTCACCGGCCACTCCGGCGCCGGCAAGAGCACGCTGCTGAAGCTGATCGCCGGCATCGAGAAACCCAGCCGCGGCCAGGCGCTGGTCAACGGCCAGAACCTGGCGCGCCTGTCCCGCCGCCGCCTGCCGTATTACCGGCGCGGCATCGGCATCATCTTCCAGGACCACAAGCTGCTGCCGGAGCTGAGCGTGGCCGACAACGTCGCCCTGCCGCTGGTGGTGGCCGGCCACCACGGCCCGGAGGTCGGGCGCCGGGTGCGCGCGGCGCTCGACAAGGTCGGCTTGCTCGGCAAGGAACGCAGCTTCCCGCAGGCCCTGTCCGGCGGCGAGCAGCAGCGGGTCGGCATCGCCCGCGCGCTGGTGGCCAGGCCACCGCTGCTGCTGGCCGACGAGCCGACCGGCAACCTCGACCCGGAGTTGTCGCGCGAGGTGATGCGCCTGTTCCGGGACTTCAACCAGGTCGGCGTGGCGGTACTGATTGCCAGCCACGATCATGCCCTGATCGAGGAAATGGACGCCCGCACGCTGACCCTGCATGCCGGCAGCCTGGTCAGCGACGCGTAGATTCAGCCGTGCCGCGCTACCTCGAACGCCACCTGCAGGCGCTGGTCGGCAGCCTCGGTCAGCTGTACCGCCAGCGCATGAACACGCTGCTGACGGCGCTGGTGATCGGCGTCAGTCTGGCCCTGCCGGCGAGCCTGCTGCTGGGTCTGGCTACCCTGCGCCAGGCGACCGCCGCCTGGGACGGCGACGCACGCCTGACCGCCTATCTGAAGACCGACCTGCCGGATGCCGACGCCAGCGCCCTGGCCGGCAGCCTGCGCAAGGATCTGGCCGGGCAGGCCAATGTGACCCTGATCGATCGCGCCCAGGCGCTGGCCGAGTTCGAGCGCAGTTCGGGCCTGGGCGAGGCGCTGGCCCTGCTCGGCGAGAATCCACTGCCGGCCGCGCTGGTAGTGACGCCCGAAGCCCCCGCCGACGAGGCAACGCTGGCACGCCTCGCCGAGCGGCTGCACGCGCTGCCGCAGGTCGACGACGTGCAGTCCGACCTGGACTGGGTGCGGCGCCTGAACGCCCTGCTGGAACTGGGCAAACGCACGCTGTGGGCCTTCGCCGGGCTGCTGGGCGCCGGCGTGGTGCTGGTGACCGGCAACACTATTCGCCTGGCCATCTTCAACCGGCGGGCGGAAATCGAAATCACCAAGCTCATCGGCGGTACGGACGCCTTCATCCGCCGGCCGTTCCTGTACTGGGGCCTGCTGCAGGGCCTCATCGGCGGGTTGGTGGCGGTACTGTTGCTGATCGCGGTCAACGCCGGCCTGGCCGGGTCGGTGCGCACGCTGGCCGGCCTGTACGGTTCGACGCTGCGCCTGGCCACACCGGGGTTCTTCGGCAGCCTCGGCCTGCTGCTGCTCGGTGGCGGCCTGGGCCTGGTCGGCGCGGCGCTGGCCGTGGGGCGGCATCTGCGCGAGATCGAACCGACCTGAGGCGGGTTGATCCGCGCCGGTCCGCGGCGCACCGCCCACCGGGTGGCAGACCGCTCGCGCGGATCAGTGCAGCCAGTGCTCCAGCGCCAGGTGGCTGAGCACGATGGTGCCGATGCCGGCGCCGATCAGCAGCACCTGCGCCAGCGTGGCGGCCGGCTCGGGCCGGCGGTGCAGGTCCGGGATCAGGTCGGCGACGGCAATATAGATGAAGCTCGCCGCCGCCAGGGTCAGCACATAGGGCAACGCACCGTGCAGCGGCTCCAGGGCGAAATAGGCGACCACGCCGCCGATCAGCGTCGGCAGATTGGTCAGCAGGTTGTAGAGCATGGCCTTGCCGCGCGAGTAGCCGCTGTGCACCAGCACCGCCACGTCGCCGATTTCCTGCGGAATCTCGTGCGCCACGATGGCCAGCGCCGTCAGCACGCCGAGCCGCGCGTCGGTCAGGAAGGCCGCCGCGATCAGCACGCCGTCGATCAGGTTGTGCACGCTGTCGCCGACCAGCACCAGCGTGCCGGCAGCCCGCCAGGGCCGCGCCGTGGCCAGCGGCGCATGGCTGCCGTGGGCGGCGCACGCATCGGTGTGGCAATGGCGCCAGAGCACGAATTTTTCCAGCACGAAGAACAGCAGAATGCCGCCCAGCAGGACGCCGGTGACCTGCTGCGGGGTGGTGCCGGGATACTCGAAGGCCTCCGGCAACAGCCCCAGGAACGCCGCCGCCAGCATGGCGCCCACCGCGTAGCTGACCAGCGATGGCAGCAGGCGCTCACGCAGCCGATCCGGCACCAGCAGCAGGGCGCCGGCCGCGCCGGCACTGGCAGCGCCGCCCAGCAGCGTGAAAAGCACGATCCACAGCAGCGTCATGGGGCCGGTCCGGAACGAAAAAGTTCGCGATTCTAGCGCGTCGCCGGACCGTCTCCGGGCCGCCAGGCGCCCCGATCAGTGACGCTCGGACGCCCGTGGCACAATTCGACATCCCGCCGTGCCCGCGTGGCGACGACCGACGATTCCCCATCAGGAGGCCCCCCATGACGCCCAACGATCTGAACCGGCTGCTGATCGACCGCCCGCAGGATGGCCTGTTCGAGGTCAGCCGCAAGCTGTTCACCGATGAAGAACTGTTCGAGCTGGAGATGAAACACATCTTCGAGGGCACCTGGATCTACCTGTGCCATGAAAGCCAGGTGGCCAAGCCGCACGATCACTTCACCACCCACATCGGCCGCCAGCCGGTGATCGTCAGCCGCGACGGCGACGGCAAGCTGCATTGCTTCGTGAACGCCTGCGCGCACCGCGGCGCCACGCTGTGCCGCACCGCCAAGAGCAACAGCAAGTTCCTGACCTGCCCCTACCACGGCTGGGTGTACGACTCGGCCGGCCGGAACATGGAAATCAAGGACCGCGCCACGGGCGCCTACCCGCCGGCCTTCGAGCGGCAGGACCACGACCTCAAGCACATCGCGCGCCTGGACAGCTACAAGGGCTTCGTGTTCGGCAGCCTGAACCCGGATGTGCCGCCGCTGCGCGAGCACCTGGCCGACGCGGCGCCCTTCGTGGACATGATCGACGCCATGTCGGCGCAGGGCGCCGAGGTCATCAAGGGCTGCTCCACCTACCGCTACCGCGGCAACTGGAAGATGCAGGCCGAAAACGGCATCGACGGTTACCACTTCACGACCATCCACGCCAACTACGTGGGCGTCATCGCGCGGCGCATGAAGGCCTCGGCCGCCGGCAAGGACGACAAGGTCAAGGTCGCCTACGACGAGTCCATGATGAAGGGTTTCAAGAGCGGCTGCTACGACCTGCAGCGCGGCCACGCGCTGATCTGGATCGACTTTCCGATGCCGCAGAACCGCCCGCTGTGGGAGCACAAGGACGAGGTCGAGCAGCGCGTCGGCGGCGCCATGGCCGAGTGGATGCTAAAGCGCCAGCGCAACCTGCTGATCTACCCCAACGTGCAGCTGATGGAGCAGGCCTCGTCGCAGATTCGCGTGTTCCGGCCGATTTCCCACGACCTCACCGAGGTCAAGATCTACTGCATCGCCGCCAAGGGCGAGTCGGCCAGCATGCGCGAGCGGCGCATCCGCCAGTACGAGGACTTCTTCAACGCCACCGGCATGGCCACGCCATCTTCGAGGCCTGCCAGGAAGGCTACGAGGCGCGCATCGTCGAGTGGCAGCAGGGCTACGACCGTGGCATGACGCACATGGTCAACGGCCCGGACGCCTTCGCCAAGGAACTGGGCATCCACCCGAGCAGCAGCGGCCCGGACGCCACCGACGAGACGCTGTACCACGGCCAGTACCGCGAATGGCTGCGCCTGATGCAGGCCGGCCTGGGCGGCCAGCAGGGTGCCGAATCGGTCAAGCGCTCGGCCAGCGCCTGACCGCGAGGGCGGACCATGAGCGACTGCCTGTTCTGCAGGATGGTGTCCGGCGATATCAAGCCGCACCTGCTGCACGCCGACGAGCACCTGCTGGCGATTCGCGACATCAACCCGCAGGCACCGTTTCACGCGCTGGTGATTCCGCGCGAGCACATCGCGACCCTGAACGAGCTCGAACCGCGCCACGCGGAAACCGTCGGGCGCATGTACCTGGCCGCGCGCGACCTGGCCGCGGCGCAGGGCTTCGCGGCCGACGGCTTTCGCACCGTGATGAACTGCAACCGCCTGGCCGGGCAGACGGTGTTCCACATCCACCTGCACGTGCTGGCCGGACGGGCCATGCATTGGCCGCCCGGCTGATGCGCCGGCCGGCCCAGGGTGTTAGCAGTGGATAGGTCGGTACTGCTGCGCCGCCTCGGGCCGCCGCTGGTGATGGCTGCCATCTTTTTCACCTCCAGCCTGTCGGGTGCGGCGCCGGATGGCTTGTTGTCGCGAGTTCCGAGCGCGCTGCACGACCCGCTGCACATCCCGGCCTATGCGCTGCTGGCGGCGACGCTGTGTCTGGCCCTGCCGCGCCAGCGTGGTTGGCGCACGGCGCTGCTGGTCGCAATGCTGACGCTGGGCTACGGCCTGTTCGACGAGTGGCACCAGAGTTTCGTGCCGGGTCGGCAGGTGTCGGTCGCCGATCTTGGGCGCGACGCCCTCGGTTGCGCGCTGGGGCTGTGGCTGACCCGGCGCCTGTGGAGCGTGCGTGCGACCGCCCCCGTGCCGCTGCGGGTACGAGGCGACTGCTAGACTCGAAGCGCCCAATCCCGGTCCAGATCACGCTACGCCCCAACCATGTCCGGAACCCGTTTAAGCCTGCTGCCCGCCCGTGCCACCGATGCGCCGGCGCTTGCCGAGCTGGTGCGTCTTGCAACGGCGGAAAGCCTGCACGCGCGCTGGGATGCCGCGCGCATCGCGCGGCGTGTCCGCAGTCCCAACAGCAGCGTGGTGCTTGCGGTGTCCGGCCGCTGCCTGGCCGGCGCGGCAGTGCTCGACCTGCTCAGCGAGCAGGCGCAGATTGCCCTGCTGGTGGTGCACCCGCACTACCGGCGCATCGGCATCGGCAGCGCGCTGCTCGGCTGGCTGGAAACGACCGCCAGCACCGCCGGCCTGTTCACGCTGCAACTGAAACTCGAGGCCAGCAACGGTGCCGGCCGCGCCTTCTGCTTTGCCCATCACTACCGCGAGCGCGGCCGCTTGCCGGCGTTTTACGTGGATGGCACCGCCGCGATTCGCCTGGTGCGCGATCTGCGGGTCAATTCAGAACCTGCGTAAGGGCGTCTGCGAGCGGTCGGAGCCGGCATTGATCGTCACGGCAGGCAACGGTTGCCGGCACTGCCGGCGTGGCCATGCGGTGCGCAGGTGGTCGGAATGGCGCGTGTCCGAAGCCGCGGCCAGCGCGGCACCGTTTGGGATGTGACGGTTGCACGACGGTCCCATGCTCCCGGTCGGCGCCCTGCGTATCGACTGGCTCGTGACCGACGATGGCGGTCGCCTGCGGCGGGGGATTTGGCGGCCCGAGACGCCACGCGGGCGCGTCGTGCTGCTGCAGGGCCTGTCGGAGTTTCTCGAGAAATACACCGAGGTGGCGGCCCGGCTGACCAGCAGGGGCTTCGAGGTATGGAGCTTCGACTGGCGCGGGCAGGGTCACTCGCCGGCCGGCGGCGGGGCGCCGCATGGCGTTTTCGATCGCCACCTGGCGGACCTGGAGGCCGTGTTCGCGGCCCTGCCGCCGGGCGATCCGCCCCTGCTGCTGGCCCATTCCATGGGCGCGCACCTGGCGCTGCGTCACCTGGCCCTGCGCCCGCAGGCGGTGGCAGGGGCGGTGCTGTGCGCGCCGATGATCGGCATCCGCACCGGTCGTTGGTCGCAGCGCCTGGCGCGCCGGCTGGCGCGGCTGATGATCCGCCTCGGCCAGGGCCGGCGGCCATTGCCGGGGCGCCGCAACTACACCCCGCTCAGCATCCCCTTTGCCATCAATCCCTTGACTTCGGATCCGGACAGTTACGAACGTCTGCGCCAGCGCATCCGCAGTGACCCCGATCTGGCCTTCGGTCAGGTGGACTGGTACTGGCTGGCGGCGGCCTTCGATTCGCTGGACCGCCTGCACGCTCCCGGCGTGGCGCAGTCCATCACCACCCCGCTGACCGTGCTGCTGGCCGAACAGGACCTGGTGGTGGACAGCCAGGCCGCAGCGGCCTTCGCCGCCCGTCTGCCGCGGGCCGAAATTCAGTGGGTCGCCGGCGCGCGCCACGAGTTGCTGCAGGAGGCCCCGGCGATCCAGGACCGGGTATGGGCGGCCCTGGAGCGCGCCTTCGGCAACCGGTGATAGTCGCCGGCAGCGCTTAGCCGGTGGCGCTGACGGTCTTCCCGCCGGCCGGGAACAGGGCCCGCCAGGCGACGATGGCCCAGGCGATCCACACCGCATGGATGACCAGCGTGAGGATGCCCATCCAGGCGACCTCGTGGCTCCAGATGATGCTGTAGATGTCCCACGCGCCATCGACGATCTCGGTGACGATGACCACCGGAATCACCGCCGCGTAGCGCAGCGGGTCGCGGGCGCCCCACAGCGCCACCAGGCCGATCGCGCCCAGCTGGATGCCGACGATGATCCAGGCGTCCTGCAACAGGCGAAATATCGGTTCGCCCGCGTGCAGGTCGATGCCCGGGTACATGGTGCCCAGGTAGCCGGCGGTGGCGAACGGCAGGGTACCCAGGAAGTTGAACACGGCGTAGAAGATGCCGATGCCGATCAGGAAGGCGCGGGCGGTTTTCATGGCACTGCTCCGTGTGACGTGACAGGTGACACCGCAGGCGGCGGCTGCCGGGGACGGTCATCCCGGGCCGCGCCAGTATGGCAAACCGGCCGGCGCCTGGCACGCCCGGCGCCGCTGCGCCCCGTGGCATTGTCCGGTGTGATGCAGCCCTTGCATCGTCCGCTGGTTGCCCCAATTAAGGGAACGCCGAAGTTTTGCCGTCGGAAAACCGTAGGAGCCCGGCTGCGCCGGGCGATCATCGCGCTCGCCGCGCACATGACCTGATCGTTGTCCCTTTCGCACGAGGCCGCCATGTCCCAAGCCGAAACCCTCAGCTTCGCCACCGAAACCCGTCAGCTGCTCAAGCTGATGATCCACAGCCTGTACAGCAACCGCGAGATTTTCCTGCGCGAGCTGGTCTCCAACGCCTCCGACGCGCTCGACAAGCTGCGCTTCGAGGGCTACAGCGACGCCGCGCTGATGGACGGCGGCGGCGAGCTGGGCATCGAAATCGAGTGCGATCCGCAGGCGCACACCGTCACCGTGCGCGACAACGGCATCGGCATGAGCCGTGAGGAAGTCATCGCCAACATCGGCACCATCGCCCATTCCGGCACTGCCGAGTTCCTGAAGACGCTGCAGGCCGGCCAGGCCCCCGGCCAGACGCAAGATGCGCGCCTGATCGGCCAGTTCGGCGTCGGCTTCTACTCGGCCTTCATCGTCGCCGACCGCGTCACGCTGACCACCCGCCGCGCCGGCCGGCCGGACGCGGAGGGCGTGCGCTGGCAGTCGGCCGGCGAGGGCGAGTACAGCATCGAGACCGTCAGTGCGCCGCGCGGGACCGAAATCGTGCTGCACCTGCGCGACGACGCGCACGAGTTCGCCGACGCCTGGCGCCTGAAATCCATCATCCGCACCTACTCCGACCACATCACCTTCCCGGTGCGCATGCCGGCCGCCAAGCCCGCCGCCGAAAAGGGCGAAGCCGAGGTGGCAGACGCCGCCACCGCGCCCGCCTGGGACACCGTCAACCAGGCCACCGCCCTGTGGGCGCGGCCGCGCACGGACATCACGCAGGACGAATACGACGCCTTCTACAAGCAGCTCAGCTACGACATGCAGGCGCCGCTGGCGCAGCTGCACAGCCGCGTCGAGGGCAGCCACGAATACACCGCCCTGCTGTTCGTGCCGGCCGCCGAGCCGTTCGACCTGTGGGACCGCGACCGCCGCCACGGCGTGCGCCTGTATGTGAAGCGCGTGTTCATCATGGACGACGCGGCGCATCTGCTGCCGACCTATCTGCGCTTCGTGCGCGGCGTGATCGACGCCGACGACCTGCCGCTGAACGTGTCGCGCGAGATCCTGCAGGGCAGCAAGGTGGTGGACAGCATCCGCGCCGGCTGCACGCGGCGCATTCTGGGCCTGCTGGAGGACATGGCGCGCGAGGACACCGAAAAGTACGCCCGCTTCTGGGGCCTGTTCGGGCGGGTGCTCAAGGAAGGCGTGGTCGAGGATCACGCCAACCGCGACCGCATCGCCGGCCTGCTGCGTTTTGCCACCACGGCCGAATCGACGCCCACGGTGTCGCTGGCCGACTACGTGGC
>LNAP01004395.1_pt1 | contig 13040 bp, 13 predicted proteins | sample 602601 | NCBI WGS metagenome assembly LNAP01 (sample SAMN02440304, study PRJNA202911) | soil metagenome | biome: Subtropical and temperate rainforests or woodlands; isolation source: soil samples (1 kg each in a 20% v/v slurry with milli Q water) were... ...
CCGCCCCCGCCCCCCCCCGGCGCCCCGCGCCCACGGCCGGCCGCCCAGGCGGTGCGGCCGCGGAGTCCGAGATCCATTGGGTCCTGCGTCCTGAAACGTTGCTGCCGTTACTCGGCAGCGACAGCGGTCGGCGCGAACGAGCCGGCGAGCAGGCGCGGCGGCACGCGGAAGCGGCCGGCGATGTCCTTGAGCTGCTCGCGCTCGGTGATGACTTCGGCGCGATCGCCGCTCACCAGCACCGTGGCCGGCAGGAGCTGCGCGTTGTAGCGCGCCGCGCAGGACTCGGTGTAGCCGCCGGCGTCGAGGAAGGCGACATAGTCGCCGCGTGTCAGCGGCGGCATCTTGCGATGCGCGCCGACCTCGTCGGAGTTGCACAGCGGCCCCACCAGGTCGACGGTCTCGGTCGCCTCGCGATCGGCGCCGACCACCGGCACGGCGTGATAGTACCAGTCGAGCACCGCCGCCCAGGAGAGGTGGTTGGTCGAGAGGTCCATGTTGACCCACTTCTTGTGCGTGCCGTCCTTGATGGCGCCGACCTGGCCGATGGCGAGTCCCGCCGGCCCCGACAGCGCACGGCCCGGCTCCAGCCTGAGCTTGGGCAGCGGCAGGCCGAGCTTCTTGGCCTCGTCCTTGATCGCCTCGCAGCACAGGCGGGCATAGTCCTTGGCCGTCGGCGCCTTGTCGTCGTCGAGCTGGCCGCGCGGGCCGGTACCGTACCACTTGCCGAAGGTCCAGCCGCCGCCGATGTCGATGGTGGGCGGCGTCCAGCCGGCGTTGTCGCGCAGGTAGCCCGACCAGGTGATCATCTCGCGTGCCATCACCGCGAAGCTCGTCGGGTCGTTGGACATGCGGCTGAGATGGAAATGCGTTTCCTTCAGCTTGAGGTGCTTGCTCGCCTGGGCGCGCTTGATGATCGCCACGGTCTGCTCGCGCGACATGCCCCACTTGGTGCTGTCGCTCTGCTCCTTGAGCGTGCCCGGGCCGTGCATGGCCACGCCCTTGTATTTGGCCAGCGGCTCGAGGTCGAGCTTGAGGCGGATGCCGATGTCGGCGTCCTTGCCGAAGCGCTTGCAGACGGCCTCGATGCGGTCGAGCTCGTCCATGGCGTCGATGTTGATGCAGAGCCCGTTCTGCACCGCCATCTCGAGTTCTTCGGTCTGCTTGTTCGAGCCGTTCAGCACCAGCGTCTTGGGGTTGGTGCCGGCCAGCAGCGCGAGATACATCTCGTTGACGCCGAAGCAATCGCCGCCCGCGCCCTCCTGGTTCATGATGTGGCGGATGGCCAGCCCATTGCTCGACTTGTTGGCGAACAGGATCTCGACGTCGGGGTACTGGGCGCGGAAGGCGTCGCGGAACTGCCGGTAGGTGTAGCGGAACTGCGATTCGGAGATGATGAACAGCGGGGTGCCGAAGCGGTCGGCCAGCGCCTTGGCGTCGCAATCCTCGACCCACAGGTTGCCGTTGGGGCCGATGCCGTAGAATTCGCCGTAGTTCACCTTGTATTGGCGGGGCGTGAGCTGCACGGGCATGGGAAGACTCCTTATTTCGAATTTTGACGTCCTCCCCTTCGCGGAACCCGCGAAGGGGAGGTGCCCGCGCAGCGGACGGAGGGGTCATAGGCAGCAGTCCTGATGCTCATGACCCCTCCGGCCCTTCGGGCCACCTCCCCGGCAAAGCTGGGGAGGAATGACGACGTCAGAGATTGTGGCAGGCGACCTGCCGGCCATCGCCGACGTCGACCAGCGGCGGGGCGATCTCGGCGCACACCGCACTCTCGTGCGGGCAGCGGCCGCACAGCCGGCAACCCGGTGGCGGATCGATCGGCGTCGACACCTCGCCCTGCAAGGTGAGCCGCGGCGCCGGCTTGGTCGGATCGGCCTCGGGGACGGCCGCCAGCAGGGCCTTGGTGTAGGGATGCAGCGGCTTGTCGAACATCGCCGCCGCCGGTCCGGTCTCGACGATCTTGCCGACATACATCACCGCCACCCGGTCGCTGATGTGGCGGATGACGCTGAGGTCGTGGGCGATGAAGAGGTAGGTCAGCCCGAACTCCTTCTGCAGCTCGCGGAACAGGTTCAGGATCTGCGCCTGGATCGAGACGTCGAGCGCCGACACCGGCTCGTCGCCGATCACCAGCTCGGGATCGACCGAAAGGGCGCGGGCGATGGCGATGCGCTGGCGCTGGCCGCCCGAGAATTCGTGGGGATAGCGGTCGATATGCTCGATGCCGAGCCCGACGCGGCGCAGGAGCTCGAGCACCTTCTCGCGCTTCTCGGCCCACGAGCGCGCGAGCCCGTGGATCTCCATCGGCCGGCTCAGGATATGCATGATCGTCTTGCGCGGGTTGAGCGAGCTATAGGGGTCCTGGAACACCAGCTGGATCTCCTTGCGCGCCTCCCTCATGCGTGTGCTCGAGAAGGCCAGCAGGTCCTCGCCCTTCAGCGTGACCTCCCCGGCGGTCGGCTCGATCAGTCGCGTCACCAGCCGCGCCGTCGTCGACTTGCCGCAACCGCTTTCGCCCACCAGGCCCAAGGTCTCGCCGCGCTTGATGTGGAAGTCGATGCCGTCGACCGCCTTCAGCACCTGGGTCTTCTCGCCGGCGAGCTTGGAATAGATGTCGCCGTGCAGGGTGAAGTGCTTGGTGAGGCCCTTGACGCTCAACAGCGTGTCGGCAGCGGTCATGCCGTCCCCCGATCGTGCAGATGGCAGGCCGCGAGATGGCCGGGCGCGATCTCCTTCAGGCGCGGGATCTCGCGGCGGCACACGTCCATGGCGTGGGCGCAGCGCGGATGGAACTTACAGCCCGAGGGCGGGTTCATCATGTTGCACACCGAGCCCGTGATCGGCGTCAGGTACCTGGCCTGGCCGTCGAGCCGCGGGATCGAGTTCAGCAGGCCCACCGTGTAAGGATGCTGCGCGTTGGCGAAGATCTCGCGCGTGTCGCCAAGCTCGACGATGTGGCTGGCGTACATCACTCCGACGCGGTCGCAGGCATGGGCGACGACGCCGAGATTGTGGGTGATGAACAAGAGCGACATGCCCAGGCGCTCGATCATGCCGGTGATCAGCTCGAGGATGGTGGCCTGGATGGTGACGTCGAGCGCGGTGGTCGGCTCGTCGGCGATCAGGAAGCCCGGGTTGCACGAGAGCGCCATCGCCAGCATGACGCGCTGGCGCATGCCGCCGGAGAATTCGTGGACGTAGCTGTCGAGGCGCTTCTGCGGCGAGGGGATGCCGACCAGCGACAGCAGTTCGATGACCCGCTCGCGCGCCTCGGCCTTGGAGAGGCCGAGGTTGGTGCGCAGGGCGTCGGAGATCTGGTCGCACACGGTGAACACCGGATTGAGCGCGCTCATCGGCTCCTGGAACACCATGGCGATGCGCCGGCCGCGCAGGGCGCGCATCTCGGCGTCGCTCTTGTCCAGGATGTTGCTGCCCTCGAACAGCACGCGGCCGTGCGGGATCTCGCCGGGCGGGTCGGGGATCAGGCGCATGATCGCCTTGGCCGTGACCGACTTGCCGGACCCCGATTCGCCCACCAGCCCGAAGGTCTGGCCGCGCTCTATCGAGAACGACACGCCGTCGACCGCGGTGAGGTCGCCGCGCCTGAGGCGAAAGCGCACGGTGAGCTCGTCGAGCGCCAGGACTGTCTCGGCCATGATCAGCGCTCCGCCAGCCGCGGGTCGAGGATGTCGCGCAGGCCGTCGCCGAACAGGTTGAAGGCCAGCACCGTGTAGCAGATGGCGAGGCCGGGGAAGGCCGCGATCAGCGGATGGGTTTCCATATAGTCGCGAGCGGCGCTGAGGTCGGACCCCCAATCCGGAGTCGGCGGCGGCGTGCCCAACCCGAGGAACGACAAGGCGGCCACGATGAGAATGACGAAGCCCAGCCGCACCGTGGCGGTGACGATCAGCGGCGATAAGATGTTCGGCAGGATCTGGCTCAGCGCGATTCTGGCCGAGGAATCGCCCACCGCACGGGACGCCTCGACGTACTCCTTCTGCTTCTCGGCCAGCACTGAGCCTCGCGCGAGCCGCGCTTTCTCAGGCATGCCGGCAAGAGCAAGCGCGCCCACCAGCACGACATCGAGCATCACTCCCTCGAATTTCCAAGCTTGGGCAACCGTCACGAACAGGAGATAAAGTAGCAAACCCGGGAAAGCGAGCAGCCCGTCGACGATGCGCATGCCGATGGTGTCGGCGAGTCCGCCGAAGTAACCGGTCAACACACCGAATGGCACGCCCACCACCAGCGAGAGCGCGACCGCCACGACGGCGATGGTCACCAGCCGCCGCCCGCCGTAAAGCAGGCGCGAGTAGATGTCGCGGCCCATGCGGTCGGTGCCCAGCAGGTGCTTCTCCGAGGGCGGCTGCAGCCGCTCACGGTAGTTCTGCTTGATCGGATCGTGCGTGGCGATCCACGGCGTAGCGATGCAGGCGCCGAACAGTAGCACCAGCATGACCGCGCCGATCGACGCCGTCCGGCTCTTGCGCAGCTCGTACCAGACGTTGGAGATCGTGGTGGCGATGCGCCGGGCCAGCGGCGGCGGCGCGCGCCAGGCCAAAGTGCCGTCGACCAGCTTGTCGGCTTTCAGTTCGGACATTGCCGGTCCCCTAGGCGAACGTGACACGCGGGTTAAGCAGCCTGTAGGTCAGGTCGACCAGCAGGTTCATGACGACGACGATGCAGCCTAGGACGAGCACGCCCGCCTGGATCAGCGGATAGTCGCGCTGCAGGATTGCCTCGAAGATCGCTCGGCCGATGCCCGGCCATGCGAAGATCGACTCCAGCACCACGGTGCCGCCGAGCAGGTTGGCGAGCTGCAGGCCCGAGATGGTGATGGTCGGGATCATGGCGTTGCGCAGCGTGTACTTGAAGATCACCTTGCGCTCGCTGTGGCCGAGTGAGCGCGCGGTATCTACGTACTCCTTGCTGAGCTCGTCGAGCATGGAAGACCGCGTCAGCCGCGTCGTGAACGCCGCCTGCCGGAAGCCGATGGCGGCTGCCGGAAGGATCAGGAACTGCAGGCTACCCCAGAAATCCTCAAACGGGCTGACATAGCCGGAGGACGGCAGCCAGCCGAGGTACAACGAGAACAGCAGCACGCAGAGGATCGCGAACCAGAACTCCGGGATCGAGATGCCGGCAAGCGACGTCACCTGTGCGGTGTAGTCGACCCCGGAATTGCGGCGCACGGCAGCGAAGGTGCCGAGCGGCACGGCGATCACCAAGGAGATCACAATCCCCACCGCGGCCAGGTAGACCGTGGCCGGGATGCGGCTCAGGAGCTCGGTCGAGATCGGCCGCCGCGTGACCAGCGATTTGCCGAAATCGCCCTGCAGGGCGCGTCCCAGCCACAGCACGTAGCGCTCGTGAACCGGCCGGTCGAGGCCGTACTCCTTGGTGAGGATGGCGCGCGCTTCCTCGATGTCGCCGCCCTCGGTGCCGACCAGCGTGTCGACGATGGAACCCGGCAGCGCCTCGACGAAGCTGAACACCGCTACGCTCAACACGAGCAGAACGGGGATGAGCTGGGCGATACGGCGGAGCGTATAGGCAAGCATCGCCCAGCCCGCTCCGACTCAGCCTTCGATCCAGGTACGTCGCATGCCGGCGCCCGAGTAGCTCCAGGGTCCCGAGTAGGACACGTCGAAGCCCTTCACGCGGGCGCGGTTGCCGGCCATCATCAACGGCACGAAGTGCGTGTAGAGCATCGGCAGGTCGCGGTTCACCAGCGTCTCGACGTCGGCGTACATCAGCCTTCGCTTGGCCTGGTCGCGCTCCTTGCGCGCCGCCAGGATGATCTGGTCGGCCTTTTCGTTCTTGTAGCCGATGCGGCGGCGGTTCTCCGGCGCGGTCGACAGGATGTTGCGGCCGTACCAGCCGTCGGGGTCGAGGCGGTAGGAGTTGGCCGTCGAGTCGATGTGGTAGTCGCCCTTGTTCTGCTTCTCGAGCATGACCGGCGACGGCAGGATCTCGAGCACGGCATTGAAGCCGGCGTCCTTCAGCATGGCGTGCACAAGCTCGCCTGACTGCTGCATGTAGGGGAAGGTGTCGTTGGCGATGATGGTGAACTTCTCGTCGCCGCCCTTGGCCTTCTTGCGCAGCGCCTTGGCCTTGTCTGGATCGAACTTCGGCCAGCCTTCGATGTCCTTCGAGTGCCAGGGGCTGGCTGAGCTGTAGAAGCCCTTGGAGATCTCGCCGATGCCGTTAAACACCGCCTGGTGGATGCCCTCGTGGTCGACAGCATGCGCGATCGCCTGCCGCAGCAGGTGGGCGTCGGTGTTGTCCTTTTCCGACAACAGGCCGTTCTTGAGGTTGAAGAACATCATTGCCGTGCCGACCTGGGGCACATTCCAGGTGTCAAAGGTCCTGCCGTGGTCCTTCTTGAAGGCCGGTGCATCGGCATAGGCGACGTTGTCGATGAGGTCGAGCTCGCCCGTGCGCAGCGCCGTCAGGCGGACGCGGTCCTCCTTCTTCGGCCGTCCGACCAGAGCGTCGAGATAGGGCAGCGAGTTGCCCTCCGAGTCGGTTTCCCAGAAGTTCTCGAAGCGGACCAGCTCGCAGACGTCGAGGCGCCGCCACGACTTGAACTTGAACGGGCCGCAGTTGACCGGATGCGTGTCGGCCGTGTCGACCGCGCCCGGCGCCATGAGGTTCACCGGGTAGTAGATGAGGTTGATGTCGAGAGCTGCGTGGGCCTCCTTTAGATGGAACCGGATGGTGTGCTTGTCGTCCACGGTGACACGCTCGACGTCCGACAGGACCGAGCGAGTGAAGGCGTGACTGATCTTGGGATCCTTGATGCGCTCGATGTTCCACTTGACCGATTCAGCATCGATGGTCTGGCCGTTGTGGTACTCCGCGCCGCGCCGGAGCTTGAACGTCCAGGTCGTGAGGTCGGACGAGGCGTCCCACGATTCGGCTACGGCCGGCTTGGGCTGCATCTTGTCGTCGAAGTCGACCAGCCCGCCGGTGATGCCGGTCAGCGGGTGGGAAACGAAGTAAATAATGTTGCGATGCGTATCTAGCGCGATCGAGTCGTCGCGCGTACCGAAACGCAGGGTGCCACCGCGCTTCGGGTTGCGCTTGCGCTCAGCCTCGGCAGGGCCGGGCAGTCCCGCAAGAGCAGCACCAGCAAGCGCCGTCGTCGCGGTAAGGAACTTACGCCTTGTACTTTCGGGACCCTTTTTGTTCGCTTCGTCAGTCATGGACGTCGCCTCCCAGATAGGTTTGTTTGGGCCGAAGTTGGCTATGTGATTGGAACGCTTACTCGATAGGCTGCCTCCTCACGGGCTCGCGCTTGAATGTTTCGGTCGCCCACGGGACAAACCTACGGGTGCGCGGTGCAAAAACAGCGTGCCGTCATTCCCGCGGAAGGTCAACGCGCGGGAAGGCGGCATCAAAGGAAACGTTGCGCGATTTTGCAGTTTCGTCGGGCTATAAGTATTCTGTTGAAATGCACCGCCGCTCGATCGGCACGGAGGCAAATGTGACACGCACCTGGCTCAGCGTTATCGCCGTCGGCGCCTTGGCCGCTGCCTGCGCGCAGCCCAATCCGCCAGTACCGAGTCCGGCGGCGACCGCCGTGCCGCCGGTCGACACCAGTGGTTCGCCGCCGCAGAGCAGCGCCCCTGGCATTCCGCCCGGTCCGATGACCGACAACATGCCGCCCTCGGCGCTGGACGCGAACCCGCCCGGCACGCCGTCCTACGTGATCGCTCCGGGCGATCCCACGGGCCGGCGCAACTCGCAGATTCCCCAACCCGGCGGCAGGCCGGCGTTCTAGCCTCCCTTCGCTCCTGCGGAGCTTCGGAAGGCCTGAAGCGAGCATGCAGTTAAAGCCACCGAAGCTGCTCTGCAGCGTAGGTGGCTAGGACGCCGCCGCAAAGCAAAACGGCGCGCATCGCTGCGCGCCGTTTGTCCCGATTGGTCGGAGTGAGAGGATTCGAACCTCCGGCCCCTAGCTCCCGAAGCTAGTGCTCTACCAGGCTGAGCTACACTCCGTCAGAAACGGAGGCACCCCCGCTCGGGAGGCGGGGTTATAACCGTGCCCCCCCGTGGTCGCAAGGGCTGCGGGCGCTCGCTATAGTGCGGCGCTTTTCGGGAATTCGCGGGGGAACTGCATGGCCAGGAAGAAGCGGCTCAAGATTGCCTTGATCGGCTATGGCGCCATCAGCCAGACCCTGTTCGACATCTTCCGCGAGAAGAAGCCCGACATCGACATCATTGGCGTCCTGGTCCGCCCGGGCCGCGCCAAGGAGACGCAAAAGAAGGTCGGCCGCAAGGTGCCGGTCGTCGAGACGCTGAAGGCGCTGCTCAAGCTCAAGCCCGACGTCGTCGTCGAGGCGGCGAGCCAGCAGGCGGTGCGCGACTGGGGCGAGACCATCCTGAACAAGGGCATCGACCTCATGGTGATCGCCACCGGCGCCTATGGCGATCCCAAGCTCTACAGGAAGCACATCAAGGCGGCCGAGAAGAGCGGAGCGCGGCTGCGCCTGCCGTCGGGCGCCATCGCCGGCCTCGACGGGCTTCTGGCCATGCGGCTGGGCAAGCTCGAGCGCGTGAAATACGTCTCGATCAAGCCGCCGCACGCCTGGAACGGCACCCCGGCCGAGACCGAGTTCGACCTGCCGTCGATCAAGGAGCCGACCGTCATCTTCCGCGGCAAGCCCGCCGACGCCGGCCGGCTCTATCCGAAGAACGCCAACCTCGCGGTCACGGTGGCGCTGTGCGGTGCGGGCCTGCAGCACACCGACATCGAGCTGGTGGCCGATCCCACCCTGCCGGCCGGCACCAACGCCAGCCGCCTGGAGGTCGTGAGCGATTCGGGCGAGCTCAAGATGGAGCGGCTGGGCCTGGCCATGCCGGACAATCCCAAGACCGGCGTGCTGACCGCGCTCACCATGGCCGACGACCTGATGAAGATCGTGCGCGCCAGCGACTGGTGAGGCCTGTCAGCGGTAGCTGACGACCTCGTATTCGATGCCGTCGGGATCCAGGAAGTAGAAGCGCCGGCCCGGATCGTAATTGTCGTGCCCGAAGGGCTTCAGGCCCGCGGCGACGACCCGCGCTTCCGTGGCATCGAGATCGTCGACCTCGATGCCGACATGGTTGAGAGGCTGGCCCTTGGCGAAGTCGGCCGCGGTATAGGCGACGTCCCGGCCGGTATAGAGCGCGAGATAATGCTCCCTCGAGCCGATATGGATCGTGTGGCCGCCGTCGCGCGCCGGCCCTTTCCAGCGCACCTGCCAGCCGAACAGGTCTTCCATCGGCCTGGCGGCGCGTTTGGGGTTCGACACGGTGACGTTCACATGCTCGAGGCGGGGTGTGGACATGGCGAGACCTCCTTTGCCTTGCCGAGGCTACAACCTAAAGCTAACTTCAGGTCAAGCAATTGGACGGAGTTTTTCCTGCCCCAGCCCGCGCACCTGACGATCGGCGAGCTTGCCCGGCGCACCGGCATGTCTGTGTCGGCGATCCGTTTCTATGAATCGCGCGGCCTGGTGAGGGCGGTGCGCACGTCGGGAAACCAGCGGCGGTTCATGCGCTCGGACATCCGGCGCCTGTCATTTGCCCTGATCGCCCAACAGCTCGGGCTGACGCTTGCCGAGATCGAGGCCGAGCTGTCGACGCTGCCGCAGGGGCGCGCGCCCACTCCTCAGGACTGGCAGGCGATCAGCGCGCGCATCCGCGGCGCCCTGCAGGCGCGGATCCAGATGCTGGAGAAGACGCGCGACCTGCTCGACGGCTGCATCGGCTGCGGCTGCCTGTCGCTCGACAAGTGCCGCCTCTACAACCCGAACGACCGCGCGGCCCGGGCAGGCGCCGGCCCGCGCTTCCTGCTGGGGGATCGGGCGCAGGACTTCGAGGATTAAAGGCGCTTCCTCCGCACGCGTTGCGCGGGGAGGAAGCGCTATTGGAGGCGCGCTACCGACTCTTAGCGCGGCCCGCCGCCGTGATGGCGGCCCCGCATGCCGGCCATCTGGCGCGGCTGGTCGAGGACCGTCTTCTGCTCGGGCGACAATGTGCCGTACAGCGCCGTCAGGCTGGGCTTCACCGCCTCGATGCGCTCGACGCGGGCCTTCATGTAGGTCTCTTCCATGGTGAGCCGATCGACGTAGTTCGGCCGTTCCTTCATGTCGGACGGCAGCGCGTTGCAGCGCGCGGTGTCCTTGACGTCGGCGGTATCGGACGCCTTGGCGAAGGCATCCCAGGCCGTCATCTGCTCGGGCTTCAGGTCGAGCTTGATCTTGAGATAGGTGCGGTTGCCGGCTCGGCGGGCCACGCGGTCGAGGCAGAACGCCTTGGGATTGAAGTTGGCCATCCGGTCACGGCGCTCGGCGCCGGCTGCGGGGGGTGCCGGCGGCGTGGCCTGGGCCAGTTCGAGCAGGTCGTCGTCTAAGACGCTGCCGACGGCCGCCGAAGCAGGCGTCGCCAGTAGGAGGCCGGCAATCAGGGCGGCGGGGGCTGCGAAAAGCAGGGGGCGGCGGAACGACATCGTTGGACCTCACCGGGATACGCGGGCTGTAGCGATGATACGCTCGGTCCACGGCCGGCGTGCCCGCCCTATCGTGTTAAGTTATGTAAAGTTGCCGCCTAGACGTCATCGTCGTTCCACAAACGCATCGGCGTCCTTCCCTGCGCGACTTCCTGATGATGGAAGATGGCCGCCATATAAGTGTCCCACTTCAGCACGCGACCCGGGCAGCTCGAGTGCGTCGTCGCGGGATCGGCCTCCGAGTGCCCGGATATGGTGTACCTGTTCGCGGCAAGGCCGAGTTTGTTGCACAGCCACAAAACCAGCTCCGCCGACTTCAAATACTGCGCGGCGGTGAGCTTCTTGTCCGTGCCGGAGCGCGTGTTGTGCTCGATGCCGATCGTCCAGTCGTTAGCCGGCCCGGCATGAAAGGCGATGTCCTTGTTACGGACGCATTGGACGACGGTGCCATCCCGCCCGACGATGTAGTGGGCGGCTTGCTGCTTCCATTTTCCGTTCTGGAGGTACCTCGGGATACCGAAGGCGTTGCGGGCGGTTACCTCGGCCTTGTCCGTTCCGCCTTCTGTGATGTGAAGAACGATCTCCTCGATGATGCGGGTATCTCTGCGGGTGTAGCGGTCGGCATGCGCGGGGATCCAGATCGCCCCGGGGAAACCGTCAGTGCTCATGGACCAACCTCTTCGTTTCCGAGGGAAGGGGATGGTCATTTGCCAGTGCCGGCGGCTCCGTGACTGTGGCCTTTGCCACGGATGAGGTCAGGTAGAGTTTGGCCGAAGTTCGGCAAGCCAGCGCGCGAAGCGCTCGCGCTCGGCCTCGGTCATGTGCAGCCCTTCCTTGGTCCGCCGCCACAGCACGTCCTCGGCCTCGACCGCCCATTCGTCGCGCACCAGATAGCGCACCTCGACCTCATACAGATGCCCGCCGAAATGCTGCCCGAGGTCGGCCACCGTCTTGACCCCCGTGAGCAGGTCGTCGATGCCGATGCCGTGCCGCCGCGCCAGCGCGCGGACCAGCTCCTTGGGCAGGCCGGGCTTCACGGTGCACGCCGAGGCGACGAAGGTGTCGAACGCCTCCTCGAAGGTCGGCGCATCAGCCAGCTCGCCGTCGGCCAGCGCCCGGCCGGCGGTCCATTCCACCCCCATATGCTGATAATGAGGCGCCAGATCACGCAACGCGTGCTCGGCCAGGCGCCGGTAGGTCGTGATCTTGCCGCCGAACACCGACAGCAGGGGCGCCGTCCCCACCGCGCCGTCGACCTCCAGGTGATAGTCGCGCGTCACCGCCGAAGGGTCGTCGTCGCCGTCGTCGAACAAGGGGCGCACGCCGGAATAGGTCCACACCACGTCCGACGGCCGCACCGGCTTCACCATGTAGTAGCTGGCGATCTCGCAGAGATAGTCGATCTCCTCCTGGGTGCAGACCGGCTTCTCGCCTTCATGGGCGGGGATGTCGGTCGTGCCGATCACCGAGAAGGAGCGCTCGTAGGGAATGATGAAGACGATGCGCCCATCCTTGTTCTGCAGGATGAAGGCATGATCGCCCCCATGCAGCCGCGGCACGACGATGTGGCTGCCCTTGATCAGCCGCACCCGCTTGCCGGTCTTGATGTCGGTCTGCTCGTCGAGGAAGCGTTTCACCCACGGCCCGGTGGCATTGACCAGGCCGCGCGCCTGTAGCTTGACCGTGGCGCCGTCGGGCGCGGCCAATTCGATGTTCCACAGCTTGCCGTTCTCGCTGCGCCGCGCCGACACGCAACGGTGTCGGGCGAAGATGCGGGCACCCATCTGGCGCGCCGACTTCAGGTTGGAGATCACCAGGCGGGCATCGTCGACCCAGGCGTCGGAGTAGACGAAGCCTTTCTTGAAGGAGGGCTTCAGGCCTGCCCCGAACTTCGAGTGCGGCAGGTCGACCGAGATCGACTTGGGCAGGGTCATGTGCCAGTCGAGATGGTCGTAGAGGAAGAGGCCCAGCCGCAGCATCCAGCGCGGCCGAAGATGCGGCTCGTGCGGCAGCACGAAGCGCAGCGGAAACGAGAGATGTGGCGCCTTGGCCAGCAGCACCTCGCGCTCCTGCAGGGCCTCGCGCACCAATCGGAACTCGTAATGCTCGAGATAGCGCAGGCCGCCATGGATCAGCTTGGTCGAAGCCGAGGAGGTGGCGCTGGCAAAATCGTGCATCTCGCACAACCCGACCTTCAGCGCCCGTCCCACCGCATCGCAGGCAATGCCTGCACCATTAATCCCGCCGCCCACGACGAAAAGATCGAGCGGCGCTTCGCCACTTTCATTCATGACCATAGGATATAGCGCGCTTGACCCCAGGATGCAGGGACCTCAAATGGCCGCATGGGGCTTTTGCTCAAGATCATCCTGTTCGGCATCGCCGTTTATGCCGTGTGGAAGACCTTTCACCGCTGGAAGGGCCTGTGGGACAAGTTCGTCGGCAAGCCCGACGAACCTGCACGGCCCGCGCCGCCACCTCCGCCGCCGCCCACGGTGCTAAAACTGCACTTCCTGGGTTCCAGCGAACTCAACCCCTC
>LNAP01004397.1_pt2 | contig 13039 bp, 11 predicted proteins | sample 602601 | NCBI WGS metagenome assembly LNAP01 (sample SAMN02440304, study PRJNA202911) | soil metagenome | biome: Subtropical and temperate rainforests or woodlands; isolation source: soil samples (1 kg each in a 20% v/v slurry with milli Q water) were... ...
ACGTCCAGGTCGATGCCCTTGAGCACCGTATGCCCATTGAACACTTTGGTCAGTGCGCGCACTTCGATCATGGGCATTTTATTGCTCTTGGTTGTGGCGGTTAACGCGGGCTTCCAGATGGTTTTGCAGCAGCGCCAATGCGCTGGCAAGCACCCAGTAAATCAGCGCAGCGGCCAGGTACATGGTGAAAATCTCAAAGGTGCGCGCGGTGATCAGCTGTGCCTGGCGGAACAGTTCGGGCACCTGAATGGTGGCGGCCAACGCTGTGTCTTTTACCAATGAGATAAAACTGTTGCCCAATGGCGGCAAAGCCGTGCGTGCGGCTTGCGGCAGGATGGCCCGGCGTAAGGTTTGCGCGCGAGTCATGCCGATGCTGGCGGCCGCTTCCCATTGGCCGCGGTCAATCGAGCCAATGGCTGCGCGCAAGATCTCGCACACATAGGCAGCCATATTCAGCGAGAAACCCACCAGCGCTGCCGGCAGTGGATCCAACTGGATACCCAGCTGCGGCAAGCCGTAATAGATCATAAACAGCTGCACCAACAGCGGCGTGCCGCGAAAGAACGACACGTAGACGCGCGAGGTCCAGCTCAGAATCTTTAAATGCGAAAGACGCATTAGCGCCAACGCAAAGCCCAGGAGCATGCCGAAAAACATGCCGCCCAGGCTTAGTACGATGGTGTAGATGGCGCCCTTCAATAAGAAGGGCGCAGAGTTCAGCGCAAGCTGCAGACTCTCTTCAATCATTTGGTTACGTCAGCCTTGAACCACTTCACCGAGAGTTTTTCCAGCGTGCCGTCAGCGCGCAGTTTGGCGATCGCTTTGTCGATGGCTGCGAGCAATTGCGGGTTGCCTTTGCGCAGGGCGATACCGGCTTCCTGCGGGGCGAATGGTTTGCCAGCAACGGCCAGGGTATTGCCGGTTTTTTCGATCAGCTCGAACGCTGCCAAACGGTCACCAAGGATGGCATCGAGACGGCCTACACGCACGTCCTGGTTGCGGCTGGCATCGTCGTCATAGGTGCGAATATCAGCGCCCGGTACGTTCTCTTTCAGCCACTGCTCATAGTTGGTGCCAAGCACCACGCCGACTTTCTTGCCGTCCAGATCGCTGGGTTTGGAGAACTTGTCTTCCTGGCCTTTACGCGTCAGCACTTGAATGCCGGAGACGGTATAGGGGCTGGAAAAGTCGTACTTCTTCTTGCGCTCTTCGGAGATGGTCACTTGGTTGACCACAATGTCCAGACGCTTGGATTCCAGTGCGGCCAGAATACCGTCCCACTTGGTGGGCTGGAACTCGGCTTTAACTCCCAGCTCCTTGGCGATGGCTTCGGCCAATTCCACCTCAAAGCCAGTCAGCTTTCCGCTCTCGTCCTGGAAGTTGAATGGTGGATAAGTGCCTTCCAGACCAATCTGGATCGCGCCTTTTTTCTGGATGGTTTGCAGCAGGTCGTCAGCGGCCTGAGTGCTGCCGATAAAGCTGGCGCCGAGCACCAAGCTCAGGCTGCCAAGAATAAAGGTACGGCGCAGTGCGGAAATGGTCATAGCGAAAATCCCTGAAATGCGTGAGGTGGCGTGAAGTGGGGATAACTATAGAGCGAAATATAATATGCAATAAAATAATAAAAAATTAGATATCGCTTCTATTTTGGAATATGTGTTGGCTGTCATGCTGGATGATAGGCAAACAATGCCGGCGAGCCACCCGTATGCAAAAACAGCAGGGGACCATTGCCGGGAAAGCGCCCCTTGGCGATGCCATCCAGCAACCCCGCAAACGCTTTGCCGGTATACACCGGGTCCAGCAGTACTCCTTCCTGACTGGCCAACAGTTTGATCGCCGCCAAGGTTCCAGCATTCGGCTCGCCATAACGTGGACCGAAATAGTCGTCCCACAGTTCTATCTTAAACGCAGCTGGCAGCGGCACGCCGAGTAGCTCAGCTGTGCGCTCGGCCAAACCTTGCACCTTGGGCAACTGCGTGGCGACCGGGCGCGACACGGTGACGCCAATTACCGGCAGTTGCGGCAAGTGCTCTGCCAGCGCCAATGCCAACCCACTATGGGTTCCGGCGCTGCCTGAGGCGAGCACGACGGCTGCAAAGGTTTGGCCGCTTTCTTCTATTTGCTGCGTCAACTCCAATCCGGCGCGCACATAGCCGAGCGCGCCCAGCGCATTGGAACCACCAATCGGCACCACATAGGGCTTCTTGCCAAGACTACGCAAACGCTCGGCGGCTTCCTGTAAGAGCTGGTCGGCGTTGTCGAGATTGGCCACCAACTCAATCTGTGCATCAAACAAGTCCAACAGCAGGCGATTGCCATTGCTCAAATAGTTGCTGTCTTGCGTACCGATCGGGTTTTCCAGAAGAGCCAAGCAGCCCAGCCCCAAGCGCGCCGCGACCGCAGCTGTCTGGCGCACGTGGTTGGACTGAATCGCACCAGCGGTGACCAACGTATCGGCGCCAGCCTTGAGCGCGTCGGCCAACAGATACTCGAGCTTGCGCACCTTGTTGCCACCCAAGGCGAACTGGGTGGTGTCGTCGCGTTTGATATAGATGTCCCGGCCCAACGTGGTGGAGAGACGCGGCAGCCTTTCCAAGGCGGTAGGGGCGTTGAATAACGGCACGCGTGCGAAGCTGTTAAGCGGTTGGCTGATCATGGTATCCGGCGAAAGAGGGCGCAAAGCAGAGGACTATAGGTAGCGATTGGGCCTTGCACAACCGGATAAAAACCATCGCGCGTTTAGTGGCCATTTGCTCAGTTGCACACCTTTAGCGCACCCCGGCGCCGGCCTGTTAAAACAGGAGAAACGGCTTTGCTGGGTTTGCCGTGGATGTGGCTAGCAGAATTGCGTGATGAAATTGTGTCGGTTGGCTTACCCGAGACCAAGCGTCAACTCAGGAGTCCCGTGGGTTGCAGCAAACTGTGGAGGAAAACTATCGGCGCATGAGCTCTAAAGGCGCCTTCAACTGCCCTCAAAAAGGGCGTCAGGCAACCGGGCGTCAAAACTTGTGCACAATTGCGAAGCGAGCCTAGGGGCTCGGCGGAAAAACCTATATGAGCCTTCCATGTTTTTTCTTTGCGGATTAAGTCAATGAAAAATATAGACTTTTTGAGTTGGTGAAAAAATCATCAATTCGACTTTGAGCCCCGCACCATCGGCCTTCGCGAGCCTTGCTCCCAACTTGTCCACTGAGTTATCCACAGGTTCTGTGGATTGTCGCAAGCGCTTGCTCTAGAACGCGGGTGTCGATTTTTTTCAAGACTTTACCGACGAAAAAATCGGAGTAGAGTGGCCGCCCCCAGCCTGCCAATGCCCTTTCTATGCCGCGCAATTCCCTCAGCACCGTTACACAGGCAACCCCTCGCTTTCCGATGCGGGTGGCTTTATGGCTATTGGACAGCCCACGCTTTGGCCAGAAGGTCAGCACCAAACAGTTCGCCGGCCGCTTGCTCAAACAACCCGCGCGCCAAGGCGTGGTCGTGGCACAAAGCCGCTTGGGCGAATTGCTTTGCCGCGATTGCGGCAACACCCGTGACCGCCGTATCGGCTTTGAACTGTTGCGCCAGGCGGGTCGTGCCCATGACCGTCGTGCGCAGCTTGAGCTGGGTAAGTTGTATAGCCAGCCACGTCACCACGATTTGGCCGAAGCGAAACATTGGTTGGAGATGGCGGCGGCGCAAGGTTGTCACGAAGCCGCCGAGCGTTTGCACGTACTTGCGCGCGATACGTTAGATCGTCCCCAGCTCTAAGCTCGCGCCTGGAAGGCTGGTTATACTGCCCGCCATTCTTGCGCGGAGCCTTTCATGCCTATCGATGTGCCCTCCTTGTTAATTGGTCTGGCGGTCGCCGCGCTGCCCTTGCTGGCGCTGCTCTGGCAGATGCAACGGCGTGTCGCCCAGGCTCAGGCGCACAGCGCATTACTTGATGAACGCCTGAGTCATGCCCAGTTAGCTCAGGACGGTCTCGCTGCGCAGCTCGATGGCTACCGTAGCGACATCGCCGAGCTGATCGAAACCAAAGCCGAGCAACAAGCCGAGCTGGCCGCCTTGCGCCGCGAGACTGACCTGCTACAAAGCGAGCGCAGCCGAGCCCGTGAGGCCGCGCAAGAGTGGCGCAGCGAGCGGGAGCAGAAGGAAGCTGAGCTACGCCAGCTTACCGCCGAGCGCGCCAGCCTCAGCGCCGAATTGCGTGAGCAACAAGACAGCCACCAACAACGCTTGACCGACCTGCAAGGCTCGCGCGATGAACTACGCGCGCAGTTTGCCGAGCTGGCCGGGAAGATTTTCGATGAGCGCGAGCAGCGCTTTGCTGAGACCAGCCAGCAGCGCCTTGGCCAGTTACTCGATCCGCTAAAAGAGCGCATCCAGTCCTTTGAAAAGCGCGTTGAAGAAAGTTACCAGCAGGAAGCCCGCGAGCGCTTTTCCCTGAGCAAAGAGCTGGAGCGTTTGCAAGCGCTCAACCAGCGATTAGGTGACGAAGCCACCAACCTCACCCGCGCGTTGCAAGGGCAGAAAACCCAGGGTAACTGGGGCGAGCTGGTGTTGGAGCGGGTGCTGGAACATGCCGGCTTGGCCAAGGGCCGCGAGTACCAAACTCAGGTCAGTTTGAAAGGGCAGGACGGCGAGCGCTTCCAGCCCGATGTCGTCATTCAGTTGCCGGGCGAGCGCCAAGTGGTGGTGGACGCCAAGGTCAGCCTTACCGCCTACCAGCAATACGTGGTGGCCGATAACGACACGGCGCGCCAGCAAGCCCTCAAGGCCCATGTGCTGTCGTTACGCAGCCACCTCAAGGGCTTGTCGCTAAAGGATTACCAGCGTCTTGAAGGGCTGCATAGCTTGGATTTTGTGCTGCTTTTCGTCCCCATCGAAGCCGCATTCGCGGCCGCTTTACAGGCTGATCCTGGGCTGTTTCAGGAAGCCTTTGAGCAGAACATTGTCATCGTCAGCCCGACCACCTTGCTGGCAACATTGCGGGTGGTTGACAGCTTGTGGCGCCAGGAACGGCAAAGCCAGAACGCGCGGGAAATCGCCGAACGTGCCGGGGCGCTGTACGACAAATTTGTCGCCTTTATCGTGGATCTGGACGAAGTCGGCAGCCGCCTGCAACAGCTCGACAAAGCCTACGCCAGTGCCCGCAACAAGCTCGCCGATGGCCGCGGCAATATCATTAGCCGAGTGGAAAATCTCAAATTGCTGGGCGCGCGGGCGAGCAAAAGTTTGCCCACCGAACTGCTCGAGCGAGCAGCGGGCCTGCCGCATTTTGATGAGCCGTCAGACGAAACCTAAGCTTTCTTGCCCGTAGGGTGTGCTGCGCGCACCAAGCGGTCTGCCAGGGTTCGCCATGGCGCGCACACCGAACGCGGAGCGGCACACCCTACAGATTTTGATGATGCACCTGCGCCTTCTGCAGTGCCGCGCAGTTCTCGCCAGCTTCCTGCAGCGCCACAAACTCACGCACCCACTGCGCCAGTTGCGATGGCTCCGCTAACAACTGCCAATGCCCAGCCGCTACTTCGCGGCGCCATAGTTTGGGTGCCCAACGCGGTAAGTCGTCGAACAGGTGCGCCTTAACAAAACGGTCGCGGGTTAGCACGACCAACTGCACCGGCACTTGGGTGTGCCGCTGGCGCGGGGTCAGCAGGCTACGGATAAAGTTGGCGCGATACAGCTTTACGCCGTGCTGGCCATCCTCACTCTGGGTGCGGCTAACCCGCACCGGGCGAATGCCTTCCACCTGACGCAAAAAGCGCGGCCACAGTTTGGCCATACCGTGGCGCCAGGCCAGCTGCGGAATAAACGGCAGGTGAAAAAAGGCGATGTACCACGAGCTGAGCAATTGCCCGAGCACCTGGCGCCAGGGCCGTTTGCGGCTCATCCAGTAACCGACATGGTCAAGGCACGGGCCGGAGACGCTGGTGTACGACGCCAGGTGTTTTTGCAGGCGCGGTTCGGTTACGCCCTCCCAGCTTTGGATCGAGCCCCAGTCGTGGGCGATCAGGTGCACCGGCTGGTTAGGGCTGTGGGCAAGGATCACAGCCTGCAGATCATCGGCTAGCAATGGCAAGCGATAGTCGCGGCGATGTTGCGGTTTATCCGAGGCGCCAGCACCGCGCACGTCGTAAGCAATGATCTGAAAATCCGTGGCCAACTGATTAATGAGCGGCAACCAGATTTCATGGTTGTCTGGATAGCCATGCACCAATAGCAGCGTCGGACCGTTCGGATTGCCCCAGCGATAAGTAGCCAGTTTTACGTTGCCGCATTGCACCATCGACTGTTCGGCGGCAGGGATGGGGTTAACAAGGTGTACGGCAACGTTCATGGTGGCGCTCCGGTCGGGCAGGGCGCCAGTATTGAAGGAGCGTGCGGATCAAGGCCAGTGGGCGGCGGCGCTTAACAGCAGATTCCCACCCAAGGTTAGGGTAGGCGCGGATGGATACGGTTGGCCCGAGATTCTGGATTCGCGCCGACGCGGGAATGACGGTGATAGCGATAGAAACCCCCGTCGTCCCCGCGCAGGCGGGGACCCAGAATGTCGCGTGGTGCGCGTACTCGCGAGTAGTCCCGGAACGGTTTTGCCTCAACGCAGCGGCAAATGGCGACTCAGCAATGCCCGCAACGCCGCCGGCTTAACCGGCTTGGGCAAAAACTCCAATCCAGCCGCATGCACCTGCGCGATCAGTTCCGGTCGGCCATCCGCGCTAATCACCACTCCCGGCACCGGTTCACCCAAACGGGTACGGAGCCAGGCCATCAGCTCGGTGCCGGTTTCGCCTTCGTCGAGGTGATAGTCCACCAATACCAGTTGCGGGCGCACATCTTCGTCCAGCAGGTGTTCGCACTCCAGGCGGTTGCGCGCGGTCCACACTTGGCAGCCCCAGCGCGAGAGCAGGCTGTGCATGCCGACCAGAATGCTGTCTTCGTTGTCGATGCACAGTACGTGGGCGCCGCTTAGGTGCTGGCTGTTGGCGTCGCTGCCAGTGGTGTTAGTCAGTGTCGGTGAGGGCGCTTTGGCCAGCGGTACCGTCACGCTAAATACGCTGCCCTTACCCGGCCAGGAACGGACTTCCAGCTTGTGGCCAAGAACACGGCACAGACCGTCGGCGATGGCTAAGCCTAGGCCGAGGCCTTTTTCTGCGCGGGTCTGGTGGCTGTCCAGGCGTTTGAATTCTTCGAAGATGACCGCGCGTTTGTCTTCGGGAATTCCTGGGCCGCGGTCCCACACCTCCAGGCGCAGCCCCTCACTGCAACGGCGTACCCCGAGCAGCACATGACCACTGGCATAGCGGAAGGCATTGGTGAGGAAGTTTTGCAGCACGCGGCGCAGCAGTTTGATATCGCTGTCCACGCGCAGTTGGCTGCCGCGCAAGCTGAAGGTCACGCCTTGTTCCTGCGCTTGAGCTTTGAACTCGGCGCCGAGGGTGTCGAACAGGGTGTTCAATTCAAAGGCGTGACGGTCCGGGGTGATGCGGCCGTTTTCCAGGCGCGAAATATCCAGCAAATCGCTGATCAGATCTTCGGCTGAGCGCAGCGAGCTGTCGAGGTGGCGGATTAATTGCTGGGCTTCGGCCGGTAAGGCTTCAGGCTGGTGGGCGAGGGCGGCAGAGAACAGCCGCGCGGCGTTTAACGGCTGCATCAGGTCATGGCTGACAGCAGCGAGAAAGCGGGTTTTCGATTGGTTGGCACTTTCCGCTACGCCCTTGGCTTCGCTCAGCGCCAGGTTCAGTTGCGACAGCTCGTGGGTGCGCGCGGTAACCCGTTGCTCCAGGCCCTCGTTGGCTTCTTTTAAACCCTGTTCGGCCTGCCGGAACGCGGTGATGTCGGTAAAGCTCATAACAAACCCGCCGCCCGGCATTGGGTTGCCGATCAGCTCGATCACCCGGCCATTGGGGAACAGGCGCTCAGAGGTGTGCGCGCGACCTTGGCGCATCCAGTACAGCCGCCGCTCAACGTGGGCATCCGGCTCACCCGGCCCGCACAAACCGCGCTCGGCGTTATGGCGAATGATGTCGGCAATGGGACGGCCAACGCTGATCAGCCCTTCGGGGTAGTCGAACAGTTCAAGGTAGCGGTGGTTCCACGCCACCAGGCGCAGTGAGCGGTCGACCACGCTAATGCCCTGGGTGATGTTTTCAATCGCGCCTTGCAGCAGGGTGCGGTTGAACTGCAGCACCTCGGAGGCTTCGTCGACGATGCGCACCACATCCTCGACCTGCATATCGCGGCCTTCAATGGCGGCTTTTACCACCGCCCGGGTAGACGAGGCGCCGAGCACGCCAGCCAGCAGACGTTCGGTGTGGGCAATCCAGTCGCCATTGGCAGGCTGGTCGGGGTTGAAGCTTTTGCCTTGGCGATAGGCGAAGCGAACAAAACTCTGCTGCGCGCGTTCTTCACCAACAAAGCGGCTGGCGAGGGTCAGCAGATCATCCACCTGCACCGCCAGTTGGCTACGGCTGCTGGGTTTGCTCACCAGGTCTTGGCTGATAAAGCGCCCTGCCTGCCAGTGTTCGGCGACACGGGTGCGAGAAAAGTACGAGACCCACACAAACAGCGTGCAGTTGCTCGCCAGCGACAGCACCACACCGCGGGTAAGCGGGTCGACCTGCATGCCGATGGATTGATAGAGCAAGAATTCCAGCCCCGGAAACTTCGCCAGCGACCAGCCTAAGCTGTGCGCCACCACCGGCAATACCAGGGTGTAAAACCAGACGAGGCACCCGGCGGCCAGGCCGGCAAAAACGCCACGGCGATTGGCCTGTTTCCATAGCAGCGCGCCAAACATGGCCGGTGCCAGTTGGGTGATGGCGGCAAACGAGATTTGGCCGATGGTGGCCAGGCTGGCGTTCGAACCGAGTAGGCGATAGCACACATAGGCCAGCAGCAAAATGACCACAATGCTGACGCGGCGCACCGAGAGCATCCAATGACGGAACACTTCAAACGGCCGCTCGGCACTTTTGCGCCGCAGTAGCCAAGGCAACAGCATGTCGTTGGAGACCATGGTCGACAGCGCTACGGCCTCGACAATCACCATGCCGGTGGCCGCCGACGCACCGCCGATAAAGGCCAACATGGCCAGTGCCGGGTGGGCATGGGCGAGCGGCAAACTGATCACAAAGGAGTCGGGAATAACGCCGGCCGGCAGGAGCATTTTGCCCGCCAGGGCGATGGGAATGACAAATAGCGCCGCCAGGGCCAAGTAACCGGGAAACACCCAACGCGCCAGCCGGGTATTTTTCGGTTCGATGTTTTCCACCACGGTGACGTGGAACTGCCGGGGCAGGCAAACGATGGCCATCATCGCCACGCCGGTTTGGACGATCAGCGACGGCCAGTTAATGGTCTCGGCCCAAAAGCCTTCCAGTTGTGGCGCGCTAGCGGCCTTGTCGAGCAAATCGCCAAAACCGTTGAAAACGCCCCAGGTCACATAGGCACCGACTGCCAGAAACGCCAGCAACTTCACCAGCGATTCAAAGGCAATGGCCAATACCATGCCGCGGTGGTGCTCGGTAGCATCCAGGTTTCGTGTGCCGAACAAAATCGAGAACAGCGCCAGCACCAGCGACACCACCAAGGCGGTGTCTTGCGAGCGGGTGCCGGTGGTGTCTTGCACATGGCCGGTGCCCATCAGCATGTTTACCCCAAGCACGATACCTTTGAGTTGCAGGGCGATATAGGGCAGCACGCCAACCAGGCAGATGAGCGCGACCACCACCGCCAGCAACTGCGATTTGCCGTAGCGGGCGGCGATAAAGTCGGCGATGGAGGTAATGTTTTCCTGCTTGCTGATCATCACCATCTTCTGCAGCACCCAGGGGGCGAACAGCATCAGCAAAATGGGGCCGAGGTAGATCGGCAGAAACGACCAGAGTTGCCCGGCGGCCTGACCCACACCGCCAAAGAAGGTCCAACTGGTGCAGTACACCGCCAGCGACAGGCTATATACCCAGGCCTGCACCTTGGGTGGCATGGGCGTGCGGCGGCGGTCACCGTAAAAGGCGATGGCGAACATAATGGCCATGTAGCACAGGGCGACCGCGGCGATCAGCCCGCTGGACAACGACATCGCAACTCCGGAAAAACAGCTGGGGTTTTATTTAAGGTAAAAGGCGCCGCAGGGTGGAACGTCAAGGCGCGGGTCAGTGTCGCATCAAAGTGTTATTCAGTCAGGCGCGACTAAGGTCGCAGGCAGCGTTTAGCGCCTTGCGCGCTTAGCTTCGCTCATAGGAATGCAGTCATGTTCAAACCCCAACTTATCACCTTGCAGCGCGGCGCCTTGCGTCTGAAGCCTTTGCTCGAGGCCGACATTCCCGCGCTGGTTACCCTGGCTGAAGCCAACCGCGAGCAGTTGATTTATATGAGTGGCCCGCTGCGCCTGGACTGGTATCGCAGTGCCCTTAGCCAGCAGCGCGAGGACCGGGCGTTGCCGTTGGTGGTGCGTCTGGGCGAGCAACTGGTGGGCACCACGCGCTTTTTCGATTTTCATCCGGAGTTACCGTCTTGCGAAATCGGCGGCACATGGCTGGATGCCAGCCAGCACGGCACCGGCCTGAACCGCATGATCAAGTACCTAATGCTGCGCCACGCTTTTGAAAGCTGGCGCATGGTCCGCGTGCAACTGCGCACGGCAGCGAGCAACCTGCGCTCGCAAGCGGCTATCGAAGCGCTGGGTGCCGTGCGTGAAGGGCAGTTGCGCAATCATCGCCGCTTGGCCGATGGGCGACTGGATGACAGCGTGCTATATAGCATCACCGACCGCGAATGGCCGGCGATCAAACAACAACTGGAGGCGCGTTTCAGCGGGTAGGTGATGGCAGCGGCGGGTGAGCAGACACGGTTTTGGCAGGCACCCGACCTCGGCGGCGTAGAACTGCTGCATGCCCATTACATAGAGCAACGCTTCGCCCCCCATGTGCATGAAGGCTACGTGTTCACTGTGATCGAACGCGGCGCCCAGCGTTTCAACCATCGCGGCGCCGAGCACTTGGCCCCGGTGGGCAGCATGGTGTTGATCAACCCCGACGAACTCCATACCGGTTCCAAGGCCCACGAAGAGGGCTGGCTGTACCGCGCCTTCTACCCTGAAATCGGTCAGGTCAATTCAGTGTTCGAAGAGCTGGAATTGGCACCCGAAGGCTTACCGTCGTTTGCCACCAGCGTGCTCCACGACCCGCAATTAGCCGCGTTGTTTAGCGGCGTGCACCGTTTGCTGGGCGATGCTCCCGGTTCAGCACTAGAGCGGCAGACCGCCTGGCGCGAAGCGATTCTGTTGTTGTTCCAGCGTTACGGCAAAGTGCGCACCGCCGCCGAAGCGGGGCGCGAACCGCAAGCCGTTTCCCGCGCCAAAGAATTGCTCAGTTCGCAGCTGGCCGACCCGCCTTCGCTAGAAGAGCTGGCCGCCAGCGTTAACCTTTCACCGTTTCATTTCGCCCGGGTATTTCGCCGCGCCACCGGCTTGCCGCCACATGCCTGGGTCAAGCAGCGGCGCATTGAACGGGCCCGCGCGTTGCTCAAAGCCGGCTGCGCGCCGCTCAGCGTGGCGATGCAATTGGGCTTCTCCGATCAGAGCCATCTCACCCGCCAGTTCAAACAAGCCTACGGCGTTGGGCCAGGTGAATACCGCCAGGCGTGCGCAAGATCGTTCAAGACCGTGGGCGAGCTCTGACCTAGGCTGTCGGGTCAGGAGGAGCTCCAATGACCCGCTCGCAGTTGTTTGTTTATGGTTTGCGCGACAGCGTGCCGATGATCGTCGGCATTGCTCCCTTTGGCGTTATCTACGGCACCTTGGCCAGCGTCGCCGGCCTAAGCCTGTGGCAGGCTTTGGGCATGTCGCTGCTGGTGTATGCCGGCTCGGCGCAGTTTATTGCCATCAGCTTGTTGACTGCCGGCACGGGGGCGGCAGTGATCCTGTTTACCACCCTGATCGTCAACCTGCGCCATGTGCTCTACAGCGCTTCGTTGCAACCCTATATCGCCCATTTGCCGCAAGCCTGGCGCGTGCCGCTGGCCTTTGGCTTGACCGACGAAACCTTTGCCGTGGTGCAGCGCCGTTACCTTGCCCATGGCGCGGGTAACCATGGGCAGTGGTACCACGCCGGTGTCGCGGTGGCGTTGTACCTGTGCTGGATCAGTTCGTCGTTGCTGGGCGTGCTGTTTGGTCAGGCCATGCCGAGCCTGGCCGGCTGGGGCTTGGACTTCGCCATGTTGGCGACCTTTATCGGCATTGTCGTACCGCTGCTGCGTAACTTTCCGCAGGTTGCCGCTGCTGTTGTAGCTGGCGCAGTGGCCGTCGCGTGCCATGGCTTACCGTATAAATTGGGCCTGCTGGCGGCGGCGATGGCGGGCATTGTGGTGGGCGTGGTGCTGGAACGTCGGGCGCAAACCGTGTTGGCCGGGGAGGGCGTGTAATGCAAACCTGGCTGCTGATTCTTGGCATGGCACTGATCACCTTTGCCGTGCGCTACAGCTTGTTCGCCTGGCCCAACCTGCGCTTCCCGCCGCTGGTGCTGCAAGGCTTGCACTACGTACCCACAGCGGTGCTCACCGCCATTGTTGTGCCTGGCATGTTGCTGCCTGATGGTGAACACCTGGCCCTGCGCCTGGATAACGCTTACCTGTTGGCCGGCATTGGCGCCATCGTGATCGCCGCAGTGACTCGTCACTTGCTCGCCACCATTGGTGGCGGCTTTGTGTTGTTCTTCTTGCTGCGCTGGGCGTTTGGGCAGTTGCCGATTTAGCGCTATTGATCGCCTGGTGCGCACAGCACACCCTGCGGTCCTGCGTTGGATTGCGGATCCATGCACGGCCGCTGTGCTGCGCGCACCAGTGGCTTGCCTATTTGCAGGCGCGGCGCACGGCAAGTCCGGACTCTGCGGCAAAGATATTTTCCATTTCTTCGCACAAAATCCGCTTCCCCCTGTGGCTTTGTGCCACGCACTTGCAGTCCAATGCAGGACGGCCAAAGTAGCCTCACACAGGTACACAGGGATCATGACCACACACTCGCAGTTTGCCTTGCTCGGTAAAAAACGCTTTC
>LNAP01004398.1_pt1 | contig 13037 bp, 12 predicted proteins | sample 602601 | NCBI WGS metagenome assembly LNAP01 (sample SAMN02440304, study PRJNA202911) | soil metagenome | biome: Subtropical and temperate rainforests or woodlands; isolation source: soil samples (1 kg each in a 20% v/v slurry with milli Q water) were... ...
GCATTCCGTTATTACAACCTGTGCTTATTGCGGCGTCGGCTGCGCCTTCAAAGCCGAAATGAAAGGCGAGGAAGTTGTACGCATGGTGCCCTGGAAAGACGGGCAAGCCAACCGCGGGCACTCTTGCGTCAAAGGACGCTTTGCCTGGGGTTACGCGACACACCAGGACCGCATGCTTAAACCCATGATCCGCAGCAGCATAGCCGACCCCTGGAAAGAAGTAAGCTGGGACGAGGCCATCAACTATGCGGCCTCGGGGCTCAAGCGCATACAAGGAAAATACGGCCGCGACTCAATCGGCGGCATCACCTCGTCGCGTTGCACCAACGAAGAAACCTATCTGGTCCAGAAGCTGGTTCGCGCCGCCTTTGGCACCAACAATGTCGACACTTGCGCGCGTGTCTGCCATTCGCCGACGGGTTACGGCTTGAAGACCACTCTGGGCGAATCAGCCGGTACACAAACTTTCGACTCCGTCATGCACACCGACGTAGTAATTATTATGGGCGCCAATCCCAGCGCGGCTCACCCGGTATTTGCATCGCGCCTGAAGCGCCGTTTGCGCCAAGGGGCCAAACTCATTGTTATCGACCCGCGTACCATCGAGTTCGTCGACTCCCCTCACGTCAAAGCCGACTTCCACCTTCCCGTTCGCCCGGGAACCAACACAGCGCTTCTTACCGCCATGGCCCATGTCATTGCAACCGAAGGCCTGATCGATGAAGCGTTTGTTGCCGAGCGTTGCGAAACCAAGGCCTTTGATGACTGGCGCAACTTTGTATCCCAGCCTCAAAACTCGCCCGAAGCCATGGAAGCCGTTACCGGCGTTCGCGCACAAGATCTGCGCGGCGCGGCCCGCCTCTTTGCCACTCAGGGCAACGGGTCTATTTACTACGGCCTGGGCGTAACCGAGCACAGCCAGGGTTCAACCACTGTCATGGCCATCGCCAACCTGGCCATGGCCACCGGCAACCTGGGTCGCGAAGGCGTTGGCGTAAACCCCTTGCGCGGTCAGAATAACGTGCAGGGCTCGTGCGACATGGGGTCGTTCCCTCATGAGCTGCCCGGATACCGGCATATCTCCGACGATGTCGTACGTCATCAGTTCGAACAAGACTGGGGGGTTACGCTGCAACCCGAACCCGGGCTGCGCATCCCCAATATGTTCGATGCGGCGCTAAGCGGCTCGTTCAAAGGCTTATATTGCCAAGGCGAGGACATCGTTCAATCCGACCCCAATACACAACACGTTACCGCCGCGCTTGCCTCCATGGAATGCATTATCGTTCAAGATATTTTCCTGAATGAAACCGCCAAATATGCCCATGTCTTTTTACCCGGCTCATCCTTCCTGGAAAAAGACGGTACGTTTACCAACGCGGAACGGCGCATTTCGCGGGTGCGCAAAGTCATGCGACCCAAAGCGGGGCTGGCCGACTGGGAAGTTACCTGCCGGCTGTCCAACGCCCTGGGCTATCCAATGAACTATCAGCACCCCAGCGAAATCATGGACGAAATCGCCCGTCTGACGCCAACGTTCTCGGGGGTTTCATTCAAAAGAATCGAAGAGCTGGGCGGCAGCGTACAGTGGCCATGCAATGAAGACAGCCCCGACGGCACACCCACTATGCACGTCGACGAATTCGTACGGGGCAAGGGTAAATTCATGATTACCCAATATGTGGCCAGCGACGAACGCAGTACGCGCAAGTATCCCCTGCTGCTGACAACCGGACGGATCCTGTCGCAATACAACGTCGGTGCGCAAACGCGCCGCACGCCCAACGTACTTTGGCATAGCGAAGACCTGCTGGAAATCCACCCTCATGACGCCGAAGAGCGGGGAATACAAAACGGCGACTGGGTAGCGATCCAGAGCCGTTCCGGCGAGACCGTATTACGCGCTGACGTAACCCAGCGGGTTCAACCGGGAGTGGTCTACACAACCTTCCACTTCCCCGAATCGGGGGCCAATGTCGTCACTACCGACAATTCCGACTGGGCCACCGATTGCCCTGAATATAAAGTTACAGCCGTACAAGCGCGACGGGTTACTCAACCCTCCGACTGGCAAGCGAAGTGGTCGCGTTTCAGCGATGTCCAGCAGAAACTGCTACTCGAACGCGAGCAAGTCAACTAGGGGCACGACGTGAAGCCGGTTATCAGCGGACTAAACAACTCGTCAAGCGTGTCCGGCCAGCAAGCCGGACACAGTTCGCATAGGGTCGAACGCCACCGCCCTGGCGCTGCAAGCCGCTCTGAATCCGATGAGCTTGCGCAAGAAATACCTGTTGCGCTGGAATACAACGGCATTAGCCACGCGACGGTACTGGCCACGCCTTGCGATCTCGAGGATTTCGCCTTTGGTTTCTCGTACACCGAAGGCATCGTCCGCTCGGCCAGCGATATTTACGATCTTGACATAGCGCAGCGCGACAACGGCATCGTCATCCAGCTGACCATCGCCAGCGCCTGCCTGAACGATCTTAAATTGCGTCGGCGCAGCCTGGCTGGCCGAACAGGCTGCGGGTTATGCGGGCTGGAAAGCCTGGATGAAGTTCAGCGCAGCTTGCCTCCTGTTGCATCACGGGCCGCACCGCTGACCCCCAAGGCTCTTTCGCGGGCTGTCGAGCAATTACGCGCGCAGCAGCCCCTGCACCTTATTACGGGCGCTACCCACGCCGCAGGCTGGGCCGATAGCCAGGGCGCCATCCAGTGCGTTCGCGAAGACGTGGGGCGGCACAATGCCCTGGACAAACTGATCGGACACATGTTGCGCCATGCAATAAACCCAGATCACGGGCTGGCGGTAATTTCCAGCCGCGCCAGTTTTGAAATGGTCCAAAAAGCAGCGGCGATGGGTATTTCAGCCCTGGCCGCCGTATCGGCCCCCACTTCATACGCCGTTGGGCTAGCCACCGAACTGAACGTTTTACTGGCGGGATTTGCCCGTGAAAATCAGTTTACGGTGTATACCCACCCCGAATACCTTAGCGACAAGGAAGCCCCACTTTGAACGTAAACCATTTAATCCGCCTGGCAAATCGAATCGGCAGCTTTTTTGAAGCCCTTCCCGACCGCGACGAAGGCCTTGAAGGTATAGCCGACCATATTCAAAAATTTTGGGAGCCCCGCATGCGCACGGCGCTATTGGGTTTTTTGGATGAACACCCCGACGGCCAGGCAAGCGATGCCGCCCTGACTGATATAGTGCTTACGGCTATCGTGCGGAATAAACAGCGGCTAACACCTAAAGCCACTGTTTAATCAACGATTTTTTTATTCGGACTCTTTGACCCGGTAAACCAGAACGGCGGTTTTGGCCAGACCCAGCACCTTGACGGTAACGCTGCCCAATAACAGACGCGACAGGCCGCTGCGACCGTGGCTGCCAATAAAGATCAGGTCGCAATGACCTTCTTCGGCAGCCTGGACGATGCCGTCGGCTACATTGAAATTGGACACGGCCTTGGCTGTCGCCTTGACCCCTGCCGTTTCGGCCCTGTCGGTAACCGACTTGAGGTATTTTTGCGCCTGCTCTGCAGCGGTCTTGTCGTAGTCTTCGTCGGTAATGGCATAGGCGGCTGCCATGCCATCAAACCCGACAGTCGCCGCAAAAGGCTGTGTAACATATAAAGCAACGACCTCGGCCCCGATTTGCTTGGCGAAACATACCCCTTTATTGGCTGCCTGAGCAGCTAGCGCTGAACCGTCGGTAGGAATAAGAATTTTTTTAAACATGGCGGTTGCCCCTTGTTAACGAATACAACTATCGTAACCACAACCTCGCCAAAAATAAACCCGGTAAATACACCAACGTTTGCGTTAAATCAAGAAGTAGTGGCGGCTCGATACAAATGCGTGCAACGCGTTCCGGTGCGGCAATAGGCCAACACCGGGGCAGGCAGCTCTTTCAGCAGTTCGCCAAAACGGGCAACGTCGTCGGTGGTCATCGCGCCACTGACTACTGGCTGATAAGCAACCTTCAGGCCTGCCGCCTGGGCAGCGGCAATAACATCGGCCGCTTTAGGCTGATCGGGGCCGCCTTCAAAATCGGGACGATTAATAATAACGCTTTTAAATCCAGCGTCGGCAACCGCCTGCATGTCGTCAGCGGACAACTGCGGCGCTACGGCAAAGGCATCGGTAAGTGAATTAACGGGAACTGACATTTCATTCTCCAAAATAGCTATTTATACTGGGAACCTCCAAACAAGTCGGGGACTTGTTTGGAGGTTCCCCAATGCATATCTTAATTTAAAAACAGCATGGCCTCGTCCTTCAACACGCAAAGTGTAACCACGCCTGCCGGCCCCTTGAGCCGGCCACTTCACGCCAAGCTGGCGATTCGCGATGCAACCGGCAACGACATGGCGGCCGTGCAACGCATTTACGCCCATCATGTACTTAACAGTACCGCCACATTCGAAGAAACCCCACCCACGATCGCCGATATGCAGGCGCGCCACGCCCACATCGTCGAGCAGGGCTTTCCTTACCTTGTCGCCGAACTGAACGGCGAAATCGCCGGCTATTGCTATGCATCGCCATACCGCCCCCGTGTGGCCTATCGCTACACCATCGAAGACTCGATTTACCTGGCGCCGGATCATACGGGCCGGGGCCTGGGCAAAGCACTGCTTACGGAACTGATCAACCGCTGTGAACTAGGCCCCTGGCGACAAATGATTGCCGTCATCGCAGGCAGCAATAATACAGGGTCAATTAACTTGCACCGAAAGCTGGGGTTTATTCACGCAGGAGTGCAAAAATCCACTGGCTTCAAATTTAATCAGTGGATTGATGTTATTTTTATGCAAAGGCCTTTAGGCGCTGGCGACAGCACCGCAGCTGATAATGTCCTATCTGGTTAGTTTGGCCCTCTTGAGTTCGCTGCTTTAGCGTTGCGGGGCGCCGCCCTTGGGAAATACTCCCGGCCTGATGCCGAACTGCTCAAACCACAATCCGGTCCGGTCGCTTGCCAGAACCTCGAATTCCGCCAAACGCTGTAAACCCAGCGAGTCCGAACCTTCGTTTTGACAGGCAGGATGGCACATCAACAGATCGCCGTCCAAAGCGCTGCGCAGCCATAAAAACAACAGAGACTCATACGCCAGCTTTCCGCCCTGAAAATCATATACGCCCAGGAAGCGCCCATTTAAGGAAAAGCCCTGGTTACGCGCCAACTGCGCGAAGCGGCGCGCGCCCAGCAACTGAATAAGCAGCGCCTTAAGCGGCAAGCCCAGCGAAACACCCGGCGCGGAACGAGCCCGGGTATAACGCAGAGCAGGAAGGGACGACGAATAACGCCTGGCAAGCTCCAGCAACAGCATCTCTCTGATCTGCGGGAACTGATGCACGTGCTGATGCCCATCCACGTAATCGGGCGCCTGCCCCAGCACCGACTCAAACACATCAAGCTGGCGCGTGACCTGCTTGCGTACACGAGCGGTATCCAATCGGCGTAAATACGTTTCAGCGATAAGCTTGTTAACGGGATAATACAAGCCTGCCTGGTCCATCGCTTCAGTAAAGTTCAGGTGCAAGCCCAGTTGCAAGCCCGACAACTTCAGGGCTGGCGCGCTGGTTTTAAAGGTAGGCCCTTGCACCAGGCAACTGGTTGCGCTTAAACGCCCCAGGCGGGCCAAATGCAGTATGCCTTCGTCAATGGCGGAATTCATGCCAAAATCGTCGGCACACATAATAATGCGCTTGATATTAAGCTTCGTATTCACCAGGCGCTTTCCGGAAAACAAGTCATGCAAAAAATCATCAGCCAAATAGGCTGGTTCGTCGCTGTGGGCTGCACCGCGGCAGCCACGCATTGGTTAGTCGTTGTAGTCGTTGTAAGCATCTTGAACCTGACTCCCCTGTTCGCGAATTTAATCGGATGGCTGGTGGCCTTTTTCGTCTCGTTCTGGGGGCATTATGAACTAACGTTCAAACATCAGCGCGCGCCGCTGGCTAAAGCAGCACGGCGTTTTTTTGCTGTATCGGCGCTGGGCTTCAGTGTGAACGAGCTGGCCTATGCCTACCTGCTGCATGCCACCCCGTTACGCTACGACGTTTTACTGGCCCTGATTCTGATTGGCATTGCCGTCATGACATTTGTTTTTGGACGTTTCTGGGCTTTTCGGCACAAAACGTAAAGGCAGCCCGGTACCCGCCTGGTTGCGAACGATGTAAACAGGACGGCTCTTTACCTCGCCAAAAATACGCGCAACGTACTCGCCCACCACGCCAACCGAAATCAACTGCACGCCGGCGAAAAACAACACCACCAGAATCAATGTGGTCCAACCCTGAACCGGATCTCCGTAAAGCAAGTGGCTAACCACAATGGACAAGCCATAGACAAACGAAAGCAATGACAAGACTATGCCAGCCACACTTAATACACGAAGCGGCCAGGTCGTAAAGGCGGTCAATCCGTCAAGGGCCAGACGAAACAGCTGAAGCGGCTTAAAACGTGAAGAACCATGCAGGCGTTCCGGAGGCGAAAAATACAAGGGTTCTGAACGAAATCCAACCCACGCAAACAAACCTTTCATGAAGCGGTTGCGCTCTGGAAGCATGAGCAGTGCATTAACCACGGCACGGTCCATCAGGCGAAAATCACCGGCATGCTCGGGCACCCTTAAGCCACCGGGAGTGCGCATTAATTGATAAAACAATGTGCTGCCTACCCGCTTTAAGAACGACTCGTCTTTACGCGTTTCACGTACGGCATAGACCATGTCGACCCCCGCGTACCAGCGTTTCAGCATAGCAGGGATAAGCTCCGGTGGATGCTGAAAATCCGAATCCAGGCACACGACGACCTCGCCGCGCGCCGCCTCCAGTCCGGCACTAAGCGCGGCCTCTTTACCAAAATTTCGAGAAAACTGAATATATACAATCTGTGGATGATCGATAGCCAATTGCGTTAAAGCTGCGGGCGTAGCGTCGGTGCTGCCATCGTCCACCACAATAATCTCGTAGGCAGGTGCCAGATCTTGCAACACGGCGAACAATTCCGGCAACAGCAGGTTTAAATTCGCGGCCTCGTTAAGGCACGGAACAACACAGCTTATGGACGATAGCCCGGAGCGATACGGCGCCGCTGAAGCAGGACCGTTGCTTTGAGGAATAGGGGTGGCACTAAACACTTGTAACCTTCAGTGAAGCGGTTTGGATATTAATAATCTGGAACGTAGGCACACGAAAGCTGACGACACAGCCGGAAGTACCAATACTGAATGTAAGCGTTATAGCACAGCCTTTCCGAAAAACAATTGAAGCGGACATCTGTGAATGGAATTGACGCCGCCATCGCATTTCAATAAGATACCAATTAAATACATCTTTAAGCAGGATTCTATGCGAAATCCCGATTTATGCACCGATCAAGAAATTACCACACTGGTTTATGACTTCTACGACCGAGTACGTGCCGACTCCATGCTGGGGCCGGTCTTTAACAAGCACATTACCGACTGGGATACCCACCTTCAAAGAATGGTTCAGTTCTGGTCCTCGATATTGCTTGGCACAGGCACTTACCAAGGTACACCCATGCCCAAGCATATAGCCCTGCCAGAGCTTACGGCCGAACTATTCAGGCAATGGCTGTCCCTATTTCACGACACCACCGAGCAGTTCAGCAACAGACCGTTTGCCGAGCGTGCCGAAGAATACGCACATCGCATTGCACGCAGCCTTTGGTATGGACATCAATTGCATAATCACCCCAACCGCAATCCCACTGAAGTCTTTGGCGCATAACACCATGCAAATCGACGAACCCTCCAGTGCAAAAAACAATAGCCCCGACCTGCAAGCGTTTTTCAGCCTGGGGTTTCGTCCGCTGTACATCGCCGGATGTGCATGGGCTCTGGCCTCGGTAGCCATCTGGATCTTTGCCCCGCAAATAATCAGCCAGCCTTTGTTCGGCGTTACGTGGCATGCCCACGAAATGCTTTGGGGCTTTATTGCCACCATTGCCGTTGCCTTTCTGTTAACCGCCAGCGCCACCTGGACTGGCTTTAACCCCTTGAAAGGCTGGCAGCTGGCATTGATATGCGTGCTGTGGGCTATTGCCCGCATTGGCTATTTGGCCGGGGGCAACCTGGCCTTCACCGTCGCTTGTATTAGCGAAACTGCCTTTTTCCTGATCAGTGCGGGCTCGCTGCTGCGCGTGGTGCACAAAGCCAAAAGCAAACGCAACTATGGAATTCCATGGCTGGTTTTGGGCCTGGGCGCCGCCAATGCGCTATACCTGCAAGCAGCCCTCAAAGGTGACTACGCCCTTCTCATGCAGCGTTTCGACCTGGGTTTAATCTGTATGGCCGTAATTGCACTGCTCATAGCGCGCCGCGTCATTCCCTTTTTTGCAATGCGGGCTATTCCGGGGCTGGAGTTGCCCATGCTGACTCGTAGCGGACACCTGCAACTGGCTGCCGGCGTCATCGCCATAATTTTGGGGTTGTTCGGACAAATGGCGCTTATGGGTCTGTTCCTGGCCATTGCCGGGTTGATCAGCCTATTCCAGGTTGCCTGCTGGAAACCCTTTTCCGTCATTCGTCAGCCGCTATTGTGGATCTTATACATCGGCTATGCCGCAATGGGTATCGGCCTGCTATTTGCTGCCGCACATCTTGCAGGACTTGGATCAGCCACTTTCGTCCGCGCGGCCACCCACGTTCATATCATCGGCATGGGCGGTTTTTCGGTCTTGATTATAGGTATGGTTACCCGCACCGCTCTGGGCCACCTGGGACGGCCGTTAAAACTGGATCAAAGCATGTACATCAGCTATATCTTCATGTTGGCCGCAGTAATTCTGCGCCTGGCGGCATTGTGGCCAACGGCAGCTACGCAGTCCTTGCTTCATGCTGCGGCAGCCGCCTGGATAGCCGCCTTCGCCCTGTACCTATGGCGTTTCGTCCCCCTGCTGATACGCCCCCGCTACAGCGCTGCTGCCGACAAGCAATCCAATATCGCCCTTACATCCAAATCGTCATGACAGCTATCAATCGATACGTGCGGCACGGTCTCAAGCAGGCAATTCCGAGCCCCCCCTGATAAAAGCCAAGCCATGCGTCTAACTACCCACACCGACTATGCCATGCGCCTGCTTATGTATGCAGGCCGGCACCCCGACCGTTTGTGCACCATTTCAGAAATCGCCAGCGCCTACAATATTTCTGAACCGCATCTTATGAAAATCACCCACCGGCTGTCCCAGCACGGATGGATTGAAACGGTACGCGGCAAAAACGGCGGAATGCGCTTAGCGCTTCCACCCGATCAGATCAACCTTGGCGCCGTCATGCGCGATACCGAAAACGACTTTAAGCTGGTGGAATGCTTTGCGCACGGCAACTCATGCACCTTAAGCGGTCAATGCCATTTAACGGCGATTATCAGCGATGCATTGCAAAGTTTTCTGGGCCACCTCGACCGTTTCAGTCTTGCCGATATTTTGCCAGACAAAGATCACTCCGGGCCCGGCGGCGAACAGCCGTTAACGTTTCTTCCCGCAGCCCTTGGGGCCAGCTGACCAATCACCGCAACGCTTGCTGGATGCACACACAAAAACCCCGGCCATCGTAACCTGACCCCAAGAAGTTGGACATCCATCCAAACTTAGAGGTGCAGTTCAATCGGGCCGGGTGCAGAAAGTTAATTCAATGCTTATTAAATAAGGTCGCAACGCACTGTAATGGGGTGGGCGCGCAATACCGACAGAACAGTGTCATCGATTTTGCCCTCGACGTCTGAAATCACGTAGCCGATTTGACCCCGCGTTTGCAGTTGCTGGCTGACAATATTCAACCCATGCTCGGCCATCAGACTGCTAAGCGTACCCAGGGCTCCGGGCAAGTTGCGGTGCACGTGCATAATGCGCGCAGTCCCGGCAGCTTCCTGGTAAGGTATTTCAGGAAAATTGACAGCGCCTTTCGTTGTACCGCTTAATATAAAACGAACCAGTTTTTCAGCCACCTCGCGACCAATATTTTCCTGGGATTCTTGTGTACTGCCCCCAATATGCGGGGTCAGTATTACGTTGCGCATTCCTATCAACGGACTTGCCAACGCTTCGCCCGCACTTTTAGGCTCGGTGGGAAAAACATCAATCGCAGCGCCCGACAGATGCCCCTCTTTCAAGGCCGCGTGCAAAGCATCAATATCGACCACCGTACCGCGCGAGGCATTAATTAAAATGGCGCCCGGCTTCATGGCCGCGATAGTAGCTTTATCCATAATATTTTTGGTGCTACGACCGCCCGGCACGTGCAGCGTTACCACATCGGATTGCTCAAGCAACTGTTTAAGCGTCGTGCAGGCGCGGGCGTTGCCCAGGGGCAACTTCGCCTCGATGTCGTGGAACACGACCCGCATGCCCGCCGCTTCAGCCAAAGTACCTACTTGTGAGCCAATATTCCCGTAACCGATAATGCCCAGCGTTTTGCCGCGCGCCTCGTAAGCGCCTTCAGCGGTTTTATCCCAATGGCCCTGATGGACGCGATCGTTTTTCTCGGGAATGCGGCGCAGCAACAATATGGCCTCGCCCAATACCAGTTCGGCCACCGAGCGCGTGTTTGAAAATGGCGCATTGAATACAGGCACCCCGTGCAACATGCTGGTTTCAAGGTCAACCTGATTCGTTCCGATGCAAAAACAACCGACCACGCGCAGATCGGGCAAATCAGACAGTAGTGCAGCATCCAGATGCGTACGCGAACGTATACCCACCAGATTAGCGCCTCGCAAGGCTTCGCGCAAAGCTTCGGGCGGTAGCGCCGACGCATGAGCCGTGATGTCGCTTAAGCCTGCCGCGGCGAAAACCTCGCGGGCGCTGGGATGGATATTTTCAAATAGAACTATACGAGTCATGGTGCACATTCCAAAACAGACGTCAAAACACTATTGTGGACTAACACAAGGGTGTTAACCACTACGTCCCTATTGCGCTTAGGGATACCCGTCTAAAATTTTAGAATGCCACCGCATTATTGCACCGCAGCACCCTAGCAATAAAGGACCAAACCCATCAGAATACGGTTAATCAGCCCAGGCGATGGGCATGGAATTCAGTCCTAGGTATATACCTTTTTGCTCCATATACTGAAGTAAACCCAGGCGTCCCTTTTCCCGACCCAGCCCGCTGTCCTGGAACCCGCCGAAGGGAGTGGAGGCTGAAAACTGCTTATACGTATTAATCCAGACCGTACCTGCCTTCAGGCGTCGAGCCATGCTCCAGGCCCTTTTATAGTCTTGCGTCCAGATCCCCGCCGCCAGCGCATAAACACTGTCGCCCGCCTGTTGCAACAAGTCGTCCTCGCTATCAAAAGGCAAAGCAACCAACACGGGTCCGAACACTTCCTCCTGGCACAGGCGCTGATCATTTGTTAAACCGTCGATGATTGTAGGCAAGTAATAAAACCCCGCGTCATAATCGGCTCCGGCGGGACGTGCCCCACCGGCCAAAACCTTGCCGCCATCGTCAAGGCCGATCTGCACATAGCGCTCGACGCTTTCTCTGTGTGCAGCGCTGATCAAGGGCCCCATTTGAGTACGCTCACTGCAAGGGTCGCCGACACGCAAGCGCTGCGTCGCCTCGACCAGTCTTTGCATAAAAACCGGGTAAATAGCGCGCGCCACAAACAAGCGCGAACCCGCAATACACGACTCACCCGAGGAACTGAAAATACCGTAAATTACGCCGTTTATCGCATGCTCGATATCCGCGTCTTCAAACACTATCGTTGGCGACTTCCCGCCCAGCTCGAGCGACACCGGCATGATTTTTTCAGCCGCAATATGGGCTATATGCCTGCCGGTGCGCGTGCCGCCTGTAAATGCAACTTTACGCACTAAAGGATGCCGCGTAATAGCATCGCCAATCACGGAACCTTTGCCGGGCAACACGCTAACCGACCCGCGCGGCACACCAGCCTGTTCGCAAATTGCGGCAAGCTCTAAAGCCAGCAATGGAGTGACTTCCGCTGGCTTTAGAATGACGGCATTACCCGCCGCCAACGCTGGCGCCAGCTTTTGGGCCTCGCTGGCAATAGGCGAATTCCACGGCGTAATTGCCGCCACTACACCCATAGGCTCGTATACGCTCATGCTTAAGTACTCGCCCCGAGAGGGAGTGATGGCCTCTTCCAGGGTTTCGCAGGCCGCTGCGCAGTACTGAAAGGTAGCGGCAGCGCTAGCCACCAAGGCCCGCGTTTCCTGTATGGGCTTGCCATTATCCAGCCGCTGCAATTGCGCCAATTCTTCGGCTCGCTCGCGAATAATGGCAGCCACGCGATACAGCACCGCTGCCCGTTCATGCGGTTTTCGTCCCGACCACTCGCCGCTGCGAAAGGCCGCATCGGCCAGACTAATGGCTTCGTTAACATCATCGACGCTTGCTGAATAAAGCTGGGCAACACACTCGCCGGTTGCCGGGTACAGGCTGCTATAAAGCTCCCCTCTCCCGTAGCGCCATTGACCTCCTACATTTATTTTTCGAATCTCGTTATTATCAATATGCATCTTAAATCACCAATGGTGTAACGCGATTGCTAATAGCCCTGACTACGCTATAAGCGGTTAAAGAAGAAGTCTTGGGATTGCTCGCCAAAGGCTTGCCTTTCATGCGCAATTCGAACTCGCCAAATGTACCCACGGCATGGACTTGATGCACGTTATCGGTGACGCCAGGGTCTGCCAACAGAACAACTTGCGTGTGATCAAAACCCAGGCCGGCCAGGGCCACCGTAGCGGCAACGTTCGCATTCTTCGGATATAAGGCGGCCGCTTCACGTGCAGTGCCCTGGAAAATTACCGTTTCCTCGGTTAAAGAGGCCAGATCGAACTGTTCGCTGGCGGGTGTTCCCGACCACGCCAATGGCGGCTTGCGGCCGGTATACTCAACGCTTTGCAATCCGCCATGCCGCGCCGCGGCCAGCGCGTCAATCGCTCCTATGGCGCCCGACAACAACTCAACCTGCGTGTTCCCCATACGTGCGGCATCGGCCAACTGCTCGGCCAGGCCCGCATCC